>Ga0116200_10000595_pt1 | contig 12306 bp, 9 predicted proteins | sample Mar14436cmmetaG_FD_94478 | JGI IMG/M metagenome (GOLD analysis project Ga0116200, IMG submission 94478) | Marine hydrothermal vent microbial communities from Guaymas Basin, Gulf of California to study Microbial Dark Matter (Phase II) - Marker... ... | reverse complement strand
TGGAAATAATCAAAGGGGAACAGGGGTACCGATATGGTGGGATTATCCACTGTTTTTCCGGCGATTATCGCCTGGCAGCAACCTATGTTGATCTTGGTTTCATGATTTCCATCCCTGGAACCATTACTTTTCGCAACAATCAGCTGCAGGCCGAGGTGGTTAAACACCTTTCGCTGGATGATCTGTTGATCGAGACTGACTGCCCCTATCTGACTCCGGTTCCCTACCGGGGAAAACGCAATGAACCGTTGTATGTTAAATACGTGGCCGAGGCAATTGGAAAGATTAAAGGGGTCTCAGCTGAAGTGGTGGCGAAAAAAACCTGCCAGAATGCCAGACAGGTTTTCGGAATAAAAGATTGATCGCTAATTCTCTCTACTTTGAGGCAGGCAGGTCTGCTTCAGTAAATATGGCATTCTTTCCATCATTTTTGGCCATATAGAGTGCGTCGTCAGCTCGTTTGATCAGGTTATCTACTGTATCACCGGGAGTACACTGAGAGATGCCGATGCTGACGGTTATTTTTATTTTGACCGCGCCTTTTTTATCCTCAAAAACCTTTTTCCCCAGCATATGGCGCATTTTTTCGGCTACCCGCCTGGCCTTTTCCATCTCGGTTGAAGGCAGAATGGCAATAAATTCTTCACCACCAAAGCGGGAAATAAAATCAGAGGTACGCAGGTTGCCCTTGAGGAAATGGGCCAGGTTTTTCAAAATGGCGTCGCCAACCTGATGGCCATAGGTATCGTTGACTTGTTTAAAATCATCAATATCAAAAATCATCAGGCTGAAGTTTTCCTTATAGCGTTCAACCCTTGAATGTTCTTCCACCAGGCGGCTGAAAAGTGCCCGGCGATTGTAGAGGCCAGTAAGTTCATCGATGGTTGCCAGATCAGTAATTTGGGCCAATTGAGATTGCAGCACATGGACATCCTGCTGAGCCTTGGTTAATTTGTGCTGCAGGGAAACGTTGCTTTCCCGAACCTTGCCAATCTCATCAGTAATTAATTTTTTTAATTCAACCAGGTCAACAACCTTTTCCATGCCTTTCAGTTTTTGTTCGTGGCTTTTCAAATTGTGGTCATGGGATTTCGTCGAGTGATCCAGGCCATTAATGACCTCCACCACCGCATCGACAATTTCCATGGTGCTTTCCTGCTGTTGTTTCAGCTCCCGTTTTCCGTTACCGTCCTTAGAGTCGATAAGCTCTTTGATTTCCTGGTCAACCTCATCGAGAAAAACATAAAAATATTTACTGTAGAGATCGGGCAGTAAAGGAGTGTGATGAGCAACCATGTGGTTGAGAGTCTTTTTGGCTATTCTCGCCACTGAAATGTAAAATTGTTCCATAGCACCGACCTTATATCCTGAATATTAAGGATTTTATAATCCCATGAGTTAGATAGATTTCTATAACTAGTTTCGTCATGATATTAAAAAAATTGAATTTTTTTTTCTCCTTTGTTATATTTTTTAAAAGAGCAGGTCCTGGTTTAAGCTGAAAGTATCTATATCTGGCATGCTGATAACGGAGATGAAATGGCAAAAATCGATGCACTCCTTAAAATAATGATCGAATATCATGCATCCGATCTGCATGTTACTTCCGGTTCACCCCCTCTATTGCGGATTAATGGGGAGCTGGAAAGAGTTGTCTACCATGAATTAACCGAGGAAGAAGTCAAGTTACTGGTTTATGAAATTCTTTCACAACAGAGCATTGATCAGTTGGAAAATCAATGTGATATAGATTTTGCCTACGAGATTGCCGGTACTGCCCGGTTTCGCGGTAATGCCTATTTCAAGCATGGTGGAGTAGGGGCGGCATTCCGCCTGATTCCCCATGATATCAAGACGTTTAGTGAACTTGGACTGCCACCGGTTATCAGGGATCTTGCCCGGCAACAGAAGGGACTGGTTATTGTCACCGGGCCGACGGGCAGTGGCAAGTCTACCACCCTGGCAGCGATGATAGACCTGCTGAATAAGGAACGTAAGGCCCACATCATTACCCTTGAAGATCCGCTGGAATTTATCCATGAGAATCAAACCTGCCTGATCATGCAGCGCCAGGTTGGAGTTCATGTTCAGGATTTTGCCTCCGGGTTGAAAGCCTCATTGCGCGAAGATCCCAATGTTATCATGGTTGGTGAAATGCGTGATCTTGAAACCATTGCCATGGCGATTACGGCGGCGGAAACCGGCCTGCTGGTTTTCGGTACTCTCCATACCAGCAGCGCTGCTAAAACCGTTGATCGCATTATCGATATCTTTCCCAAAGACCAACAGGATCAGATTCGTACGATGCTCAGTGAATCATTGAAAGGGGTTATTGCCCAGCAACTGCTCAAACGGGCTGATGGGAAGGGGAGGGTGGCTGCGCTCGAAGTTCTGGTGGCTAACCAGGCGGTTTCCAACCTGATCCGGGAAGGGAAAACCTACCAGATCGCTTCAATTTTACAGACCGGGAAAAAAATCGGGATGCAAACTATTGACCAGCATTTGACGGAACTGGTGAATAATGGTGACATTACCAGTAAAGAAGCCTATGCTTATGCCAATGATAAATCTATTTTTTCCAAAGATTGAGCTAAAATTACCCTGAAAATTGAGAAATAATAAACTATTTCCCTCGGTTTTCATGAAAGGAAGCTGTTTTTTCTTTTTACTTTGAAGGGATAACCTGATGATCAACCAAAGGAAAAACCAGCCGAAAATCCATGTGGTTCTGATTGAAGACGGTGCCGCCACCACTGCCGTTATTACTGCCTCATTTGCTGAAAGCAAAGAATATCGGTTGTCCCACTTCCTCAGCGGCGAAGAATTTTTTACTTGTTTCAAGCCTCGTTCCACTCCTGATATCTTTCTGATTAACAGTATTATCTATGATACTAAGGGAAACTTGCTCAGCAGTGGTGTCGATATTGTCAATCGGTTAAAAACTATTAACAGGTATAAAGATATACCGGTTATCATGTTGTCCACCGTTGGTGATGAAGATGATCCAACCTTTCAGCAGATGGTTAAAACTTTTTACTATCAGCAGAAGATCAGTGGTCTGATGGCTGGGGCGGATGATGTTATCTATAAACCCCATGGCATTGATATTGAGTCGGATCCTTCATCCTTCCCTACTGATGAGCTGCTTCACAAAGTCAGGATTTTAACTCAAAGACGTTTTTTGCAGCTGGAGCTTCGCCGAAAAAATCGCCAGCTACGGCAAAAAAATCGTGATCTGGCAAAGCTGAATCACAATTATATTAATGTTCTGAGTTTCGTATCCCATGAATTCAGAAACTCTCTGGTGGTTATTGGTGGTTTTCTTCGGCGTCTGTCAAGAAAAGTAGATGGAGAGGCCGAGCAACGTGACCTGGACAGCATTATTTCCAATTGTGAATTCATGGAGGATATGATTGATCGCTACCTGATCATCTCTCGGATAGAAATGGGGCGGCTGAATTTAAATGTGACGGAAATTAATGATTTTTTTTCATCAATTATTGAACCGGTTTTAAAACGCTTTGGGAAAAAACATCTGATTGAGCGAATCGAATATGGTGGCCCTTTGAAATTGGCAGAAATCCAGCTGAATGCCGATCGCTATCTGTTGCAAATAGTATTCAGTAATCTTTTTAACAACGCGATAAAATACGGCAGTTCAGAGGGTAAAATAATTTATGGGGTGGAAACCCAGGAAAATGGTTTACGTTTTCATGTGTGGAATGAAGGTCCTGGTATTGCTAAAGATAAAATAAATCAGGTTTTTCACCGATTTAAGCGCTTGAAAGATAAAAATATTCCTGAGCAGAAGGGTATTGGCCTGGGATTGTATAATGTAAAAGAAATTGTTGAGCTGCACGGTGGCAAAATCTGGGTTGAAAGTGAGTATGGAAAGTGGGTTGATTTCATCTTCTGGCTGCCGGAATTATCACTTTAGCTCAACTTTCTGAGTTATGAAAAAACAGCCGAAAAAAATTATTTAAAGGCTGTTCCGGCATGGCTCTCGCTCATTCTCGCGGCACATCGTGTGCCGCTCCGAGGTGTGTGCCACTATAAGCCAAGCCCGAACAGCCTGACAATGTATCCTGAAAGTCCAACTCAGAAAGTTGAGACTTTAACTTCATTTTTGAAAACAGGAGGTCACCGATGGAAATCTCTACTCTTGCACGAAAATTTCTATTGTTGGGAATTGGCGCCTTGTCTTTGACCGAGGAACGTCTGGAACAGATCATCTCCGGTATGGTTAAAAAGGGGGAAATAAGCCGTCAGGAAGGTCGTGATCTGGTTCAGGAAATGCTGAAAAAAATCAAGCAGGAGAAAGATAATCTCTCTGAAAAAATCAAAAAGGAGTTTGACTCTCTGATGGATAAAGTGGATGTACCAAAACAAAGTGAGATTAATGAATTAAAACAACGAGTTGCTGAACTTGAAGCGAAGCTTGAGCAACTCCATCCGGCGGAATGATCCATGTATATTCTGAACATTGACCGGACATACAGAAATATCAAAAGATACCGCCAGATTATCGGGGTTTTTATCAGCTATGGCTTTGGCGGCATCATTGAACAGCTCAATATTGACTATTACCTCGCCCTGGGGAGAAATATTATAACCCTTAATCGAGGTGGACGTAAACAGCTGATTCGCTACAGCAATGCCCAGCGTTTCAGAATGGCACTTGAAGAACTGGGCCCCTCTTTTATCAAGCTTGGCCAGTTGATCTCAACCCGCCATGATTTTATCCCCCCGGCGGTTATTGATGAATTAAAAAAATTGCAGGACGATGTTCCACCCTTTGCCTATGAAGAAGTGGTTACAGTCATAGAATCATCCATGGATGTTGGAATCCATGAGGTGTTTCCCGAGTTTACGGTTGAACCGGTGGCCGCCGCTTCAATTGCTCAGGTGCATAAAGCCCGGCTGGTTTCCGGGGAGCAGGTTGCGGTAAAAGTGCAGCGTCCTGGCATTGCTGCCACGATTGAAACCGATATTGACATTATGATGAATCTGGCCAGCCTGATGGGCAGGCATGTTCAGGAATTGCAGATTTATGACCCTGTGGGGATGGTCAAGGAATTTGCCAAGACCATTCGCAAAGAACTTGATTTTCAGATTGAAGGGCGCCATGTTGATCGTTTTGCGGCGAACTTCAAGGACGATCCAAACGTTTTCATTACTTCAATCCACTGGGCTGTCAGTACCCGCGAAGTATTAACCATGGATTGGGTCGAGGGAATTAAAATTGATAATGTGGACGTTCTGATTAAGGCTGGTCTTGACCCGAAGATTATTGCTGAAAACGGCGCGACCCTGATTTTACGGCAGGTACTTGAATTCGGAATCTTTCATGGCGATCCCCATCCGGGAAATCTTTTGGTTTTGCCGGGAAATATTATTGCCCCGCTGGATTTTGGTATTGTAGGCCATTTGGATGAAGAATTGAAGCAGCTGGTTCTGGATTTGGTAATGGCCATTATCAGTCGTGATATCCGTCAGTTAACCAGTATCCTGTCAACGGTTGGGGTTATCGATGAAGACCGGATTAACATGAGGGAATTGCAAGCCGATCTCTATGATTTTGTGGACCGCTATTACGGTATTCCCCTGCATCAACTGGAAGTTGCCACTTTAATTAAAGATTTTATTGCTATTACCAGTCATCATCATATCCGTTTTCTTCCTGACATGATGCTGCTGGTTAAGACACTGGTTACCATCGAGGGAGTGGGCCGAAATCTTAATCCTGAGTTTGACATGATCAGCCATGCCAGCCCTTTTGTCAAAGAGCTGCTGGCAAAGCGCATGTCGCCGAAATATCTGAGCAAGATCGCCTGGCGTCAATTGCAGGAACTGCAGAACCTCCTGAAGATGTTGCCCCGGGAAACCCAGGAAATCCTAAAAAAACTCAGTAAAGGAAAACTGAAAATTGAATTTGAACATGTGGGACTTGATCCACTGGGAAAAAATCTTGACCGAATAACCAACCGATTGTCTTTCAGCCTGATTGTGTCAGCCACTATCATCGCTTCTTCACTGATTATGCTGACCAATACCGGTTATATGTTTATGGGCTATCCGGTACTGGGAATCATCGGTTACCTGGCAGCAGGTGGTCTGGGTTTCTGGCTGGCGATTGCAATTCTGCGGTCGGGAAGGATGTGAGAGAACCAAGCCCGAACAGCCTGAATGTTTATCCTAAAATTCAGAAAACAAAATCCTGAGAAAATTTATTTTTTCTGCTTACGAGGGTGTTTGCAATTTACTTCTAATGTAGTCTTTTACGGTTGCCGTATCAGCCGGCAAAATCTCATATCGACATTCACGCTGGTCAATATCCCGCAGCGATTCCGGCACCGGTGGGTAGATGCCAATAGCCTGGTGCACGGCATCAGGAAACTTCGCCGGATGGGCGGTAGCCAGGCAGATAGATGTTGACTTATTAATCCCTTCTTCGAGACGCAACTGCTGGGCCACCTTGACTCCAACCGCGGTATGGGGATCGAGAATATATCCTGTCTGTTGATAAAAATCAGCAATAGTGGTCAGGGTTTCATCGTTAGTGGCAAATCCGGTGGCAAAATCTTTCTGCACCTGAAGTAATTGTTCCCTGCTGATGGAAATAGCTCCGGTTTCCCTGAGCTGGGCAAATGATTTCATGGCCGCTTCGGGATCGCCATGATGCAGATAATACCAATAGCGTTCAAAATTGCTGGCTACCTGGATATCCATCGATGGACTCCAGGTGGGAACCACTTCACTGCCCTGGTAAACGCCGGTTGAAATAAACCGGTTCAGGATATTGTTTTCATTACTGGCCAATACCAGCCTCCTGATCGGCAAACCCATTCTTTTGGCCAGGTACCCCGCAAAGATATTGCCAAAATTTCCGCTGGGGACCACAATATCAACAGTTTTTCGTTCGCTGTCCGGCAATTGCAGGTAAGCAGAAAAGTAGTAAACAATCTGAGCCATGATCCGGGCCCAGTTGATGGAATTTACTGCTCCCAGATGAAACTCATGTTTAAAGTCCAGATCGGAAAAAATCTCTTTGACAATCCGTTGACCATCATCAAAGATTCCCTCGACGGCAATATTGAAAACGTTATGATCAAGCACGGAAGTCATTTGCCTTTCCTGGATATGACTGACCTTGCCATGGGGATGAATGATGAAAATATTAATATGATCTTTGCCCCGGACGCCGTAAATAGCAGCACTGCCGGTATCCCCGGAGGTGGCCCCGAGAATGTTTAGAGATTCCTGGCGTTCAGCCAGGATCCAGGCAAAAAGATTACCCAGAAACTGCAGGGCTATATCCTTAAAGGCCAGAGTCTGGCCGTGAAAAAGTTCAAGAATGTAGAGGTCTTCCTGCTTGACCAAGGGGGCAACGGCAGGATGGTTGAAGCTGGAGTAGCTTTGTTTGATCAGGTTTTTCAGCTCGTTAAGGGGAATATCATTGCCGACAAAAGGGTGAAAAATAGTCATGGCCAGTTCCTGGTAGGTCAGGTCCTGGAATCGCTCAATATCATTTTTGTTGAAACAGGGGATAGTTTCAGGCAGCAGCAAACCACCATCGGTAGCCAGGCCCATCATAACCGCATCGGTAAAGTTGACTGGCGTGATTCCTCCCCTGGTACTGACATATTTCATTGATGACTATCCTGTCCTTTTAACTGTTCCAGTTGTTTTTTCAGCTGTTCGATAAGAAAATCTTTTTTGTTGATAGTATGCTGTAATTTTTCTATTTCCTTTTCCGCGGTGAACATTCTGCTCTCATACTCAAGTCTTGCTCTATGGTTTTGCTTTGCCAGGTAAATGGCAAACAGTAACAGGGCGACAACCATTACCATTACCAGAAAATTGGCAAAATTGTTAAGGCGTGATTTAACCAGCCTGAGATTTGCACTCATCTCATCTGGTCAATCTAGCGAGCTGAAAATTCATGTACCGCGTCAATCATCGCTTTTGCATGATCAATGGGAGTGGTGGGGAGAATCCCATGCCCCAGGTTGAAAATATGTCCGGGCCTGCCATCGGCCTGGCGCAGGATCCTGGCCACCCGGTTTCTGATTTCACTGATCGGGGCGAAAAGGATAATGGGATCAAGATTTCCCTGAATTCCCTGTTGGTCACCAATAATCTTCCAGGCCGTATCCAGATCAATGCGCCAGTCAACCCCGATAATATCACCGCCGGCATCACGAACCATATCCAGCAATGTTGACGCCTGGTTGGCAAAGTGAATCATGGGAACCTTAAAGGTGGAAAGGGTTTGAAAGATTTTCCGACTGTAGGGATAGACATATTCATAGTAATCAGCCCGATTGAGGCAGCCAACCCAACTGTCAAACAGCTGAATAACCTGGGCACCAGCTTCAATCTGGGCCGATAGGTATGATATTACCACCTCAGTGATTTTGACCATCAATTGATGGTATAGTTCCGGTTCGGCATACATCAGGGTCTTAACGTGCTGGTACTGGCGGGAGCCGCCGCCTTCAACCAGGTAGCTTGCCAGAGTGAAAGGGGCGCCGGAAAAACCAATCAATGGCACTTTGCCGTCCAGCTCACGGCGCAGCATCCGGATAGCCTCCATAACAAAGGGCACCACCTCCCGGGCATCAATGATTGAAAGTTTGTCGATGTCAGCTGCCGTCCTGATCGGGTGATCAAGTACCGGTCCCCGGCCTTCGATAAATTCAAAACCGGCACCCATACCTTCAAGAGGTACCAGGATATCAGAAAATAAAATTGCGGCGTCAATTTCCATCCGGCGCAGTGGCTGCAATGTTACTTCAACCGCCAACTCAGGTTGTTTGCACATTTCCCAGAAGGAATATTTTTTCCTTAAAGCCCGATATTCAGGCAGATAGCGGCCAGCCTGACGCATCATCCACACAGGGGTACAATCTACGGCTTCACGGCGGCAGGCACGTAAAAAACGACTGTTTTCCATAATAATTCTCCTTTATTTAATCGTCACTTTTTATAACATGAGAATTGTTTATGATTCAAGCTAATTGTGGGCAATTGCAAAGAGAGAATGGCTGTGTTATAGCCAATTATTCAACTTTCTGATTGGTATTGTCAGGATGCATTATCAGGATGTTCGAGCTCGGCTCATAGCGGCATTGAGCGCCAGAGTGGGGACAGATTTCAAATCTGTCCCCCATTGGTGATTCGCGGCGGGTACCTCGGAGCTGCACACGATGTGCAGCGAGAATGAGCGAGAGCCATGCCAGAACATCCTTTAGTAAATTTTTTTAATTTTTCTTATTCATCAGGTTTATATCGCTCCTATGCCATCCCAATTCAACCTCCATTCACCTTTTCAACCACAGGGAGATCAGCCAAAGGCCATTGACAGCCTTGCTGATGGGCTTGCAAGGGGAGTGCGTGAGCAGGTTCTTCTGGGGGTAACCGGTTCAGGTAAAACCTTTACCCTGGCCCAGGTTATTGCCCGAACCGGGAGAACAACCCTGGTTATCGCGCCCAACAAAACCCTGGCCGCCCAACTTTACCAGGAATTTAAGGATTTATTTCCGGATAACAAGGTGGAATATTTCGTCAGTTACTATGATTATTATCAGCCTGAGGCCTACATTCCTACCACCGATACCTATATTGAAAAAGATTCTTCCATTAATGAACAGATAGATAAATTGCGTCATGCCGCTACCGTGGCCCTGCTGGAGCGAGAAGATGTCATCATTGTTGCCAGCGTCTCATGCATATATGGGTTGGGTTCCCCGGAAGCTTACCAGGGCATGCTTTTATATCTCGAAGTGGGCCGCGAAATACAGCGTGAAGAAATACTGCATAAATTGATCGATATCCAATATCAGCGTAATGATATTGATTTTCATCGGGGCACCTTTCGGGTTCGGGGTGAAGTGATTGATATTTTCCCGGCTAACATGGAGGAAACGGCATTACGGCTGGAGTTTTTTGGCAATGAGCTAGATAGCCTGTCAATTTTTGATCCGTTAACGGGCAGAATTATTGAAAAACGGATAAAATTTACGGTTTATCCTGCCAGTCATTATGTGACTCCTGAAGAGAACCGAAGCAAGGCAATGAACGCTGTCCGCCAGGAGCTACAGGAACGCCTGCAATTTTTAAAATCACAAAACCAGCTGCTGGAAGCCCAGCGGCTTGAACAAAGGACCATGTTTGATCTTGAAATGCTTGAACAGATGGGCCATTGCCAGGGAATTGAAAATTATTCCCGTCACCTGACTGGTCGCCAACCCGGAGATCCACCTCCGACCCTGATGGACTACCTGCCCCAAAATCATTTACTGATTATCGATGAAAGCCATGTTACTATTCCACAAATAAGAGGCATGTATCGTGGTGATCGTTCACGCAAGGAAACTCTGGTTAACTATGGATTTCGCCTGCCTTCAGCTCTGGATAACCGGCCGTTGAAATTTGATGAATTCGAGCAGATAGCCAACCAGATTATTTATGTTTCAGCAACCCCGGGAGACTACGAACTTGAGCATGCCGGGTCTGGACATGTTGTCGAACAGATCATCCGGCCGACCGGACTTGTTGACCCTGAAGTCAAGATTCTGCCCGCCAGCAATCAGGTTGATGATCTGATTATGCGGCTCAGAAAAGTAGTGGATCGTGATGAAAGAGTGCTGGTAACCACCTTGACCAAGCGGATGGCGGAAGATCTCAGCAGCTACCTGCAGCAACTGGATTTTAAGGTTCGCTACCTCCATAGCGACATTGATACCCTGGAAAGGACGGAACTTATTCGCAACCTGAGGTTGGGGACTTTTGATATCCTGGTGGGGATCAATCTCCTGCGTGAAGGGCTTGATATTCCCGAAGTTTCACTGGTTGCCATTCTGGATGCTGATAAAGAGGGGTTTTTGCGCTCACATCGCTCACTGATTCAGACATCCGGCCGGGCTGCCCGCAATCTGCATGGGATGATCATCATGTATGCCGACCAGGTTACAGGTTCGATGAGCAGTGCTATAAATGAGATGGAAAGAAGGAGGGAAGTCCAGCAGCAATATAATGAACTTTACCATATTACCCCTCAAAGTGTGGTGAAAAGGGTGCAGGAATCACTGGAAACCGGCTATGGAACGGAATCAGGGCAGACTGCGGACTACGAAGATCTGGGGCCGATACTGGCACAGGGGAACAGAGTATGTGAACGAACGATTAAACAATGGGAAAAAGAAATGGATAAGGCCGCTAAAGCACTGAATTTTGAACGGGCAGCAGAACTGCGAGACCGGATAAGAAAATTAAAAACCGAAATTATTTTAGCCTGAACGGCAAAACTTTTTCGATTGACGGGAATTCATGAATAATTGTCGGCGCGCAATAAGTGCATGGCTCAAGCTTATTATCATCCTGTCTGTAATGCTGTCGCTTCATCTGCCATTCCCATGTTCTGCGAAGCCGTACACTGACAAAAAACCCACTTTTTCTCCCTTTACCACCATTATCAAATCGCTTTCCATTACCCGGCCGACTATTGTGATTAATGTGGATGACTTGGAAAAATCATCTAACACAACAATCTACGATGATGATAATTTTGCTCAATATCTGAAGCTTTTACCCACCATTAAGCAGGGCAAAATCAGCGGTCTGAGTTTTGTCCTGCTGAGCAGAATCAATAAATGGAAGCTTGTTCTGAATAATCTCACCCTGATTATTAATAACTTTCAGCCTGAAAAAAATTCCCTGTGGCAATTAACCGCTACCTATGAATTGCAACATCCTGCCCTTAAAGCAGCTGGTACCATTTCCATGGAACTGCAACTGGATACAATAAAAAAGAAGTTCAATGGCAGGGGGGGACTGGCAGTTACCGGCAGATCTTCTGATCATATTTATGCTTTAAGCATGCCCATCATCATTGATGAAAATCTGGTATTGAAACCAAAATTATCTCTTGATGGTTATTCTCCCATTATTTCTGAACTGCAGGTTATGCTGCCAACTTCAGATAACCCTTTATGGAAGGTTACTTGCAGCGGGGAGTTAACGGATCTAGTGCCAATTGCAGCGATGCTGCGAACAGATAAGCCGTCAGCTGAAATAAAGCTTCCGAAAAGCGGGCAGCTTTATTATCGGCTGGCCCTCGCAGGGGGAAAAACATTTCTCCGTCCACCTTATGATGTAAGTCTGCAGTTCAAAGCAAAAAAATTTCAGTTCCAGTCTGCTAATGCTGATGTTGCAATTGAAGATATCGGTTTTTTTCTGGATGCCGCCATGTCTGTTCCAAGAAATGGCCCTGGCATTTTGAAAATGTCGACCATTCTTCATGGT
>Ga0116200_10000593_pt1 | contig 12321 bp, 10 predicted proteins | sample Mar14436cmmetaG_FD_94478 | JGI IMG/M metagenome (GOLD analysis project Ga0116200, IMG submission 94478) | Marine hydrothermal vent microbial communities from Guaymas Basin, Gulf of California to study Microbial Dark Matter (Phase II) - Marker... ... | reverse complement strand
GTATTAGGTTGTACGTCAAATGACTCAGTATTATTATGAATTGTCTGCCCAAAAATATTTGTATAGTAAACGTCGAATGCCCAAACTCCATCAAGCACACGATAAAATTGCGTTATACCATTATCTCCAGTAGTATTAGAGACAGATGTTTGAACATTTTGATGATCTAAATCCACTGTTGCAGAAGGAACTGGTTCACTATCATTCGAAACTACTTTAACAGTAAAAGTAACAAGCCCGATTTCAATGTTACTGCTAACTGAGTTATATGCATTAATATCCACGGAAGTTATTTGGTCATAAGTGTATATTAAACCAGTCTTAAAGTTTGTATACTGAAACTTGAGCTTATATTGTCCACTTGGTACACGGTAGAATGTAACGTTACCATTTGAATCCACAACATATGGTTCTGTGAGATCGCCATATGTTGAGTTCCAAAGTTTAACACGAAGTACTTCGTCAGAAGTATATTTTATAGGAATACCATTACGATCTCTAATTTGTAATACTAATGTTGATAATGGCAAAATAACAGTTTCTGTATCACGATCTCCATAGCTAGCAGTGGTTACTTCATAAGAGATATTTTTGCTAACCCAGATTTTATTACTACTTCCTTCAGGATATGTCGTTTTGTTCTTCACAACAACAGTATAATTTCCTATATCTGTATGGAATAGCGTTACATGACCGTTTTCATCTGTGGTTTTATTTGCCATTAATTGGTCTGTATTGTCTGTTTTGTATAATAAGACCTGCGTGCCTTCTACAGGAACGTTGCCTTTATCTTTTACATACAAATCAAGTATATACGCAGCTTCTGTTGAGACTATCACTCTTTGAGGTAAGTTGCTATAATCCATAAACACAACATTCTTAAATGCATAAATTTGTGTATTTATTAATTGCTCAGAACCACCTGGTTTTGTCCAATAGGCGTAGATAGCTGCACGACCACCGTTTTCATACCATTTCACACTAAGCTTATATATACCCTCTTTAAGATAGATACTAGTACTCTCAGCTTCCTCTGCATGGTTTCCGCCATTGTTTATGATTTGTGAATCGTTTATAAACATCCAACTACCATCATCACTTGATATTTTGAAATTGTACACACCAGGAGTATCAATATAGAGCCATGTAGTCCAGTTTCCACCGAAGTATTCCCAATCACTATCGGAATCAGCACCATCTGGAAATGCGTTTGATCCAGTGTTCGCACCACTTGGGTCATCGTTATATGAAATATCTGAAGCGTTTCGTTCCAAGTTTGGTGGTGAATGATAGGGGACACTATCTGCAGAAGAATAACTACCAGAAGTTATGTCATAAAATTGTTCCCAGAACCCTTCAAAAGATGATGTATACGTTGGTGATGTTTTAGTTCCAAACTCAGTAGTATCAAAGTATATTGTAAACGTTCTATTTACATTTGCAGTGATTGGCGCTTTTACAACAAATAAGACTGCACCAGTTGCATTTGTTGTAGCATTCCACCCAGAATATTGGATAAATCTAGACGGCATCTCTCCAAGGACAACACCAGTAGCTGGGTCATATTCTACAACTCGGATACTATTTGGATCTACTTCGCCCTCCAGATTTATTGACTCTAATTCTCTTGTGAAATTCATTTCAAGATATATCGTGACATTAACATCTGACGAATATGGAAACGAGACATTAACAAATGTACGGTAATGCCAACTTTTATTCCACCATTGTGGATGATCTACTGTTGCTGAAATTATGTTAATTGGCTTATGAGGCATCCCAGTCACTGGAGATTTTGGAGATTCTGTTACAGTCATCAGTGTACTCTCTGGGTTAATTAATATTGACGCCAAGAATATAATAGTGATTACAATTGGCAGAATCTTTAAGAGTTTTTTATGATTCACTAGCAATCACACTCCAAATAATTACTTTTTATATATTATATATTCTAATTAGCTATAGCTGGAGTTAGCCAGAATTCTCTTTTTAAAAGACGTTTTTGTTTTTTCTTTGATTGTCACGTAATGTGTATATTAAATTTACTTTGTAGCATAGGAAAAATGAAAAAGAATATGGGTATTAAAGTACAAATATAATGTATTTTTCTTATAAAAAAATAAAGGTTTTAATGATGTAATATATTAACTGCTGTTATAAGATAGTCAGTTATGTAGGGCATTAATAGACCGAAAATGACTATAAACACCGTTAAAATAATGAGTATTCCAGCATATAGCTTTGGCTCATTTTGTAACTTCGTTAATGAATCTATGGGATCATCAATAAGCATTAATTTAATAATCCATGCATAATAGAAGAGTGATATTACGCTGTTTATAACACCTGCCACTGCGAGCCAAGCAAGCCCTGCCTCAACAGCGCCTAAGAAAAGAATATATTTGCTGAAGAAACCTCCAAGGGGAGGTATTCCTGCCATGGATAACAGCATCACCGTTAAGGTGAAACTGGTTATTGGTGCGCGTTTTCTAAGTCCAGCATAAGCGGTTAGGTCATGACTTCTAAGAACATACCACACAGAAATTATTGCAATAAATGCAGCAGTTTTCATTATTGCATGCATAAGAACATGCAGAAGCCCACCGACAACTGCTGTTGATGATGCATACGCCGCAAGTGCAATAATAATGTAACCAGCATGGCCAATACTAGAATACGCCATCATTCGTTTTATATTCCTTTGCACCAATGCTGCTAGATTTCCATAAGTCATGGTTATGACTGCAAGAATTGCAAAAGCGGTTACCCATATGTTGTTTAGCGAAGGTAGTGCATATATAAATATACGAAACGCCGCTGCAAAACCCATTTTTTTAGATGCTGCTGCAAGATATGTTGTTATTGTTGTTGGAGCACCTTCATATGTATCTGGTATCCAAGCATGAAATGGAACAATAGCCATTTTGAAACCGATTCCAGCAATTAAAAATGCAACACCAAGGTATGCAAGAGGAAGTTTTGTCTGGTCCATGGTCTGAAGTGCAGTATATATACCGTTCAAATCAGTAGTCCCTGTCACACCAAATAAATAGCTAATTCCTAATATAGCCAATCCAGAGCCAATAGCGCCTACAAGAAAATATTTCATTGCAGCTTCTATGGACAATGGATCATCTCGTCTAATTGCTGTTAGTGCATAAGTGGACAAACCAGCAAGCTCCCATCCAACGACGAGAATTATCAAATCAACTGCAGAAGCAACAATTAGTAACCCAATTGTGGCATACATGATTAAGCCATAGTACAGTCCCTGCCTTGAGTCATCTTTCATATAAAGCAATGAGCTTAGAACCACAAGAAATGATATTCCAAGAAATAACAAAAGGAAAAAGTCTGAAAAAGCATCAAATGACAATCCATAGCCAGGAATGTAAGTAAGATGATAATATACTTTATAGCCACCTAGTGTTAAAGATATTAGCAGAATAAGCAAAGTAAGATAGCCTGCGACGCGTCTCTTGTTTTTTGATAGAAGATCTATAGCAAAGGAAAGTAGTCCACCTAGGGCCATTAATACAATTATGATTAATGGTATTTCAGATATTACTGATATGTCTATTACTTGCATTTTCTTAGCCTCCACTCATAAGCTTAGAGAATAATGCAGCTGGTCCGCGAATTACATTGAGCAAAATGTTGGGATACACACCAAGCAAAACTATCAAAAATGCCAATAATGACAATGCTACAAGTTCGCAGAATTCTAAATCATGAACACCAGCCTTCTCTCTTTGCTCCCCAAAAATGACACGTTGTATCATCCATAAAAGATAGCCTGCTGTGATAACTACGCCAAGTACCACTATTGCTATTTGTAATTCCCATGTCATAAATGCACCTAATATAGCTAAGAACTCTGCAACAAACCCAGAGAGTCCAGGAAGTCCTGCAGATGCAAATGCACCAAATACAAGAAAACCAGATGTTAAAGGCATTTGTTTGACAAGACCACGTATGTCATATATTTTCATTGAATGTACATGATGTTTGTAAACACCACTAAGCAGGAACATCAGTCCATTTATAAGTCCATGGCTGAACATCATAAACATTGCACCAGCAAAGCCAAGTTCATTTCCTGCAGAGACACCTAGAACAACAATACCCATGTGGCTTATACTGCTATATGCTATCAGCCTCTTTATATCTTCTTGCCCCATTGCTACAAAGCCAGCATAGAATATACTAATTATACCCAACCACGCTGTATAAAAGGAAATACTACTTGCAGTAGTTGGTAAAAGACCCACTGCAATTCGTATTAAGCCGTAGCCACCCATTTTTAGAAGCAAACCAGCAAGTACTATTGAGATGGGGCTAGGTGCTTGTACATGCGCATCAGGTAGCCAAGTATGAAATGGCACTGAAGGAACTTTAACTAGAAAGCCAAAGAGTAATGCTAGGAATAATATTAGTCGAAGTGTTCCTGAAACTATTAAAGATTCTATACCAGTACCATCTGCAGAGCCATTTAGTACCATAAGATTGAAGGTCATCACGCCAGTATTTTGATAATATAGCCATACAACCATGAAAATTGAGATTAGCATGATAACACTTGCAAGATGCGTATAAATAAAGAACTTAATTGCAGCATATTTTCTTTTAGGTCCACCCCAGATGCCAATGAGGAAGAACATTGGAACTAGAACAACTTCCCAAAATATATAGAACAAAAATAAATCTAGTGCCATGAATACGCCGAAGATTCCCGTTTCCATGAATAGTAAAAGTGCATAATAAGATCCAACGCGTTCTGTTATATGATTGCTAGACAATGCAGCTACAAATATCAAGAAGCCTGTAAGAAATACTAGCGGCATACTTAGTCCATCTACAGCAAGGAAATATTCTATGCCTAATTGTGGTATCCATGCGTACTGTTCTTTGAATTGTAATGTCGTGGAGAGGTTTGGCGCAAAGACAAACCATACGTATAGAGCTAGAAGTGCCTCTATACTAGTGATGGCTATTGTAAAGTACCTACTTGCCCCTTTACTGAATTTCCCCAAGAGATAAGCAATTGGTGAAGCCAGTAGAGGTACCCAAAGAATTATTGATAATAGACCAATCATTCATTCCAACCTCCTATAATCCTAAAAACATCATAATTTGTGGTAAATACCCAATTATGAGCAGCAACAGTAGAATTCCTACAGCAACCAACGAGATATAATTTTGTACAATTCCCGTTTGTATTCGCCTTACACGATCACCAATAGCCATGGATACTTTTCCAATACCGTTAACAATACCATCAATAACATAACGGTCGAATAAATCTGAGAACACTGCCAATAAGATTGATGCTTTTCCTATCGCATTAACAATACCATCAATAACATAATACTCCACAGCCATTAATGCTTTTGAAAACACACCATATGCGACTTTCTCGGCAATGAAGTTATAGAACCAATCTACGCCATATCGAGATTCCAATATATGATATAGCACTTTTCCAAATTTGTATCGTGTTATAACTTCTGGAGATATTGAATGTTTATAATAAATTGCTGTCGATATGCCAAGGCCAATAAGCACAAAAGGTAATGTAAACACTGGAACAATGAACTCTGGGATTGCTGGAAGAGTACGCGAAAATGTAAATCCAATGGCACCAATGGCAGTTTCAAGGAATCCTTCGTGAGACATGTGAATTGGATACTCAATAAATGGCTCTGTTATAAATTCTAAGAATCCAAAGTATTCAAAGAACCCAACAATTGTTGCACCAGTAGCAAGAATCATAAGTGGCACAGTCATAACTTTAGGGGCTTCATGAGGATGTACATTGCTTCTTAAATCACCCGTGAATGTGTAGAACCAGAGCCTAAATATATAAAATGCAGTCATCATTGCAGTTATAACTGAAAGATAATATAAGAAATAATCACCCGCATGATATGCGGCTTCTATAACAAGATCTTTACTAAAGAATCCAGAGAATGGCGGTATACCAGACAGGGATAATGCACCAATCAGCATGGCATACGCGGTTATTTTCATTGGTTTTAGCAAGCCACCCATCTTTCTGATATCATTACTTCCCACGGCATGAATTACACTGCCAGCGCCAAGAAATAGCAATGCCTTAAACATTGAATGGCTTAAAAGGTGAAAGATTGATGCCGCATAACCACCAACTCCTAGGCCCATTATCATGTATCCAAGTTGGCTTATTGTTGAAAATGCAAGTATTTTTTTGATATCCCATGCTGCAAATGCCATGGTTGCAGCAACAAAAGCTGTAATCCCCCCAGTATATGCAATGACAGTAAGTGTGATTGGTGACGCAGCAAATAATGGATAAATTCTAGCAACTAAATATACACCTGCTTTTACCATTGTTGCAGAATGGATTAAACAGCTAACGGTTGTTGGACCGGCCATAGCATCCCATAGCCAGCCGAGTAATGGAATTTGTGCAGATTTTCCAACTGCACCTAGAAATAGCAATACACCAATAATTGTAATCAACCAAAGATTAGGTTCTACAAGGATATAGTCTATGATTTTACGTATGTTGAGGGTGTGATAATGTGCGAAAATCAAAGCAATGCCAGCAAGCATAAATGCATCGCCAAATCTTGTTGTTATGAATGCCTTCTTTGATGCACTGGCTGCATCTTGTCTTTTATACCAAAATCCAATAAGTAAGTAAGAACATAAACCAACCAATTCCCATCCTATGTATAACAACAGTAAGTTATTCGATAATACTAGTGTTAACATACTACCTATAAAAAGGGATATCTCAGCATAGTATCTTGGCAATCCTTCTTCTCCGTGCATATATGCTATTGAATACACATTTACAAGTAATCCAATTAGTGATACAACAAGAAGCATAACCACAGTTAACTGATCAACGAGGATACCTATTGATAAATCATAGCCCTCAAGTGCAATCCAATTTAAGTAATCTTTGTCTAAAGTCACCCCATATACAATTACATCTATAGAAACCAGTACAGAAAGTACTAATGCGATAGTTGAAGCAATGATACCTATACCAGCACCTTGATTCCATGTTTTTTTACCAAAGAAGAGAGATATTGGAAATGCGAGAAATGGTGCTACTGGAATTAGCCAAGCATACTCTATCATTCCACAAGACCCCCTACCTTTTCCTCACGGAGTTTATGTATGAGATCAAGCTCTGCAGTACCATAAATATGATATAGAGCAAGAAATATAGCCAGTCCGATAGCAGCCTCAGCTGCAGCTAGAGCAATCATGAAAGTCACAAATACCCAACCATAATAAACTTCTGGATAAAAGAATGCCGTAAACACGATTAGATTTATGTTCGCAGCATTTAGGATTATCTCCACGGACATAAGCATACGTACTGCATTTCTACTTGTTGAGAGACCATAGATACCTATTACTAGCAGCACAAGAGATAATATCACATACTCGTAAATCGAAATCATATTTTCTTTCGCCTCCTTTCTGAAAGATATGCACTAGACATCATGACGCTTATTAACAGCAAGATGAGTATGCCAACTGCCGATAGATATGTTGAAAACAATAATGATGCATAATCAGTTAATGCAGTTGCTGATGGCGTAGGTGGAGCTGCTTCTTGACCAGACAATACCATCAGATAAAGCGCAGATAAAGAGATAATTAGAAGGGCTATAGCAATGTTTCTAAACGGATTAAGCTGTTGAGGTTCATTTGTATAATGAGGAGCCAGCATGAGAGCAAATAACATTACTACAGTAACACCACCAGCGTATACCAAAATTTGAATTACACCTAAGAACTCAGCACCCAATAGCAAGTACAACTCACCAACTGTAACGAGAAGAACTCCTAAAAACATTGCGGAATGCATTAATTTTTTAAGGTGTACTACAAGTATCGCTGAGAGAATTGATATACCAGCAATCAGATAAAAGGATAACTCATATAAATACGGGATCATCATATACCCTCCACGCCGAATTCACGAATTACCTCAAACATTTTTTCTTCCAATTCAGATAATAAACGGTCGCGTTCTTCTTTGGTAATTTCTTTTTTCCCATACTTAGATACAACGGCTCTATATTCCTCTGTCAATTTCATCAGCTCTTTTTCATATTTGCCACCAAAAGCTTTTGGAAGAAGATAATAACCCATGAATCTCCGAATACGTTCTTTTACTGGTAAGCGTTTTTCCCTTGCTAGTTCTTCAGGAGTATACAACATATCTACGCGATTCATCGAAATAACACTATATTCCTTCGATAAAGTCAAAGAACGTGTTGGACATGCCTCAACGCAGAGACCACAATAGAGGCATCTACCCAAATCAAGAGCTGGTCTCATTCTCATTCTGCTCTTAGGATTTGTAAAATCGAGATCTACATCAATCTCTCGTGCCATTAATTCAAGAGTTTGATTTGGACATGCAAGTACACAAGCCCCACATCCAATACATCGATTTATATCATTTTGAATGATGCCTCTATAACGTTCAGCTGGTTGTAATGTCTCCTTTGGATACATTACAGTGAAAGGTCGTTTGAACAGATAACTAAAAGTAACTTTTAATGGTCGAATTACTTTTGATAGACTCACCATGGTTCCACCTCAGAGAGAAATATATGGAAGTACATATGGCGTAACAAGAACTGTCAGAATGATATTAAGGATAGCAAGTGGGACGAGCCTCAACCATCCAAAACGTAATAATTGATCTATCCTGAAACGATGGAATGTGATTCTTACCCACACAAATGCAACTATTAGTAGATGAAGCTTAAGTAAGAACCAGAATGATGGTGGTAAAAAGTCTGGGCCATTCCACCCACCTAAGTAGAGAATAGTGAGCAATGCGCAGGTAACAAACAAATGCATATATTCTGCACCCATAATTAATCCGAATTTTAGGCTACCATACTCAGTTTTCCATCCAGCTACAAGTTCACTTTCTGCCTCTGGCACATCAAACGGTGCACGTTCAAGTTCTATTATTGATGAAATGAAAAATGTAATAAAGCCTAAAGGTTGTACAAGAATAAACCATATGTTTTTCTGTGCTTCCACAATTGAGTAAAGATTCAAAGATCCAGATAACATAACGACTCCAATTACAGAAAGTGCAAGAGGTACTTCATAGGCAACCATCTGCGATCCAGATCTAAAAGCTCCAATAAGGCTAAATTTATTATTACTTGCCCAGCCTGCAAGAAGTACAAGACCGGGTGCAAGAGATGCTATTGCTAAAATAAACAGTAAACTTGTATCGTAGTTAACAAGGTACAGCCTTGGCCCATAAGGTATAAATGCTAATGGGAGAATTGCAATAAAGCCTAAGAGAATTGGAATAACATTATGTAAGAACCTATCAGCTTTCTTCGGAATTATATCCTCTTTAATCATGAGTTTAATAGCATCTGCAATGTTCTGCAAAAGGCCATATTTTCCTGTCTCAGTAATAGACCGACGATTGTGAAAACGTCCCAATAACTTTCTCTCTAAGTATATTATACCAATCAGATCCAAGCTAAATAATAGCAGTAAAATTATGATTTTAATAAGAATAATTGTAGGTTCATAAAGCCAATCTGGCAACATTAGTAGTGAGAATACCCAATCTACAATCATTACAATGAACGACCAAACTTGTGTTACCATATCATCAAACCATGACATACATATCACCTATCTACCTCAGCCATACAAACATCAATTGAACCGACAATTGCTGCTAAATCTGCATATCTTGCTCCTCTTAGCATGTAAGGCACTGTTGATATATTCATGTAAGCAGGGCTTTCTATCGCTAAACGATAAGGTTGTATCTTTTTTCTACCAACAACATACATCAAATATTCCCCACGTGAGGCTTCTATTCTAGCAGATGCCTCGCCTTCTACTGCTTTTGCACGAGCTTTGGCTCTATATTCACCAGAAGGGATCTTCTCAATTGCTTGACGAACAATGTTTATACTCTGCATTATCTCTTCTACTCTAACAAGGTATCTACAGAAGCAGTCACCATCCTTACAAGTAGGAATCTCAAAATCCAGATCACCATAAATTAGATAAGGTTCTGTTTTTCTGGTATCATGCTTTATCCCTGATGCTCGCAAAACAGGACCTCGTGCACCAACTTTTGCAGCAACTTCTTTTGGTAAAACACCAACACCTTTTGTACGCATCACAAAAGCCTCGTTGCTAATAGTCATGTCATGATACTCAGGTAAATGTTTTTCAATATGATCTAGTGTTTTCTTTACTTTCTCAAGCCATCCATCAGGTATATCAGCCTTCACACCGCCAAGACGCGGATATGTATAGGTTAATCTTGCACCAGTAAGCATTTCGAATAGGTCTAAAAGATATTCTCTTTCTCTTAGAGGATATAGAAACATCGCATGGTATGTACCTAGGTCACCCATATATGCACCAAGCCAAAGTAAGTGGGACGTAATTCTTTGTAATTCTAGCGCAATTGTTCGTATATATTGAGCCCTTAGAGGAACCTCAATGCCCATTAACTTTTCAATTAACTGAATATATAGAACATTACCCTCCATAGATGTAGCATAACAAAGACGATCAGTCATAGGTAAAATTTGCTCATATCTTTTCTGCTCAGCTAACTTTTCAATACCACGATGGATAAAGCCTATATCAGGCCATGCATCAACAATAGTATCGCCATCTACTTTTATAACCAATTTCCATGTACCATGGAGGGTGGGGTGCTGAGGGCCGATCTGTATAATCATCTCGGTGTCTGAAACTGGAACCCCAAGCCAACCTTTTTCCTCATATGGGTTATAATATTCCTTTACTTGCTTCTCCCAATGATAATCTTCATCCATCTTGTAATCTTTACGGAGAGGATGACCCACCCAATCTTGAGGTAAAAGGATCCTTCTTAAATCAGGATGCCCTCTAAATTTAACTCCGAACATATCATAAGTCTCTCTTTCGAACCAATTCGCAGCGGGCCAGACTTTAGCAATAGAATCTACAGAGGGATTATCCCGTGGAACCCTAAATTTGACTCTCACTAGGTATGGCATGTTGACCTTTACAAAATGATAGACCATCTCCAATTCATTATCCTCTGGGTAATCTACTGCAGTTATATGTAAAGGATAAATAAAATGCATTTCATCCTTTAGAAAAGCAGCAAATGAAACAATATGTTTTCCATCTATTTTGAATTGTATCAGATGCTTGTCATCAACAATTTCACTTTCTTTAATTATATTACTGAATTTATTTTTAATGGCATTAAAAACATCATTTGGACTTATTGGTTCTTCAAGGGACATGAACTACACCTTCCTCTGTTTAGTGAGCTTCTTTAATTTGTTAAGAAAATCTAAAAACACCTCTGGTCGTGGAGGACACCCAGAAATATAAAAATCAACGGGTATTATTTTATCAACACCTTCAATCACAGCATATGACCCTTTCCATGGCCCTCCAGAAATCGCACATTCTCCAAGAGCCACAACATATTTTGGTTCTGGCATTTGATCATACAATATCTTTATGTTTCTTGCATATTTTTTGTTTACGGGGCCATTAACAACCATTAAATCGGCTTGTCGCGGTGATGCTGGGGGGAATATACCCCATCGCTCCATATCGAAACGTGGAGCACCTACTGCCATGGGTATTTCAAGCGCACAACACATTATACCCAAGTGCAGATACCATGGGGAATGACCTCTTGCCCAATCAAAAAGCCACCCTGTGAGCTTACGTATAACGCCTCTAACTGTTGTTAAAATAACATTATCTACTTTAGGACTTTCTTCTTTAACCAAATGTGCACACTCTCCATGTGAATTGTTATCAGAAGTGCAACTGTGAGTAAGATAATCAACCCGATAATATATACAGAGACGTAATATGGTAGAGAGAGATATATGACAGCCCAGAGGTAGAGAAACACAGAAACTACATCAAACAACAAGAACACCAAAGGAAAAATGTAATATTCGATATCAAATCGTTTTCGTGCATCACCAATTGGAATCTCTGCGCATTCATATGTTTCATACTTGTAAACTTCAACAGGTGGATGACGCTTATCAACAACTGCCAGAGGACCACCTGGTGCAATAAGTTTAGGAATCAAAATTGCTACTACAAATACTATAAGAACAAGCACCGCGTAAATCGCTATTGGAAGGTACAAATCTAATGTATTCATTGTGTCACCCTGAAAAGATTGAAATGCAAAAAATTAAACTTGTGAATTTTATTTATTGCAACTTATTAAAAAACTTTTTTATTAAGTTATATAATTCAAGTTCTCTATTAACGATAAGT
>Ga0116200_10000592_pt1 | contig 12333 bp, 11 predicted proteins | sample Mar14436cmmetaG_FD_94478 | JGI IMG/M metagenome (GOLD analysis project Ga0116200, IMG submission 94478) | Marine hydrothermal vent microbial communities from Guaymas Basin, Gulf of California to study Microbial Dark Matter (Phase II) - Marker... ... | reverse complement strand
GGCTGGAGCCAACGACCCTCTGCGCGGCGTTGTGCGCCAACCCGGCTAAGGTCTTCGGGATCTACCCCCGGAAAGGGGAGATAGCCCCAGGATCGGACGCCGACTTGGTGCTGCTCGACCAGAGGCTCGAAGTCGAGATCAGGGCCGACAGGCTACACTACAAGGTGGGCTGGTCCCCCTACGAGGGTATGACCGTGAGAGGGTGGCCCGTCTTGGTTACCGTGAGGGGGGAAGTGGTGGCCCAAGACGGGGAGCCCGTGGGTCGCCCCGGACACGGGGAGTTCATCCCGATGGGGAGGTGGCGATGAGTGGAGTCAGATGACAGATTCTCCTGGAAATACGGTGGCTGGGCCGGTCAGGTGCTCTGGGTCGACCTCGCTCGCGGTAAGCTGGTGACTAAGCCGCTTGACGAGGAGCTGGCCTTGACCTACCTCGGGGGAACTGGCTTTGCCGCTCGGTGGCTCTTCGACATGGTAGGACCAGAGGTAGAGCCCTTCAGCCCTGAGAACGTTTTCATACTCGCAACGGGAGTTCTGACTGGGACGCTGTTCCCTCAGGCCAGCAGGCACGTAGTTGCAGCCAAGTCCCCGCTCACCGACATCTACGGCGAGGCGCACGCCGCCGGGCACTTTGGCCCTGAGCTCAAGTTCGCCGGATTCGACGCCATAGTGGTGACGGGAAGGTCTGAAAAGCCCGTGTACATCTACGTGGAGGACGGCAAGGCGGAGCTGAGAGACGCAAGCCACCTGTGGGGTAAGACCACATACGAAGCCGAGGACATGATAAAGGAGGAGCTGGGCGACAGGCAGGTCAAAGTAGCGGTCATAGGCCAGGCTGGCGAGAACCTCGTCAGGTTCGCTGGCGTTTTCAACGACCACGGGAGGGCCGCCGCCAGGTCCGGAATAGGCGCGGTTATGGGCTACAAGAGGCTGAAGGCCATAGCGGCCAGGGGCTACGGAGGGCTGAAGATAGCTAAGCCCGACGAGTACTACGACTTCATGCTGGAGCTCGGCAGGAAGATGCTCGCGCACCCATTCACTCCCGACAGAGTGAAGTACGGGACTAACAGCCTCGTGGAGCTCATGCAGGCGATAGGGAGGCTCCCGACCTACAACCACAGGGAGGGAGTGTTCGACGAGTGGGAGGAGATATGCGGCGAGAGGATCACGAGGGAGTACTTGGTCAAGCCCAAGGCGGACTTCGCTTGCTACCAGAGGTGCGGGAGGTTCGTCAGGATCCCGGCCGGGAAGTACGTGATGATCGGAAAGGGGCCTGAGTACGAGGGCTTAGACGCTCTGGGGGCCAACGTCGGAAACTCGGACCTCGAGGCGCTGATCTACGCGAACCACCTGTGCAACCTCTACGGGATGGACGTCATATCCGCCGGTGGAGTCATAGCCTGGGCCATGGAGTGCTGGGAGCACGGCCTGCTGACCAAGGAGGACACTGGCGGGCTGGAGTTCGACTGGGGAGACCCGGAGCTGATAGTGCAGCTGATCGAGATGATAGCGTTCAGGAAGGGCTTCGGAGACCTGCTGGCTGAGGGAGTGTACAGGGCGGCGCAGAAGATAGGCAGGGGAACGGAGAAGTACGCCATGCACGTCAAGAAGATGGAGATTGCCGCTCAGGACGGGAGAGCCCAGAAGAGCATGGGTCTGGCTCACGTGACCTCGAACAGGGGCGCCGACCACCTCTACGCCTTCCCCGTGCTGGACGAGGTCGGGTTCGAGAAGGAGATCGCAGAGAGGTTCGGCGAGCAGTACCTGCCCGAGATGACGGACAGGCTCAACCCGAAGTACAAGGGAATCATGGTGGCTGAGCTGGAGGACTTCTGTGCCGTAGTCGAGGCCGTGGGCGTCTGCAAGTACGGAACGGTGATACCCCCGGTGTTCTTCTACCCAGACCTGGCGAGGGCTCTGACCCTCACGACTGGCAAGGAGTACACAGAGGCAGACCTCAGGCTGATCGGCAGGAGGATCGTGACTCTGCAAAGGCTTTTCAACGTCAGGGAGGGCATAACGAGGAAGGACGACACCCTGCCCGAGAGGTTCACCAAGGAGCCCATGCCGAGGGGGCCGGCCAAGGGCCAGGTGGTCGAGCTCGACATCATGCTCGACGAGTACTACTCCTACAGGAAGTGGGACCTAGAGACCGGAATACCCAAGAAGGAGACGCTCAGGGAGCTGGGACTCGAGAGAGAGGTTGAGGAGCTGGAGCGGCGAGGGATAACCATACCGCCCTAAACACCCTTTCATCACCCCTCTTTTTCCTCAACATCGCCACAGGTGTGTCGAGAAGCTCGTTCGGCCTTTCTTGCTCTTGGAGTCAGCCTAGAGTGTAGGGCCAACAACCTGTGGTCGTTTTTTAATGATCTCTCCATCGGCTCGCGACGGGGATCTTAACTGGCCGAGGAGAGCCGGGAGGTCTCCCTGAAGAGAGATGTCGGTTGGTTCGGCTCCTTCGCCATGGGGTACGCCGACGTAGGCGCGGACGTATTCATAGCCCTAGGCATGGTGGCGGCATACGCTGCCGGCGCGACGCCCTTGGCCTTCTCGCTGGCGGCCATATCCTACCTCTTGACCGGGCTCGTCTACGCGGAACTTGCCGCGACCTACCCATACGCTGGCGGAGCGCAGGTGTACGCGGCTAGAGGGATCGGCGATCTGGCCGGCTTCGTGGCGGGCTGGGCGCTGCTGTTGAGCTACACCGTGGACATCGCTCTATTCTCCATGGCGTCCGCTGGCTACCTTTCGTACTTCGTACGGGAAATTGCGATGTTCTCCACCTCGCTAGGGCCCGTGAGGATCAACGGATTCGCAGCCTGCTCTATCGCGATGGTGATCCTCCTGACCGGGCTAAACGTGCTGGGGATAAAGGAGTCCTCCCGGCTGAACGAGGTAATGGTCTCTCTGGGCCTCCTCGTCCAAGGCCTCCTCCTAGTTCTTGGTATAGTGTGCCTCAACCTCTCCTCTCTGAGGAGCGGTCTCCGCCAGGTGGGTTACCCTGGATTCAGGAAGGGAGTTTCTTACATCCCCGGCCTCAACCTCCAGACCCAGAACTTCATCTACGGAACCACTCTAGCCATGAGCTCATTCATTGGAGTGGAGTCCATTGCCCAGGCGGCTGAGGAGATCAAGAGGCCATACAAGTGGATCCCCCTGGCAACCAAGCTATCGGTCCTAGCCGTCCTGGTCTTCGCCATCGGCCTCTCGTTCGTAGGGCTTGGGACCGTGGGGTGGGAGGCTCTAGCGAGGAACGCAGAGAGACCCCTAACCGTCCTGGCCGCCTCGCTCCCGCTGGTGGGTGGGGTCGCTCCTGCCCTCGTGGCACTCACTGGGTTCATAATCAACCTCGTATCCGCCAACACGGGCATAATCGGAGTATCCAGGGTCGTCTACTCCATGGGGAGGTTCAGGCTCCTGCCTTCCTGGTTTGAGGCAATCCACCCGAAGTTCAGGACGCCCGTCAGGACCATTGTGATATTCGGGGTGATGGGCGGGGCCCTCACGCTCCTCGGAAGCCTAGAGAAGATAGCTGACGTCTACGCGTTTGGAGCCCTGGTCTCCTATGTCCTAGTTAACTTCTCCATGATACGACTCCGCGAGATAGACAGAGATGCGTACAGACCCTGGAGGGCGCCAGGGACTCTCAGGCTCTTCGGGAAGGAGGTTCCCCTGATAGGCTTGCTCGGCACTCTGGCAACGGGGACCATGTTTGCGCTCGTGGCCGTCCTCCACCCCGTGGGTAGGACGCTCGGAACCCTCTGGTTCATCTGCGGATTGGCCGTGTACGTTGCGTACAGGGCCGCCGTGGGGCTCCCGGTGAGGGCCAGAATAAGTGGAGAGATGGCCAAGCCAGCAACATACCTAATGGAAGCTCTGGTGCTCGTGAGACCCTACGACCCGGTGGAGAGCGTCTCCAGGGCCATTTACGAGGGTCTAGGAGACCGGTTCAGAGTCCACCTGGTGAGCATAGTCAACCCGGCTGGACTGACGGCTCGCGACCTCTCCGCCGAGTCTGAGAGGGTTGCGTCAATCCTCGGGGAAATCGCAAAGAGGCTCAGAGCTAAAGGTTTAGACGCCACGACGAGCGTCCTATTTGGGGTCCCGGAGGAGATGGCCGTCAGGCTCGGTTCGGAAGACAGGTACGATGTGGTGGTAGTTCTTGCCGGTAGGAGGCCCAGAAAGGCTGAGGAGAGGGGGCTCGCCCGCTTGATCTCGGCCAGGCTCCCCGGGAAGGTTTTGGTGCTCAGGAGGTGATGTAGATGTTGGTCGTCATGAGCTTGTACGTCGAGACCAAGGCCCTGGAGGGCGTGATAGACGAGCTCAAGAAGATGCCCGAGGTCGTGGACCTCTTTGAGGTGACTGGAGACTACGACTTGGTGGCCCTAATAGAGGCTGAGTCCATTGAGAAGTTCAGGAGCACTCTGGTGGACAGAATCCTCAAGATAAAGGGGATAAGGGGCACTAACAGCTCCGTGGTCCTCCACATCCACAAGAGGGCCGGGAGGCTGCTGGAGGAGTGAGCTTAAGCGATCCGGGCAGGAAGATACTCATCCCGCTGACCGAGCCCGTAGAGCCGGAGTGCCTAGAGGCGCTGATTGCGGGTTCTCTGGGGCTTGAGGGGGCCGAGATCACACTCCTGTACGTTGTCACGGTCCCGGTCACAAGCCCCTTAGAGGCGGGAGAGTCCTCCAGAGCGTCGAAGGAGGCAGCCAAGTGGCTAAAGCCCATAGCTGAGCGGCTGGAGGAGGGCGGCTTCCGGGTCAGCACTAGAGTGGCTTTAGCCAGAGACGTCGCCACGGGCATAGAGGAATCTATCGAGGGTCACGACCTAGTGATTCTGCCCACAAAGACGCTAGGTGGCAGGTTGGGGCGTCTCCTCGGCGAGAGCTCAGCCGAGAGGCTGGCCGAGAAGTACCGAGTTCCTGTGATCGTCGTGAGCAGGGAGGTGCTCAAGTCCCCCCTCGAGTGAGAACCCGCTCGGCCCACAGAACGATCTTGGAGTACCCGGCTACGGCCAACTCTAGATCCCGGATGCTGACTCTCTCATTGGGCCTGTGAGCGAGAGCCTCGTCTCCAGGGCCGTAACCTACTGTCGCAAACCCAGCCTCTCCAGCCGTGTAGGAGCCATCTGTACCAAACTTCCACACAGTCACGTCGGCGTTGAGCGTGCGCGCCAGCTCTTGAGCCAGAGTGCTCGGCTGGTACCAGGCGGGGAAGTAGGCTGTTACCTCTGCCTCCAATCCTGTGTAGCATCTCAAGGTTCTCTTCACGACCTCTGCGTGAAGTCCTGCGACCAGCGAGCTTAACCTGCCCAACACCTCTTCTAGGGTCTCTCCCGGAACCAGCCTGTAGTCCAGCAGCGCCTCGCAAACGTCGGGAATTACTGGGATCTGTCCGGGGGAGCACGATATAGCCACGGCTGCCACGGTAGATCTCCCAAGGACTGGGTGCTCAGGGAACTCCTTGGACAGCGTCCTGAGCCTGACGAGTGCGTCGATCATCTTCTCCAACGCGCTCTCCCCCAGCTGGGGCATGCTGGAGTGGGCCGTCCTCCCTTCAGCCCTCAGCCTCACCTCAACCCTCCCTCTGTGGCCGACCGCAATGTTCAGCTTGGTGGCCTCTCCTATGACCACGAGATCAGGCCTAAGCCCCTCTCGCTGAACAAAGTGCCTTATCCCAAACCCCTCTTGGTCCTCCTCGTGTACGACGAAGACCATGTAGACATCTGAGTCGATCTCCCCCAGCTTCGTTGCTGAGTACACCATGGAGGCTATGGCTCCCTTCATGTCGGCAGCGCCTCTGCCGTAGATCCACCCGTCTATCAGGGCGCCGGAGAAGGGCGGAACCTTCCACTCCTCAAGCCTGCCGGGAGGTACTGTGTCCATGTGCCCCTCGAGCACGATGGTGGGCCCGGCTCCAGACCCACTCAGCAGGCCAGCCACGTTCCCAGCTTCGTCGATCCACGTCCTGTCAAACCCTAGCGAGTTCATCTCATCCCGAATCAGCACTGCAACCTCCTTTTCCTCTCCTGACATGCTAGGCGTCTGTATGAGTTTAGAACAGAACTTTGCTAGGTCCTCTTCCGCTGGCAGGACCTCTCACCTCGTTTTGTGTACCTAAGGTGCATGATTTTAAGTCGTCTTCCGGACGCGCGTCTCGCCATCTTCGGGGGTGAGGCGTCGTGGATGACCTTGGTAAGCGCATACTTGTAGCCCTCGGCGGCAACGCCATCAAGCAGGCGCACGAGAAGGGGACCTACGAGGAGCAGGTTAGGAACGTTGAGAAGACGGCTGCTCAGCTCGCCAAACTGGTAGAGAGGGGGTACCACCTGGCTATAACCCACGGTAACGGGCCTCAGGTCGGCGCCCTCTTGATCCAGCAGGAAGAGGGCATCAGGCTGGGTATCCCGCCGCAGCCGATGGACGTGTGTGGCGCGATGACTCAGGGGCAGATAGGCTACATGCTCCAGCAGGCCCTCATGAACGAGTTCAGGAAGAGGGGAATAAACAAGACGGTAGCCACGGTCGTGACGAGGGTCCTCGTCAGGAAGGATGATCCCGACTTTCAGGATCCCTCAAAGCCCGTCGGTCCCTTCTACGACGAGGAGACGGCCAAGAAGCTGGCTCAGGAGAGGGGCTGGATCATCAAGAAGGTGAAGCCTACTGGAGACAAGCCCTACAGGAGAGTGGTTCCGTCTCCAGACCCCATAAGGCCGCTGGAGGCCGAGGCCATCAAGACGCTGTACGACGGCGGCATCGTCGTGATAGCCAGCGGCGGAGGAGGCATACCAGTAGTGGAAGAAGACGGTAGGATAGTGGGGGTCGAGGCTGTCATAGACAAGGACCTGGCTGGCGAGAGGATGGCAGAGGTGCTGGGAGTGGACCTCTTCATGATCCTGACGGACGTAGAGAAGGTCAAGCTGAACTTCGGCAAGCCCAACGAGAAGGAGATAGACAGGATGACCGTGTCCGAGGCCAAGAAGTACATGGAGGAGGGCCACTTCCTGCCCGGCAGCATGGGGCCGAAGGTGAAGGCGTGCATACGGTTCATCGAAGAGGCGGGAGGCAAGGCCGCGATCATAACGCACCTCGAGAAGGCTTTGGACGCTCTGGAGGGGAAGACTGGGACTTGGATAGTCCCAGACTGACCCCTCTCCTGCCACTCCTAATTTTGCAGTTCTCCTCGTGCCGGGATAGCCGACCACGACCCAAGTAACATAGTCTCGTGGCTTGCCCAGCTATGGCGTGTTCCGCCGAGTCCCGCACAGCGGCTACCTGTGTTCAACCAGCTTGTAACCGTTTATCTGATGTACGCATGCTGTGAAAGAGGGGTTGTGAATGGCTAGGTATGCAGTCAGGGACATAAAGCTAGCTCCCTCGGGTAGAGCCAAGATAGAATGGGTCTCCAGGTTCATGCCCGTGTTAAATGCAATTAGAGAGGAATTTGAGAAGAGCAAACCCTTCCAAGGGCTCAGAATAGCGTGCAGCCTACATTTGGAAATGAAGACGGCCTACTTGGCTGAGGTTCTCAAGGCTGGCGGAGCCGAAGTGGCTGTGTGCGGAGCCAACATCTTGACGACCCAAGATGACGTCGCCGCCGCCTTGGCTGCCGAGGGAATCTCGGTCTTCGCTTGGAGGGGTGAGACGCAGGAGGAGAGGGAGGAGAATCTTAACAGGACTCTTGATATCGGCCCAGACATAATAATCGATGACGGAGCAGACCTTGTTTCACTAGTTCACACGAGACGCACCGAACTCCTCGATCGCGTCATTGGCGCCAGCGAGGAGACGACCAGCGGAGTGATACGGCTGAAGGCTATGGAGCGAGATGGAGTCCTGAAGTTCCCAGTCATCGCCGTGAACGACTCGAAGTGCAAGTTCCTTTTTGACAACAGGTACGGGACGGGGCAGTCCACGTGGGACGGAGTCATGAGAGCGACAAACCTGCTGATCGCCGGGAAGACCGTCGTGATAGCTGGGTACGGGTGGGTCGGCAGGGGACTGGCCATGAGAGCCAGGGGCCTCGGGGCTGAGGTCATCGTCGTGGAGGTGGACCCAATCAAGGCGTTGGAGGCTAGGATGGATGGCCTTAGAGTGATGCCGATGCTGGAGGCTGCACGCTTGGGAGACATCTTCATAACGGCGACGGGCAACATCGAGGTCATCAGGCGCGAGCACTTCAGGGCCATGAAGGACGGCGCCATGATGGCTAACGCTGGCCACTTCGGGGTTGAGATATGCGTCGACGACCTCAAGGCAGAGGCCGTGGAGGTCAAGAAGCTCAGGCCCAACGTCACCGAATACGTCATGCCTGATGGCAGGAGGCTGTACCTCTTAGCTGAGGGACAGCTAGTGAACCTGGCCGCAGCTGACGGACATCCGGCCGAGATAATGGATCTGAGCTTCGCTCTTCAGGCTCTGGCCGCCAAGTACCTAGCGGAGAGAGGGCGTGAGATGGAGCCCAGGGTCTACACGCTTCCTGAAGAGATAGACAGGAGGGTGGCGGAGATAAAGCTCGAGTCGATGGGAATACAGCTAGAACAGCTCACTGAGAAGCAGAAGGGGTATCTTGAGAGCTGGAAGTACTGATAAAAGAAGAGCAAGGGCCATTACATCGCTTTACACTTCCGTTAAAGCCTTAAAGAGCCTAGTGTAGTCCGCGTCTCCAAGCCCAAGCCTCTCCGCTCTTACGTACTGTTGGTGCGCGGCAGACAGCACAGGAAGTTCTCTCCTCACCTTGTGGGCAGTAAGCAGAGCGTACTTCATGTCCTTAGAAGCAAGTCTCAGTGCGAACCTAGTTGGGAAGGATTCATTCAGTATCCTCGCCCAGTAGTACCTTGCCACATCGCCTACAGCGTGTTCTCCCATGGTCTCCAAGAGGTCCCCAGGGTCTAGGCCTAACGCCCTCGCGAAGGCCAGCCCCTCGCTCATAACCGCGACCATCCCGATCAGCATCGAGTTGATGACAAGCTTGAACATGGTGCCGTGTCCCACGGGACCCACGAGCCTGCTCTTACCCAGCGCATCCAACAAAGCCTTGGCTCTCCTGTACACGCTCTCGGCGCCGCCAACCATGATGGAGAGCTTACCCTCCCTAGCCTGTGGAACGCTGCCCAGCACGGGCGCATCGATGAACTCCGCCCCTCTCCTGCTAGCATATTCAGCTAGTTCTATGACGAAGTCTGGGTACAGCGTGCTCATCTCGATTATGAGGGTGCCGGTACGAACCCCCTCAAGAGCTCCCTCAGGCCCTAAGAGCGTGTTGCGGACGGCCTCGGCGTCACTGACCATCTCCACTATTAGATCGACTTTAGAGCCAAGCTCTCGGGGCGTGTCAGCTACTTCCGCGCCCCTCTCCTCCAGCCCCTTGACGCGCTCTCTAGTCCTGTTGTACACGACCAGCTCGTAACCCACCTCCATGAGCCGCTCGGCCATTGGGAGGCCCATGTTGCCTAGGCCGATGAAGCCAACCTTCAACCTATCACCCGACGGGAAACATTTCGAGCAGAACATTTAACCCTAAATCCAGGGAAGCACGCCTCTCAGGCACCTACTTGCTTTCATGGGTTTCTCTGCACGAGACAGGTTTGGAAGTCCCGTATCTAGCCAATCTGGGCGTCCAGACGGGCTAGATTTTATTGTATAATCTTTTAACCGATTGGAGAGAAAACTCTTCTGGTGAACGGATATGACCACTATAAATTGGGCTCGCACGGCAGAGCCTATGAGAGCATCCTAGATTTAGTTGGCCTCACTCCGATGGTTAAGCTGAGCCGGATCCCTCGAGGAGAGGGCATCAACGCAGACATCTTCGTAAAGCTCGAGTACTACAGCCCAACTGGTAGTCTCAAGGATAGGATCTACCTCGAGATGTTCAGGCAGGCCATAGAGAAGGGCGGGCTGAAGCCAAGCATGGAGGTCATAAAGGCTTCTACCGGCAACGCGGGCATCTCCTGCGCCTGGGTCGGAGCGCTCCTCGGGTACAAGGTGACTATAGTGATGCCGGAGGGGATGAGCGAGGAGAGGAAGAAGCTGATGGAGGCCTATGGCGCCAACCTGGTGTTCGTGCCCGGAGGCGAGAGCGATGTCGACTTAGCGTTAAGGAAAGTGAAAGAGCTGAAGGAGAAGAATCCAGGGAAGTATTGGGAGCCTGGCCAGTTCTCGAACCCGGCCAACCCCGAGGCGCACTACAAGACCACGGGACCGGAGATCTGGGAGCAGATGGAAGGGAGGATAGACGCCTTCCTGGCCGCCGCCGGCACGGCTGGAACCGTGACGGGCGTTGGCAGGTACCTGAAGGAGAAGGACCCAAACGTGAAGATCTACGTGGTCGAGCCTGCTGAGGCGCCTGTGCTTTCCAGAGGGGGAGTGGGGATCTCACAGGATCGAGGGTATAGGCGATGGTTTCGTGCCCGACAACCTCGACTTCAGCGTGGTGGACGGCGTCATACTAGTGCCCTCTCAAGAGGCGATCGAGATGGCCCGCAGGATGGCTAGGGAGGAGGGTATACTCTGCGGAATCTCTTCCGGCGCCAACGTTGCCGCGGCCATCAAGCTGGCTAGGAGGCACCCTAAGTCCAGGAGGATAGCTACCATGGTAAACGACGACGGGAGGCGCTACTTCAGCACACCTCTGTTCGGAGTGGAGAAGAAGCTGGAGATACCCAAGAGGGAGCACAAGATCGTGGACAGGCCAGAGAGAGCGAGAGAGCTGGCGGAAGCCAGATCCCGATGGGAGATTATACTCTGAGCGCGGCTCCCTTCACTTTTTAGGAAGAAATTGTGATGGAGAGGAGGAGCTCAGCCGCCTGAGACAGCCTTTATGGTCTCCTCCAGGATTTCTAGGCCGACGTCGGCCTCTTCCTCGGTTATGATCAGCGGCGGGGCCAACCTCAGGCTGCACTTGCCGGCTCCGAGGAGTATCAGCCCTCTCTTGAACGCCTCCTGCACTATCTTCTTCCTCTCCTCCGTGGCTGGCTCCTTGGTGCGCCTGTCCTTGACGAACTCCACTCCTATCATGAGACCTATTCCCCTCACGTCTCCGATTATCTCGTGCTTCTCCTGCATCTCCCTGAGCCTCTTGAGCATGTGCTCTCCAACCTTCTTGGCGTTCTCGAGCAGCCCCTCCTTCTCGATGATGTCGATGACGGTCAAGGCAACGCTGGCCAACACCGGATTCCCGCCGAGCGTGTTCTCGTGAGCCCCAGGCCCCCACTCCAGTATCTCTGCCTTCGCAATGCAGGCGCCGAAGGGGAAACCGGCGGCTATGGCCTTGGAGATCAACACGACGTCGGGCTCGACGCCAAAGTGCTCGATGGCCCACCACCTCCCGGTTCTGCCCATGCCAGCCTGGACCTCGTCGTCCATGAGGACTATGCCGTGCTCGTCCGCGATCCTCCTGAGACCTCTGACCCACTCCGCGGGTGGCACGATGTAGCCTCCCGCCCCCTGGACGGGCTCGAACAGTATTCCCGCAACCTCGTCCGGGGGGGCCACGTGTCCGAGGATCTCGTTCTCTAGGTAGTCGAGGCACGCGAGTCCGCACTCTGGGTAGCCCTCCTTGTGGCCCAGCGGGCACCTGTAGCAGTACGGGTAGGGGGCGTGCACCACACCCGGCATCATGGGCTGGAACCTTCTCCTTGCGGCTAGTGAGGTGGTGGTGAAGGCAAGGGAGCCCATAGTCCTGCCGTGGAAGCTGTTGATGAATCCCACGAAGTAGTACCGCTGGGTGTAGTACCTCGTGGCCTTGATTCCGCACTCTACAGCCTCGGTCCCGCTGTTCACGAAGAAGACCCTCTTCTTGAAGTCTCCCGGCGTGATCTCCGTGAGCTTCTTCGCCAGGTGAACCTGCGGGATCGTGTAGAAGTCGCAGCTGTTCACGAAGATTAGCCTGTCAACTTCCCTCTTCACGGTCTCGACAACCCTGGGGTGTCTGTGTCCCACGTTGGTGACGGCTATGCCGGAGCCGAAGTCCAGGTACTCGTTCCCGTCAAGGTCCTTCACCCACACGCCCTCGGCCTCGTACCCCACGAGGGGGGCGGTCCTGGTGAGGGCGGGCGAGAGGTACTGGTGATCCATCTCGATGAGTTCCCTCGCCTTGGGTCCCGGCGGCTCAACCACGATCTTCGGCTTGCGAACCATGCGATCACCCCTAACGTGGGGTCTAGAGTGCCCGGACCTGGTGCTCATTAACTTTACCCCGAAGAGAGTCCGTCGCCTGGGCCACCTCTTCCCTAGGAGGATCTGCCTGGCTGCTTAACGGCCGCAAGGCAGTGAAAGCCCTTCTCTAAGTCCAAACCGGGACTCGGCTCCTCAAACACGTAGGGGCC
>Ga0116200_10000590_pt1 | contig 12345 bp, 15 predicted proteins | sample Mar14436cmmetaG_FD_94478 | JGI IMG/M metagenome (GOLD analysis project Ga0116200, IMG submission 94478) | Marine hydrothermal vent microbial communities from Guaymas Basin, Gulf of California to study Microbial Dark Matter (Phase II) - Marker... ... | reverse complement strand
CAAAAAGATAATTAGCATCTCCATCGCTTTTATAAATTTGATACTCTCTTTTTGCCCTGTTTTTTAAATATATTTCCGTTTTTTCATCAGGTACAAAGATGCCATTCTTTGCTCCTGCTTCAATGGCCATATTGGCCATAGTAAACCTACCATCCAAAGAAAGTTCTTTAATAGCTTCTCCACAAAATTCCATACTCCGATAAAGGGCCCCCTCCACACCCAAATCTTTAAGAGTATAAAGGATTAAATCTTTACCTGTAATCCATTTAGGCAATTTTCCATTATATATAAGCTTAATGCTTGCTGGTACCTTTAACCAAATCTCTCCTGTATACATAACAGCACCAAGATCTGTACTACCTACTCCTGTAGAAAACGCTCCCAAAGCACCATAAGTGCAAGTATGGCTATCTGCCCCAATCACTACATCACCTGGTAAAACTAAACCCTCTTCAGGTAAGAGAACATGCTCTATTCCCATTTGCCCTACATCATAAAAATATTTAATCTTTTGTTCCTTAGCAAATTCTCTTACTTTCTGACACTGTATAGCTGAAGGTATATCCTTATTGGGTGTAAAATGGTCTAAAACAAGAGCTATCCTTTCAGGATCAAATACTTGTTTTCCGCCTGCCGCTTTAAATGCTTTAATAGCCAAGGGAGCAGTAATATCATTTGCTAAAGCAAAATCTACCTTTACTTTAATTAATTGGCCCGGTTTCACCACATCAAGCTGGGCATGGGCAGCCAAAATTTTTTCAGTAATAGTCATACTCATTTCACTCTACTCTCTTTTTTAATCCATGCCTTACGCTTTGAAAAATACCTTGTATAGATAATGGGGCCAGATACCATATATGCAAGTAAAAGCAGCCAGAGCACAAGAGATGGATGACTCATGATTATTACCAACCCAAATACTGCTAAAATAGATATACGAAAGGGTTTTAATTTTGTCCATTCAAGGTCTTTAAAACTACGATAATGAAAAGTACTTATCATAAAAAAAGAAAGAAAATAAGTAAGTATAAGTAGAAAAAAAGAACCAAATTCTTTAGAAACTTGCCATTCCCTAATATTCAAAACACTTAAAGCCAGAATACAGGCAGCTACAGGTATAGGTAAGCCTATAAAATAACGTAATTCTGCTTTATTTACTTGTATGTTAAACCGTGCAAGACGTAATGTACCACAGGCAAGATAAAGAAAGGCAGCTAGCCATCCCCATCTTCCTAAAAGATTTAAAGAAAAGGTAAAACAAAGTATAGCAGGAGCAAGACCAAAGGCCACCAAATCAGCTAAAGAATCATACTCTACACCAAAATGGGTAACTGTACCTGTGAGACGCGCCATGCGACCATCAAGTCCATCTAAAAATGCAGCTATTATTATGGCTATAGCTGATCTTTTCCAATCTCCGTTTATGGCAGCAATAATTGCGTAAAATCCAACAAACAAATTAGCTGTGGTTAAAAGATTAGGTAAAATATAAATACCCTTTTTTTCTTTCATTCCCAGTAACCTAAAATAGTCTGTCCTGCTTTTACACGTTTGCCCAAAAGTGAATTCATCCTAACGGTCATAGGCAAATATAAATCTACTTTAGAACCAAAACATATCATACCTATTTTTTCTCCTTTTCTTACCCATTGGTCAGATTTTAAATGGCAGATGATACGACGTGCAAGAATACCAGCAATTTGAACGACAATAAATTGTTCTCCCTCCTTTGTAGAGAAAAAAATAGTATTAGATTCATTTTCTATATGGGCATTTTCTTATAAGCAGGAATAAATCTACCTTTTTTATATTCAATCTTTTTTATCCTACCATCAAAGGGAACTCTATTTACATGTACATCAAAAAGAGACATGAAAATACTTATTTTTTGCATCTTTTTCTTTAAAAATGGCATTTCATCCACACCTTGAAAGACAATACGACCATCTGCTGGTGAGACTATAGCTTTTGGTTCTAAAGGTAAGGGTCTTTCTGGATCGCGAAAAAAATAAATAAAAAATAGAACTAAAATAAAACTTATTATGGCTATAAGATACCATCCTTTTAAAAGAAAAAAGATTGATATTATGCTTGTAATCAAAACAAAAGGCCATCCTGCTGGTGCCATATTATTCTTTTTGTTTTAACCAAGGCATCATAGCTCGTAACTTAGCTCCTATTTTCTCAATAAGGTGCTCTTTTTCCTCTTTTTTTAATGCATAATAAACAGGCCTTCCTGCTTTATTTTCCAATATCCATTCTCTGGCAAATTCTCCTGTTTGTATATCCTTTAAGATCTCAAGCATGCGTTTTTTTGTCTCTTCATTTATAACACGTCTTCCTCTTGTCATATCTCCATATTCGGCTGTATCACTTATAGAATATCGCATATATTGAAAACCACCTTCATAGATTAAATCTACTATAAGTTTTAGCTCATGCACACATTCAAAATAGGCAATTTCTGGCTGATAGCCTGCTTCTACTAGTGTCTCAAAAGCTGTTTTCATCAACCTTGTCACTCCTCCACAAAGCACTACTTGCTCACCAAAAAGATCTGTTTCTGTCTCCTCTTTAAATGTTGTTTCAAGTACCCCTGCCCTTGTTGCTCCAATACCCATGGCATAGGCAAGGGCCTTATTTAAGGCATTGCCTGATGCATTCTGATGAACAGCTACAAGGGCTGGCACACCTGCTCCTTTCTCATACATGCGACGTACAAGGTGTCCTGGCCCTTTAGGGGCTACCATGACCACATCTACATAAGAAGGGGGGATAATCTGATGATAATGAATATTAAAACCATGTGCAAAAAGTATCGCCTTTCCCTCACTTAAATGTGGCTCTATATCCTTTTTATAGATTTCTGGTTGTACTTGTTCTTGAGTAAGAATAGCAATTAACTCTGCTTGTTTTGCTGCTTCAGAAGCTGAAACAGGCTCAAAACCATGTTCCTTTGCCCTTTGATAATTTGGACCACCTGGTCTTTGTCCAACTATAACTTTAAAACCACTATCCCTTAAATTCAAAGCATGAGCATGTCCCTGACTTCCATAACCAATAATCGCAATAGTTGTATCCTTTAATGCTCCTGCATCCACATCTGCATCATAGTAGATTTTCATCTATCCCTCCTTATCTCCTTTTTTGCCCTTGGTAAGGCTACTATACCTGTACGAGCAATCTCTTTAATTTGAAAATGCTTAAGAAGCTCAATAAATGCTTCCAATTTTGAAGAATCTCCTGTAATTTCTATTGTATAATGAAGAGGACTTACATCTACAATTTTCCCTCTGAATATATCTACCATTCTTAATATCTCTGCTCGATGTTGAGGTTCTGCCTTCACTTTTATAAGTGCCATTTCTCTCTCTACAGAATCCATCTCTGAAAGGTCAATGACTTTAATGACATTGATTAGCTTATTCAATTGTTTCTTTATTTGCTCAATAATCATCTCATCTCCTGTTGTCACAAGGGTGATGCGAGATATTTGAGGATCTATAGTTTCTGCTACACACAGACTTTCTATATTAAAACCACGTCCACTAAAAAGGCCTGCTACACGGGAAAGCACACCAGGCTGATTTTCTACCAATAAAGATAAGGTGTGTCTCATGTTTTTTAACATCTTATAACAGTACTGTACCTCCTAAAAGCATTTTAGTAATAGGTGCACCTGCAGGCACCATAGGATAGACATTTTCCTCAGGTTCAATAATAAAATCCATAAAAACAGTAGCATTAATATTCAATGCCTTTTTAATCACCTCTTCTACTTCCTGTGGTTTTGTTGCTCTTAATCCTACTGCTCCATATGCCTCTGCTACCTTGACAAAATCAGGAGAATATTCAAGGCTTGTTTCAGAATAGCGCCTACGATAAAACAATTGCTGCCATTGCCGTACCATACCCAAATAACCATTGTTTAAAATTGCTACTTTTACTGGCAACCTATTTCCTACTGCTGTGGCTAACTCTTGAATATTCATCTGAATACTTCCATCACCAGCAATGTCTATAACCAGTTTGTTAGGAAAGGCCACCTGTGCACCAATAGCAGCAGGGAAACCATATCCCATAGTACCAAGACCACCAGATGTTAATAAACTCCTTGGACGATTGAATTTGAAATATTGAGCTGTCCACATTTGATTTTGTCCCACTTCTGTAGCAATAATAGCTTTTCCTTCAGTGACTTCATAAAGCTTTTCAATTACAAATTGAGGTTTAATAGGACCTTCAGAAGGTTGTTCATATGCCAATGCAAAAGCACGTTTCCATTCTTCAATCTGTTCTAACCACTCACGATGCTTATTCTTCCAATCTATATCAGGAATGGACTTCAATGCCTGATAAAGCTTTTTTAAAGCATCGCAACAATCTCCCACAATGGGAATATCTACAACCACATTTTTACTTATAGAGGAAGGATCAATATCTATATGAATAATCTTTGCTTCTGGAGCAAATTCATCCAGCTTACCTGTAACTCTATCGTCAAATCTTGCACCAACAGCCAACATAACATCACAGTTAGAGATAGCCATATTGGCACGGTAAGTTCCATGCATTCCTAACATACCCAGCCATAATGGATGTTCCCCTGGAAAGCTTCCTAGGCCCATTAATGTATTTGTCACAGGTAAAAAACAATCTTCTGCTAGTTTTTGTAATTCTTCTGATGCTCCTTCAGAATAAATCACACCACCACCTGCGTAAACAACAGGTCTTCTAGCTTTTGCCAACAATTGAGCTGCTTTTTTGATTTGTTTTACGTTTGCATGATAGGTAGGTCTATAACCTCTTAAAGATATATTTTGGGGGTATTCAAATTCTGCTTTTGCCTGTTGCACATCCTTAGGAAGATCAATCAATACAGGACCAGGACGACCTGATCTAGCAATATAAAAGGCCTCTTTAATGATTCTAGCTAAATCCTTTACATCCTTTACTAAATAATTGTGTTTTGTACAGGGTCTTGTAATACCAACAATATCTACTTCTTGAAATGCGTCATTTCCAATAAGCCTTGTAGGAACTTGGCCTGTAATGACCACAATAGGAATAGAATCCATATATGCAGTTGCAATACCTGTCACAGTATTAGTAGCCCCTGGACCTGATGTTACCATTGCCACCCCTACCCTACCTGTTACCCTTGCATAACCATCTGCCATATGGACCGCACCCTGCTCGTGACGTACAAGAATATGCTTTATAGGAGAGTCATAAAGAACATCATAAACATCAATAATTGCTCCTCCCGGTAGTCCAAAAATCACTTCTACATCTTCTTTTTTTAAACTTTCAACAACAATCTGTGCTCCACTAAGTTTCATCTGCCATTTCCTTTATATATTTCTTTAATATCTCATGAATGCGATCTTTACCTGCAAGCTTAATTTTTTTCAATCTATTTTTTTCTATTTCCTCCTCTGGAGTAAGATACACTCTTTTATTATATTCTTCAATTCTTCTTTCTAAATCTAAATGCTCTTCCCATAATTGTTTCAATTCTTCATCCTTATCTATTAACTTATAAATAAGTTCCTTTTCTTTGGACTCCATACCCTACCTCCTTGTAACTAGAGCATCTTTATATCCCCATAATCCTTTTTTTGTCAACATTTGAATTTATTACATTGCTTTTTCTCCCTGAATATGGCACATAGAATTTATGTCTTATAAAGATTTACAAACATTTATTGATGCCCTTGAAAAGGAAGGCGAATTATGCCGTATTAAACAACCTGTAAGTCCTCATTTAGAAATCACTGAAATTACTGATAGAGTATGTAAAAAAAACGGACCTGCCCTTTTGTTTGAAAATGTCATGGGATACAATATTCCTGTTTTAACCAATACCTTTGGCTCCTTTAAACGTATAAGTATGGCGTTAGGAGTAAATAACTTGGAAGATTTGGGAAGAGAAATAATTAGTTTTTTTGAAGTAGAAAAACCAGATAGTTTAATAAAAAAACTAAAGCTTTTACCTAAACTAAAAAGACTAACCAATATGTTTCCCAAATTGGTAAAAAAGGCACCCTGTCAAGAAGTCATCTTAAAGGGGGAAGAAGTAGATTTAATGAAATTCCCTATTTTGCACTGTTGGCCATTGGATGGAGGGAAATTCATCACATTACCTCTTGTGTTTACAAAGCATCCTGTAACAAAAATCCGTAATGTTGGTATGTATCGCATGCAAGTATATGATAAGCATACTACAGGTATGCATTGGCATCCCCATAAAGGAGGAGCACAACATTATCGTATAGCAGAGGAGAAAGGAGAACGCTTAGAAGTAGCTGTAGCAATTGGGCCAGATCCTATTATGATATATGCTGCTACCGCTCCTCTACCAGAGGATATAGATGAGGTTGTATTTGCAGGTTTTTTAAGAGGAGAACCTGTAGAAATGGTAAAATGTATTACTATTGACCATGAAGTACCTGCTAGTAGTCAAATTGTACTTGAGGGTTATGTAGAGCCAGGAGAAAGACATATTGAAGGTCCCTTTGGAGATCATACTGGTTATTACTCTTTGCCTGATGAATATCCTGTATTTCACATAACCTGTATTACTCATCGTAAAGACTTAATTTATCCTGCTACTATTGTTGGTCGTCCTCCCCAAGAAGATTGTTATATTGCTAAAGCGACAGAAAGATTATTTTTGCCTTTGATTAAAAAACAATTGCCTGAAATTGTAGATATTAACCTTCCTATAGAAGGTGTGTTTCACAATCTAGCATTCATTTCTATTGATAAACGTTATCCAGGACATGCTAAAAAGGTTATGCAAGCTATCTGGGGTATGGGACAACTTTCCTTTACAAAAATCATAGCAATCTTTGATAAAGATGTGAATGTGCAGGATCTTTCTGAAGTACTATGGCGATTAGGAAACAATATTGATCCCAAAAGAGACATTGTGTTTGTTGAAGGACCTGTGGATGCATTAGATCACGCCTCTCCCTTACCATTTTTAGGAAGCAAAATGGGGATAGATGCTACCAGAAAATGGAAAGAAGAAGGATTCACACGACAATGGCCACCTGACATTAAAATGGAGAAGGAAATAAAAGAAAAAATAGATAAGTTATGGGAGAAATTAGGAATAAAATTTTAAATTCAAGTTATATTTTAGCCATTACTGGTGCAAGTGGTATGCTTTATGCGCAAATCTTTTTGCGTTACTTCTATGAGAATAAAATTCCTCTTTGCTGTTTGGTTTCAAAGGTAGGACAACAGGTCTGGGAATGGGAGATGGAGTGCCCTTTAGAAAAGGCGTTACCTCCTGATATTTCTCTTTATACTGAGGACGATTGGTCTGCTCCTATAGCAAGTGGCAGTGTGAAAGCAAAGGCAATGGTGATTATGCCTTGCTCTATGGGCACGTTGGCAGCTATTGCCCAAGGCCTAGCCCACAACCTGATTCAACGCACAGCGGATGTTATGCTTAAAGAAAAAAGGACCCTTATTCTTGTTCCAAGAGAAACTCCCTTAAATGTTATTCATCTCAAAAATATGCTTTCATTAGCAAAGGCAGGAGCTATTGTCCTGCCTGCAATGCCAGGTTTTTATCATAAACCAAAAACTATACAAGATTTAGCTAATTTTGTAGTCGCAAGAATATTAGACCTGTTAGGATTAGAGCATAAACTTATAAACCCTTGGGAAGGAATTTAGTGTTAAAAAAGATAAAAATTACACTTAAAATGATCAAAATTGAGCATAGTATCTTTGCTTTGCCATTTGCTTTTATTGGAGCCTTTCTTGCTCAAAGAGGTATACCACCTTTAGAAAAATGTTTCTGGATTTTGGTAGCCATGGTAAGTGGACGTAGTGTAGCCATGGCTTTCAATCGTTTAGTAGATAAAGAGATTGATGCCAAAAATCCACGCACACAAAACAGAGAGTTACCTAAAGGACTTCTTACACAGCAGTGGGTATGGAGTTTTATTTTTCTATGTATTTTATTATTTTTTGTTGCTACTTACCATCTAAATAAGATTGTCTTTTTTCTTTCCCCCTTTGCTCTTATCATCATTATGGGTTATTCTTTTGTAAAACGTTTTAGTTGGCTCACCCACTTATTTTTAGGTCTTTCTTTAGGATTAACTCCACTTGGCGGTTGGTTAGCTATAAAACCTACTTTTAGTATAATACCTTTATACTTAATGATAGGAGTAATGTTTTGGGTTGCAGGTTTTGATATCATCTATGCCTGTTTAGATTATGAATTTGATAAAAAACATAAAATTCACTCCATCCCTGCACAGTTTGGCATAAAAAATGCCCTTTATCTTTCAACTATCTTTCATGTAATTACCATTATCTGTTTTTTTTGTGTGGGAAGGATGGCCAAATTAAAATCAGTTTATTTTTATGGTTTAGCAATTATAAGTGCCTTGCTCTTGGCAGAACATATAATTGTTAAACCCTCTGATCTTTCTCGTATCAACGTTGCTTTTTTTACCATTAACAGCATTTTTTCTATACTCATGTTCTTATTAATTTGCTTGAGTTTATCATGGACATAGATATTTTAATTGTTGCTCATCCTTTAGATTTAAATTATTTTCTTTCACATGCACAAAAACCTCTTAAAAAACAATCTATTTATTTAGCAAAAATGTTTTTATTTTCATCACTTGCTATCATCGGCCCTTGTCTTGGTGCAGATCAACTTAGACTTATTTTGAGGAAAACAACACAAGATGCAAAAAAGATTTTATTTTTAGGATGGTGTGGGGGAATAAATGTTAAAAAAATAGGTGAGATTATTCTCGCAAGGGGAGCTTTTAAAAACTTAAAGATGTTTTTACCTAATAATTCACTTTTATTTGAGTTATCCTCACAAATTCCATTTTTTCATCGTCAAGGTTTTATTTTATCTGTTGAAAATTCTCAACTTCCTGAGGAAATGTTTCATTTTTATAAAAAACTTGGGATAATGGCAATTGACATGGAAACAGCCACACTTTATGAATTTTGTATAAAAAACAAAATAGAAACAGTTTCTATATTGATGGTTTCAGATATCGTGAATGGAAAAACAGGGTTTACCCATCCAGAATTTAAAAAGATAAGAAAGACATTGTTAAAATGGATTATAGAAAAGTGGCTTCCATAGAAGGATTAAATACAAAGGCAATTAGTTTTTGCCTAGCTAGGTTTTTCTTTGCCCTTGCATACTGGGTTGTGCTAGCCTATCTTCCTATCATTTTAAAAGATTACGGCCTAAGAGATGATCAAATTGGTATTTTAATTGGCACATATTCTTTAGGCACATTATTGCCTATGCTTCCCTTAGGTATCCTACTTGATTTTCTTTCTTCAAAAAGACTATTTTTTCTCTCCCTTATTTTGTTTTTTGCTTATATTACTGGCCTCTTTTATTTAAGAAAATTCTTATTTCTTTTTATTATTATATTTTTAGGAGGACTTGCTGCTGGTGGTTTCATCATCCTTTTACCAGCATCTTTTTTTAAATATGTAGGAGAATCAAAAAGGGCAATCGCTATCTTTCAAGCAGCTGGGTACTTGGGATTTGGACTTGGTCCTTTTCTTGGAGGCATTTTCTTACGCTTTACTTCAACTAATTATTTTTTTGCTTTTATCTTTTTAAGTGCATTTTTTTTAGCTATTATCCTCTTTTTTCTTCCTGATATTGAGCCTATCCCAATTATCTTTAAATCTTATTTTGCTGACTTAAAAAACCCTGCCATATGGCCACTTATCATCACTTTATTTGTCATAGGGATGCATTTTGGCGCAGAAAGGACAGCTTTAGTACTTTTTTTAAAAGAAAATATTAAAGTTTCGCCTTTTTATATCGGCCTTTTCTTTAGCATTATTGGTTTATGGATGGCTGTAATCTCTCCTATTATGGCACGACTTAAGACTAAAAACTTCTCTTTGCTTGCTTTAAGCCTTGCATGGTCTGGCATATTTCAATTTTTTACAGGTTTTACATGGAATTTTCCTGCCTTTTTATTAACGCGCATATTACATACAGCTGGTGATTCTTTATATTTACTTGAAATAAATTTCATTATTGTCTCACTTTTTCCAGGGGAGCGCATTGGTGGACATTCAGGATTTTTGTTTACTTTGAGAAGCATTTCTGTATTTCTTGGTGCCAGTCTCACTGGTCTAATCAATCAACACTTGGGTTATGCTTGGGCATTCTATATAAGTGGTTCTTTAAGCCTTATTTGGGCAAGTATTTTGGGGGGTTTATTTTCAAAAAGGTTTGTGTTATTAAACCATAAGAGGCCTTTATGCTAAGTGCTAAACTGGGTGGCAAATTTGACAAATACATTACTAAACTTTTACCTAAAAATGTTTCTCCCAATACTTATACACTACTTGGGCTTATAGTAACAATTATTGCCAGTCTTTTTCTTGCCTTTGGATATTTTATTCTCGGCGGTCTCTTTATCTTTTTAGCAGGTTTTTTTGATATGGCAGATGGAGCTATTGCCCGTACAACGGGTAGGGTGTCAGAATTCGGAGGATTTTTGGATTCTGTCATAGATCGTTATGCAGATTTACTTTTCTTTTTTGCATTGTGTTTTCATTATTATCATGTGCGCAATGTTTTTCTTTTCCTTTGTACGCTCTTCACCATTGCTGGTAGTATTTTAACCTCCTATGTAAGAGCAAGGGCAGAAGTATTTCTTAATCAAAAGTGCAATGTAGGAATCATAGAAAGACCAGAAAGGATTTTGTTCCTTGGTGTAGGAGGTCTATTTGATTTGTTTAATTATATCATTCCTATTCTTGCTATCTTAAGTAATCTTACTGTCTTTCAACGTATCTATTATGTTTGGAAAAAAACAGAAGCATTAAGACAAGTTAGGGAATGAATGACATAGAAACTTTTAGAAAACAAATGATTTTAGTAGGTTACAGGCTTTATAAGCGTGGACTTGTAGGAGGTAGTACAGGCAATTTGAGCTTACGATTAAGAGGGGGAAAGTTTCTTGTTACACCTTCACGTAAAAACAAGGCATTTTTACAAGAAAAAGATTTAATTATTGTCAACATTGATGGTAAAGTAGTAGAAGGGAATGGACATCCTACTTCTGAACTTCCTATGCATATTTCTATCTATCAACGCTGTCCTGAGGTAAATGCTATTGTCCATGCTCATCCACCGTTTACAGTGGCTCTTACTTTAGTAGGCTTTCGTTTAGATTATCCATATTTACCAGAAGCTATTCCCTTAAAGATTGGAATGGCCACTTATAGCACTCCTGGCACAAAAGAAGTTCCAAGCAGTATTTTAGGGCTCTTAGTAAAACATAAAGTAATAGTTTTAGAAAGACACGGAGCAGTGAGTCTTGGTAAGGATCTATTTGAAGCCTTTGATCTAATGGATGAATTAGAACATATAGCTCGTATTTATTGGGCTGCACGTTGCTTGGGTCCTTTTACTCCTCTTACACTTGATCAGATTAAACGTTTTAAAGAAGTTTGGCACGAAGATTAATTGTCTCTATTCAGTTTTTGGCAAAATTACCACTTCTATTTTTTCCTTTAAACCTTTAGCAAACCTTTCTGCATCTGCCTGGCTACCAACAATGGCTCCATAATGCATGGGAATAGCTACCTGAGGTTTGATAGCAAGTGCTGCTTGAATTGCTTCCTCAGCTGTCATAACATATGTACCTGAAACAGGTAAAAGGGCTATATCTGTTTTAATGTCTTTCATTTCAGGAATAAGGTCTGTATCACCTGCATGGTAAATACGTACACCCTTTATTTCTATAATAAATCCAAGCCATCCCTTATGTTTAGGATGAAATGTCTTTCCTATGTTGTAGGCAGGTACAGCCTTTACTTCAACACCCTTAACTATACTTTCATCTCCAGGACTCATCACCTCTATTTTACCGGAGAGCATTTTGGCTGCTTCTTTTTCTGTCACAATGACGGTATCATCTTTTTTAATCTTCTCTATATCTTCTGGCGAACAGTGGTCAAAATGGGGATGAGTAACAAAGATAATATCAGCTGCCTTTCCTGCCTTTATCTGGTAAGGATCAAAATAAATAGTTAAATCATTACTTATCCTAAAAGTATCATGCCCCAACCATTCTATTTTATCAATTATCTCTTTAACCATTTATGCCCTCCTTTAAAAGTAAAATTTAATGCCCATTCAATACTACCATGGGGTTCTTTCTAATGTCTTTTCAGTAAAAAGTCTCTCGCTAATTCCTTTATTAAAGCTGATTTCTTCAAAAAGTACTACATCTACATGGCCTGTACGTGAATTTTTTACTTCCCATAAGTCATCTGAAAGACAACCACTTTTAAATATTTTAAAAT
>Ga0116200_10000589_pt1 | contig 12349 bp, 12 predicted proteins | sample Mar14436cmmetaG_FD_94478 | JGI IMG/M metagenome (GOLD analysis project Ga0116200, IMG submission 94478) | Marine hydrothermal vent microbial communities from Guaymas Basin, Gulf of California to study Microbial Dark Matter (Phase II) - Marker... ... | reverse complement strand
GCCCTGCGGTTGTTCCAGGAGCGGAAGACGGCCTCGATGGCCAGGCGGAGCTGCTCCCAGGGATCCTGGGGGAATGGGGAACCCACGTGCTCCTCGTAGATGCGCTTGAACCTTATGGCCACCTCCCTCATCCCCTCGGCGTCCAGGTCTATGTCCTGCTCGGCCCCCCTCTCCCTCTTGACGGCCTCGAAGGCCTCGTCGAAGGCCTCCTTCGGCACGCCCATAACGATGGAGCCGAACATCTGGATGAACCTGCGGTAGGAGTCCCAGGCGAATCGGGGGTTGCCCGTCATGCGGGCCAGCCCCTCGACGGCCTCGTCGTTCAGGCCCAGGTTCAGGATGGTGTCCATCATGCCCGGCATGGAGACCGGGGCCCCGGAGCGGACGGAGACCAGGAGGGGCTCCCTGGGGTCGCCGAACCTCCTCCCCATCTTCCCCTCTATGTAGCTCATGCCCTCCCTTACCTGCTCCCAGAGGCCCTCAGGGAGCCTCCCGCTCGCGAGGTACTCCCTGCAGGCCTCGGTCGTGATCGTGAAGCCGGGGGGTACCCTAATCCCCATCCTCGTCATCTCGGCCAGGTTTGCCCCCTTCCCGCCCAGGAGGTCCCGCATCGACGCGGAGCCCTCCTCGAAGGTGTAGACCCACTTCTTCATGGGGCCTGAATATTGGGGCCTAAAAAATGCTTATCGGGAGCCTTTTTAGGCTGTCCGCGCTTCTACAACAGATGCGCCTCCTGGGCTACGTGATAGGGAACCCGAGAACCGGACAGGCGGACTTCGAGGCCATAGACGAGATCTCGAAGTGGACCTACACCGTGATCCCCCACGGCGACGCCTACATCTTCGGCAGGATAGAGGAGGTCGTGAGGCGCACCGGCCTCCAGCCGGGGGAGGTCAGGAGGAGGATCCTCAGGGGGGAGCCCCTGGAGGCAGAGGAGACGGTGATCGGGAAACTCGTCCTGTTCCGCATCATCGACGGCTCCAGGTCCAGGCCCGTGGACGTACCCCCGAGGGGCGGCTCCCCGGTCTACGAGGCCCCTCGGGAGCTCATCATGAAGGCCCTCAGGATCTCGGAGCCCAGGAGGGAGACCGCCTACATAGGGCGCCTGTACAAGTACGACGTCCCGGTGTACCTCGACATAAACGACCTGGTTCCCCTGCACACCGTTGTCCTGGCCCAGACCGGGCAGGGGAAGAGCTACTTCGCGGGCGTGGTCATAGAGGAGCTCCTGAAGAAGGGCGTGACGGTCATGGTCATCGACACCCACGGGGAGTACGTGGAGATGGCCAAGCCCGCGCAGAGGACGAGGCTCCACGAGGAGTTCGGGGTCGAGCCGAGGGGCTACGGGGACAGGATCCTCGTCTTCTCCCCCGACCCCAGGCCGGGTGAGAAGAGGCTGCAGTTCACGACCAAGAGCCTCAGCGCCTCCGACATCCTTTCCATGACGGGCCTCAGGGTCAGCAGGAGGATCCAAGTGATCCTGAAGAGGACCCTGGAGATGCTGAAGGCCTCGGGGGTCCCCTTCACGCTCGCGGACCTGGCGGAGCAGCTGGTCGTGGACTCCGACGACCCGAACCTGGAGCTCCTGGCCGAGGCGATACTGGAGGTCCACCGCATGGGGATCTTCGGGGAGAGGGGGGTCCGCCTCTCGGAGCTGGTGGAGAGGGGGAAGGCCACCATCATAAACCTCGTAGGGGTTCCGGGAAGGCCCAGGGAGCTTGTGGTAGCGAGGCTCATCAAGACCATATTCCAGAAGAGGAAGGAGGGCAAGGTCCCGCCGATGCTGCTCGTGGTGGAGGAGGCCCACAACTACATACCAGAGAGGCCAGGCAACGCGCTCTCGAAGCCCATCATCGCCACGGTGGCCCAGGAGGGGAGGAAGTTCGGCCTGGGCCTCATGGTGATATCCCAGAGGCCTGCGAGGGTCGACAAGAACGTGATAAGCCAGTGCAACACGAAGGTCATATTCAAGATGGAGGAGAAGGACCTGCAGGCCGTGCAGAAGTCCATAGAGGGCTTCTCCTCCTCCCTGGCCCAGACCATCATGTCCCTGGAGAGGGGGACCTGCGTCGTCATGTCCCCCAGCCTGCCCATGCCCCTCATAGTGAGGGTCAGGCCCAGGGAGTCCAGGCACGGGGGTATCTCGGGAAGGGTCCTGTGATGCACCCACTGAGGCTCTACCTCCTCCTTTTGCGGGCCTACGGCCCCCAGGGCTGGTGGCCGGCGGAGGACCCCTTCGAGGTGGCCGTCAGCGCCGTCCTGACGCAGAACGCGAATTGGAGGAACGCGGAGAGGGCCCTCCAGAACCTCAGAAAAGCGGGCATATCATCCCCACGGGACATCCTCTCAGCGCCCAGGAAGGAGTTGGAGGCCCTCATAAGGCCGTCCGGCTTCTTCAGGCAAAAGGCCTCCAGGCTCTATGCTTTATCGAGGGCCATACTGGATCTGGGGGGCCTGGACGCCCTGGCCTCGATGCCCCTCGCGGAGTCTAGGAGGATACTCCTCTCGATACCGGGCATAGGCAGGGAGACGGCGGACTCCATCCTCCTCTACGCCCTGGGTCGCCCGGTCTTCGTGGTCGACGCCTACACCAGGAGGCTCCTGGACCGCCTCGGGATCGGCGCCCCCAGGGGGTACGAGCCCCTGAGGGAGTACTTCGAGTCCCAGCTCCCCAGGAGCCCCAGGCTCTTCATGGAGTACCACGCCCTCATCGTGGCCCACGGGAAGGCCAGGTGCAGGGCGAGGCCCAGGTGCGAGGGCTGCCCCCTCGCCCCCTACTGCCGTTTTATCACATCCCGATAATTTCCCTCCGCCTTGTCCCTGTTCGAGGAGCTGCTGGAGGCCGTTCTGGTACCGGGAGTTACGGGTTACGAGGAGAAGGTCAGGGAGTGGATCATCTCGAAGGTGGAGGGGCTTGGGAGGCTCAGCGTCGATGCGCTGGGCAACGTGTACCTGGACATCGGGGAGCCCAAGAGGGCCTTCGTCGCCCACATGGACGAGGTGGGCTTCGTGGTCACCAGGATAGAGGAAAACGGCTACCTCAGGGTCAGGCCCATGGGCGGCGTCCCCGACGAGCTCTTCCTCGCGAGGCCCGTTGAGCTCTTCGGCGAGGAGGGCGTGGTCCACGGGGTCATGGGCTTCGTTCCCCCGCACATACGGAGGCTCATCCAGAGGGAGGAGAAGCCCCCCAAGTGGTACGAGGCCTGGGTGGACGTGGGCGCCTCCTCCAGGGAGGAGGTGGAGGACATGGGCGTCGCCCCCCTGACCCCGGGGAGGTTCGTCAAGACCCCCCTGAGGAACGGGGACACGGTCATGGTCGGGGGCCTGGACGACAGGGCCGGTACCCTGGCCCTCGTAAGGCTTGCCAGGGCCCTCTCGGACGACCCGCCGAAGGAGGGGGCGAGGATCATCTGGTCGGTCCAGGAGGAGTTCGGCCTCAGGGGTGCGAAGGCCATTCCCATAGAGGGGATAAGGGAGGTCTACGTGGTCGACACCATGACCTCCGCCGAGCTCCCGGGCGTTCCCGCCCACCTCGCCCCCATAGCCCCCGGGAGGGGCCCGGCCCTCAGGGCCGTGGACGCCCGCTTCATAGCCAGCAGGAGGCTCCTGAAGAAGGCCATGTCCCTCGCCCCCAGGTACCAGCTTGCCGCAGGGGGCGGGACGACGGACGGCATGGCGATCCAGGAGAAGGGGGTGGACGTCCTCCCCGTATGCATTCCCGTGAAGTACACACACTCCCCCGCCGAGCTCATGCACCTGGGGGACCTGCAGGAGACCATCGAGCTCCTTGAGGCCCTGGCCAGGAGTTGAGGAACCTCCGCATAATCCTCACCTTCAACTTCCTCCTAGGCGCACTCAACGCCTTCTTCTGGACCATCTACCCTGTGTACATGAAGGAGCTGGGGCTCTCGGGCCTCCAGTTCGGGGCCCTAGGCTCCATCATGACCATTTCCTCCGGCCTGGTCTCCTTCCTCCTGGGCAGCTACCTGGACCGGAGGCCGGTGGTAAAGGTCCTCTTCGCCTCCGAGGCCTCGGTGGCCCTCACCTTCCTCCTCGTCTACCCCGGGAGGATGGACCTATTGGTGGCCTACTCCGTCCTGCAGGGGATCCTGGGCACCGTTGGGCACCTAGCCTCCACCCTCCTGGTATCGAGGTGCGCAGCGGAGCTGGAGAGGGACTTCCCCAGGGCCTCAGGCCTCTGGTCCCTGGGCATGGCTTCCGGGGCAGCACTGGGCTGGGCACCCAAGATCCTCTCCTCCTGGACCGGGCAGCCCATCGTGCACTACTACAGGCTCTCCATCCTCTGGATCTCCGTCGCCTACCTCCTATCCTCTTCCCTCGTCCTGGCGGTGGAGGAGCCCCCGGTCCAGGGTTCCGCCACGGGCAGGAGGATCACGCCCTTCCTGAGGATCCTCGCGGTGGACGCCGTGGTCGGCTTCGGGGCGGGGGTCTCCGTCCACAACCTCGACTTCTACTTCGCCAAGAAGTTCAACATAACCAGCGCGGAGCTTGGGACCCTGATAGTGGTGGAGCACCTCATCATGGGGGCCTTCATGTACTTCTCCCACGGGGTCTCCAGGAGGGTCGGGGGTACCCTGAGGCTCTACGTCGCCTCCCAGATACCGGCCATAGGGCTCCTGATCGCCCTCCCCTTCTCCCCAAGCTGGCCCGTGGCCATGGCGATCGCGGCCGCCAGGACGATCCTGATGAACATGGTGAACCCCATCTACAGCGCCCTCCTCCTCAGGATCGTGGGCCCCGGGAACTACGGCGCCCTCACCGGGGCCAGGAACCTGGTCTGGAACCTGAGCGTCGGACCCGGGAGGCTCCTTGGAGGCGCGATGATGGACTACTGGCTCGACCTACCCCTCTTCTTCACGGCCTCCGTCTACTCCGTCTCCCTGCTTCTCCTGCGCCTCCTGGTCTGGCCCCTCGCCCGGGAAGGGGTGGGGGAGGAGCTCCCGGAGGGTGAAGGTCCTGGATAGGCCCCTGCCCGCGACTAGGATCGTGGTCTCAGGGGACCCGAACTCCGAGATGACCTGAAGGCAGGCCCCGCAGGGAAGGGGGAAGACGTCGTCGCTGTAGACGGCCACCGCCCTGATCTCCCTGGCACCGGCGTAGATCGCCTTGAACACCGCAACCCTCTCCGCGCAGACCGTTAGCCCGTAGGACGCGTTCTCGACGTTGGCCCCGGGGAAGGCCCCCTTCTCGGTCAGGACCGCAGCCCCCACCCTTATCCCGGAGTAGGGGGCGTAGGCCCTCCTAGACGCCTCCCTGGCCATGAGGAGGAGGTCCTCCAGCAGCACGAACCTATATCGAGGCCAGGGTTTCTAATGCGACCCTTAGGGCGGCCCTCTCCGCCTCCCTCTTCTCCCGCGGGTCCATGGCCCTCTTCCCCCTGCGGTCGGCGATGACCGCGCACACGCCTCCGGCCCTGTGGCCGAGGAGGGAGGAAAGGACGAAGAGGACGGACATCTCCATCTCCATGTTTGCTACCCCGAGCCCGGCCACGTCGTCCAGGGACCACCTCCAGGGCCTGAGGAGGACCTCCCTACCCTGGGGGGCGAAGAAGCCCGGGGCCGTGGCCGTGATTCCGAGGCGGTGCCTGAACCCCAGCCTTTTGGCGACCTCCGCCATCCTCAGCGCGATCTCGGGATCGGCCACGGCCGGGAAGCCCTTGGGGGCGTAGAAGTCCGTGGTGTTCTCCAGCCTCACGGCGGCTGTGGAGATCACGAGCTCCCCCAGCTCCGCGTTCACGCCCCCCGAGGTCCCGGCCCTGGCCAGGAGCAGGCCGGGCCCCTTCAGCATCGTGAGCTCGTGCACCACGATCTCCACGTTGTCGGGCCCGATGCCCGTGGACAGGACCATAACCTCCCTGTCGCGCATGAGCCCGACGCCGCTCCTGAACTCCCTGTTCTGGGCGACTATCCTGAAGTCCCCGAGCAGCTCGGAGGCGAGGTCTACCCTCGCCGGATCGCCTACGAGGACGATCCTCCGGGGGACCTCTTCCGCAGCCAGAGCGATGTGGTACGCCCTGCCCGACCTGATCATGCTCTCGGAGTCCACGGATTCTCAGGCATTCCTTTTTATAATAATGGACCTTTGCTTCAGGGCCGAAAGGCTGGTAGTGGTTGAGATGGTGAAGAAGAAAATAAAGGAGTTGAAGCCGAGCGACAGGGATGTTGATGTCGTTTTCTCGGTCGTGGAGAAGGAGAGCGAGAGGAACGTGACCTCGAGGCAGGACGGCCTCCAGCACAGGGTGGCCGAGTACCGCGTCGCTGACGAGACGGGGAGCGTCAAGCTCACCCTCTGGGACGAGGACGTCGACAAGGTCGAGGTCGGGAAGACGTACGAGCTCAAGCACGGCTACACCTCCACCTTCAGGGGCCAGCTCAGGCTCAGGAAGGGGAGGTACGGGCAGCTCTCCGAGAGCGGGGAGGAGGTCGAGCCCAACACCTCGGTGGACATGAGCGAGGAGGTCCACAGGGAGGAGGGCTACAGGCCGAGGAGAAGGAGATTCTGAAATAATTTTAAAGTGAAGCCTCATTAGGCGGGGAGCATGCCCAGGGTCAGGAGGGTCAAGGACAAGTGGAAGGAGAAGGAGTGGTACACCATCGTGGCCCCCGACATGTTCGGGAACGCCGAGGTGGTGGCCACTCCCGCAGCGAGCCAGGAGCTCGTCCTCAACAGGGTTGCCGAGGTTCCCATGGACATCCTCACAGGGGACGCCAGCAAGTCCCACATTAAGCTCTACTTCCAGGTCTACAGGGTGGACGGCCTCAAGGCGCGGACGAGGTTCGTGGGCCACGACATGACCACCGACTACGTCAGGAGGCACGTCAGGAGGAGGAGGTCCAGGATAGACGGGGTCTTCGACCTCGAGACCTCCGACGGCTACAGGATCAGGGTGAAGCCCATGCTCATCACCCACAGGAGGATCAAGACCTCCATCAAGGACAGGCTAAGGGAGGAGATGGGGAAGTTCCTATCGGAGAAGGCGTCCTCCATGACCTTCAACGAGTTCGTCCTCTACATGCTCTCCGACAAGATCAAGATAGAAGCCTCCCAGGTCCTGAGGAAGATCTATCCCGTGAGGGAAGTGGAGATCAGGAAGTCGGAGGTGCTGTTCATACCGGGGGAGAGCTGGGCACCGCCCGAGCAGGTCCAGGAGCAGGAGGCGGCGGCTGAGGGCGCTTGAGCGAGCTCCTAAGGAAGGTCCTGCACGCCACGGCCCCAGCCTTCTCCGCCTTCTTCCTCATACCCCTGGATCGCGACCTCAAGCTGGCGGTATACCTCATCCTCCTCGCCCTGGTCCTGCTGTTCGAGGCGGTTAGGATTGCCTATTCGCTTCGCATTCCAGGCCTCAGGGAGTACGAGTCCAGGAGGCCGGCGGCCTACGCTCAGTTCGCGATTGCCCTCGCGATCATCTACGCCTTCGGCGATCTGAGGACCTCCCTGATCGCCCTGACGCTCCTGGCAGTCGTGGACCCCGTGGCCTCCTGGTCTAGGGGCTCCCGCCTTTACCCTGCCCTGCCCTTCCTCGCAGGCCTGACCCCAACGCTCCTCCTAATGGCCTCCTGTGCAGGCCTGACCCCGCTGACGGTCGCGATGTCCCTGATCGTAGCGTCCTCAGCCGTTGTGGTCGAGTCCGTCCACACCGGCGTCGTCGACGACGACTTCCTCATCCCGGCGACGGCGCTGCTTCTTTCCGAGTGCCTCTGCTAGGAGGAGGGGGACGAGCAACGCGGTCAGCGACAGCTCCGGAACCTGGGGTATGCTCACCTCGCCCACCACGCCCACGTAGCGGTTTCCGACGGAGTCCGTGAGATTAGCCACCGCCTCGCTCTCGCCCGGGGGCAGGGCCTCGATGGGGCATGATCCGGCCATGACCCCATCCCCGGCCCCCGCATCACCGTGGAGTCCGTCGTCGAAGAGCGGGATCACGACACCCCCGACCTCGAGGTGCCCGGAGACCTGGTGGTGGTCCCTGACGAGGAGGGTGAAGTTCACCTCGTTTCCGGCTATCGTATAGTCGAAGTCCAGCACCTCCGGTGCGAAGGTGTCCATGAGGTCGAAGGCCTTCGATACGTTGAGCTTGCCGTACCCCCAATCCTTGTTAGGGGTCTCCCCGGTCCAGCGGTCCCGTTCCGCGCCCTCCCTCAGCGCCTGATATATCTCTTGAACGGTCGCGTTTGGGTACGCGTGTTTCAGGAGCGCGACCGCCCCCGCAACGTGTGGTCCGGCAGCGCTCGTGCCGCCGAAGAACTCGAAGATGTCGTCCTTGGCCGATGTGATGATATCGTAGTTTCCGGGAGCGGTGATGTCCGGCTTCTGCGCTCCGTCGATCCTCGGCCCCCTGCCGCTCCAAGGGCTTAGGGCCCCCGGACCCTCCACGTAGTAGCCCCGGGTCGAGTAGGAGCCGACGCAGAACGCCAGGTCGGCGGTGCTAGGTGAGGTTACGGTCGAGGTGTGGTTCTCGAAGTCCCGCGTGAACTTGGCGTTCGCCTCCCATGTGCTGTTGTCGTCAGCCAGGTAGGCGTGGAAGCCCCCGTCGCCCCCGCTCACCCTGAGGCTCCAGTCCCACTGCATGACCCCCCGGTCCCTGGAGATGGCCACCATGAGCATCCTGGTCCCACGGGGGGACTCGGGCGCAAGCCTCGAGTACACCCTGTGCCCCTTGAATGCGATGATCGAGCCGTCGCACGGCAGCAGCACTTCATCGCCGCGGGCGCCGAGGTAGAAGGAGGGTACGGGACCATCCCTCCACAGGACCGTGAGGTAGACGTTTGTGGCCTCGCCCTCCAGGGTGAAGCGGAAGGTCCCGTCCCCCGACACGTCCATGAAGGCGTGTTTCTCCTTTGCTAGGTTGCCCGCTGGGACGACCACCGGTACGCCCTCCCTGACGGCCTCGTCGACCGCCTGCTCCTCGGGGGAGCTGCCATCGAGGTACTCGTAGACCCAGGATCCGACCTCTATGAGGATCACGTCCGCCCCCTGGCTGAGGGCCACGCTGATGCCTTCCACGATGCTCATGGAGGCCGGGCCGTGGACGACGATCTGCATCACGTCCGCCCCCGGCGCAGCCCCGCGGAAGCGGAGCCCCGGGCCCCCTCCGGCGAGGATCCCGGTGACCGCGGTCCCGTGGCCCATGTAGTCACCGGGGGCCCGATCCAGCTCCCAGCGGTGGTAGACCCTGATGAGCCCGCCCTGCTTGACCGCAATGGAGTCCACGACGCCCCACCCCTGGGAGATCAGCCTGGATCCGTCCCAGAGGAGAAGCATCTCATCCCCGTCCCGGACGCCGTTGCCGTTCGAGTCGACGAACAGGAAGTCGTAGCCGGGGTCGAAGGCCCCGACCATGGGCGTCATGACGTGGCCCACGACGTCCTCCAGGAGGCCCAGCTCCTCACCCGCGTCCCCGCGCCCGTTCTCGTTCAGATCCGCGTACTCCCCGGGATCCGGCACCCCGTCCCCGTCCGAGTCGACGAGCTCGTACGATGTCCCGTTGTAGTGCCAGAGGAAGGGGTGACGGTAGTCGGCGCCGGAGTCCAGGTCGGCGATGAGGATTCCAGACCCATTGAAGCCCCTCGACCAGAGGGCAGGGGCCCCCACCTGGGGGATACTCACGTCGAGGGGCTGCGCCTGAAGGATGGGCCTCGCGGCGTCGACCCAGAGGACGCCGTCGGTGGACGCGAGGGAGAGGAGCGTGTCCAGATCCCCCTTTACCGAGAAGACGCGCCCCACCGAGCCGGTGATCTCCAACCCCTCTAGGAGGTCCGGCCCCTTCCCGGGGGCGAGGATCACGTTGGCCTCCACCTCCCCCTCCAGACCGTGGTCCATGAGGAATAGGAGCCTGGGCCCGATCCTAGGACCCTGGGAGGGTGAGAAGGAGGGAAGGACGAGAATGGTGAGCAGGAGGATGGCGAAGACCCATCTCATGCCCTTCCCTAGCGGAAACTATATTAATTAACACATCCTACCAACTGAGACCATGGCCCCCAACGGGCTCTACACGGCCAGGAAGCTCAGGAAGCTCAGGCAGAAGCTCAGGTGGAGCGATAAGTATTACAAGAGGAGGGTCCTGAGGCTCAAGGAGAAGCACGACCCCCTCGAGGGCGCTCCCCAGGCCAGGGGGATCGTCCTGGAGAAGGTCGGGATCGAGGCCAGGCAGCCCAACTCTGGCATCCGGAAGTGCGTGAAGGTCCAGCTGATAAAGAACGGCAAGGTCGTTACGGCCTTCGCCCCCAAGGACGGGGCCATAAAGTACATAGATGAGCACGACGAGGTGATCATCGAGGGCATAGGGGGTAGGCTTGGGAGGTCCATGGGTGACCTGCCGGGGGTCAGGTACAAGGTCATTAAGGTCAACGGTATTTCGCTGGAGGAGCTCAGGAAGGGCAAGAAGGAGAAGCCGAGGAGGTAGAGATGGAGAAGCTCCTGATCTTCGGGAAGTGGGACCCGACCGAGGTCGTGGTCAAGGACCCGGGGCTGAAGGACTACATCAACCTCAGGCCCATCTTCGTTCCCCACACCCACGGCAGGCACGCCAGGGAGTACATGGGGAAGGTGAAGCTGAACATAGTGGAGAGACTCATAAACAACCTCATGAGGACGGAGAAGTACACGGGGAAGAAGAGCAAGGCCTACAAGATGGTGAAGCTCGCCTTCGAATACATAAACAAGAAGACGAAGAAGAACCCCATCCAGGTCCTGGTGGACGCCATCCAGAACGCCTCCCCACGGGAGGACATCACGAGGCTCAAGCTGGGAGGCATTTACGTGCCGAAGGCTGTGGATGTCTCACCCTCCAGGAGGGTGGACGTCGCCCTCAGGAACATGGTGGTGGGGGCCATGAACAAGACCTTCAGGAACCCCAAGCCCTTCTACGTCCTTCTGGCGGAGGAGATCATGGCCGCCGCCAGGGGAGACCCCTCCAGCTACGCGGTCTCCAAGAAGCTGGAGGTAGAGAGGATAGCGGAGTCTTCAAGGTAGTTTTTTATTGTATTGAAAATTAAGGGGGGAGCGACATGGGCAGAAGAGAGGAAAACATAAGGAAAGCCCAGAGGATAATGCTCAAGCCCGAGAGGATCAGGAATATCGGGACTGTGGCCCACATAGACCACGGAAAGACGACCCTCTCGGACAACCTGATCGCCGGCGCCGGGATGATCAGCGAGGAGATGGCGGGCAAGCAGCTCTTCCTGGACTACGACGAGCAGGAGCAGGCCAGGGGGATCACGATCCAGACCGCCGCCGCCAGCATGGTCCACGAGTACGAGGGGGAGGAGTACCTGATCAACCTCCTGGACACCCCGGGACACGTGGACTTCGGCGGCGACGTGACCAGGGCAATGAGGGCCGTGGACGGGGTGATCCTCGTCGTCTGCGCCGTCGAGGGCGTCATGCCCCAGACGGAGACGGTCCTGAGGCAGGCCCTGACGGAGAGGGTGAAGCCTGTGCTCTTCGTGAACAAGGTCGACCGCCTCATCAACGAGCTGAAGCTGGAGCTCCCCGAGATGCAGAGGAGGTTGGCCAAGATCGTGAACCACGTGAACCAGCTCATCAAGCGCTACGCCCCTCCGGAGTTCAAGAAGGAGTGGCAGGTCAGGGTGGAGGACGGGAGCGTCGCCTTCGGGAGCGCCTACCAGAAGTGGGCCATCTCGGTGCCCTTCATGCAGAAGACCGGGGTGACCTTCAAGGAGATCTACGAACTCGTCTCCAAGGGGCCCGAGGGGCAGAGGGAGCTAGCCAGGAAGATACCCCTCCACCGCGTGGTCCTGGACATGGTCGTCAAGCACCACCCGAACCCGGTCGAGGCCCAGCGCTACAGGATACCGCAGATCTGGAAGGGGGACCTGGAGAGCGACGTGGGCAAGGCCATGCTGGCCTGCTCCCCCGACGGCCCCGTCATGGGGATGGTCACGAAGATCATCATCGACCCCCACGCCGGGGAGGTCGCCGTCGGGCGCCTCTTCTCCGGGACCCTCAGGGAGGGGCAGGAGCTCTACATCAGCGGCATGGGCGGGAGGAAGTACAGGATCCAGCAGCTCGCCATGATGGTTGGTCCCGAGAGGATCCCCGTCAAGAGCCTCACCGCGGGGAACATCTTCGCCGTCACCGGCCTAAGGGACGCCATCGCGGGCTCTACCATCTCCGACAGGGAGGGCGTCATGCCCTTCGAGCCCCTGAAGCACTATTCCGAGCCCGTGGTAACGATGAGCATCGAGGCCAAGAACCCCAGGGACCTGCCGAGGCTCATCGAGGTCCTGAGGTTCATCGCGAAGGCGGACCCCAGCATCAAGGTGGAGATAAACCAGGAGACGGGCGAGCACCTCATCCACGGGATGGG
>Ga0116200_10000588_pt1 | contig 12349 bp, 14 predicted proteins | sample Mar14436cmmetaG_FD_94478 | JGI IMG/M metagenome (GOLD analysis project Ga0116200, IMG submission 94478) | Marine hydrothermal vent microbial communities from Guaymas Basin, Gulf of California to study Microbial Dark Matter (Phase II) - Marker... ... | reverse complement strand
GTTCGGAGCAGTGATAATACTCGCGAATATCCCAAAGACAGCTCCAGTCTACCTCTATGAAGTATTCATTAATGAGGGATTGACGGCTGCCATTCCAGTAACTTCGCTGCTGATAATAATGGCAGTACTGATATTCATAGCCGTTAAGGCCATTGCGGCTAGGCCTCTTAAGCCCGTGTATTAGCGGGGGATTGATCGCCGTGGAAGTTAGAGTTGAGAATCTCTCGAAGAGATGGGAGAACTTCTCGTTATGCAATTTAAATCTGAGGATCATGGGCGGGGAATACTTTATAATCTTGGGCCCTACAGGCGCTGGGAAGACTCTTTTGCTCGAGTTGATAGCTGGCTTCCACAAGCCAGACTCTGGAAGGATACTGATCGACGGCGTTGACGTAACCGATCTTCCGCCTGAAAGGAGGAGCATAGGATATGTCCCGCAAGATTACATGCTCTTCCCCCACATGACCGTATATGAGAACGTTGAGTTCGGATTGAGGATGCATGCTATGCCTAAAAATGAACGTGAGAGGGTCGTGAATGAAATATTGGAGTTCATGGGTCTCACGCATCTGCGTTATAGGCTTCCGATGACGCTGAGTGGAGGTGAGATGCAGAAGACGGCCGTCGCAAGGGCACTCGTATTAAGACCTAAACTTCTACTGCTGGATGAGCCGCTGAGCGCCTTAGATGCGAATACGCAGAAGCTCATGAGGGATGAACTTAAGAGACTGCATGAAGAACTTAAAGTCACAGTTATTCATGTTACACATAATCAGGTTGAGGCTTACGTCCTTGCCGATCGCCTAGCTGTGATGCGGAATGGAAGGATAATTCAGGTAGGCAGTCCAGAAGAGGTCTTCCGCAGGCCGAAAGATACTTTCATAGCGAGGTTCGTAGGATTCGAAAACCTATTCAATGCGAGGATAATTAAGAGCCGAAATGGAATAGCAGAATTAGATCTTGAGGGAGTAAGGATAGAAGCCGTAACCGATAGGACGGGGGAATGCACCGTTGGAATAAGGCCGGATGACATCATTGTCTCCCGGCAGCCCCTCAGATCGAGCATGAGGAATACATTGAAGGGTAGGATCTCAGACTTCATAGATATGGGCTCGCTCATAAGTTTGATCGTGAATGTGAAGTCGGTAACGTTCGTTGCATTAATCACAAAGAGGTCATTTTTGGAGATGGGTCTAAAGAGGGGCTTAGATGTCTATCTATCATTTAAGGCATCTGCAGTCCATATAATCTGACGTGGACACCGCTCATCTTGTCCATTCAGGAACCCTAGCATCTGGAATGGAGTCATTCCCTGGGAGATATGGCTTTATATCTATGATCGGCGAGTTCTCGAAGGCATCTAAGCCCCTAACGGTCAGCATGTTACCCTCGACCCCAACGAGTTCCACAACGCATAACCCTATAGGATTTGGGCGTGATGGGCTTCTACAGGCGAATACTCCCTTCAGCACGTTCACCGCATGCCTCCTCGGATAGACGAGCAGCGTCCTCCGCTCCTCCTTTCTATCCCTCATATGCATCCAGTATAAGATGATGAGATGAGAGAACTCTTCTATTCCAGTTAAGCCATCCCTAAACTCGTTTAGGATCTCTATCTTGGACTCCTCACCTGCCTCCCTGACATATCCTATAAACCTCACCTCAGCACATCGTTTCATCTAAATTCACCCAGAAGATGTATTTGCAACGCAACTATTTCATGCTATGATCATTAGAAGCCAAATTTGGCTTTAAGACATGCAATCTGCACGTTCCATTCTGTCAGTATAATCCTGAATTTTCTATCTACAAATTGTATAGTCTATACTTGTATCTGTTCGATATGTATGAAGATAAGACTTCACCAGCAAATATCGTGTGATCTCCCTTGTCAATTCCCACCTTACTAAGCACTCAAAGCATGCAACAGCACCCTGAAGTAGAGGAGGCCTAACATGCTTGACAGTTTCAATCTTGAATTTGACAAATTTATCTACGTCTTTGCCTGAGCATAAGCCCGTCTGCTCATCATCTCTCCCATCTCCTCATTCGGGAAGGCTATAACGAACTCACCTGTCTCCCTAATCAACTCATGAGTATAATTCGCTCGGCTTATAGCCGTTGCGAGCATGGGGGGCTTGCCAGACGCGATTATACACCACCCAGCCGGCATGATGTTAGGCCTACCTGAAGAGTCGCAGCTTATGACGAAGACTACATGCTCCGGATACTTCCTTGCGATTGCCTCGGCCCACTCAATCTTGACCAGCATGACTTACCTCCTCAGCGCTTAGCCGTTTAGTCGAGATACTCTTTTCTTCCCTAATATCTCCTTCGTGAAGAACTTGAGTTTAATATGGTTAGGCTTCCAATTCTGAGGTGCTTAGATCCTCTTCTGTCGAGACCTCGACGCTCTTCTCTTCTTGCGGTATGAGATCAAAGAAGTTATCTGCGAATTCGACTTTTCAGATCAAGCATTCCAAGGGGAACTTCTAGGAAAATTCTAATATTGGGAGTGAGAGAACCCGAAACGGTGAGAAAATGATGAAGATATTAATTATGACAGATCTTGAAGGTGTCTGCGGAGTTTATAGATTTGAACAGACAAGAGAATATGGAACTCCAGCTAACCTAGAAGCGAGACGGTTACTTATGGGCGAAATTAACGCTGCTGTTCGAGGCGCTTTTGACGGAGGAGCTACCCGCGTGGTCGTCTGGGATGGGCATGACGGCTCAAAGAGCTTCCTCCTTGAGGAACTTGATGAGCGAGCTGAAGTAGTGATGGGAGTCTTCAGTTCATGGGATCTAGTTTTAGGTCAAGGATTCGACGGAGCTTTTCTCTTGGGCTATCACTCAAGAAGCCACACACCACACGGAGTACTCTGTCACACCCAGAATAGCTTAACATGGGATAATTACTGGATAAATGATAGGTTAGCTGGCGAGATATATCAGGAGGCGATATTGCTTGGCGCCTACGACATTCCAGTGCTTATGGTTACAGGCGACGATAAGGCAGTTAAGGAAGCAAGAGAGTTTTTAGGGGATGACATAGTCACCGTTCAGGTTAAGATAGGTTTGGCTAGAGAGGCGGCATTAATGTATTCTCCTAAGAAGGCGCGGGCCATGATATATGAGGGTGCTAGGGAAGCTATGAAGAAAATAGGCAAAATAAAGCCTTGCAAGCCGAAGTTCCCCTTGAAGGTCAAATGGCAATTTAAGGATAGCGGAATCGTAGACAGATACCGAGGAGACGCGAAACGAATAGACGCTACAACACTTGAAAAGGTAGTGGAAAAACCGGAGGATATCTTTCATCCATAAACCCTCTTTCTTTTATGGGATACATATCCCAATTAATCCCGTCAAATCAAATGTAACAATCAATTAATCACATTACGTTTACCTTGACATATTGGACTTTAGATTATATCGTATCAATGGAAGAGACTATTTTCAGCAATCATCGTCGTCACGAGATTGTAAGCGCCAGTGATTTCCGGCAAAAATATTATTCTTGGGCACTTAAAAATCTGGATGAGTTCCTGCAGTCGCTTAGGGCTCCAACTTCGAAGGCAATCGCCAAGTAAATGACAAGTTTTCAGCGTTTAATCCGCTGAAACTCTAAGCAAATCCTTAGAGCTTCTGCAATATTTTTGGGCACTCACATGGGATAGGCCTAACTTTTTCGCAAGCTCGTTTAGCGAAACTCTTCCATTCTTCCGTAAGGAGGCCCATTGATATTAACTGAAATTAGACACTTTTCTCTACAGCGCCCCGATGTGTCATTATATACTATAAGAGCATCTTTGGTCTTTGCGGTTCCAAGTGGATTACAATTATGCAGTATCAGAAACACTCCAAGAAAGAGAAATTCAGAGACAGACACGTCGCTGAAGAGCTATACTGTGGCATTGAACCAAACGTAGGATCATACGTCTTCATCCCTATTGAAAATCGGTAGCCTCATAGAGGAAAGATGCAGGATGCATTTCTTCAGTTATGAGGAAAAAGATATGTGTTATCTTTATGATACTACATATTTTCTTTATTTACATTTTGTAAGTAAAAATTTAAATATATTTTCTAATTGTAATTAACTCATAAAAAATCTGAGAAGGAATTAAAGATGGTTGAGGTCGAAACCAAGATGTTACCTCTATGCGGGAAAGAAGCAGAGAATCTTAACATAGTATTGACATGCGGAGGAGCGGCGAATGTTGGATTAATTGGATATTTGGCAGCTGTTGAATTGACAAAGGAAGGAAAAGCTAGAATGTGCTGTATTACACCTGTAGGTGCTAAAATCCCCTTTTACGTTGACATAGCTAAAAGAGCTAAGAAGATAATCGTTTTAAATGGATGTGAAAATCAATGTGCAAAAAAAGTCGTTGAACAAGCTGGAGTGAAAATTGACCATAACTTCATAGTTTCTGAAATGATAAAGAAGATTCCAACATTCGACATAAAAGATGATGATATTAAACTGGTTAAGGATAAAATTGAGAAAGATCTTGGTACTTACTGATTGAATGGATATCGAGCCGTTTTCGATCAGCAGGGGACATTACATGCCTAAGCTTAAGCGGTTTCATCAACACTTGAAAAAGAACCTTTTGTGGTATTCTTTGATAGCTATAGCCTTAGGTCTCAGCGTCGGTCATCAATGCGGAGAGTTCATCATTTCTAATCAGAAGCTACTCGCTAATCTCATCATGATTGTGGTTTTTATGCTCATCTACCCAATGATGGTAAACCTTCGATTAGAGTTTCTAGTTAAGGCTTTCAAAAATGTTAAGGCACTGTTGTTAACCTTATTCTACAACTTTCTGTGGGCACCGCTTGTAGGTTATGCCCTCGCAAAACTATTTTTAGCTGAATGTCCAGAGGTAGGGTTAGGTTTCTTCCTTGTTATGGCTGTTCCCTGCTCAAGTATGAGTATAGGGTATACGGGTTTAGCTGGGGGAAATCTTGAGTTAGCTATAGCCACCGTCGCACTAAGTTTTGTCTTAACAATTTTTGCTTTACCACTTTGGTTAGAGCTTCTCGGAGGTTCCTTCCATATTCCAATACCGATCAATATTCTTTTCATGAGCATTTTAGAGGTTTTGATAGCTCCAATGATCTGTGGCTACTTAACTAGGATGATTTTGATCCGTGTTTTAGGTGAAGAGAAGTTCAGGAAGATCAACATAATTTTTCCCATACTCACGATGCTAAGTCTTTTCTTAATCATTTTTCTGATCTTCTTCATGAAGGCAAAGATTCTTCTTGAAAAGTGGGATACGATGCTGTGGCTTATAGTGCCAAACCTTGTGTTTATGGCTGCAACCCTTGGTTTGATAACTTGGCTTGATAGAATCAGCGGGATCAACTATAGAGATCACATGGGACTTGTTTTCGCCTCAACCGGGAAGAATAATGGAACAGCAATAGCCATAGCCACGACAGCTTTTTCCCCATTGGTAGCTGTGCCAGCTGCTACCCTACCGATTTTCCAGATAATATTCTTAATTTTATACTTGAAAATGGAGAACACTATAAGAAAATATTTTGGTTCAGAAAGGATGAAGCGTTAAAGGAAAAAGAGATTATGGAAGCTGAAAAATTTAAGACGAAACTATTCAAAAAGATTCTCGCGGCTGTTGACTTTTCAAAACATAAAAAGGGTTATTCAAGTGGCAATTAACCTAGCTAAGGGGCCTCTAACGAACTTTCTCATAACGGTTCTTGAACCTGAAAAGGATCTTCTAGAAAAATCCTACGAACCAGCCGGAGTATCCACACTTGAGTGGGAGAGTGAATTGAGAAAACAAGAAAACAGAATAAAATACAAGAAGGAACATCTCCCGATAAAAGAGAGAATGGAAATTGAAAAACGGCATTAAAGTACATTTGTTCTTCTACAAAGAGACTCCCTGAGAAAAATTGTTCGGGTAGTCAAGAAGATTGGAGCAAGCCTTATAGTTATGGCCCTCGTAGTCAGAGAACATATCTAGCCGAAGTCCATGCAGTTTGAGTCTATATTAGAGAAGGAGAGACTGAGGACGAGAAGCATTTCCCTTCTTGCATTTCATTTAGTCAAGTATCTCCATGAGAGAACTATGCCAATTGCCGCTAGGACTGCAGCAAATATGCCAAGATAGGCAAAGTCTATCATTAGCGCTGAAACATCCAATGGCAATATTGTTAGCTGTCTAACTGCGTCTGTCATGTAGGTGAGCGGATTGATCTTTGCTATGATCTGCATCCATTCTGGCATTAGCGAAACTGGAAAGAACGTGTTGCTTGCAAACATTAATGGCATAGTGATCAAGCTTACAAATTGCATGGGACGCTCCATTCTAGTCGACTTTAAAGAGAACGCGAGGAAGATGGAGGAAAGCCCAACGCTGAGAAAGAATATCGCGGCATAAACTCCAAGTATGTTGAGAAGAGTGAAAGTTGGACTTAGCTGCAATCCAAGCAAGTACGCTAATAATAGAATTACCGTAGCTTGAAACATTGCCCTTAGGGTTGCATTCAGAACCTTTGAAAGTATTATGGCTGCACGTGGCACCGGAGTGCTCAAAACTTTATCTAAAAAGCCTAATCGTCTATCCAAAACTATTGACATGCCGCTAAACATAGTTGTAGTCATGACAATCATTGAAACCATTCCAATAGCCATAAAGCTGAAGTAATCTGTCACGCCAAAAGTATTATGCATTACTTCTGAACCAATTTCAGCGAACATCTGTGATAGTTTTGTACCGTTAAGTATTACGCCTTGAAGTCCATTTGGATAAAGGATGGCGTTGCCTGGAATGGATATTTGCGGCGGCAAGTTTATGTTGTTGGCTGAGAATAGGGCACCTATATTCATAGATTTACCGAGAAGACCCATCCACAATAATGGCTGAAGCACAAACATTACAAGCATAACTGGATCTTTCAGCCACTTCTTGAGTTCCCTGTTCGTTAACGCCCATAAACCCCGAAGGAAACTTGGATGATATCCATTTTCCCTCATCTTTTTCTAGCCCTCTTTAAAGTTATTCTTTGCGTTCTAAATGCTTCTTTGGACTCTCCTATATCACGTAATGCCCTTCCAGTATATTCCAAATACACTTCGTTTAATGTCGGTTCAGTAAGCGAAAGCTTAGCCACAGTATAGCCTTTCCTTCGTAAAGCTTCTATTATAAGCGGGGCAGTTACTTCTCCATGTTCAGCCTTAACACGGTACACGCCGTTTTCGTTTATAACTTCCTTAACGTTTTCAACGCCGCGGATAACTTCGCTAACATCTACATTCTCCTTTATACTCAGAGTTATTACGTCTCCTCCTATGCTATCTTTAAGCTCGCTCGGCGTGCCAGATACGATGATTTTGCCGTGATCGATTATGGCTATGCGATCGCATAGGGCGTCGGCCTCCTCCAAGTAATGTGTCGTCATGAACAAAGTCATGCCATACTCCTTTTTTAACAGTCGAATGTAATCCCACGTGGCAGCCCTAGTTTGAACATCTAAACCAAGTGTAGGCTCATCTAGGAATAGTACTTTCGGTCGATTAATTAGGCCGCATGCAAGTTCAAGTCGGCGGCGCATCCCGCCAGAATAAGTTTCCACCTTCTTGTCTTTAAATTTGCTGAGTTCAACGAGTTCAAGTAGTTCAATGGCCCTTTTCCTGGCAATTTCACGTGGAATTCCATAGAGATCAGCGCAGAGCATTATGTTTTCATATCCCGTTAGGTCTTCATCCGCCGTATATTCTTGAGGCACGACTCCTATAACTTCCCTTACCTTATTCCCCTCTCTTACAATGTCATAGCCAAGTACATAAGCTGTTCCTTCAGTAGGCTTTAAAATAGTTATCAACATGTTTATTGTCGTCGTCTTGCCAGCGCCGTTTGGACCTAAAAAACCAAATATTTCTCCTTTCTTTACACTGAAGCTTATATGATCAACCGCTACCAATCTTTTATTGAACACCTTCGTCAGCCTGTCAGCTACAATAACGTCATTACTCATCTTGTCTACCTTCCAATTTCTTGTTTATTTCCTCAAGTTTCACGGAAGCTTCTTCGAGAATTTTAATGGTCTCCTGAAAAACTTGCTCTGAAAATTTTCTGTCGACATTTACACCTATACTAATGAAGGCCCGAATGAGTCTCCTACAGGATTTTTGGAGCTCTGCAATTTTCTCTGATGGAAGCCCACACCACATTGCTCCGAGAAATGGAGGTACGAAAAACTTCGCTTTATCCATAAGTTGTTTCCTAATCATTCTCTGTTCCTCTAGAAGTTTTTTGCCTTTCTCTGTTAGCGAATAACGTTTTACGCCACTTTTTTCCGTCGACTCCTCCTTTATATACTTATTATCTTGTAGCCACGCTAAAAGTGGATAAACTGATCCTGGACTAGGCCTCCACAATTTATTTGTGCGTTTTTCCATTTCATCCATTATCTCTAAGCCAGATAAAGGTCTATCATTAAGAAGTTCAAGGACTTGGTAACGTAGGAACCCTTTTGGTACAGCCGCCATATGTCTCATCCAATACTTGAAGGGTAGATGTTGATGTTCTGCTTTGTTAGATCCCAAATATATCACCTTTGATATCAAGTTTGATAATGAAATAAAATTTTCCCATATAAACTTTATTCTAACTTCTGACAAAGCTATAAAAATGACCAGAAAGATTTGTAGCATTTATTCTCGAATATTTCAGACATTTAATTACTGTTTGTATATCGGATCGTAGTGACGGGACGTTTCCCTTTCCAAATCCGCTAACGCTGCCTATTGCTTCGCCGACACCCACAATATTTTCACTCAAGAAGGATTTGCATTCTTACGGAGGCAGAAGCCTAGTTTTCTCCATTCAGCTGACTTTATGAAAGGCTTTTCTAACTGGTGTTTAGGCTGGCTGGCCTGTGGATATGCTGGTCTACACGAACGTGCAGCTGACTGGATGGGCCTGAGCTGCTAGAATGGTGGGCTTGCGCCCGTATCAGTGCATGCAGACTGAAGCCAGCATAAAAAAGTGAAGGGAGGTGAATTGAGTGAAGTACGTAGGCGTTGACATCGGCAATAGGGAGTGTAGGGCTGCCTTCATTGATGGGATTGGCGGGGTTGTTGAGGAGTTTAGCTTCAGGAATGACTTTGATGATATAGAAAGGTTTGTTTCGCGGCTTTCTCCAGATGACGAGATTATTATGGAGTCTACTGGTAACTTGTGGGTTAACATGTATGATGCTTTGGAGGAGAGGGGTTTCAGATTGAGAGTGACAAGGTTGATGCGAGGATATTTGCATATCTTTTGGGGGTGATCTTGTGGCTGAGAGTTATGTTCCTAGAGAGGTTAGGGATCTGAGGGCTCTCGTCAGGTATAGAGCGTCGCTTGTTAGCTCCTCCCCTCTGAGCATTCTTTCCTCCAAGTAGTCTTTGAGGTATTCGCAGCACTCCTCACTGAGAAAGGTGAAGTATTGATGCTCACCCGAGTCATCCCCCTAAACAACCAAAAAATAATAAGAAATCTTAGATTTGAGTCCAAATGGTGGTGGGCCGGGCCGGACTTGAACCGGCGACCTTCTGCGCGTCAGGCAGACGTCCTAACCAGGCTAGACGACCGGCCCGTCCCGACTTTATGATTTGGGTTTTCCCCCTAAAAACTTTATTGCTATATAAGCCTGTATAGGTTCTTGTTTATCTGTATTCTTGGGAAGAAGTTTCCTGTCGTGTATATCTGCTGTTTTCTTATGCCTAGGGCTATCTCTATGAATTCTGGTATGATCTTGCTGATCATGATTGGCGTTGGCTTTCCAAGTCTTATCTCGGGGCAGAATGGATCGACGTAAACGTAGAGTCTTCTTCCCTTGTAGTTGAATTCTGCCTCTCTGCTTCTGCCATATTTCGGTCGGCTTAGTATCTTGAATGGCCAGAGCTTGCATGCTAGCGGCTTCATGTCCTGAAGCATACAGTAGTATACTCCATTCGATTTTGAGAGGAAAATGCATGAGCCATCTGTTTTCTTGGCTAAATAGAGCTTATTCAAGCCGGCCTCTGTCACTCCAATCCCGAACTTCTGAACTATCCTAAGCCACTCATCGAACTTTAAAGTAACGTTATAATACATGCAGCAGATTCCGCATCCCGTGCAACGCCAATAGCGAACTTGACTCCATGGGATTGGAACCATCACTGCTCCTCCAAGCCTACATCATTATTCAGCACCAATTAAAATGTTAAAATTTCAGAATTTTATCCTTTACTTAAATATTCCCAGGTCTGATTGGAATCGATTGGCTCCAAGCGAAGTCTCATGTATAAGGCTTTTATCTCTTATATAGGTAGAGCGTGTGTGATGGAAATCCGAGTTTGGGATTCTCGCAGAACTTCTCAACCTTAACTGGAGTCCAACCTTCAATCTTATAGTCATGAGAGACGACTCTCGCTCCAGATTTAAGTTCAGCCTCCAGCTTCGGCCTTACCTTCTCATTTGCGCTCGTAGTGAGATACAGATAGACAACATCAGCATCGTTTATTGGCACATTAAATATGTCATCATTAATCACTTTGACTTTATCCTCCAATCCAAGCTCCCGCACCTTCATCATCGCTCTTTTCGCGAGATCCGTTCTCAACTCTATGCCTACGCATCTAGCTCCGAACTCCTTGGCGGCGATTATTATTGGACCTCCATCTCCAGCTCCAAGATCGTAGAAGATCTCTCCAGGTTTCAACTCGGCTAATGTTAAAAGTCTACGTATTACCGGAATGGGGGAGGCAACGAATGGCGAGATAAACATTTTCAAATCCCTCTTTCCATAATCAGAAAACTAATATTTCTATATTACGCTTCTCCCCTAGCCCTAAAGGAATCTCCTCTTCAAGGCGTTTCTCTCAGCCTCAAGTATAAGATCAAATAGTCTATCGGAGATCTCTTTTTCCCTTTTCAGTATCTCGCGGGCATCTGATATCCTCAGTCCCCTTCCAGAGAGAACTATAGCAGCGGCCTTCCCATAATTCGATATTAAATTAGCCGTCTGCACCGCCTCGTCTCGAAGTCTCCTCTCAGACTTCCTCAACCTTTGGCCCTTCTTATCTATGAGCGTGTAAGCCTCACCCTCATCTACCCTAAGCATGCCCAGCCTATTAGACCCGCATCTTGGGCATTTAGGCTTCAAGGGCAGATCATCTATTCTTATGGAGTCTATGTAGTCCCAGCAGCTCACACAGATGAATGTACGGGTCTCATTCAGAAGTCTGGCCCTAGCGGACTCTAATAGTATACGCTTCATCTTCTCAGGCGGTATAAGATCAGTCTTCATGCTTACCTTCTCTATTCCGAGACGTGCGAGAGACGACGGTTGACCATAAACTCTGAGCTGGACGACGCTTATATCCCCATCGCTTATCCTCTGAAAGACTCTGATCAAGCCTTTAAGGTCAAGGTCCTTAGCGAATACTTCCTTTAATGCCTCCTCATAGATCACTGTTCCCTCAAAGCTCCTTATCAAGCTCTGAAGGCTTACACTGCTGAGATCAACACGCTTCTTTAAAGCACCGAATCTCCTCGCAACGTGTATCAATCTTCTCTTGAAGATTCCAGTCCTAACGCATGCCCTTGTAAGGGCCTCCCTAACGTATCCGGACGGAGAATCCTTAATCTCATCTATTATCTGAATTATCGATTTACCCCTAACCTCACCCGCCCACTGTATCAGGATCCTGTAGGGGTCATGTTGCGTTGCGACTGTATATCCAGTCCTCTCGGTTATTAGGTGGCCTAAGAGCTGAGCCAAGGCCCTATTCGTTAATGAGCCGAAATGAGTATGCAGGATTATGTATTCCTCCCACTCCTCAATTGTTATCCTCTTATCCGTTGGAACGGGCATTCCATTTCTGATCATATCAACCGTCTCGTTGATCGCGCTTAGAATAGTCTCCTTACTGGCTGGATATCTCTGGGAGAGCTTCTCGGCGATCTCCTCTGGGCTTAGTCCCCTCTTCATCTTCTCCTCGACGAACCTTCTTATCTCACCGACCTCTTGGGCTACCTCGTATGGGACTGGAATCTCCTCCCCAACCCAGCTTGGTATAGCGCCAGTTGGATCATTCAGGGGTCGAACGTAAATCTTGTCGCCGATGACATTCATTATCTTCCATGGGCTTCCACGTATGACGAACTTCACTCCAGGCCTCCCATACTCTGCGACGAAGGCCTCATCTAATAATCCAATTGCAGTGTCGGTCTCCCTATCCACCACCAAATAGTGCTTCTCATCCGGAATCATGGATAGGTTCTCGAAGAAGTATTCATATAGGGGCTTTGAGTTCCTAGGCTTAACTATAACATCCTCATCC
>Ga0116200_10000587_pt1 | contig 12371 bp, 13 predicted proteins | sample Mar14436cmmetaG_FD_94478 | JGI IMG/M metagenome (GOLD analysis project Ga0116200, IMG submission 94478) | Marine hydrothermal vent microbial communities from Guaymas Basin, Gulf of California to study Microbial Dark Matter (Phase II) - Marker... ... | reverse complement strand
GAGAGCCGACCGCTGGACATCCTGACCGTCCTGGTGATATTACTCACCGTGCTGGTGCTGTTGTGCTACGGGGTGATCTTCTTCCAACCGCGCATTTTCTTCAACCCATTCAAGCCCGGCCCATCCGCCGAGGAGCAGTTGGCAGCGCTGTTGACCAGCCAGGCACCGCCGCCGGGCACACCGGCTACGCCCACGGCGACGAATACTCCGTCGCTCCCGCCCACCTGGACGCCCACGGCCACCGGTACACCGACCAATACACCGACACCGACCAACACTCCCACCAACACGCCGACTCCCACCCGCACACCACGGCCACCTACGGCAACCCCCATACCTCCGCCTTTTACTAGATATGGAGACGTCACGTATACCAAATACGACAAGACACCCGGCACCGGCTGCTGGTGGATGGGTATCGCCGGGCAGGTGCTGAACCGCAACGGTGACCCACTGGCGGATTCCAACTTGCGTGTCCACGTGTGGGGCGGCGGCTTTGATGGGCAGAGCACACCAGGACAATATCCTGCTTATGGACCCGCCGGTTGGGAAGTCTACCTCGGCCACCACGACCAGGAAGAGGAGTGGAACGTCCAGGTTGTCCACGTGAACGGCACGCCGCTCTCGCCTGTGTACAAAGTGAAGACCACTTCGGACTGCAATTCCAACCTGGTGTTGATCAATTTCAGGCAGAACCGAGGTTATTAGAATTGGGAGGGAGCAATAAGAGTGCCTAAAATTGCCATCACGGGCAAAGGGGGAGTGGGCAAGACCACCCTGGCTGCCCTGTTAGCTTATATCTACGCTCAACGCGATCAGAAAGTGTTAGCCATTGACGCGGATCCAGCGGCCAATCTGTGGAGCGCACTAGGGGTGCCCGCCGACATGGCGGAGAAGATCACGCCCATCGCCGAGATGGAGGACTTGATCTATGAGCGCACCGGGGCGAAACCCGGTACAATCGGGGGGATGTTCAAGCTGAACCCGCGCGTGGATGACATCCCCGATCGTTTCGGGCTCACCCATCGCGGGGTGCGTCTGCTGGTGATGGGCACGCTGAAAGCCGGCGGCACGGGTTGCCTGTGTCCAGAGAACGCCTTGCTGCGCAGCCTGGTCACGCATCTGCTTCTGCGCCGGAACGAGGTGTTGATCATGGACATGGAGGCTGGAATCGAACACCTGGGCCGGGGCACAGCACGAGCAGTGGATGCCTTTATCATTGTGGTCGAACCAGGCCTGCGCAGTTTACAGACCGCGCGAGCCATCCGCAATCTGGCGGCGGACATCGGCATCCAGCAGATGTCTGTCGTCGGCAACAAGGTGCGCAACGCTGAGGATTGGACATTTATCACCGACAGTCTGGCGGATTTTCGGGTAGCTGGTTTTCTCTCGTATAGCCCGCTGGCCATTGAGGCGGACCGGCGGGGGGTGACCGTGTACGACCTCGATCCGAACATGGTGCGCGAGGCCGAGGCCATCGCCGACGCTTTGAATGCCCGGTGATTCGTCGGGGGGACGTAGAAACGTCGTCGCAGACATAGAAGAGGGAGGCACGAGATGACACAACGCGCCAAAACAGGTATCACTGGCCTTGACGCGATGCTCAATGGCGGATTCCCGGCGGGTTCCGCTGTCCTGGTGGAGGGCGCACCGGGTACGGGCAAGACCACCCTGGGCATCCAGTACCTATACAATGGAGCCGCCTTGTTCGACGAGCCGGGTCTATTGATCTCATTTGAGGAATTCCCCTACGCCCTGTACCGCGACGCGGAATCGCACGGCTGGAACCTGCACAAGCTCGAAGAGGAAAACAAGTTGCGAGTGATCTTCACCTCCCCGCAGGTTTTTCTGTCCAGCTTACAGTCACCCGTCAGCCCGCTGAACCGCACGATTATGGAGTGGAACGTGCGCCGCATCGTGCTGGATAGCATCACCCATTTCACCCGCCTGACCCGCAATCCCAAGGAACTGCGCGATATGTACAGCATGGTGATCAACGGTCTGAAACGGGAGGGCATCACCAGCATATTGACCAGCGAGGGCGGCACTGTGGGTCTGCGCGCCTCGGAGCGGAGCCGGCTGGCTTTCGTGGTGGACGCTATCCTCCTCATGCGCTACGTGGAGATTGAGAGCGCGATGCGACGGGCCATTCTCGTACTCAAGATGAGAGGTAGCGATCACGTCAAAGAAATCCGCAGCTTCGAGATTCGCCAGGATGGCATTGTCGTCACCGGCAAGTTCGAGGGCCGGGAAGGGTTGCTGACCGGCAGCCCACGGCGAGTCATGATGAATCTAGGCAACCGCTAACAAGCACACCCACACCAACCAGGGGAGAGCCCATTCTCTGGAGGTTACTACTCACCCGCTCCCGCTGGATTGTCAAATCCAGTGGTTCAGTGGGCAGAACCTGGCGAACTTGGCTGCTTCTAGCTTGCAAAGAGCCGTTTTTCGTCGCAGGGGGCTTGGATGGTTCGGCTGTGCTCACCACAGGTCTGGCGATCCAAGCCGAGCAGGGTGAGTAGTCAATGTCATTCCCTATCAGAGTATCCTCATCCCGCTGGTGCAAACGCTTCAGAAGATAAACATCTTCGGCGTACGGCTCTACGGCTCCATCCCCGGCCTGATTCTGACCCACGTGATCTATGGCATTCCTATTACCACCCTGATCTTCCGCAACTATTACGCCAACGTGCCCACAGAGTTGGTCGAAGCGGCCCGCATTGACGGGGCGAACATCTTTGGCGTTTACCGGCACGTACTGTTTCCGCTGTCCATGCCAGGGTTCGTGGTGGTGATGATCTGGCAATTTACCTCCATCTGGAATGATTTCCTGTTCGCAGTTACGATCACCAGTAACCCGGCGACCCAGCCCATCACTGTTGGTTTGAATAACCTGGCGGGCAGCTACATCGTCGAGTGGAACGTGCAGATGGCCGGAGCCTTGATAGCCGCGTTACCCACCTTGCTGGTGTACATTTTCCTGGGGCGCTATTTCATGCGCGGCCTTCTGGCCGGATCGTTGAAAGGGTAAGTTGAAAGCTCCGAGCCGAGGCATAAATGCCCCGGCTGAGCAGCCCAATCCTGCTAAAGGCGGGCTATCGGTGCGCTCGAACGGTCGTGTAGGGTGCTTTCAGCACCCTTCTGCTGCTTAGCCTGGAGATTCGAGCTCCAGGCCGGGCTTACGACGCCACGTGTCACCCTATTTGGGAACCATCCTGGACAAGGGAAAGGAATTCATGGGAAGCACGTACCAATACTTCGAAGAAACGAGCAAAATTCTGCAAAACATGCCCCTGGCCGAGATCGCTCAGGTGATTGACATCCTGAAGCGGGCCCGAACCGAGGGCCGGCGCATCTTCGTCATGGGCAACGGCGGCAGCGCGGCCATGGCCTCCCACTTTGCCTGTGACCTGGGCAAGGGAACGGTGCAGGAGGGGAAGACGCGCTTCAAGGTAATATCCCTGAACGACAACACACCACTCTTAACGGCCTACGCCAACGACTGTGGCTACGACACGGTCTTCGCCGAGCCGCTGGCTTCGCTGGCCGAGCCGGGCGACGTGGCCATGGCTATCAGTTCCAGCGGCAACTCGCCCAACGTGTTGCGCGCGATGGACGTGGCACGGGAACGCGGTCTCACAACTATCGGCATCACGGGCTTCGAAGGCGGCCGGCTCAAAGAGAAGGTGGACGTGTGCGTGATCGTGCCCGCCGATTCCCGGCACCCTGACGGTATGCAGCACGCTGAGGACGGCCAATGGGTGGTGCTCCACGCCATCTTTGCTGCTATATGCTATGGAATTGAGTGAGCGTGGGGCATAACGGGGCTAATGAGATTTTTGAACGACACCCGCATTGAAGTCATCAATCCCCACATCCAGCGCGGCCATATCCGTCACGCACTGTTCGACTTTGACGGCACCATTTCGCTGATCCGCGAGGGGTGGCAGGGGGTGATGATCCCCATGATGGTCGAGATCCTGCTGGAGACCCCCCGACACGAGTCCGAGGAAGAACTGTGCGCCGTGGTCACCGAGTTCGTGGACCGGCTGACGGGCAAGCAAACCATCTATCAGATGATCCAGCTCTGTGATGAGGTGCGCCAACGTGGGGGAGAGCCCCTGGCCCCACTGGAATACAAATGGATGTACCTCGACCGGTTGTGGGAGCGCATCAAAGGGCGCGTGGCCGGGCTGAAGAGCGGCGAAATCGAGCCAGCGGAGATGATGGTGCCCGGCGCGGTGCCGATGCTGGAGGCCCTGCGTGACCGGGGGGTGATCTGCTATCTGGCCTCGGGGACTGACGAGGGCTACGTGTTGGATGAGGCGGCGGCCCTGGGGCTGCCGCCGTACTTCGCCCACATCTACGGCGCGCTGGACGATTACCAGAACTACTCCAAGAGGATGGTCATTGAGCGCATCCTCGACGAAAACCGTATGAGCGGCCCCGAACTCGTGACCTTTGGCGATGGCTACGTTGAGATCGAGGACACCAAGTCCGTGGGGGGCATCGCGGTGGGGGTCGCCTCCGACGAGGCCAACCGCCGGGGGATCAACGAATGGAAGCGAGAGCGGCTGATCCAGGCCGGCGCCGATCTTATCATCCCCGACTTTCGCCAGCACGAGCGGCTGCTGGCCTATCTGTTTGCAGAGGATTGACCGATGCCCTATCCCCTCTTCGACCGGAGCAAGCTCAAGCTCAAACCCCTCTCAGAGCGCGAGCACGACATGGCACTGGCCGAGGTCCTGAACCTGGACGACGACATTCCACCTTTTGATGATCCCGGCCTGGAACAGGTGGCCGAACGTGTTGCGCGGGCGCACCAGGCCGGGGGGCAGGTGATCCTGATGATGGGCGCGCACTTCATCAAGCGCGGCCTGTCGCGTTTCGTCATTGACCTGATGGAGCGAGGGATCATCACCCACGTCGGTATGAACGGCGCTGGCCCCATCCACGACTTCGAGCTGGCCCTCATCGGGGCGACTACCGAGAGCGTGGCCCGCTACATCCGGGAAGGCCAGTTTGGGTTGTGGAAAGAGACCGGTCGCATCAACGAGGCCATTCGGCAGGGCGCACGCGACGGCCTCGGCCTGGGCGAAGCGGTCGGGCGGATGATTGAAGAGGAGCAGTTTCCGCACCGCCAGGTCAGCATATTGGCCGCTGGCTACCGGCTGCGGGTGCCGGTGACGGTCCACGTGGGCATCGGCTACGACATCATCCACGAGCACCCCTCTTGCGACGGGGCCGCGTTGGGTTCCACCTCGTACCAGGATTTTTTGACCCTGGCTCACAGCGTATCCAGACTGCAGGGCGGTGTGCTGTTGAACGTGGGCACGGCGGTCATGGGCCCCGAGGTTTATCTGAAGGCTCTCTCCATGGCTCGCAACGTGGCCCACCAGGAAGGCCGGCGCATCAACCAATTCACCACTGCCGTCTTCGACCTGCTGGACCTCGGACCCGACTATCACCACGAAGCGCCCCGGTCTGACCCACACTACTATTTCCGGCCATACAAGACCATCCTGGTGCGCACGGTCCAGGACGGCGGCGAGAGCTTTTACATTCGCGGTGACCATCGCGCCACACTGCCGAACCTGTATCGCCGGGTGCTTGCATTGTTGAGGAACGGGTAACAAGTAGTATGAACCAGGCACGGCTGGACGAACTGCTGGACCGATTCTCTCACATCCACGTGCTGGTGGTGGGCGACTTTTTCCTGGACAAGTACCTGATCATTGACCGGCGGCTCAGCGAGGTCTCGCTGGAGACCGGCCTGGAGGCCTACCAGGTGGTTGACGTCCGCTGCAGTCCGGGCGCGGCCGGGACGGTCACGTCCAATCTGCGAGCCCTGGGCGTCAATGTCACCGCGCTGGGGGTCATCGGCGACGACGGGCAGGGCTATGAGCTGAAGCGGGGCCTGACGGAAAGGGGTGTGGACATCGAACCGCTGATCGAGCGGGCTGACCGTTTCACGCTGACCTACACCAAGCCCATAGTGCGGGAAAGCGATGGCCGCGAGCACGAGATCCAGCGGCTGGACATCAAGAACCGGTCTCCGCTGCCGGCGGACGTGGAGGACGTGATCATCGGCCACCTACGGACGTTGGTGCCGCAGGTGGACGGGGTGATCGTAGCCGATCAGGTGCCGGAGGTCAATTGCGGGGTGATCACCGACCGGGTGCGTGCGGAGATCGGAGAGTTGGCCCTGCGCCACCCCGGAGTGGTCTTCGCTGCCGACTCGCGGGCCCGGATCGGGCTGTTCCAGCGCGTCATCATCAAGCCCAACGCACGGGAAGCGATCCTGGCCGTGCGGCCAGACTGGTCAGGGGAGGCCAACCCGGAGTTGGCCAGAGAGTGTGGAGCCGAGCTCTTCCGCCGGAACCGCAAGCCGGTGTTTCTGACCATCGGGGACCAGGGTATCCTGCTGTTTACGGAGGCGGGCTGCGAGCACGTCCCGGCCGTGCCCGTCAGCGGGGAGATAGACATCGTCGGCGCCGGCGACAGCGTCATGGCCGGGATCGTGTCGGCCCTGTGCAGTGGAGCGGAACCCGGCGAGGCGGCCCTGCTGGGGAATCTGGTGGCCTCTATCACCATCCAGCAGATAGGTACCACCGGCACAGCGACTCCAGCCCAGGTGCGAGACCGATTCCGATGCCTGGAAGATGGGCAGTGAGCAGCACCACACGCCGCTTTTGTGGCTCTGTGACGGGGGATGGAATGGCGATGGAAAGAGCATCGCTTCTGCTGGCGCTGGACTTCGGTGGCACCAAGCTGACGGCTGGCCTGACCGCACTTGGCGAACGCCGCTGGCGAGCTCACCGACGGGTCCCCGCACCGCCCGGCAGCAACGCCCAAAGCGACCGGGAAATCATGATGGCGCTGGCGCAAGACATGCTGGCGACCGCCGAGCTACCCCTGGCCGCCGTGGGCGTGAGTTTTGGCGGGCCGGTGGACGCAGCGCGGGGCGTAGTGCTCCTCTCGCACCACGTGCCGGGTTGGGAGAACACCCCCTTGCGCCAATGGCTGGAGGCGAGGCTCGGCGTGCCCGTCGCCGTGGATAACGACGCCAATGCTGGCGCGTTGGGAGAGTGGCGCTTTGGGGCCGGGCAGGGCTGCGACAGCATATTGTACGTCACGGTGAGCACCGGCATCGGCGGGGGGTGGGTCGTGAACGGACAACCGTATCGCGGCGCGGACGGGATGGCCGGCGAGATCGGCCATATTGTCATTCAACCCGGAGGGCCAGAGTGCATCTGCGGGCGGCGTGGCTGCCTGGAGGCGTTAGCTGCCGGGCCGGCCATCGCCCGCCGTGCGCGGGAGTGCCTGGCAGAAAATCCCACTGCGGGCAAAGCATTGCGGGCGCTGGTTAGCGGTGACGTGGAGACCATTACCGCCCGGCACGTGAGTCAAGCCGCAGCGACCGGCGACGATCTGGCGCAGCAGGTGTTGGACGAAGCGGCTTACTTCCTGGGACAGGGCATCGGCAGCGCTATCACCCTGATGAACCCACAGCGCGTCGTGGTGGGTGGCGGCGTGGCCAAGTCGGGCCCGCGCTACTTCGAGATGGTGCGCGCAGCAGCGCGGGCCAACGTCCTGCCGGGTATGACGGTGGACATCGTGCCGGCAGCGTTGGGCGACGACGCGCCATTGTGGGGGGCCGTTGTCCTGGCTGGCGACCTGCTCAATTGATCCAGGGACGAATCTGTGTGAGGACCAGGTCGCAACTTTGTACAATTCGCCAGATTTGGGGTATACTATCGCTGGTCTGCGTGAACTGATTTCGGCGACCAAGAACGGCCGCTGTTAAGGAACCCATGACACACTCGCCAATATTACAACCATCTCATCATCAAGGAGGACACACTCATGAAGAAGACCATCTGCGTGATCGGCGTGGGCTACGTGGGCCTGGTGACCGGTGCGTGTCTGGCCGACCTGGGCAATGGAGTTATCTGCCTCAACCGCGACCAGGAGAAGTGCGATAATCTCAAAAAAGGCATCCTGCCCATCTACGAGCCGGGCTTGGAGGAACTCGTACACCGCAATCAGGCGGCGGGTCGCCTGGCGTTCACCACTTCATACGATGAAGCGATGCAAGACGCGGAGTTCGTGTTCATCGCCGTGGGCACACCCTCCGGCACCGAGGGCGAGGCGGACCTGGCACACGTCAATGCCGCTGCCACCGACGTCGCCCGGCGCATCCACAAGCCCATCATCATCATCAACAAGAGCACGGTGCCGATTGGCACCGGCGACTGGGTGGCCGACATCGTGCGCGAGCACATGCCCGATCCGAGTATTCCCTTTTGGGTGGTATCCAATCCCGAATTTCTGCGCGAGGGCTCCGGTGTTTACGATAGCATGAACCCCGACCGCATCGTGTTGGGCAGCACCAATCGTGAGGCGGCGGAGCGCGTAGCCGAGCTGTACTATCCGCTCCAGGCGGAGACCATTATCACCGACTTACGCACCGCCGAGATGATCAAATACGCCTCCAACGCTTTCCTGGCCACGAAAATCTCTTTCATCAACGAGATGGCCAACATTTGCGAAGCACTGGGTGCGGATGTGAAGACCGTTGCCTATGGCATGGGCACCGATAAGCGCATCGCTCCCTCGTTCCTGGGGGCGGGTATCGGCTGGGGCGGTTCGTGTTTCCCGAAAGACGTCAAAGCTCTGGCGTTTATGGCCGCCACCCACGGGCAACATCCGCAGTTGCTGCGTGCCGTGCTGGAGATCAACTACGACCAGCGAAAGCGGGTGGTGACCAAGCTGCGCGACATCCTGGGTGGCTTTCGGGGTAAGACTATCGGCATATTGGGTCTGGCCTTCAAACCCAATACCGATGACATGCGCGATGCTCCTTCCATCAGCATCATCCGCCTGCTACGAAATGAGGGGGCGATGATTAAAACTTACGACCCCGTGGCAGTGGAGACGGCACAGCGGATTTTGAATGACGTGGAGTACTGCTCAGACCCCTACGCTGTAGCCCAGGATGCGGACGCGCTCATCCTGGTGACAGAGTGGAACGAGTTTAAGCAGCTTGATATGGAGCGCGTGAGATCGCTGATGCGCCAGCCGGTGCTGATTGATGGGCGCAACATCTACGACCCGGCCCGTATGCGTGCGTTGGGATTCATCTACCGGGGGATGGGACGAGGATACAACGGGGAAGGTACACTCTAGTGAAGCTTAAACCCTCGCGGGTTTTTGAAGCCTGCGGGAGAGGCAGGAGCTCATCATGTTAAGCGTGGGTGTGGACATCATTGAGATTGCGCGGGTGAAAGCGGCCATCGCCCGTTGGGGAGACCGTTTCCTCCAGCGCGTGTACACTCCTCAGGAGCTCGCACACGCGCGGGGGCGGGTGCCTGAGTTGGCTGCCCGTTTCGCGGCCAAAGAAGCTATCTCCAAAGCACTGGGATTGGGCATCTGGTGGCGTGGCGGCATCTCCTGGCAAGAGGCCGAGGTCCTCCCCGATCTCTACGGCAAACCGGAGGTGTATCTGCACGGACGGGCCGCTGCCCGCGCCAGGGAACTGGACCTGCTGGAATGGGCCGTTAGCCTGTCGCACGCCGACGAATTTGCGGTGGCCTTCGTAGTGGCCATGTAGGGTCCAAAAAGGTGACCGGCACTTGCCAAACTGACCCGACATTAGCTGTTGCAAGAACATCACGGTCACCGATGTCACCGGAATTCGGGTAAAAGTGCCGGGCACCTGCTTGGTAGCAAAAAAGGGAGTGATCCGCCGGAGTCACTCCCTTTTTTTGTCGAGATCAATGCCACGCCCTGGAAGGCTACCGAAGCCCGTGGAGACCCCGAAAATCTAGTTTGCGGTACATCCTCGCCGAAGCGCTGTTCACCTGTTTTTGTGAACCCTGACCTCGGCGTAGAGTTCGTCGCTCTCGCGAGCAACCTGCATCAGGGACATCTGAACTATCATGATCAGACTGCCCAGGACAGCGCCAGCGCTAAAGGCAATTACCAAATAAGCCAGATGAACGGACATCACGCACCTCCCCAGCCTTCTAGTAAGAAGTATAGAATTCCCAGGACAACTATCAACGCCAGATTAACGTTAACGGACATCGTCGCTTCCTAACCACCTTCTTGAGCCCCTCGTTGCCTAAGTATAACATATCCCGGGTGAAAATAGAGTAAAAGAGAAGTCAAGAAAAGGTAAACGATGCGCAAAGATGGAAAGGGCATACACGGCTTACATTGCGTATGACGGCCCCGATGGCCGATTCTCCAAAGCTCCAAGCAGGTGTAGTGACCCGCATCAAAGTGCCGCTGGGGTAGCGTAACAAGTCGGCGCTACCCACAAGGTGTTGGGGGAGAAAAAACGAGGGGATACCCCTCGTACTCCCCAGGGATTTGCTGCGCTATCCCCCGCCTGGTCGTAATTGACGCTGAGGGACAATTGTGTTATACTTGATGCTAATGGGGGAGAACACTGTTGACGGAGATGATCGTATGGAAGAGCCTGTGTTAGTCCTCAACCGAAACTTCGAGCCTCTCAACGTATGCAGGATGAGGCGCGCAATCGGCCTTATTGTCGTGGGCAAGGCGGAGGTGCTGGAGAACGGTCGGGGAGTCATCCGCACGCCGACGACGGTCTTTCCCCGCCCGTCAGTTATCCGCCTGGCGTACATGATCAAGCGGCCACGCCCACGGGTGAAACTGACCAAGAGGGAGATATTCCGCCGCGACGGGTACCGCTGTCAGTATTGCGGTCAGCCGTCCACCCATCTGACGGTGGACCACGTCATCCCCCGCCATCGGGGCGGGACGTATAGCTGGGAGAATCTGGTCAGCGCCTGTCCGGCATGCAACCGGCGAAAAGGGGGCAAGACGTTGCAGGAAGCGCACATGCGCCTGCTGCGGCAGCCGTTCGAGCCATCGGCGAGTGCGGCTTATCTGTTTGGCCATCACCTGAAGCACAACGCCGAGTGGAAAAAGTTCATTGAGGGATGGTGAGCGGAAGGTAGAAGAAGAGAGCGGGAGGGATATCCCTCCCGCTTTTTCGTATGTAAGTATTCGACCTCCGAGGTTTCAACGTGCCCCGGAGGTCTGAGGGTACGGAATTTTCGAGCAGGCTCCCGGAAAACGAGGCCCTCTTCGTCCGGGTCCCCTACGGCACGATGTGTGTGCCGGTCTCGCCAGCCAGGGCGCGCTCAATATTCTCCGGGTTGGTGATGATCGCTTCCTTGCCACCTGCCTCCAGGAACCAGATGACGGCCTGAATCTTGGGCAACATCGAGCCTTTGGCGAAGTGACCTTCCTCCATGTAGCGCTTGGCCCCGGCCACGGTCATGCGATCAATGGGCCGCTGATCCGGCTTACCGAAATTCAGGTAGACCTTCTCCACCGCCGTGGAAATCAGGAACAGATCGGCGTTGATACTCCGCGCCAAGAGGCTGCTGGCATAGTCTTTATCAATCACCGCCGCCACGCCGACCAAATTGCCGTCCTCGTCTTCGATCACCGGGATGCCACCCCCACCGACGGTGATCACCACAAACCCGGCATTGATGAGCTCCTGCACAGCGTCGCGCTCGATCACCTGCTGAGGCAGGGGTGAGGGCACCACCCGCCGCCAGCCACGGCCGGCGTCCTCGATCACGTTCCAGCCCTCGGTGTCTCGCCGATGCAGAGCCTCCTCCTGGCTCATGAAGGAGCCGATGGGTTTGGAGGGATTCTGAAAAGCGGGATCGTCGCGGTCCACCAAGACCTGGGTGACCACGGTGGCTGCCTGCTTGTCCATCCCCCGCTGGCGGAATTCGTTGTACAGATTCTGCTGAAGCATGTAGCCAATGGCTCCCTGGGTATCGGCCCCGCAGAAGTCCAGGGGCACCTCATGCAGTTCGTGTCGAGCCAACTCTGAACGCCGTAAAATGAATCCCACCTGTGGGCCGTTCCCGTGGCCGATGGCCACGTCCCACCCTTGTTCGATCATCCCCGCGATGTGCACACAAGTCTCGTGGGCGGCGGCATATTGGTCTGGCACACTCTTGTGATCCTTGTCCTTGATCAGAGAATTGCCCCCGATGGCAACTACTGCGACTTTCTTCGTCGTCATTCTTTTACACTCCTGTCTTAACGTGATGTCCCGCTGGCGAGGCTGCACGTGAGCGACCCCGGCTCGGTTGGTTAAGTTATTATAAATCAGGCCCACGATTCTGTCAAACCCCCAGGCGTGAACCTACAAATTCCTTTCGACCGCCCAGGAAATCGGCGATGACCATCGCCCGCCGTCCAGCGAGCTGCACTTCCAGGAGCAGTAACGCGCCTTTGCCGGTGGCTACCGCCGTACCTTCCGGCAGGGCGATGACCTGACCAGGCGGCTGGAGGCCGTGCCAGTCCATCAG
>Ga0116200_10000585_pt1 | contig 12373 bp, 10 predicted proteins | sample Mar14436cmmetaG_FD_94478 | JGI IMG/M metagenome (GOLD analysis project Ga0116200, IMG submission 94478) | Marine hydrothermal vent microbial communities from Guaymas Basin, Gulf of California to study Microbial Dark Matter (Phase II) - Marker... ... | reverse complement strand
ACGATCATCCCTGCCCGAAGCGGCGATATAGACGCTCATCTCAAGAGCGACGGGGAGCACGAACCCATCGTTGTAGTCGGTGTGTTCTCCGATGAGGTTTACCCTGCCAGGGGCTCGCGAGATCAATTGGGGCTCGAATCCGAAGGTCTCCTTGAACTTTTCGATCAGACCGGTCCTATCGATCATTCCAGTTCCTCCTCCGAATGAGGCGGTTTTTCCCTCAGCTCAGCGGCCTTTTCCTCTGCGGCCGTGTCGTTTATGAAGCTGCCCGCGCCCGACTCACATCCTGCCAGATATTTGAGCTTATCCCTTGCCCGATGCGGCGGATAGAACTCTATGTGGAAATGGTAATGGTCATAGATTTCCCCCGTCGTGGGCTCCTGATGCATCACCATTATGTAGGGAAGGGAGAAGCCGAAGAGGTTGTCGAATTTCATAAGGATTACCTTCAGTATCCGGGCGAGCGACATCTGATGGGCGTCGTCGAACTGGGCTAGAGAACGAAGATGCTCCTTGGGCATGATGTAGACCTCATATGGGTATCTGGCGAAGAAGGGGATGAAAGCCACGAACAGGTCGTTTTCAAAGACGATCCTCCTCCCCTCCTCCATCTCACGTTCCAGGATCTCACAGAAGATGCATCTCCCGTGTTTTTCGTAGAACTTCAGGCTGGAGCTAAGCTCTCGCTCGATCTTAGGCGGAATATAGGGGAAGGCATAGATCTGGCCGTGTGGATGGTGGAGCGTGACCCCGATCACCTCCCCTTTATTTTCGAATATGAAGACGTATTTGATGAAATCGCGCGAGCCGAGCTCCTCATATCTATCCTTCCATACCCTGACGAGATTGTATATCTTCTGCAGGGGTTGATCCGTCAGGGTTCCCTCATGCTTAGGTGTGTAAACCACGACCTCGCAAATTCCCTTTGCCGGGGCGACCTTATAGAGATCATCGCCTTCGAGGTCCGGCTCTGGCGGGTTGCGCATGAGGGAGGGAAATCGGTTTTCGAAGACCACGATGTCGAAGTTATCCGGTATCTCCACCCCTCCGGGGCAAAGCGGACATTCCTCCTTGCGCGGCATAAAGGTGCGTTTCTGTCTATGGGTTGAGACGATCACCCACTCCTCGAGAATCGGATGCCATCTGAGTTCGGACATGTTGACACCGCCGAGGTGAAGTTTTCCGCCACTAATCTTAACACAGCCTTCCTCACACCGTCAAGGATTTGTAGTAGGGCTTTTCAATCAGGAAGCGAGGTGATTCAGGTGACAAACCAAGACCCGCTTCATGGGGGATTGCGATCAGATACAAGACTCCAGATTGGTATGACGAATCAAGACCCAGAGGTTAGAAGTTGGTTGTGAGAATCTTGAGTCTAGGGTCTTGTGTCTGATGCCGGCCAAGATCCGCATCATAGGGGAGATATGACCTAGGCCGAGTCTCAAGTGTACACTGAGATGGCTTACGCTGCCAGGGTCAGGATTCGGAGTCGGAAATGCTCAAAGTCACGATACCCATAGGCCTGTCGCAAATCAAGCGAAATTGTGATACAATTGTTTCGCATCTGGGAACTCGCCTCCTCTCGTGGTTTTGCAACCTAAAGAGAGTATAGGCGGTTCCCAGTTGCTTTTCAAGCTTGACCTTTTATCACAATTTATGGCGAAGAACCAACTTTTGTTGTATAACTGCGCCGATGAAAAAATATCTGACAGCACATAAAGAGGGGGTGAATCGATATGAAAATTCAAACCTGCCTTTTCACGGCGTTCCTCTTATTCGCCTTGCTTGAAGGGGTAAGCGCGCAGGTGAGGGTCGTCGGAGGGCCAGTTGTACTGCACTCCAATGTGGCATCCCAGTGGGGCGGGCATACGTTCAGCTACGTACTGCAAGGCCAGTGGCATGTTTTCTGGGCTGCCACCCTCAACGAGTGGGAAACAGCCGATAACGGCGAAAAGAGATTTCTTACTCAACTGGTAGGACAATTTCCCTTGCCGGGTACGGATGGTGTACCGGCAGTACATGCGTTCTCCATTAAGGAACCGGGGGCGTACGGGGGGAACGAGCCGCTGTTGATGCGCACGCCCGACGGGTACTTGCATGTTATTTTGGGCATCAACCACCACACAGACAATCCGCGCTATGGGTACGGGACGCTGCGGTACTATCGCAGCGCCCGGCCCGAGGACGTGACTGAGTGGGTCGAGCGGACCGAGTTAATCCCCCAAGTGCCGCCGTACAACCAGTTTCACCTGCGCATGAATGCAGCGGTGACAGCCGATGGACAGCGGGCAGCTCTCGTCATCCTGGCGATATCGGAAGACGGCAGCGTTCCGTTCAATACGCCGCTTATCTTCTACGGACACCGGCAAGGGCTAGACTTTCGCTTTGACAAACCGATCAAGTACCATGAGCCGTTCGCCTTCTTCTATCCCCTGGTTGCCGCGACCGAGGCCGGGGTAGTGGTGGTAGGCAACGTGTGGGATGTGCACGAACACGCGACAAGCCGGCTGATACACTTGGACTGGCAGGGCAATATATTGCATGAAGAGGAACTACCGGCTGATGCAGTGGATGGGCGTTATCTGTCATATGATATGCGCCCGGTGCGGCCGGGGGACTGGCAACACCTCCTCATCTACCACAACATGTCCCCCAAGGATGGCCCGTGGCGCCATGATTTCCTGGTATATGATCTTACAACCCGCAAGCTGAGGCTGGTAAACGAGGTGCCGACTGCCAGGGGGTACAGCAACGCCGGCAAGTGGCAGTACATCTCCCCCACGCGTTCGGTGTTCATAAACAATCCCTCAATGGGCAAGCTTCAGGCCTGGGAGGGGGACATCCTGGGGGGCGAGAAAGTGGTTGCTGAACCGGTTGCAGGGATGGACGTGCTGGAACTTGGCTACAAGGCAAGCAGTTATGTGATGACACCCAATCCGTGCCAGGGTTCGGTAACAGTGCCCGGCGTGATGTACGTGATGTCCGATGTATACAACCCGGAGAAGTTGCAGCAAGACCCAGGCCCTTGTTCCCTGCTGCTGTGGCGATTATCCACCGGCGAATAACAACCACAGCACATGCTCGGCGTGGCAACTTCAAGGAGGTAACAGCAAGGTGTCCAAACACAACAAAGTTCTGAGGATGAGACCAAAGTGAGAAGCTTCTCCTTCAGCTGAGCCTGGCTCATATCACCTTCTGCAGGCAGTATCTCTCTGATGAGAGGTATCCTCCTCCCTTCAACCTCTACCACCATCACAATAAGGCCAATTCCTATCCCCCTCATGGCTTTGTTGGCTATGTGATGGAAGAACCTGCCTATCTTCCCTTTCAGCTTTGGCCTGAAGAATGCTGTTATATCGGCAGCCGGGGGTGTGTATCCGCCATACCTCCTGACTTCCCAATCCCCCTGTGTGAGGAGGTAGTTTTGCCATGATTGGATCAGATTTTTCATCTTCCATGCCCCGCATCTAGGGGTTTTCAATGCTTTAGCGCAATCCCCGCAGCCGCAGGCTTTAGCCTGCGATTTAACGCACCCTGAAGGGTGCGGCTGCTTCAATGATTCCTCACCTCTCTGGAATCTTGTGTCTGGAGTCTTGCGTCCAATCACAATCCCCCATGAAGCAGGTCTTGGTTGTCACCTGAATCACCTCGTTTTCTGGTGGTTTCTGTGATGGTATACTAAATCATACAATCATTGAAAAGCCCTAAGGTTGGGCGTTTTCCGGCCCTTTACGAGAGCCGCCGGGAAAGCCCACTCTTTTAAGGGAAGGAACGAGGAACCAGGAGAGAGGAGCGAGGATTTTCATTTCCTCGTTCCTAGTTCCTTTCTCCTCGTTCCTCCTCTGCACATAGGGCTTCTTAAGAACAGTAGGGGCGAAAGATTTTTCGCCCCATTGGCATCAATTTAAGCTTTACAAAAGGGGTCATCTCTGTTAAAGTAAGAGCAAATCCAAAAGAAGAGGTGCCCCTCAGGCGGGTGAGGGATGAGATAAAGAGGTGGATGGTTGTTGGATCTTTCCCGACAAATGCTACCTTAACCGTGAACCGTTTCCGAGATGTAATAATTTTGTAGTAATTTTTCTTCCCTTACCGGATTCAAGGGTACAGATGTAAACGCCCAGTAGGGTTGGTTTGCCTGCCTTGTCCTTTCCATCCCAATACACCGCCTTTTCCTTGGTTATGTAGTATCCCGGCCTTTTTTCGCCCAGATCAATCCTGCGGATAAGCTTCCCCTTCAGGTCGTAAATGCTAAGCGTTAAATGGGCCTTCCAAGGCAGAGTATAGGTTATCCACGCACCTCCTCTCTCAGCGTCTGGGAAGGCGTTGATCGTGAAGTCGGCGGGGATAGGTCCGGTCGGTCTTCCCTGAGACGCTTCGAGTTTCGCCTTTATTCTCTTCCGATTTCCCCTTCGAAGGATGAGCAACTCCACCTCCGTCCCAGGTGGAGTTCGATATACCATCTTCCTCAGGGCTTTAGAGCCGTCTATCGGCTTTCCCTGGTATTCCAGGATGATATCCCAGCGTTTAATGCCGGCCCTTTGAGCGGGTGAATCCTTCAAAACCTCCGTTACCAGTACCCCTGAGTTCTCCAGGCTAAGCTGAGCTCTCAGGGCGTCGGGAATCAGTTGAACCTCCGCTCCTAACCAAGAGCGGGTCACAACACCCTTTTCGATCAATTGTTTGACGGCGAATTTGACGTCATTAATGGGAACGGCAAAGCCGGTTCCCTCAGCTTCTTCAGATGAAGGGCGTAATACCAAACCGGACGTTCCCACTGATGTGGAGTCTGATAGTCTGGCTTGGATAATCCCTACGACTTCCCCATTGTTGTTTATCATGGGTGCTCCGCCCATGCTTGGATTGATGGGCGCTGTGATCTGGATGAGCTCCTTACCGTTAACCTCAAGATCGAGGTTGCTGATCACGCCGGTCGAAAGCGAGCGGGATAATCCGAAGGAATCTCCGATTACCAGGATAGATTCCCCCTTTTTTAACCCGTCAGAATCGCCGAATTTGACCGGCCGAAGATCAGGAGCGTTGATCTTAATCACACCGATGCCCGTTACCGCGTCAATTCCAATGGGAGTCGCCTTGTATTTTAATCCGGATGGGAGTATCACCTCCAGCCTTTCAGCGCCCTCGATGATGAGCCGCGTCGTCAGAACATATCCGTCAGCGGTGTAGATAACACCAGTGGCGAACTGCGAGCGATCGTTTTTAACCGTAACGACGGAGGGATCGACCTGACGCACAGCATCCACGATCTGTTCCACTGTCTGTAGGAGCAAACCTTTATGGGGAGGTAGATCCTCCTCCTGCCAGGCAGAACACAGACATATCGGCGTTAGGGTGAGAAGTATCAGAGGGATGAATCTGCCTTTCATCTGGATCACCTCCTAACTGAGGCTATGAGGGAGGATAATCCCCTCTCGTATAAGTTTTTCCACAAAGCTCGGTATATCTGCGGTCTGAATGCGCCCTTTCATCTGGTTCACCAAAGCCTGGATCTTTCTCCTTCCGCTAATTATCTCCTCCAGAATCTCCATCTCCCAATCTTCAAGCTGATAGGCACATGGCCAGATAGGGTCTTCTACCTTCAACCTACGTTCCTTCTTCGACAAACGAAGGGGAACGGCGGGATATAGGATGGATCGGAGGTTTACAGAGATATTATCCGCCACGTGGGAGACATAAGGTTCCGCTAGGAACTTATAACTGTTTCTGGATAAAAGCGCTTTATGGACATGCCATTGAGATTCTTCGTCCATTTCTCCTCCCTCATGTTTATATATTTCATCCCACAGGGAGAGCACATCAGGACTAAAGATGACCTCCCCTTGAGGTTCATCGTGGGAGGATGGGAAGTTCTTCGAGATAAAATCGACAATTTGAGCGAGATTGCTTGAGAATCTCTCCATGCTGAAATGTTCCCTTACCCTTCTCACGCCGTTTTCACCCATCTGCCTTCTCAGTGATTTATCGCCCAGCAGCCTGAGGACGGCTTCCACACCCGTTCGCCAATCGAGTTTAACCCCATGGTTTGTAAGGATGGTATCCATGAAAAACCCCGTCTCCCCCTCCACGACGGTATCTTTCAATCCACCTATGCGGGAGCAGACAACCGGCGTTCCACATGCCATGGCTTCTACCGGGGTATAGCCGAAATTTTCGGTGACAGAGATCGTAGGGTTCAACAGGATATCTGCCGCGGAATACAAAGCAACCAGACTTCTCTCCGGCTGATTTCCCAATAACAACACGTGTCCTCCAAGCTTACGCCTCTTAATCTCTTTCCTCAGGTAACCGTAGTATCCGTCAACCGGGACATCGAAGTGGGGGAACCGGTCATTTTCGATAGGTCCGACGATGCAGAGAGTGCTCCTTGGATATTCCTTAACGATCTCTTGAAGCATCCAAAACAGGGCGTGCAGGTTTTTCTCCGGGTGAATCCTCCCGACGTAGAGTAGAAATGGAGCATCAAGGGGAACGCCTATGCTCAAGCGGGTCATTCGATTATTCGATTCGGGCAATGGCCTGAATATCTGACAGTCCACGGCAAAGGGGAGATACCAGGATGTCGCATTGCATTTTAAAACCATTTTCTCAAAGATAGCGATGTCCGCTTTAGAGGAAAAGAGTATCACGTCGCCTCTGCGAAGGAAAGGGGCGATCTCTCTAATAGCGCTTCCTCCCGACGGCATATTGCCTAAAACGGCGAAAGCGATAGGGACGCTCCGGTTCAAATCCTCTCGAACCTTATAGACGAGAGAACAGGGGAAGAAATTAATACTTGAAAACACGATATCCACCTCTCTGAGGAGTCGGGCTAAAACTTCCCTTTGAGCCGCCTCGTCGTCCGTATTGAGATTTTCCAAAAACACCACCCTGTAGTTTCTTTCCAACGCCTTGGCCATACTCGACATCACCTTGCTCACGCTAACATAAGCTTTCATCGGAGATGGGCGTACACCCCACCAGGTTACCCCTATACGGACGTCCTTAGATGAAGCGGATATGGTGGCGGAGTTTCCGCGAGTTTCCTCCTTAAAGGGGTGAAAAGTTGGCACGGGGAATATGGGAGATTCCCAGATACGTCTTTGACCTTTCTTATAATTGATGCCTCTGTCTCTTGCTCCGAGGGAGCCTCTATATCTTAAGGGCAAAAGTCGCCGAGCTTTTATGTGTTTCATAATCTATCCTCTCCCAGTTGTTCCTTTAACAGTTGGAGCTTGTAAAGCCTATAATACACACTGCCGTTCCTTATAAGTTCATGGTGGTTTCCCATCTCCACCAAGCTGCCATCCTGTAAAACTAAGATCATATCGGCCGAGATGATATTCGAGAATCTGTGAGTTACGATAATTATCGTTTTATCTCGACCAAATAAAAGCAAATTTGAGAATATCCTCCTTTCCGTTTTCGCATCTAGGGAGGATGTGGCCTCATCTAATATAAGGATTCTGGGATCGGCTATAATAGCTCTGGCTATCGAAAGGCGCTGTCTTTGCCCTCTGGAGAGTCGGTTGCCTCCCTCCCCAACATCAGTATAGTAGCCGTTTGGAAGATTAAGAATAAATTCATGTGCCTCAGCAAGTTTTGCTGCCTCGATTACATCTTCTTCTGTAGCATCCCGATTTCCATACTTTATATTCTCCATGATCGTTCTGCCAAACAAGAAGGGTTCCTGGGGAGCAATGCTAACACAACGTCTAAGTGAAGCCATTGATATCATCTTGAGAGGATAGTTATCAATGAGGATTCTACCCTTTTGTGGGTCATACAATCTGGCAATGAGATTGATGAGAGTTGTTTTTCCGCTGCCGCTTTCGCCCACTATCGCCACCAGACTGCCAGCAGGGATGTCGAAAGTGATATCCTTAAGCACAGGTTTGCCCCTTTCATATTCAAAGCTCACGTGGGAGAATTTGATACTTCCCCTTACGTGGGAAAGCTTCTTAGCACCTGGCGTATTCCTAACGGTGGGCTCGATGTCTAAAGTCTCCAGGATCCTTTCGGCCGATACCAGAGTCACAAGCACGCTTTGATATAGATTGCTGTAATTCTGAAGGGGTCCGTACAATCGAAAGATGTAAACTGTCACCGCCATTAAGGAGCCCAGGCTCATGTTCCCCTTCAAGACCTGGTACCATCCGAACCAAACGAGCCATGAGGTCCCCATCGTCGCTATCAGCCCTCCTAAGGTCCCGTAAAAGGTCGAGACTCTCCACGTTTTAAACTGAAGGTGAAGGTTTTCGTGGAGCTTCTTATAGTATCGAAGCACCTCATACTTCTCCCTCCTAAAGGCTTTAATGATCCTCGTACCGCTTATCCCTTGATGGAGAATGGAATTTATATCCGAAAGCTGCCTCTGGTTTATCCGGTTAAGGTCGCGCAGTTTACGGGAGGAGAAATGGGTGTTCAGATAGAGAAGCGGTACCAGGGAAAGGGCCATAAGGGTGAGCCGCCAGTTGAGATATAAGGTGATTGCAAGCAACAAAATAAATTCTAAAGAGGTGATAATAAGAGTGGGAATGGTATTGGTGATCATGCCGACAACGTTGTCCACATCATTTGTAGCTCTATACATATGTTCCCCGGTTTGTCTCCTGCTGAAGAAATCAAGGGAGAGGGATTGTAGCTTCTCATAAAACTTTATGCGGAGGTCAAAGTTGATTCTCCTGTTCAAGTACATGTTCAGGTAGTTTTGACATATTCCCAAGGTGGTTTTAAGCATGTACAATCCGATACCCGCCCCTATCAGGAGAAGGAAGAGACGCATGTCCTTGTTGGGATAGACGTTATCTATCATCACCTTCGTGATAATCGGGTTGACCATCCCCAAAAGAGAACCGATGCCGAGAAGAGCAAACGAAAGAGCAACCCTCCACCAATATGGCCATAGATATCTGCTGAAGCGAAGAAGGATTTTTACTTTTTCCGGCATAGATCCCCCTTCAGAAGAACCTGTCTCCTAATGTTACCATCCTCCTGTGCCACCTTTATAATCTTCAGCGGAGAAGTAATCCGGGTTTCCGTCAAACGGTAGTTCTTTACCCAGGTATTCCGCCACTTGAGCGAACATAGGAGCGAGGTTTATCGCCTGTATAACTCCTCTCTCATCCCTTCTAACAGCCGGGGGCCCGATAATCGGATCGCAAAGCTCAAGAATTTCATTGAGCAAATCCGTTGCTGGATCCTCAACTGGAGTGCCACCTTCTAGAACGGATTTTGGACCGGAGTGTGTCCATGCCCATTTGAAATCGGGAAGTATCCCTGCCAGTTCAGCGTATAGTTCAACCTTTCTTTTCATTTCAGACGATAGTTCCTCCTGCTGATCGGATCGCTGCTCAGATCGTTCAGGCGCTTGTCCTTCAGTCTCCTCACCAAGCCAATCAAGCAATGCTTGAACGTCTTCCTCCGTTAATCCCTCCCCGTTATCTTTGCTTGTCTCAGCTACCGTTTGTGATTTATCACCGCCGGGAGGAGCAGAGGCTTCCGGTGGAGATATGTCTTTCTCTCTCTCACTTTGTCCGGGGGAGATGGTCTGAACGGGAGGAAAGGTGGAAGCCGGTGATAGCTTGAGGTCCTCCGCCACCCTTTCCCTATGAGCCTCTCGCTGATAGATATACCAGAAAACCCAGCTAAAAATTAGGATTACCGACATGGAAAGGATAACCCATTTCATCGTCAGTCCCTCCTTTCAAGCAAGAGTCAAAAAACCCTCTGAAATGGTAGGAGCAAACAGCTGGCCGTTTGCTCCTACCATCCTCTTAGGAGGCGCACTCAGATTTTGATCCATTACATACCGCACCTTGAGTGTTACACACCGCCGCGTTTATACCACCGGTGCAGACAGCAGCGCAGGTGTTACATACCGCGCCGTTGCTATTGCAATTAGCTGCTTTGGTGTTGCAAACATTAGCCTTAGTGTCGCAAATGGCTTCTGTGCCTACACCTCCTGCCAGCTCTGTGGGCGCAAAGGCGGCCGCTAATCCTGAAGAGGAGAGCGCCTCTTTGAGAGCGTCCAATCCCGCCATCCTACTCACCTCCTTTCTATGTGGTATTCTTTAACAGCTATCACAGTCCGAAGATTGCGAGGATTTCGGATCAACGCAAATTGGGGAGGTTTGCAGCCGTAGCCCCGAAGGAGAGGATTTCGGGCATTCAGGCGGTGGAGCATACGGTGTGCCATACGCTTTAAGGGCATGCACAAAACAACGGCCCAGGAAAGCATGACATTCGTAAAAGTCAAGGCAATCATAACACGGCTGGCCCAAGAACTTCTCCTTCGGAGGTCTTATAAGCTGCATCAGCCGTTCAGAATTCCAAACCTCCAATATAGATTGCTTCGATAGATCCCCCACGACGAACTCCGGCGTTGATGGCACCTCCTCACATGGCACAACCTTACCATCCGGATATATGGCGAGCTGCTGCATCCCCGCTGTACATCTGGCACGGTTTAAAAAAGCCCTCTCCTTCTCCCTCCTGCTTTTGGGTTCAGGCGCAAAGTTCCAACTGGTGCTGATGCTTGTGGAACTGTATTTCTCCCTTAATCTTTGTACGGTCTCGTCAAGCCACTTTAAATCCTCATGTGACATAAAGAGGTTATCATCAAGGTGACGGTAAAGCGATCTGACATACTCACCAAGACCGATATCATCAACGCCAAGGGAAGCTAATAGATCGACGAGAGCGGGGACCTGACGAACGTTGTAAGAGGTGAGCACGGTCTTAGTGGCGACTTTAATCCCCTTCGCCTTAAGGCGCTTGATCACGGGGATCATCTCCTCCAAATAGTTCCTTGCTCCTGTCAAAAGGAAGATGGTATCAGGATCAGGGGAATCTATGCTGATTTGAACCCTTGGTATCCCTATCTCCGCAAGCCTATCCACCGTCGCCTCGGATAGAACGCATTTCGTCGAGATAACAGGGAGAATATCACGGGCTACAGTATGTTCAAGGATATCCAGGATATCAGGATGCATGAACGGGTCACCTCCTGAGAAATGGATAACCGGGATCCGCAATTCCGCAGTTTCCTCTATCAACTCCTTCACACGTGGGAGGGGCAAAAGCGGTCCCCCTTTACCATGCCTCTGTCTCTCAGCATAACAATATATGCAGTTCGTCCGACAGGCATTGGTCACCATATATACCAACGACAAAGGTGCAAGAGGACGTTTAAACGTGAAATCAATGGAGTCGGCGTCCATGACAAACTCTAACGGATCATATCTCCTTCGAAGTCGCTCTGAAACCTCAGAAGCTTCGATGAAATAACGACTGTTTTCATCGAGAAATTGTTTTACATTGTGAGGTTCCACAGGACGGCCGGTCACGTAGTTCAGTGCATGCGCTACATCCTCAACCGTCCTCTTGCCATCGAAAAGGGCGATCGTGATCGCCTTCAACGGATGGATAAAACTCTGCTCGGCAACGGTTCCGATGTCGGTGAGCCGATAGAGGAGGACGTAACCCTGCTCTCTGCGCATCCTCCACATTGGGTTGAGGATTAAAGCCATGCCCAGCACCCCCTCTGAATTTCATAAAACCCGTCTATCAGATGGTTCGGGAATGTAGAGGATCTCCTCGATCGGATAACGATTCCCGGTTAAATTCTCCGACGGGTATACCTCAGGAGAGCGATCATGATTATGAAATATACCGTATCCTATCAATCCGAGGGAGAAAACCAGAATTGAAAGCGCCACCGCCCTTCTGAATTTTGAAACCCATATGATCCGTCGCATGAAGCCCATCAGCTCACCGAGTTTGGCGAGGATATCCGGTCTCGTCGAAGCGGGTGGTTCCAGCTTATACTTCAGCCGATCCCAAAAGTCGGCAGGGGCCTTGGGAACATCCTCCTCCCTCGCTAAAGACTCAAGCGCTTGATGGGTAATTTGCAACTGTTGCCATTTCTCCTGGCATCTGGGGCAATGATTCAAATGCTCTAAAAGCTCATCCTGGGTTTTGCGATCTAGATCCCTATCCCCTGATAGAAAAGAAAATAGGGCTTTTTGAGCCTGAGCGCATTTCATCTGTACTCCTCCAAGAGCTATTTGAAAAATCCCATGGATTTAAGCCGTTTCCTCAATTTCTCATGAGCACGGAACAAACGGGAGTAGACCGTCCCGACGGGACAACTCAGGATCTCGGCGATTTGCTCACAGGAATACGCTTCGAAATAACGCAGGATTATGACGATTCGATACTTTTGTGGCAGATTATCAATGGCCTGTCGAACGAGCTCTCTATATTCTTTACGCTCAAGGATGCGGTCAGGCATAGCGGAGCCATCGGCGAAGTCGTATCCTTGGCTCATAAGCTGTTCAAGCGATATCAGATCTCTTTTGGCTTTGTGGCGCCGTTT
>Ga0116200_10000584_pt1 | contig 12373 bp, 13 predicted proteins | sample Mar14436cmmetaG_FD_94478 | JGI IMG/M metagenome (GOLD analysis project Ga0116200, IMG submission 94478) | Marine hydrothermal vent microbial communities from Guaymas Basin, Gulf of California to study Microbial Dark Matter (Phase II) - Marker... ... | reverse complement strand
TTATAGGATTAGTGTAATTTAACGATGGGATTGAATCTCCCTCCCCTTTTTGCCAGCATAGTACAATACCTGTAATCTTACTCCTTTCTGGTATGTTTCTATAGGAAATAATCAAAACTTATTACTACATATTGTGTGTTGGTTTTTATAGCTGTATTCCTGTTCAGGTAATCAGATCCCTGCTAGAAAACCTCCCTTATTGACCAATATGATATATCAGGCCAAGTCCTATCGTTAAAAAAAAGATTTCCCTTAAAAAATGTTGCTGACTACCGCCTGAATCACCTCCGCTTGAACTATCTTTTAATTATTTGAGGACATATTCATGAATTTAAACGAACTGAAAACCAAGAAGATTTCCGACCTCACGGCACTGGCCAAGGAATTGAAGGTTGAAGGGGCTGCCGGCATGCGTAAGCAAGACCTGATTTTTGCTTTGTTGCAGGCCCATACCAATAAAAATGGCGTGATTCAGGGTTCAGGAGTGCTGGAAATTCTCCCCGATGGGTTTGGTTTTTTACGGGCTCCAGACTATAATTACCTTTCAGGACCAGATGATATTTATGTTTCGCCTTCCCAGATCCGAAGGTTTAATTTACGTACCGGCGATACCGTATCAGGACAGATCCGCTCACCAAAGGAAACGGAGCGTTATTTTGCTCTTCTGAAGGTGCAGGCGGTTAACCATGAAAATCCAGAGATTGCCAGGGATAAAATTTTATTTGATAACCTGACCCCCCTCTTTCCTGATGAACGATTTACCCTGGAACGGGAGCACGATAACTATGCTATGAGGATCATGGACCTGATGACTCCCATAGGCAAAGGCCAGCGTGGGCTGATTGTCGCCCCACCCAGGACGGGGAAAACAGTACTGTTGAAAAATATTGCCAATAGTCTGACGGCCAATCATCCCGAGGTTACTCTGATTGTACTGCTTATTGATGAGCGGCCGGAAGAGGTGACTGATATGCAGAGATCAGTAAACGGTGAGGTGATCTCTTCCACCTTTGACGAGCCTGCCCAGCGACATGTGCAGGTGGCGGAAATGGTCGTTGAAAAGGCCAAAAGACTGGTGGAACATAAGCATGATGTGGTCATTCTGCTGGACAGCATTACCCGCTTGGCCCGGGCATATAACACCATAGTTCCTTCCAGTGGCAAGGTGCTTTCCGGTGGGGTTGATTCCAATGCCCTGCATAAGCCCAAGCGCTTTTTCGGGGCGGCCAGAAATATCGAAGAAGGCGGTTCCCTGACCATTATTTCAACTGCCCTGATTGAAACCGGCAGCCGGATGGATGATGTTATTTTTGAAGAATTTAAAGGGACGGGAAATATGGAGCTCCACCTTGATCGGAAACTGGCAGATAAACGAACTTTTCCGGCCATTGATATCGCCCGATCGGGAACCAGGAGGGAAGATCTGCTGATGAGTAAACGGGACCTGCAGCTGGTGTGGGTATTGCGAAAATTTCTCCAGCCTATGGGATTGGTGGAAAGTATGGAATTCCTGCTGGAGAAAATGGAAGGCACCAAAAATAATGGCGAATTTCTTGATTCCATGAACCGGTAGAAATTTGGCGGTGAATGAAAATAACTTCCATTGGAGTAAAAAAGAAAAAAATAATTGACAAAAACAGCCAGTTCCGGCTAACTACTTGTTTTGATTTGTCACATTAAATACCAGTACATTGAAAAATGTGTTGAACAGGAGGTTGAAAGTAGCTCATGAAGAAAGATATACATCCTAAATATGATACCTGCAAAGTAACATGTGCCTGTGGGAACAGTTTCGAAACCCGGGCAACCATTCCCGAGATAAAGGTTGAGATTTGTTCTGAGTGTCATCCTTTTTATACCGGTAAACAGAAATTACTTGATACCGCTGGTCGGATAGAGAAGTTCCGGCGTAAATACGGTAAAGCGGAAAATTAGTTCTTGCAGGTTACGGTCCTTGCTCATACGGCTGAGCCGGTGAAAGTGGTGGCTATGGCTGCCCGTTTATGCTATTCGCCCCTGGATATTGAGAATCTGCGGTGTAGTGCTATTGCTGAAGACCAGCAGTTGATTGAAAAAGTTTTGGCGCTGGGACACGAGTCGGTATTGGAGCATGCTTCGTTCTCCTTTGGTATTGAAGGGGTTTCCCGGGTACTCAGCCACCAGCTGGTCCGGCATCGCCTGGCTTCCTTTTCCCAGCAAAGCCAGCGATATGTCAGCTTTGACAAGGGTTTTTCTTATCAAGTGCCACCTTCTATTCGGGAAGATGAGTCTTTGCGTCAGGAATATGATAGAATGATGGAACAGTCGGCAAAGTTTTATCGTCACCTGCGCGAGCACAAGATCCCGGCTGAGGATGCGAGGTTTGTCCTTCCCAATGCTGCTGATACCCGGCTGGTAATGACCATGAATGCCCGGGAATTACGTCATTTTTTTCGGCTTCGTTGTTGCCGGCGGGCCCAGTGGGAAATCAGAGCACTGGCAACTGAGATATTGCGTCAGGTGAGGAAAATTGCGTTTTCACTTTTTCATGATGCCGGTCCAGCCTGTCTTTCCGGACCTTGCCCGGAAGGGCCAATGAGTTGTGGGGAGGCGAAGACTGTGCGGTTGGAATTTGGCGAATTGGAGTAGACTTCCCGGCGAAACTTTCACCGGTTGGCGATGGTGAAAAATGAAATAGTTATACAGCGGTTGCAGGCAGGGTCTATGGGTACCCTGCCTTTTGTTTTTTTGGTGATAATTTCCAAAGGTCGTGATTATGTTTTCTAAGCTAGGTGAAGTGGAAGAAAGATTTATTGATTTGGAACGGGAAATGATGCAGCCGGAGATCGCGGCTGATCCCAAACGATATCGATCCACGGCGAAGCAAGCGGCGGAATTACGTCCTTTGGTGACCACCTACCGTGAATACAAACAAATTGAGGCGGAACTGATGGAATATCAGGAGTTAATCCAGGGGGATGATGAAGAATTGAAATCCCTGGCCCAGGAAGAACTGCCTGATTTACAGGTGAAAAAAGAAGTGCTGGTGGACAAGTTGCGCCACTTGCTGCTGCCGAAAGACCCTAATGATGAGAAAAACGTAGTTCTGGAAATCCGGGCTGGAACCGGTGGTGATGAAGCAGCCTTGTTTGCTGCTGATCTGTTTCGCATGTACAGTCGCTATGCTGATCAGCGCCGGTGGAAGGTTGAAATTTTAAGCCAGAACATGATTGGGGTTGGTGGGTTCAAGGAAATTATTGCCCTGGTTCAGGGTCAGGGGGTTTACAGCCAGCTCAAATTTGAAAGTGGAGTCCATCGGGTTCAAAGGGTTCCTTCCACCGAATCCCAGGGGCGAATACATACGTCTGCAGTGACAGTGGCGATTTTGCCGGAAGTGGATGATGTGGAGCTGGAAATTAATCCCAGTGATTTGCGGATTGATGTTTACCGGGCATCCGGACCCGGGGGACAAAGTGTTAATACTACAGATTCGGCCGTGAGGATAACCCATGTTCCCACAGGGCTGGTGGTTTCTTGTCAGGATGAGAAATCGCAGCATAAAAACAAGGCGAAAGGGATGCAGATTCTCAAAGCCAGATTGTTTGATCTAAAGCAGCAGGAACAACATGATCAGATTTCTGCCGATCGCCGGCAACAAGTGGGCTCCGGGGATCGCAGTGAACGGATCCGAACCTATAATTTCCCCCAGGGGAGGATTACAGACCATCGTATCGGTCTGACTTTGCATAAGCTTGAACAGGTGATGGCTGGTGATCTTGATGAGATTATTTCAGCCCTGATAACCTTTTATCAGGCGGAGGCATTGAAGGCCGGGCAGGGATGAGTGAAAACTGGACGGTGATAAAATTGTTGACTTGGGCTGCCCCCCATTTGCAGAAATATGGTGTCACGACACCGCGACTGGATGCTGAGCTGCTGTTGGCCAATGTGCTGTCCTGTGATCGGATTGATTTGTATTTGAATTATGACCGGCCAACTTCAGCAACGGAACGGGCAGCTTTTAAAAAATTACTTATCAGGCGGCGGGAACGGGAGCCCATTGCCTATATTCTCGGAGAAAAGGAATTCTGGTCTTTGCCCTTTATGGTGAATTCTGACGTCCTGATCCCCCGGCCGGAAACGGAACATCTGGTTGAGGCTGCCATTGCAATTATCAATCAGCACTATTCAGCTGGCGGAACTGTGGTGGATCTGGGAACCGGCAGCGGTAATATTCTCCTGTCCCTGGCCCATCATTTCCAGGCTCATGCTGGGTTAAACTGGTTGGGGTTTGATCTGAGCCCCAAGGCAGTAGAGGCTGCCAGCAAAAATGCCAGGCGGCTGAAATTGGAACAGGTTGTATTTTCAGTGGCCGATCTGGCTGCAGTCCGGCCGAAGCCGGATCAGAACTGGAATATCATTCTTAGCAACCCGCCCTATATCCCGACTGCAGAGCTGAAAAAACTGGCAGGGGAAGTGAGACAGGAGCCTCAGAGGGCACTGGATGGCGGTCTTGACGGATTGGATTATTATCGGATATTGAGTCAAAGAATCTCATCATTATTGCCTGATGGTGGTTTCCTGCTAGTGGAAGTGGGGGATGGCCAGGCGGAAAAAGTAAAGGCACTGTTGGTTGAGCAGAATCCTTATAGTTTAGATACGGTTTTGGATCTTCAGGGAATAGAAAGGGTAGTCATCGGGCGATGGATAAAATCTTAGTCAAGGGTGGTCATCGGTTGGCTGGAGAAGTAGTAGTCAGCGGGGCTAAAAATGCTGCATTGCCTATTCTTGCTTCCAGCCTGCTGGTTTCCGGAGGCCGCAGCAGGTTTAGCAATGTTCCACGTCTGCGGGATATTTCAACCATCTGTACTTTGCTTTCAACCATGGGGGCAAAGGTTTATGCTCATGAAGAGGTGGTCGAAATAGATGCTTCCGGCGTCTCAATCCTGGAAGCTTCTTATGATTTGGTAAAGACCATGCGGGCTTCAATTCTGGTTCTTGGTCCTTTGCTGGCCCGTTTCGGGGAGGCTTCTGTTTCGCTGCCGGGTGGTTGTGCCATTGGTGCCCGGCCGGTCAACCTGCATATCAGCGGCCTGGAAATGATGGGAGCCAAAATAAGGGTTGAGCATGGATATATTCATGGTCAGGCCCAGCGGCTGCATGGTGCTGATATTACCTTTGATCTGCCAACAGTGACCGGAACGGAAAATTTGATGATGGCTGCCTCCCTGGCCCGGGGGACGACAGTATTGAGAAACGCCGCCCGGGAGCCGGAAGTGTGTGATCTGGCCATCTGCCTGCGCCAGATGGGAGCCAGAATTATGGGTGAAGGGACGGCTACCATCAGCATTGAAGGGGTGGACAAACTCCATCCGGTGGAGTATGAAATTATGCCGGACCGCATCGAAGCCGCGACCTTGATGGTGGCCAGTGGAGTGACTAATGGTGATTTTCTGATTAAAAACTGTCCTCTTGACAAAATGGCGGCGGAGGTTGCTAAATTACAGGAAGCCGGATTGGCGATTAGCCCAGTGGGCAAAAATGGAGAACCGGGGCATAATGGCGTTGATGTCCGAGTTGTAAGCCAGCGACCTTTTACCAGTGTTGATGTGAAGACCATGCCCTATCCCGGCTTTGCCACTGATATGCAAGCCCAGTTTATGGTGCTCATGTGTTTGGCCCGGGGAACCAGTGTGATTACTGAAACGGTCTTTGAGAATCGTTTTATGCATGTTTTTGAATTGCAGCGTATGGGTGCTGATATCGAAGTTGAGGGGCGTAGTGCCATTACCAAAGGATCTGGAAAGCTTTCTGGTGCCCCGGTTATGGCCTCCGACCTGCGGGCCAGCGCCAGTCTGGTGCTGGCAGGCCTGGCAGCAGAAGGAGAAACTATCATCTCCCGGGTTTATCATCTGGACCGGGGATATTACCAGTTTGAAAAAAAACTGCAGGCCCTTGGTGCCCATATCAGGAGGGAGACTGCAACAGCTTAGTTCTCAACTTTCTTAAGTTGCATTAAAAACAGCTGAAAATTATAGTATCAGGATGTTTCGGCATGGCTTTCGCTCATTCTCGCTGCACATCGTGTGCAGCTCCGAGGTGTGCGCCGCGAATCACCGTCGTGGTGATTCGTTTGGCGCCCAATGCCGCTATAAGCCAAGCCCAAACATTCCCATAACCAATGTTGGTAACACAAGCAGAAAGTTGAGATAAGCGATTCCAGCGTAGGCTAACGACCGCAATCAAAAAAAATAATCAACTTGGTTTTCAATCTATAAAATACAGGGGAGGGGAAATGCCGGTTACCATATATGATAGTTCTGCCAGCGATTTTCAGCCTTTTTTCAGGAAATTCTGTGAGCGGAATCCTGAACTGACCCGGGAAGCTGAGCAGATAGTCAGAGAGATTGTTGATCGGGTTCGTCGGGAAGGTGATGTGGCATTGTTCCATTATAGCCGAACTTTTGATGACCTGGATTTGGCAGAAGTTTCCCTGGAGGTGTCTGCTGATGAGTTGAACGGTGCCCTGGAATTATTGCCAGTGGATGAGCTTGCCAATCTTAAACTCGCCATTGAGCGGGTTACTTGCTACCATAAGCGTCAATTGCGCCAGTCCTGGTTTGAAGACCATGAACCAGGGGTGCTGCTGGGGCAGAAAGTGACACCTCTTGACCGGGTAGGGGTTTATGTTCCCGGGGGCAAAGCCTCCTATCCTTCATCGGTGATTATGAATGTTCTGCCGGCCCGGGTGGCCGGGGTATCCGAGGTGATTATGGTGTCGCCGGCAGCCCGGGGTTATAACCCGGCGGTTCTGGCAGCGGCAAAGTTATGTGGGGTTGATCGGGTATTTCGCCTTGGTGGCGCCCAGGCGGTTGCCGCCCTGGCTTACGGGACCGAAACCGTACCGGCGGTCGATAAGATTGTTGGTCCGGGAAATATTTATGTTGCCCAGGCCAAACGCCAGGTTTTCGGTCGTGTAGGTATTGATATGGTTGCCGGTCCCAGTGAAATTCTGGTGTTGGCTGACCATTCCGCCAATCCTGAATGGGTGGCGGCGGATATGCTTTCCCAGGCGGAACATGATGAACTGGCAGTAGCGGTAGTAATGACACCGGAACGTGGATTGGCGGAAGCGGTGCAACAGCAGTTAAACCGACAGCTTGAAGGCCTGGAACGAAAGGAAATCGCCCGGCAGTCCCTGAGCTCACAAGGGGCCATTATTGTTACTCTATCTCTGGATGAGGCGTTATCTCTGGCCAATATTTTTGCCGCGGAACATCTGGAACTGGCGGTGGCAGAACCTTTGGCAGTCCTCAGCTCAATCAGGCATGCCGGGGCAATCTTTTTAGGTCATTATACCCCGGAAGCATTGGGAGATTATCTGGCCGGGCCGAACCATGTTCTGCCTACTGGTGGCACCGCCCGGTTTTCATCGCCACTTGGGGTGGATGATTTTCTGAAACGTTCCAGTATTCTGTCATTTACTGAGAGTTCGCTGGCAAAATATGCTATACCGGTACAGGAACTGGCCGGCATGGAGGGGCTGGAGGCCCACGGGATGGCGGTGAAACGGCGGATATCAGATGTTGAACCAGACTGAAAGGATAAGATCATGAGTGGAGAGCAACGGCAGGGTAAGGTGCAGCGGCAGACGGCAGAAACCAATATTAATCTGGACCTTCAGCTGGATGGTCGGGGGGCGGCATCAATCGCGACCGGAATTCCATTCATGGATCATATGTTGACGCTGTTTGCCCGGCATAGCCGTAGTGATCTGGCTGTATCCGCCCATGGTGATCTGGAGGTTGATTACCACCATACGGTTGAAGACCTGGGTATTTGTCTGGGGCAGGCCCTGGCCTCAGCATTGGGTGATGGTGGCGGTATTGCCCGCTACGGTCAGGCCACCATTCCCATGGATGAAGCCTTGTGTTCGGTGGCGGTCGATATTTCCAGGCGTCCTCACCTGACGTACAATGTGCCGCTGATGGTGGAAAAAGTGGGAGTGATGGATACCGAATTGATGGAAGAGTTTTTTCGCGCTTTTTCCAGTCATGGTGGTATGACGCTGCACATTAATCTGCAATATGGCAAGAATCAGCATCATATCTTTGAGGCGGTTTTCAAGGCCCTGGCCCATGCTTTAAGACGGGCCTGGACGCCTGATGCCAGTCTTGCCGGCCAGCCTTTAAGCACCAAAGGGATATTATAGAAATGATTGCAATCATTGATTATGGTATGGGTAACCTGCGCAGCGTTCAGAAGGCGGTAGAGAGGCTTGGCTTTGCCGCAGAGGTTACCCGCTCCGGTGCTGAAATTGCTGATGCAGACGGCGTCATCCTTCCCGGCGTAGGTGCCTTTAAAGATTGCATGGAAAACCTGGATCATTATAATCTTATCCAGCCGGTTCTGAAGGCAATCTCTTCAGGAAAACCCTTTTTAGGCATCTGCTTAGGCCTGCAGCTGCTGTTTACCGAAAGCCAGGAGTTTGGGCATTTCCCTGGTCTGGACGTCATCAAGGGGTCGGTTGTTCCTTTTTCCCATCGCCTCAAAGATCCTGACGATGAGAAAAGTTTTTTGAAAATTCCCCATATGGGTTGGAATGTCATCCATAAAAATGGTTCGCCGCCATTGCTGGAAAATATTGCTGATGAATCCTATTTTTATTTCGTTCATTCCTACTACGTGGTTCCCGAAGATCCGGCAGTTATTGCCACGACCACTGATTACGGGATTGATTTTGTTTCATCCATTTATCGGGACAATATTTTTGCCACTCAGTTCCATCCCGAAAAAAGCCAGCTGCAGGGGCTTGAAATCCTTAAGGCTTTTGGCAAAATGGTAATGACATCATGATCGCAACTAAAATTTTTATTTGGAGGGCGAAGAGACTCTTATGGCTGTAAAAACCCGGAAATTGCTTTATGGTTGTTTTTGCCTGTTTGTTTGTGGACTGATGCTTTGCTTGTCCTCTTGTGCTACCAAGGGCACGCTCATTTCTCCATCCGAGGATAAGGTGCCAGCGTATGGAAGTGTTGCCGTGTTGCCTTTTCACCTGGCTGGAGGCAATGGCAATATTCAAACCATGACCAGCTGCCAGCTATCTAAAGAGCAGATAAAATGTGAGCAGGTTGCCAGTGAAATAGGCATGCTGACTGCAACCTCAATGGCCAGGGAGATTGCCATATACGGATTACATCGGGTTGTTGAACCCCGGGAGGCACTGGCAATTATTCCCAATCTAGGCCTGGTTCCGGTTGGAAATATTGGCCGGAAGCTTAAGGTTGATATGCTGATTTTTGGTACCGTTACCCGCTATCTTGAGCGGGTGGGGGGGCCATATGGTGTAACCCGACCGGCTTCGGTTGCTTTTGAAGTGCTTATGGTTGATGCCCGTTCGGGAAAAAAGGTATGGGCGGGTAAATTTTCCCATACCCAGAAAGGTTTAAGCGAAGATTTGACCAATTTAGGTTCCTTCCTTCGTGGAGGTGGCAAGTGGCTGACAGCCAGGGAGTTGGCGGATGTCGGGATAGCCCGGCTGGTTCAGCAGCTTCCCGGTCTGGAGGGGAAGGAGATTCACTGATATGTTGATTATTCCGGCCATCGACTTGAAAGATGGCAACTGTGTTCTTCTTCTCCAGGGGCGGATGGAAGATGACACCCTGTTTTCCACCGATCCGCTGCAAATGGCTCGCCGCTGGCAGCAGGAAGGCGCCCGGTATCTGCACCTGGTTGATTTGAATGGTGCCTTTGCCGGTTGTTCGGTGAACCGTGAAGCAATAATCAATATTGTGAAATTTATGGATATTCCCTGCCAGCTTGGAGGAGGAATTCGTTCCCTGGAAACCATTGAAGACTACCTCAACCTGGGGTTGGAGCGGGTGATCCTGGGGACCGTGGCCGTCGAACAGGAAGAGCTGGTTGCTGAAGCGGCCCGTCGTTTTCCCGGGCGCATCTGTGTGGGAATTGATGCCCGCCAGGGAAAGGTATCCACCCGGGGCTGGGCGGAAGAAACGGAACTGGAAGCCCTGGATCTGGCGCTTAAAATGCAGAATTTTGGGGTGGCGGCAATTATTTACACGGATATTATGCGGGATGGCATGCAGACCGGGGTTAATCTTGAAGATACCGGCAGGTTGGCAGAATCTTTGGAAATTCCAGTTATTGCCTCCGGGGGGATTGCCTCCCTGGATGACCTTGAACAATTGTTGACCATCGAGAGCAAAGGGGTGACCGGGGCTATCACCGGCCGGGCGCTTTATGAAGGGACGCTTGATTTAAGGGAAGCCATGAAGCTGGTTGATAATGTATGATCAGGTGGGTTATTAATCCGATGGAATTTTTACAGGACTGAGCAGATGTTGGCAAAAAGGATTATCCCCTGTCTTGATGTGAAGGACGGTCGGGTGGTTAAAGGCATTAATTTTGTTGGCCTGCGGGATGCCGGTGATCCGGTGGAAGTGGCTGCGGCTTACGATGTCCAGGGGGCTGATGAAGTTACTTTCCTCGATATTACCGCTTCCAGCGATCAACGGAATATCATTATAGATGTGGTAAAGAGGACGGCGGAGCAGGTGTTTATTCCCCTGACCGTAGGTGGTGGCATCCGCTCGTTGCAGGACATACGTGATTTGTTGAACGCCGGGGCGGATAAAGTGTCCATTAATACAGCGGCGGTTAAAAACCCAACTTTTGTTCAGGAAGCGGCCCGCCGTTTCGGCAGCCAGTGTATCGTCGTTGCCATTGACGCCAAGTTCCGGACCGGAGGTGGCTGGGAAGTGTATATTTATGGCGGCCGTGAACCTACCGGTATTGACGCGGTATCATGGGCGCAACAAATGGAAGAGTACGGTGCTGGTGAGATTCTGCTGACCAGTATGGACCGGGATGGCACTAAGGATGGTTATGACCTGCAGCTGACCAGAACTATTGTTGACGCGGTGGACATTCCAGTGATTGCTTCCGGTGGGGTTGGCAATCTTGAACATCTCTATAATGGTTTTGCCAAAGCCAACGCCAGTGCCGCCCTGGCGGCTTCGATCTTTCATTATCGCGAATATACTATTGGTGAGGCAAAGGAATATTTACGCGGCCGTGGTGTCAGGGTCAGGGACTGAGGTGAAAAAATGAATCTGAAAGAACAACTTACTGAAGAAATGAAAACCGCTGCCAAGGCAAAAGATAAACTCAAGCTTTCCACCATTCGTATGGTTCGGTCTGAAATAAAAAATCGGGAAATTGCCCTCCGCCATGAATTGAATGACGATGAGATCCTGAAATTGCTGGGAACCATGGTCAAGCAGCGGAAAGATTCCATCAACCAGTTCAAAAAAGGCGGCCGTGATGACTTGGCGGCCAGGGAAGAACAGGAGCTGGAAATTTTGCAAGCCTACCTGCCCGAACAGCTGGATGCCGCTGAAATCGAGAAGATTGTCAAGGCGGTGATTGCCGAAACCGGGGCAGTTGGCAAAAAAGATATGGGTAAGGTAATGCAGGCGGTAATGGCCCGGGTTGCCGGCCGTGCGGATGGCAAGGAAGTCAACCGTATGGTTTCTTCGCAGCTTTCCTGAGTCATGGAGTCCCACGCAGCCCGGGTACTGGAATTTCCCCGGCTGGCCGAACGGGTTGCCCGGCATGCTCGTACCAGGGACGGTCAAGCTGCAGTCCGTCAGCTTTCCCCCTTTCCCCCATCAGCTTTCCCTGAATTGCCGGCTAGATTAAGCCAGGTTGTCCAGTTTATGGAACTGGTGGCTGAACATGGTTCTGTACCGTTATCAGGAGTGCAAAATCTTGCCGCTGACATTGAACTAATCCGGGTTGAAGAAACCTATCTCCCTCCCCAGGCATTGATCACCATAGCCGAGACTTTTCGCTGGCTGGAAAAAATCATTCACTTTGCTGCTCACATGGATGAGCAATTTTCCTCCTTAAGGATATTGTTTGATGGGCTCAGCTCATTCAGGCCATTAACGGAATTGATTGAGAGTTGTTTTGATGAGCGGGAGGAAATGAAGGATTCGGCCAGTTTTGCTCTGGCGGAAATTCGCCAGCAGATCAAAAGCACGCGCCGGAAACTTAACACTATTCTTGAAGCACATCTGCAGAATCCCGCTTACCAGCCTATTATTCAGGATCACTTGATTACCCACCGTAACAACCGTTATGTGATACCGGTCAAATTAAATTTTCGTACCTTCTTTTCAGGCATCATCCACGATCAGTCCAGAACTCAAATGACATTTTTTGTTGAGCCGGTGGAAACTATCGGCCTCAACAACAGCTTGGGGATTTTGCAGCAGGAAGAGCAGGAAGAGGAAATCAGGATTCTCAAAATGATTGCCGGTCACCTGCGGGCTGAGGCCGGGGAGATTGTTAAGGTGCTGGGTCGGGTTTT
>Ga0116200_10000580_pt1 | contig 12405 bp, 10 predicted proteins | sample Mar14436cmmetaG_FD_94478 | JGI IMG/M metagenome (GOLD analysis project Ga0116200, IMG submission 94478) | Marine hydrothermal vent microbial communities from Guaymas Basin, Gulf of California to study Microbial Dark Matter (Phase II) - Marker... ... | reverse complement strand
TTGTTCCCGGGAACAATGAAATACTCCACATTCTTTCGTGCCGCAACCTCGTACATGCGTGGAGGGGCATCATCGAGCAGGTACCCGCCGTCCTCGGCAAGATACTGTTCATGGGTCATTTCGCCCCCCACCATGGGAGTCATCCCGTGGTGGAAAATGGCATCAATGAATGCCTCCTCGCTTTTTGGGCCAGCCTGGGGAAAAATGATAACACCGTTCATTCCGGATGCTTTGCACGATCTGGCAAATTTCTCCCCCATTCTGGGGATATCCGTACCTGCCTTCTGATGGTCGTAGATGACAGGGAGGTGAAAATCTATCTCATCTGTGATGTGTTTCAGGCCATACCGGAGTGCAAGATTTGCCCCTAGTTTGTATCCCACAACACCTTCAATATCGCAGGTTTCTCCCACCAGTGTTTTCAGCGTCTCGATATCATCCACGTCACATGCAATGATGATGCCATGCTGTGTGTCAAACATGAGACTATATGCATTCCCTTGTTTTATCATTTTCTGAGCGGCAGGTTATTTGAACGGCATCCAGAGCATTTCCCCGCCGTTTTTGAGTTTGTCCTTCTTTATGTTGGCGATGAAGGATGCTATTTCCTTTCCAGTACGGGAGAGAAAATACCTCTTTTCGTCATCCTGCTCGAGTACCCCTTCATCCTTAAGTTTTTTCAGATGAAAACTCAGCTTCGGGTTGTCCTCTATGTTGAGCTTCTGCGCCAGTTTGGTGAATGACTGCTTTCTCCCGTCGGAGAGAATGCTGATTATCTGCCGTCTGAGATAATTCGAAATTGAGGCAGAAAATAATCCGAGATGGATATCGGCGATCATGTTCTGGAGCATTTCCCGCGTTTCCTCATCAATATTTTTTAAGTTCGCCGACAGTATTAATTTGCCGTTGTTCGCAAGTATTTTTTTGTTGAGCCACTCGAGAAAACCCCGCACCTCATCCATCTCATTTTCCTTCAGAAGATACTCGAGATTTGTCAGCAGAAGGACATCGCCCGGTTCAATGGTGGCCTCTATATCCTCCTTTATCTTATCCAGGCTTCTCGGTTTTAAATCCTCCTCAAGCGATATCAGAATGACACCCTCATCCGGTACATTATCAAATTCTCTGGTGACGCATATTCCCCTTGCATTCTTTATTGACTTTCTGAATTTTTCAAAGCAATCCTCGGTATACTCGTCCTCCACCTTCCTGAACTTCACATCCTCGATGGCCGCAAGGATTCCCTTTTCCAGTTCCTCAATATCGAACGGTTTTCGTATGTAATCGGTGGCGCCCTGCTTCATCGCCTCTATGGCCGTGTCAACGGTGGCGTATGCGGTGATCATGACCACCGGAAGCTGCGGCTTCCGCTTCTTTATCTCCTTCAGCGTTTCTATACCGTCCATGCCCGGCATTTTTATGTCGAGAATAACGAGATCCACCCCTTCCAGTTTTTTCAAACATTCTGGACCGGAGTAGGCGGTTTTCACCTCATACCCATACACTTCCAGAGCCGTCTTTGCGGCATCCACAATCCCTTCCTCATCATCAACAAACAGTATCTTTTTTATCATTTTTCACCTCGCAAAAGAATATGAAACTGTGACCCCTTGCCAACGGTGCTTTCCACCCATATTTTGCCACCGTGGCTCTCAACAATGTTTTTTGCAATGGAGAGCCCCAGGCCGGCACCGCTCTCCAGGCTGTAAAATGGTTCAAATATTTTTTCTGCATCCTCACTCCTGATACCCCTGCCGGTATCTGCAACGGAGATCCGGATGAAATCTCCCTCCCGTTTTGCGGTGAGCGTGATGGCTCCCTTTTCCGGTGTGTACTTGACGGCGTTGACCACAATATTCTTTATGGCCTTCTCAATTAAATTTTTATCCCCGAAAATGATGGCATCACCGTCAATTTCAACGGTGAATGCCTGCTTTTTCTCCCTTGCTATCTCCTCCACCTCCTCAACGATGGCATCTATCACCTCCTGTGCAGGGAAGAGCTCCTTCCTCAGCTCAAGTTCCTTTGCATCTATGGATGGAATCTGAAGCATGTCATCGATCAATTTGGTGAGGCGTTTGATATTTTTCTCCATGCGCTCCAGTTTTTCCCTCTGCACTTCGTTGAGAGGGCCGAGCTTTTCCTTCCTCAGCAAATCGGTATACGTCTTTATGGTGGTGAGAGGTGTTTTCAGCTCGTGGGCGATGATGTCAATGAACTCTGATTTCATTTTATTGAGTTTTGCGTCAGCGAGACGTGCATACGCCTCTTCAAGTTTCTGTTTTCTGTCAATGAGCTCCTCAATGAGTTTTTCTTTACTGCTGAGTACCATCTTCTCCTCATCCAGTATGCCGGGTGGCAGTTTTTTGATGAGTTCCCGCCGGTACATCTCCTCCTTCACGTTCTGCGGCAGTTTTCTGAAAAACTCCATCACCTTTCCCTTTATCTCTCGGTCTCTTCCAGAAAAGGCGAGCAGGCGAATCAGAAACGTGATGAATTTTTCTTCCATGGCGGTTTCATCATAGGCATATATGGTATGGTATTCAAGCCCCCCCTTCCTGTTTACATGCACCCCTGCGATGTCAATGGACATCCTCAGTTTTTTCAATTCATCTCCCCTCAATTCTCTGATGAAAGGCTCCAGCACCATTTTGAAAAGAATAAAGGGAATTAAATAGGCAATCACCCTTTTGTCGATTTTCCCTATTTCATGCGAAAGTTCCTCCACGATTTCATTATAGGGCACCAGTGCAGAATAGGAGTCAATCAGTTTTGTGAGAAGGTATGAAAATGCGGTGCACAGTTCGTTCATGTTCACTTCCTTCTGCTCGCCGATTAGTTCTTCCATCATCTGCACCTTCAGCCGTTCGTCACTCCCGATATAGCAGCCCGAAAGTATCGGGTACTGTTCAATGCATTCCTCAAGAATCTGTTCGACGTTTTTAATACCCACAAAGGGGGACATCCTCCTGATAAAATGGTTGGCAATTTTTTCAAAGGCGCGTATGAGTGCCACGTCCTCCCGCAATAGCAGCTTGTATTCCGCTCCCTTCTCAGTTTTCAGTGAGGCAAGGAGGTTTTTCTGCGCGATGATGATTGCCACCTCAACAAAAATCAGGATGAACGGATATGGTACCACAAAATAGGGGGAAATATCCGAGAGATACATCATTTCAAAAAAGGAGTAGAGAAACAGAAACGGTGTCAGAAAGAGCACCACAAGGAACCACACCAGATACTGCCGCCGGTATATCACATAGATGTTGGCAGCCAGCAGGAGAATCAAAAGGGAGAGCACGAGATCAAACGTGAGCGGGAGCAGTGCATTCACTTCATCACCTCCCTCCAGTCAATATATATCTTTACCACTGCGTACACCAGGATGAGAAGCCCTGCCATGATGACATAGTAGGAAAATACCCGTATGGCCAGTATGTCAGTACCGACGAATATCCACGGGAGCATGAAAAATACATAGCCGGTGAGAATGGTGGCCGAGCCGGCAACCAGAAAATTGCTTCTTCTTATTTTCACCAGTTTCATGAGCTGCATGAAATATCGATAGGAAAGAATGGGCAAAACAAGCGAGATGAGCGTGAGTATCAGCAACAGTATCCTGAACATATGTATAAAAAGAGAGCTTTATAAAAAAGTTGGGAAAAGGGGGAGGAATTACTCGTATCCCCCGATCATGAGCGACGGATCTCCGAGAAGGACCCATTCCTCAACTGTCTTGCAGTCAATGGGATCCTTTGTCACCTGGAACTGTGCCACATAGTTTGCAATGGCCGTTGAATGCACTTCCCCAAGCACTTCCTTTCCTTCCTGCCCATATATTCTGAAGAACTCCGAGTCGATCCATCCACCAAGTCCCTGGAGGGTATCCGGAATACCGTCGTCATTGTAGTCTCCTACCAGCCCATATCCAAGACCAGTGCTTCCGATGCTTGCTATGGCACCGCCACCGCCGGTGCTCATTATCCGCCAGCTCCAGCATTTGAATGCCGTTTCTCCCTTATACAGATACTGGTACCACTCTGCACCCTCCCATATCTTGAGTGCATTGAGCACGCTCACATTGAACTGGCTGTTGTGACATCCGCCGACCACGCACACCGGGTACATGCCTTCATTTGAAAGACCTTTCATGTCCCTTACGCCAAGGCCATCTATCCATGTCTCCTCATCGTGCGGTGGGTGCGTTGCCCAGTTCATCGGGTTGCCGTGACCCTCGAAATTGAGGAACCCGCAGCCCTGACTCACTGTGGTTACGACATCGGATACACCGGTGAGGGTGCCCAGAGAGGTGTACAGTTTCACGCCTTCAAATCCTTCCATGTATTCCAGTGACTGCGAAGTGCCCAGTTCTCCCTCGTAATAATCATCACGGGGGAAGGTGTCGCCGCCCACGAGAACCATCTTCTTGAACCAATCCTGATTCTTGGCATAGGTATTTTCATATTCAATGATTCTGTTCGCCACCAAGTCCAGGTCCATCTTGTTTCTGCAGGCAAGGCGGCCCACGTATACATCGGGTGAGAGGTCCATGGTATCCTTTTTGAATCCACTCCACTCTGCGAATACACCGTTGCCGTTGCTGTCCCAGTCATCGAAGACCGGCTGGCCCTCCTCATACTTGTAAATGTCAGAGAAATACAGGTCGCTGAGATACGTGGCCTCCCAGTCTGACTGATCATCAAGATGGGTATATCGCACAGGTGCAAGCCATCGCTCGCTGAACAGGCCTCCCTGTCTTCCGCCCACAATCATGACATATGTGATGCCCCACTGCTCGATGGCATTTTTGATGAAATATTTTATTTTTTCTGCATCATCCCTGCCGGTTGCTGAAAAGTAGGTTCCGCCATATATCTCATTCAAACCCACCACAATTGTTGCCACGCCGTGACTCTCTTTGTGTTGTTTCAATGGTTCAAGGTCTGCCTTCCAATCATCGGGGGCAATGATGAGCAGGTCGTAGGCATCTGTGGCAGGCAGGGGCTGCTCCGCCGGCAGTTCGTAATCGATGATTACCTTTACCTTATCGGTATATGCAAGCGTGTTGGTATGCGGCATATATTTGCATGGATACACAAAAAGCGACAGTGTGACCACCCGTTCCCCGTTATAGAGGCCCACGGTTATGCGGTAATCTGCAAATGATTCTGGAAATGCCTGATTGCTTTCATACACTGCCCCCTCCTTTACCACCAGTTTCCCCTGTGTTGTGAGCAGGGAAACCATAGGGTACGGTTCTATTTTTTTCGGGAGCTGTATTTCGCTGGTTGCTCCCTCATTCACCGTCACCTGAAGTGTTGTTCCGAGTGGAAAGCGCATCACATCCACCGTATACGGGAGAATGGGTTTTCCCTCCTGCATGAGAGACTTTGTGTCATCCATGGAGACAATAACATAGTTATCTGTTTCGGTTACCGTGGGCTCGCTGAATTCGTATGTCTTCTCTATTACCGTGCTCTTTTCTTCGCTTATCGGTTCTTCATTGCTCACTCCCGCAAGAGCTGCTCCGAACAAAAATATACCAACCACCAGTGTTGCGATTACCTTTTTCATGTTTCATCACTCATCTTTGGAATTGATGGTTATATATAAATGTATCGACGACAAAATGGGAGACTGTCAAGTTACTCATCCCACACTTCTCATGTTCTTATAAATGATGATAAAAGGCAGTTCCAGACATGTTCATCCCATGCGCTCTTTCCTCCTTTTTCGAACTTTATTCAATGCAATCGGTATGAGCATGGTACCTCATTTTCTCAATCAGATGAACACGTGCATTTTTTATCTTGACAGTGCCACGAAATGGAAAATTTTTGATGACAGTCAATGAAAGGTGTCCGGCACCATAGGCGGTACCGGCATAACAATTCCCTGATTCTTGCCCCGCTACAGTATTATTGGCGGTTCAGCAAAGAACCGTTTCTCGAAAAATGCGGGATCCACATGGCTCCAGTCGTCAAAATCTCCTGTACCATGGGTTCCGTCTGAATAGTCGATTATGTTCCATGCATATCGATAATTCATGCAGCTCTTGTAGTTTTCATATATGCTCCATCCCGGCAGCCATGGATAGTTATTTGTACTGTTATCGCAGCCGTGGTAAGTATGCCAGAATATGCCCAGCGTGTGCCCCAGCTCATGCATGAAGAGGCTTCCCATGGCGGTCTCTCTGGCAAGGGGCGTGAAACGATAGTTTTTGATAACCCGTGTTCCCACCACAAAACAGTTGAACGTGTCGTCATTGGTGGGCCAGTACGAATATCCTGCCACCTGCCTGTGTGCGGGAAAGGTGTACTGGGCCATGACACAGTAGCGGAATATCCCCTTTCTCCATGCATTTTCCCCGTTATGAAGGAAATGGGTTTTATAGTACGCGGAGAGTTTTTCCTGGGTGTAGAACTTTTCATAGGGAAGAATCTCCCCGCCGCCTCCCATCAACCCATCATCAATGTGGAGCTGAATGTTGTGTTTCGTGAATGCCGATATGACCTTCTCCTTTGAATATTCCGGAAGCGTGGTGGTGCCAAAAACCGGGTTTTCCATGAAATCGACCTCCACAAACACGTCCTGCCTGAATGGATCTGCACCGTATTCTGCCATCATATACTCCTCCACATTCTGGATGCCATCGTTATCATCATCCAGCGCAGTGTGGTTTTCCCACGTAAACGGGTCGTATCCATAGGTGACCTCCCACTCAATGGGCACACCGTCGTTGTCATAATCCTTCCCGGAATCGCTTTCGAGCGGGTCGGTATGGTATATGTATGTTTCCTCGTACCACGTCAACCGGTCTCCGTCAGCATCTGTCTGATACACGCTGAACCAGAGTTCGTAATCGTTCTCTCCTGTGGTGCCATCTTCAGTGCCTGACACGTGTCCATATCCATTCTCATCTTTCAGAAAATCATCTCCCCGCCATGTACCGGTTTTTAGGGAATAGTTGAGATGGAGTATGGTACCCGTGTAGTCTCCCGTTCTCGGACTTATGTCGCACGGTATTTCTGCCCCACCATTCATCTCATACATCTTCACCGTTATGATGACGTATTCTTTGCTGTCATTGACGTCCTGGATGTATCGCCATCGTGGGTAGGTATCAATACCTCCCCATGGACCCACCTTTCTCGTGGTTTTCCCATCAATGGTAAAATCCATGGCAACCACCGGTTCCTCACCGTATTCAAAATCAACTTTCCGGATTCTATCTATTCTGAAAATGATCTCGATATCGGTCGTGGGATCATAATCATCGATGACAATTTCATGTGCCTCTGCCGTTCCTTCCTTGTGGGTCTCGTGGTAGATGACAATGGCAGCAAAAATGACCAGAACAATGGCCATGAATAGCAGGTATCCGCGTCTCTCCATGGAATTAAAGGGAATGTGATATTAATTGTTTATCCCGGTTGTGGATATCCTTCTTTGATACGATAAGGACACAATCGAACGAGGCGACACCATACATTGAACCTGGATATAGGAGGAATTATCCTCAAATGAATGAAAGGTATGTGTTCATTGGTCGTTTTCCACTCTGGGTTCTCATGAAATTGATGTGGACATGCTTCTTCTTCCCTTTCATTATATCAGAAATAGAAAAGAGGGAAAGGATGGTTTTGCGTGGCTCAGCCTGCGTAGTAATCCGCCGGGTACGGCTCCGGCTTCAACCCCTTTCGTTCCCTGATTTTACGGGTTATCTCATCCTGCAGAAACTCAGGCAGTACTTCAAAGCCCATATTTTCCGTGCTCCAGAGCACCCTTCCTCCCGTGGCACTTCGTATGGCAGAGGCAAAACCAAACATCTCCGCCACCGGTGCCTTGGCATTGATGATGCTCATGTCACCTTCGTTTTTGATGTCAAGAATGGTTCCCCTCCTCTGGGACATCTCACGGGTGACGCTGCCCATGAGTTCGTGGGGGACGGAAATGAACACCTTCTGCATCGGTTCCAGAAGAATCGGTTTTGCCAGTGTGAGCGCACCATATATGGCATTTCTCATGGCGGGTATCAGCTGGGCAGGTCCACGGTGGATGGCATCTTCATGGAACTTTGCATCCACCAGCCGTATTTTCACGCCCTGCAGAGGTTCAGCTGCCTTTGGTCCGGTGGCGCAGACCTCCTCAAAGGCCTGCTTGAGAAGTTCCTTGGATTCGAAAAGATGCTGGATACCCTTGGTGACATCGGTGAGGATATTGGTACCCACAATGGCAAATACGCCCTTTGCCTCTTCCTTACTCATGCCGAGTTCCTCCAGTTTTTTGGCTATCTCCTTCTTGTGTTTTTTGACATTTTGTGGCAGTTCTCCCTCGAGCAACGCCTTTTTCACGCTTTCCTCCAGTGGCTCCGCTTCCACGTACAGGTAGTTGTGCTTGTTGGGCGATTTCCCTTCAAACTTCGGCGATTTCTGCTTGACGGTTTCCCGGTAAATGACCGTCGGCTCCGAGGTAATGATGTCAACCTTGTGCTCGTTTTTGATGCGGTACTCTGTCACCTCGAGATGAAGTTCCCCCATGCCTGACATCAGATATTCGCCTGTTTCCTGATTTATGGAAACCTGTATGGAGGGGTCAGCCTTGTTGACATCTCTGAGGACCTTCACCAGTTTCGGCAGGTCGGCCGGCCGCTTTGCCTCCACTCTCACCGTGACCACCGGCTCGGATATGTGCCGTATGCTCTCGAAGGATTCCATGTCAGGTTCTGTGGTGACCGTTGCCCCGGCATATGCATCCCGCAGACCGGAGATTGCCGCTATGTTGCCGGCAGGAACATCCTCCACAGTGATGCGGTCATCCCCCACCATCACCGCAACCTGCTGTATTCTGGAAGGCTTTGTCATACCCACCACCTGCACTTCCTGCCCCTCTTTTAATGTACCGGAAAACACCCTTCCAAAGGTGATTTCTCCCGCATGTGGGTCAATGATTATCTTGGTGACCATCAGTGCGAGGGGACCCTTTGGATCGCATTCTGTCATCGCCTTCCCTATCTTGCTGTCCAGCTCACCACGCCATATGTTTGGTATACGGTACTTCTGGGATTCCTTCGGGTTGGGAAGATGCTCAATGACCATATTGAGAGTTACCTCATGAATGGGTGCCTTTTTGGCAAGCGCCCGCTGGTCATCATTTTTGCAGTACTCGTAAATATCCTTGAAGGTAATGCCCGTTTTCTTCATGTACGGCACTGAGATGGCCCAGTTATGCAATGCGCTGCCAAACGCAACAGAACCGTTCTCCGGTTTCACCAGCCAGTCCTCCCTGTGCTCCTCAGGTGCCATCTTTTTAATGAGACGGTTGACCTCGGTGATTATTTTGACAAATCGCTGCTGCATCTCCTGCGCATCCAGCTGGAGCTCGTTTATGAGGCGGTCCACCTTGTTTATCAGCAGCACCGGCTTCACGCGCTCCCTCAATGCCTGTCGCAGCACCGTTTCGGTCTGGGGCATAACACCCTCCGAGGCACATACCACCACAATGGCACCGTCCACCGCCCTCATGGCCCGCGTAACGTCACCGCCGAAATCCACGTGCCCCGGAGTGTCAATAAGGTTGATGAGGTACTCGCTCCCGTCCCATTGATGCACCATGGAAGCGGCTGCCGAGTTTATGGTAATTCCTCTTGCCTGCTCCTGCTCATCGTAATCGAGGACGAGCTGCTCTCCGGCGAGCTCCTCTGAAATCATGCCGGCACCCGCCAGCAGATTGTCAGAAAAGGTGGTCTTGCCATGATCAATGTGAGCGACCACGCCGATGTTTCTGATTTTTTCAGGAATGTATCGCAATTCCTTTGCCTTCTTAATATTCTCTTCCTTTCTGCCCACTTCATCACCTTGCGCTTTTCGCTATGCGTTCAATTTCGAGCATCTTGCTCACTGCAAAACTGGCAGCGTCGTCATTTGCCGCATGAATGATTTCATCGGCCAGACACTCCGCAATGCTCTTTTTATTCTTGAATGTCTTGGAGACCGCACCCTTGCAGAGATTCCGCAACACAATATCCAGCCGCCTCAGCGGGGCGCTGTCCACCGCCATGGGTACATAGATGCCGCTCAAAAAGAGACGGGTTGTCTCCTCGCGCGGTGCTGCATTCTCTATGGCTCTCACGAGAATCTGGACAGGATTTTCCTTTGTCCTCTTCTCTATGATTTCGAAAGAATTCTGTACGGCCTTCAGGGCCTTTGCCTTCTTGCCGTTGTACTTCTCGGTTCTCATCAGATTATTTGTCAGCCGTTCAATGAGCGAGAGATTTGCCTTCTTGAACCGCCTGTTGGCATGCCTGCCGTGGGTGTGGAGTTTTTTTTCATCGAAGTTCATGTATCGTGCGAGTCCTCTGTCACGTACCACAATATTCTCAACATCATATTTTCCAAATAATAGCTCGGACATATTACCTCACTGGTTTCTCCAATTTTCCCCTAACCAATTCCTCCAATGATACGTTATTGACCTTAATAACCTTATATCTCACACCTGGGATGTCTCCCTTTGAACGGCCCATTCTTCCTCCGATGCCCTCAATGAGCACCTCGTCGTGCTCATCAATGAACGTGATGGCCTTATCTCCCGGAGCGAATGCGGTGACAATCTTTCCATTTTTGATGAGCTGCACCTTCACGCATTTCCGGATGGCAGAATTGGGCTGTTTTGCCTCGATGCCTACCTTTTCAAGCACGATGCCCCTCCCCTGCGGGGATGTCCCCAGAGGCTCTGTTTTGCTCTTGAGACCAAGCATCCGGCGCTTGTAGTATCTATCATGCCATACCATCTTCTGGTGGCGGTTTTTTGCTTTCCGTGCTGCATACATTCCTTTACCCATGCTAACAGGCAAATATGCTTCTGGTATATAATAATAACGGCCTCAAAAAACGGAGTGAGAAGAGGGGTTTCAGCCACTGTGAACAAGGTGCGCATACCAGTGGTACCTCTCTGCCATCAGGTCTTGATCCCTTCGGTTACATTTCAATCCAACAGAAGGCCGATATACTTAAAAAGCAGTAGCACATATCATTTAGTAGGGATGAAAATGAAAAAAGGCATTATAGTGGCGTTGATGGTAATAGGTTCGCTGGTTACCATTGTTCATGCAAATGGTGGCCCGGAAGCTGATTTCACATGGACACCGGCAAGTCCCTCCACTGCCATGAACGTGAATTTTATCGACCAGTCCACCAATGAGTCGGATATCGTTGAATGGGTGTGGAATTTTGGAGACGGCGGCGGCTCAACCCTCCAGAATCCCACGCACAAATATACCACACCTGGAGACTACAACGTGACGCTGGTGGTGGTGTGGAACATCAGCGGGAATCTCACCGCCGATATTGCAGAAAAGGTCATCAGTATAGCCAACCAGGACCCGGTGGCCGATGCAGGCCCCGACCAGATGGTGACGACAAAACAGGTGACACTCAATGGAAGTGCAAGTTATGACCCCGATGGAGAAATCGTGGGTTACGAATGGGATTTTGGCGATTCCACCACAGGAAATGGGGTAACGGTGCAGCACACCTATGCAGTGGACGGCACCTACACGGTCACTCTGACGGTGACGGACGATTTTGACGCGGAGGATGAGGACACTGCACAGATAATCGTTGATACCACTTCCCCGCAGACCACACTGGACCTCAACGGTACACTTGGGGCCCATGGCTGGTACATCACCAACGTGACGGTCACCCTCACGGTGAATGAAACCGTAAGCGGCATCAACGGCACCTACTACAAGGTGGGTGACGGAAACTGGACGCTCTACCAGACACCCTTTGTCATCTCAGATGAGGGAACGCACACCCTCCAGTACTATTCCAATGATAATGCAGGAAACACCGAGCAGGTGCACAACGTCACCATAAAGATAGACAAAACCGCTCCCACCGCAACACTGGTGACACCTGAAGAAAAGAGAGTGTATATATTCGGAAGGGGAATACTTCCCGCCCTCCGGAAAACGATCATTCTGGGAAAAATAACGGTGGAGGCGAATGCCACAGACAACATCGGGATCACCCATGTGAAATTCTACATCAACGGTGAGGAGGTGGCAAACATCACCGATGCGCCCTACGAGTGGGCATGGGGACAGAGCATAGGAAACAAAAATCTCAGCATTACCGCGTTTGATGATGCCGGCTGGAGCACCACGGACTATGTGGATGTATTCATAATAAGCATATTCAAACCGAGAGAAACCGTGGAGCTGGATCCGGGCGAGAGCAGCTGACCGATAAGTGACACCCATCTTCCCCATTTTTTACCACCGGCCTTCCCAAGACAAGAGAGATGAAAAGGGTGCGCACTTGAATGAATAATAAAAGAGAAGGGCGGATGTTCACGCCATGGCGGGACTGCCCTCCTTACCGTCTTTCACAAGAACATGCG
>Ga0116200_10000579_pt1 | contig 12411 bp, 9 predicted proteins | sample Mar14436cmmetaG_FD_94478 | JGI IMG/M metagenome (GOLD analysis project Ga0116200, IMG submission 94478) | Marine hydrothermal vent microbial communities from Guaymas Basin, Gulf of California to study Microbial Dark Matter (Phase II) - Marker... ... | reverse complement strand
GTGAATTTTCGGACACCCTCTTCAAGGAGGGAATAATGCGCGTTGCCGTTGGTTCAGATCACGCTGGGTTTCCACTCAAACTGGAAATTGTCAAATATTTCAACGAGGTAGGCCAGGGCTACCACGACTTCGGCACCTACGATACTGTCTCGTGCGACTATCCTGACTTCGCGCGGGCGGTGGCTGAGGCGGTCGCTCGTGGTGAGTACGAGCGTGGCATCCTGGTCTGCGGCACGGGAATTGGGATGAGCATCACCGCCAATAAGGTGCCCGGCATCCGCGCAGCCCTGTGTCACGACGTTTTCTCCGCTCACCAGAGCCGCAAGCACAACGATGCCAACGTGCTTTGCCTGGGTGCGCGGGTCATCGGCGTGGGCCTGGCCCTGGAAATCATCGAGGCCTGGCTGGAGACACCTTTCTCGCAGGGAGAGCGTCACCTGCGACGGAACGCCAAAATCGCCGCACTGGAGGGCAAGTGTAAATGAACAAGCCTGCTCACCTTTCAGCTACTGCCTCCCGATCTCGGCCCGACCCTGCTCAAGCTGTGGCCGCTGCTCCTGGTGCTAATGGGGGTGGTCATCCTCGCCCAGACACTCCTCGGCCGGGGTGGGAGATAGTGTCCGGTGCTCATCGGGATTGACGCCAGCCGTGCGGTACGCGCCCGGCGCACGGGCACCGAAACCTACGCCCTGCACCTGATCCGGGGCCTGCTGGCGCTGGGCCGGGGACATCGCTATCGCCTGTACTTCAACCGGCCGCCTGCATCCGAGTTGTTCACGTCCGGCCCGCACTGGGAGCCACGGACGATGCCCTTTCCCCGTTTGTGGACGCACGTGCGCCTTTCGTGGGAGATGGCCCGCTGTCCCCCGGACGTGCTCTTCGTCCCGGCGCACGTCCTCCCAATAGTCCATCCCCGGTGCAGCGTGGTCACTGTGCACGACCTGGGCTATCGGCACTACCCGGCCGCGCACCGCCCCCTGGATAGGCTTTACCTCGACCTCTCCACTCGCTATCACGTCCGCGTGGCTGCTCACATCCTGGCTGACTCCCAGGCCACGCGGGATGATCTGATCCGCGAGTACGGCGCTGATCCGGCGCGTATCACCGTGGTCTACCCCGGCGTACCCAGCGCAGATGAAGCCCTGCGCCGCGTGGACGATCCGGCGGCCATCGCCGCCGTGTGCGCGAAGTACGGCATCAGCGGCGAATACGTGCTCTACGTCGGCACTCTCCATCCCCGTAAAAATCTGATCCGCCTCATCGAGGCATTCGCGGCCCTGGAATCCAGGACCCTGAAACTGGTCATTGCCGGGCAGAAGGGCTGGCTCTATGATCGCATCTTCGCCCGCGCACGGGAGTTGGATGTGGAGCAGCGGGTGATTTTCCCCGGTTACGTGGCTGGCGCCGACCTGCCGGCACTGTTGAGCGGGGCACAACTGTTTGCTTTTCCCTCGCTATACGAAGGATTCGGCTTCCCGGTGCTGGAGGCGATGGCCTGCGGCGTGCCCGTGGTGTGCAGCAACGTCTCGTCATTGCCGGAAGTGGCCGGTGACGCCGCGCTACTGGTGGATCCGCTGGATACAGGGGCCTGGACGACAGCACTGGAGCGCACCCTTGCGGATGAGGAGCTACGAGCGGAGCTGACAACGCGAGGGTACGCGCAAGTGCGCCGCTTCTCGTGGCAACACGCTGCCGAGGAGACATTGAGAGTGTTGGAGGAGGCTGGTGCATAATGTAGGGGGGCAGACCTCCGAGGTCTCCAAGACCTCGGAGGTCTATTCGGCACGTGAGGAACGGCGAGGAGTGCGCATCCTCGGCGTGTGGGTGGACGACGTCACCTACGAGGATATGCTGGCCTGCTTGGATGGCTTTGTCGCTGCGGGTGGATCGCATCAGGTGGCGACTGTCAACCCGGAGTTCGTCATCGCCGCCCGCCGCGATCCCGAGTTCCAGGCCATTTTGAACGCGGCGGATCTGTGTCTACCGGACGGCGTGGGGTTGCTGTGGGCGGGCCGTATTCTGGGTCGCCCCTTGCGCCAGCGGGTGACCGGCTCCGATGGCGTCTGGCACATCGCGGGACTGGCTGCGCGGCGTGGTTACCGCCTGTTCCTCCTGGGTGCAGCCCCCGGCGTGGCAGAAGAAGCGGCGAGACGTTTGTGTGATCGGTATCCAGGTCTGGTGATCGCCGGCACTTATGCGGGCTCACCGGCAATTGAAGAGGAGGATGCTATTGTGGAGCGGGTGCGCGCGGCGCGCACCGACATCCTCCTGGTCGCCTACGGCCATCCCCGGCAAGAGAAGTGGTTGGCCCGCAACCTGGCCCGCAGCGGGGCGGCGGTGGGCATAGGCGTGGGCGGGGCGTTGGATTTCATCGCCGGGGTGGCGGTGCGCGCTCCCCGCTGGATGCAGCGGCTAGGGGTAGAGTGGCTGTATCGTCTGTGGCGTGAACCGTGGCGCTGGCGGCGGATGCTGGCCCTGCCGCAATTCGCGGGATTGGTGCTCTTGGAGCGGCTGAGGAGCGGGAGACAAACGAAGGTCGGGGGGCACTGATGGAGCTCGGATGGCACGACGCGCTCACCGAATCCCCCGTTAGCATTCCCTCTGCCCCCGGTCCAGTATCTCCTGCAGCTCATCAGGTGTAAACGGCTTTTGCAGCCAGCCGAGCACTTCTTTGCGCTCCAAAGCCGCAGCAATATCTGGGCTGAGGTGACCGGTTATAAAAATCACCCGTGCCTGGGGCTGTATTTTCAGGAAAGCCTCGGCGAGCTCTGGGCCGCTCATGCCACGCATCAGACAATCCGTGATCATAAAATCAAACTCGCACGTGCCGGCAATCTCGAGTGCCTGTTCTCCGCTCTCGGCAGTCTTGATCAGGTAGCCGGCGTCCGTCAGTGTGCGACTGAGGAGCGAGAGAATCATTGGCTCGTCATCTACGAGAAGAACCCATTTACTACATGTCATTTGATACGTCGTTATCCTCCAATTATCGTTAAATACTTTATAATATCATACCACAAAATAAAATAGCGGTGGGTAAAGGAAGTGTGTTAATCAGGTGAAGGTTATGGGGAGAATGGAGAGAGCGTAGCAAATCCCCAGCGGGAGGCACGAGGGGCGTCCTCTCGCCTCTTCCCTCCCCTCCAACTCGTGGATGGCGCTGAATTGTTGCTGTGACACTATTTGACTGGCCGCAATGGATAGAGTATAATGCACTACCTATCTCTAAGAGGGTGTCCGAAGTTCACCGCAAAGAAACCAAGAAACAGAGGAGTTACTTGCTCTTTCATGTTACTTTGTACCTTTGTGTCTTGGTGGTGATAAATGCATCTCGATTTTGCAGATACGCTCTAAGCAAGTTCATGAGCTGAATTCTTGACGAATGGGACAAGATGCCATTCTTGCTTTGCCCCACCTTGTCGGTTTGAGGCAGAACTTCGCTGATGCTCGTTCTACGAAACAAACCTTGACAGCAGATCTGGTTGTGGGGTTTGCTCATTGGAATGGCTGATCCAAGGGGTACATTGATGAGTTGGTCCATAAAGCTGGGCACGATCAAAGGCATTGAGATTCGTGTGCACGTTACTTTCTTCCTCATCCTCATCTGGGCGGCGGCGGAAGGGCTCTCGCAGTCTGGTGGTGGGTGGGGCAGGGCTATCTTTGGGGTTCTTTCCACGTGTCTGCTCTTCGTGTGCGTGGTGCTCCACGAATTGGGCCACAGCCTGGTAGCTATACACTTCGGGGGCCGAGTGCGGAACATCATTCTGTTGCCCATTGGCGGGGTGGCGCAGATGGAGAGTCTACCCGATAAGCCAATCCACGAACTGCTGGTGGCCATTGCTGGGCCGGCTGTAAACTTCGTCATCGCTACCGTGCTGATGCTCATTGCCCTGCCCATGATTCGTGCTGAAATCCCGACCGGCCTGCTGGTCACCTTGTCCTCACCCCGTGCCTGGTACGTGCTGATAGCTTTCGTCGTCAGGTTGCTATTCCGCTTGCTGGATGGCATAGACTGGCGGGCCCTGGTTCTCTACCTGTTGGGGGCTAATGCCAGTCTGGGTATATTTAATCTGCTCCCCGCCTTCCCCATGGACGGCGGGCGGGTGCTGCGGGGATTGCTGGCCCTGTGGCTGGATTATCTGCGCGCCACGCGGATCGCCATTAATGTCGGCCAATCGCTGGCCGTCATCTTGGGGTTCTTTGGGATTCTCACGGCTAACTGGATGCTGATGCTGATCGCCGTGTTTATATTCTTCAGCGCGGGACAGGAGGGCCGCGCGGTCGAGGCGAGGGTAGTTCTGGGAAACTTGCGGGTGGAGCAGGTTCTGAACAGCCAGGCTCCGAGTCTTTCCCCGTTACATTCCCTGGCGCACGTCTTGGACGTTGCTTCCCACTTGCGGCAGGCAAACTTCCCGGTGATGCAGGGCACCCGACTGGTCGGCGTGCTTACCCAGGATGACGTACTGGCTGCTCTGCATCAATATGGGGTTGAGGTCAGGGTGGGCAGGGTGATGCGCCGCCAATTTCCCATCGTCCGCCCTACCGATACCTTGCTGCACGCTCGGCAGCTCATAGCTCAATCGGGAATCAAGGCTCTCCCCGTTATGAATGGCAGCGTCGTGCTGGGACTGATCAGCCTGCAAGACATTGATGCAGCCTACCTCCTCTCTGCTACCCCCCATCTGGCCTGACGGGCTTCACCTCATGGACAGATCACCATGACCTGGCTCGTGCGCAAGATCGTTGACTTTTTCAGCTTCCTCTCCGGCCTCTATTACTCCCGTAAGTATGCCGTCATTGCCGACCGCATTGGCCGCGAGCCCAGCCGGGAGGACACTCATCGGCGGGGCTTCATCATTATTCAGGTGGATGGACTGGCCTACGAGTACCTGTTGGAGGCCATGGAGCGCGGGTATGCACCCCACATGCACCGCTTGTGGCAGCGTGGTATCCTGCATTTGGCGCGTTGGCGGTGTGGCCTGCCCAGTACCACCCCCGCCGTCCAGGCCGGGATCATGTTCGGCAACAATTTCGACGTTCCGGCCTTCCGCTGGTACGAGAAAGATACCCGCACTTCCGTGCTCACCAAAGTGCCCTTTCTGATCAAGACCATTCAGGATCGCATCTCCCAGGGGCGGCCCGGCATCCTGCGTGATGGGTCAAGCTACGTGAACATGGTGGACGGTGACGCCAGGTTGGCCCTCTTCACCCTGAGCGCCCTCGGCAGCCAGCGTTTTTTTGAGAACGTGCGTGGCCTCGGCTTCCTGCTCCTGTTCCTGCTTAACCCGTGGCGCGTGTTGCGAGTGGTCACCCACTCGGTGTGGGATTACCTGATGGACCTTAGCCGGCGGGTAGTGAGATTATTTGTCCCCGGTCGCTACCAGCCGTTTGACGTGATCTCCTCTTTTCTGATGATCCTCACCAACATCGTTCTCCGCGAGATTCAGACTTTTAGTGTGATGGTGGACATTTACCGGGGTGTGCCGGCCATCTACACCAACTATTACAGCTACGATGAAATGGCTCACCACTGCGGGGTCACCAGCCACGAGGCTCTCAGCGCCCTGCGGGGGATTGATCGCCAGATTCGGCAGATCAACCGCATTCGCACCCAGTATCACCGCAGAGAGTACGACCTGTACATCCTCTCCGACCACGGAATGACCCCTTCAGTGCCGTTCCAGAAAAAGTACGGTCAGACACTGGGGCAGTTCATCGCGCAGCAACTCGGTGAGGGGCTATTCATGGATGAGCAGTGGGGTGACGAGCGCCAGTGGGCGACCAAAGCCCAGTTTCTGATCCATGAGCTGGCCGGCATTGAGACTCGCCTCTCGCGACGAGGGGCGGCCTTGCTGCGCCTCGTCCGCCGTTACATTGAGGATCACGTTCCGCTGACCATTGAGGAGATGCCCTGGGACCTCACCCGCCGGAGCGACGTCGTCGTCCGCAACTCTGGCTCATTGTCCCACGTGTATTTCAACGTCTCTCCCCAACCCATGAACTTGAGTGAGATTGCACTAATCTATCCTGCTCTGCTCCGTGCCCTGATCGAGCATGAGGGCATCGGTTGGGTGGTGGGCCGAGAAAGCGGCGAGACGGTGGTCATGGGCAAAGAAGGGACTCGCACCCTGAATGGAGAGGGAGATATCCAGGGGCATGATCCCCTGGCTTCCCTGCCGGAACCGGAATACGCGGCGGCCCAGTTGCACCGTCTGGCGAGCTTCCCCCACAGCGGTGATCTGATCCTCCTGGGAACCTGGAATCCTGAGGAGGGGATCGTGGTCTCGTTCGAAGATCAGGTGGCCAGCCACGGTGGGATGGGTGGTCCGCAGGATTATCCTTTTATAATGTACCCGGCGGAGGTTGAGATGGACGTGGAAAGTATCACCAACGCCACAGATTTATACTCCCATTTCGTGCGCGTGTATAACCTGGTTTCCTCAGATCACGCGCACCCCGTCCGCCCCGATTCGTGAAATATGGAGCAACAGCATTTGCCCTTCCGCCCAATTTATGATATAATAGCCCCAGCGGGGGCTGTTGGTCCACTGTGTGTGGCACGTTGTGCCTCCCTCGCTTGTATCCCCACGCCAGCTCCATGTGCAGCCAAACGGGAGGGAAGGGTGCGGTTTTGTCCTGTCCGGTACTCCTGCGTGGTCTTAAGTTATGATCTATCCAAAGCTGTTCCGTGCCACAGCCCACCTCTATGCCCTTCCCCATCTCCTCTCGTGATCCACTTTGATGGATATTTCCCCTGGCCGCATCAATAGAGCGGTATGCCTGTCTACCACCGATTGGACTAATCTCTACTTTCGGCCAAGGTCTTACGGCAAAGGAGCGTAATCTATGACCGAAAAATTGACCACCAAACCAGTGACCACGTTTCTGGACGAGCTGGCCAGCTCTGCGCCTGCTCCGGGCGGGGGTAGTGTGGCCGCGTTGTCGGGCGCGTTGGGCGCTGCGCTGGTGAGCATGGTGTGTAATCTGACAGTGGGCAAGAGAAAGTATGCCGACGTGCAGGACGACATCCAGGCTCTGCTGGAACAGTCTGAGGCACTGCGCCACGAACTGGTTGATCTGCTGGAGGCAGATGTACAGGTGTACACCTCGGTGTCCAAAGCGTACAAGATGCCCCGCCAGACCGAGGAAGAAAAGGCCGCTCGCCGGGCGGCCATCCAGGCCGCGTTGAAGGATGCCACCGCCGTGCCGATGAAAGTCGCCGAGGCCTGCGTAAAAGTGCTCGACCTGTGCATCCCGGCTGCGGAGAAAGGTAACGTGAACGCGGTTAGCGATGCTGGGGTAGCCGCCTTGATGGCCGAGGCGGGGCTGCGCAGCGCCGCGCTGAACGTGCTGATCAACCTGGGGGCTATAAAGGACGAGGATTTCGTCGAGCGGGAGAGGGCCAGGCTGGACGCGCTGCTGGAGGGCAAAGCCGGGTTGAAAGAGAGGATCTATAAACTAGTGGCAGAGAAGTTATGAGAACACTCAGGTGACAGTCACCTCGGAGGTGACTGTCACCTGAGTTCGCTCATTAAAAAAAGGCCATTCCTCCCTTTAGTTAACCAGGGGAGGAATGGCCAATAGGGTTTGGGGGGCGGCAGACCCCGCTTTTTTCTCTTGTTGTGATACCCTGCCGCTTGTGCTTGTGGTGGATGCTCAGACCGTTACCTGGTGGAACGCTCTGGCCGGAGTGATGCGGAATGCAAACTCTATCCCGAATCGAGTTTGCCGCTGCGCTGCTTCTAGCACTTTGCGCATGAGCATCACGTTGGTCATAGGGCCGATGCCGCCGGGAACGGGGGTGATGGCGCTGGCGACCTCCTTGACGGCCTCGAAATCCACGTCGCCAACCCACCTATCACCCAGTTTAGCGAAGCCGAAATCGAGCACCGTGGCACCCGGCTTGACCATCTCCGCGGTGATCAGATGGGCTACCCCTGTGGCAGAGCAGAGGATGTCGGCCTCGCGGGTCATCTCGTATAAGGGGTTGGTGTGGAGCTCGCAGATGGTTACCGTGGCCCAGTGTTGCACCAGTAGAAGGGCCATGGGTTTGCCCACCAGAGGACTGGCGCCCACAACTACTGCCCGCTGACCATCAATGTTGATCCCGTAATGCTTCAGGATCTCCAGGCCAGCCAACGGGGCGGAGGGTACAAAATAGGGCCCTACGTCCTGTGCCCGGTCAACGAAGGCGGCCTGAGCCAGCCGTCCAGCGTTCAAGGGATGGACACCATCTACATCCTTGGCCGGCTCAAGGGCTTCGACCACCGCCGCGTCGTTAATGCTTTTGGGCATCGGCTTCTGGACTATGATGCCGTGTACTCCCTTGTCGGCGTTCAGCTCCCGTACTCGGTCTATCATCTCCTCTTCGCTCACATCCGTGGGCAGGATATGGGACTGAAAGGCTATGCCTACTCGCTCGCAGGTTCGCTTGATCATCTTGGCATAGCTGACCGAGGCCGGATCCTCACCTGCACGCACCAAAGCCAAAGCGGGAACGATACCTTCTTCCTTTCGGAACAAGGCTACGTCTTCTTTAACTTTGGCTGTGATTGACTTGGCTAATGCTCGCCCGTCTAAGATTTTCGCACTCATTTTCTCTCCTCCCCTAAAATATTTTTTCATTCGCGTTCGTGTATACTATAGCACATTAATTAAAAAATATCATCGTCCGAAACATTCAACTTATTTCGTATTTTGCGCTTAGTAAAGGTGTGGTGAAGGTGTATGAACTTGTCTTCAATATAAGCATTTCTGCGTAGGTCATTATCCCTCAAGATTCGTAGCTCACTTGTGTTTAGCTTTGGACAATGATATAATCTTGCGGGGAGGAATGGTGGAATGTATGGATAAGATCAGGATCCTATTGGCCGACGACCATGCTTTGGTGCGGGAGGGCACTAAGGAACTGTTGGAGCGGGAGGCTGATCTGGAAATAGTAGCTGAGGCCGACGATGGAAAGACGGCCGTCCAGTTGGCCACTAAACGGCGCCCCGACGTGGTTATCATGGATTTCGCCATGCCCAAGCTCAATGGCATCGAAGCCACCAAGCAGATCAAGGCTATTGATCCGAGCATTGCTGTGCTGGTGCTCACCGCCTATGACAACGAACAGTACATCTTCGCCTTCCTGGAGGCGGGTGCCGCCGGCTACCTGTTAAAGGACGTTCACGTAGATGAACTGATCAAAGCTATCCGGGCTGTGCACGTCGGGGAGTCGATACTTCACCCGGCGATCGCCCGCAAGGTGATTAATCGTTTCGCCCAGCCCGCAGAAAAGCGCGGTAAAGAGAACGCTTTGGATCAGCTCACCAAGCGGGAGCTAGAGGTTCTGAAACTGGCTGCCAAAGGGATGTCGAACCGTGAGATCGCGCTCGATCTCTCTATTAGCGTGCGAACAGTACAGACGCATCTGAGTAACATCTTCACCAAGATAGGGGTTGGTTCACGCATCGAAGCGGTGATATACGGCCTCAGACAAGGTTGGTTCACCCTCGAGGATCCGCTCTAAATAAAGGGTTATTTGCCACTGTTGAAGCTGGAGCATTGAAAGTATGAATTCGTCCTTAACGTCGTTGTGGAAGCGATGGAAGAAGATTGTAAGTAACCGCAGCTTCTGGATCCTTGTGGTTGTGCTGATCGGCACCACATTTCTCCATTACTATACTCCTCAGATAAGATTACTGGCCTCATACCCTATTACTCGACATGCGGCAGAGCGTATCATTTTTATCCTCGCCGCCGTCAGCGCCACCTTCGCCTTTGGGTACGTGGGTGGGTTGGTGACCCTGGCCCTCGTTGTGCTGCTCATGCTCCCCCGTGTTTTCCTGATCTCATCCCATCCAGTGGATGCCTTTGTAGAGGTAGTTGCCGTTGCCCTCATCGGCTACCTTGCGGTGTGGATGCTTGGCTCCAAGCAAAGGGCTGTTTCGCGGCTGAAGACGATCAATACCATCACCACCGTGTTGACCCAATCCCTTGAGCTGGAACAGATTCTGAACGATGTCCTGGATAGGATTTTGGACGTAATGGATGCGGAAGCTGGCGCGGTGTATCTTCTGGATAAAGAGGAGCAGGGATTGACGCTGATTGCTCATCGGAACTTGCCAGCGGAGGTGATAGAAACTGCGAGCGGGTTGAAATCGGCCAGGATGCTTACCCGTTGCGAGGGCTTTAAATATCAGTTGTCTATGCCGTTGCGCTCGAAGGGCAGTGTTAATGGCTTGCTCGTCGTGGGTAACCCAGAGCCCTCTCCCGCTCTTCGCAGGGAAGTGAAGCTGGTAACCACCGTTTGCAACGCAATCGGCGTGGTCGTTGAGAACGCCCGGCTGTACCAAAATATTGCCCGGCAATTACAAACCGAACGATGCGTGTGCGAGGTAGTTGAGGAAATCACCTCTGAACTGGAGTTAGACAGGGTTCTCCCCAAGGTAATGCAGATCGCCGAAGGGCTGGTAGGGGCCGATGGGGGTGTTGTGGCCTTGTGGGACGAGGAGAGAAATGTCATTACCTACCCGTATCTTCACAATTTGCCCCGGGCACTGGCCGAGGTAACGGTGTCCGAGGGAGAGGGACTATCTGGGGAAGTAATGAGCACTGGTCGCCCCATAGTTGTTGATAATTATCAGACTTATGCCAAGTCTGTGCCGGCCTTTGTCCAGGCTGGCCTCGCCAGCGTGGTGGCGGTGCCCATCGTGAGCGGCGTGAGGACGTTTGGTGCGCTGAGCCTTTTCAGTATCAATAAGACGAGAGTGTTTTCTGATAGAGAGGTGACCATCCTCACGGCTATAGGCCGCCAGGCCGGTATCGCGATTGAAAATGCGTACTTGTATGAAAATATGCGTTTCTACGCTCGCCGAATTACCCGGGCACAGGAAAACGAGCGCCGGCGCATCGCCCGCGAGCTTCATGATGACACGATTCAATCCTTGATTGTACTTTCGCGCCGCCTGGAGACCCTGGCGACCTCCAATGGACAACTGTCTAAAGCTACCGCTCAAGGTCTCATGGAGCTGCGGGAATTGACGGGAGGTGTGATACAGAGAGTGCGGCGCTTTAGCCAGGACCTGCGGCCTTCCATCCTAGATGATCTTGGCCTCCTGCCTGCATTGGAAGAATTGACGGCTGATTTGAATCATCAGACTGGTCTTCAGGCGGAGTTTCGAGCGTTGGGTGCAAAACGACGCCTTTCATCCGAAGTGGAGCTTACACTGTTTCGTATAGCACAGGAAGCATTAAATAATGTCAGGAAACATGCTCAAGCGACCAGAGTCGTGCTCACGGTGGAGTTCATCAACGGTGCTGTCCAGATGACAGTGCAGGATGACGGCAAAGGATTTATCCCCCCTAAATTGACTGAACACCTGGTGGCCGTGGGTAAGCTTGGACTGCTGGGCATGTATGAACGAGCCCGGTTGATTGGGGGCACGCTCACAGTGGAGTCGGCACCTAGCCAGGGAAGCAGGGTGATTGTCAAAGTGCCAACCTGAGCGCTGTAAGAGGATCGTTTTTTAGGTCAAATGGGATCGAAGGGGCAGGCAATAGGTTGGATGTAGAAACAGCCATCGAAACCAGGATAAAACCCCAACTCATTAAGACCTTTGGCCAACGTGGGGCTAATTCCTTACTGACCTGGGCCACGATTGCTTACGTGACTACCAATGGGGACGAAAAAGAGAGATATAGAGCTTTTGTGCACTCTATATGCTCCGATGATCGCGTTGTCAGGGAGTGTGGTGAAAGGGTTGTAGCAAGGTGGGAGGAGGAGTGGAAAGCCTTAGTGGCTTAATTGCTTAAGTAAAGCCAAGGTTGATGACGTCGGGATCGGGGTATGAGGGTGCCAACTATGCGGTCGAATTCGATGAGATGGAGAGGACCACATCTTTGACCTGCGAGGTCCGTGGTCCTGTATCCAAGAGGGACAGCAGCTTTTACGAGGTCATCTGTGAATTCCTGTCCCAAGATGTCCCCTATGCCGCCTGGGGTGATCCTATCGGCCATTGCCACGGCCACGTTTGGTGGACGATAACGAAGTGAAGGAGGTGGCTATGACTGCAAAGATCTTAGATGGCCGAGCCTTGGCCAAGACGATACGTGAGGAGATCGCCGCCGAGGTGGCCGAATTCAAGGAAAAGCATGGCTTTCCCCCCACCATCGCGGTGGTGCGGGTCGGCGAGGATCCGGCTTCGGTGAGCTACGCCAAGATGATAAGGAGAAACTTTGAGCGGGTAGGGATGGGATTCAGCCTGCACGTCCTGCCCGAATGGGCCAGCCAGGAAGAGGTTATGGATCTGATCGCCCGGCTCAATGTTGACGATGCGGTACATGGCATCATGATCCAGGAGCCTATGCCCAGGGGCATTGATGCCGCAGCGGTTAGACTCGCTCTCTCGCCGGAAAAGGATGTTGATGGAG
>Ga0116200_10000576_pt1 | contig 12417 bp, 12 predicted proteins | sample Mar14436cmmetaG_FD_94478 | JGI IMG/M metagenome (GOLD analysis project Ga0116200, IMG submission 94478) | Marine hydrothermal vent microbial communities from Guaymas Basin, Gulf of California to study Microbial Dark Matter (Phase II) - Marker... ... | reverse complement strand
GTCTACATATTGATATGGGTGGTGTGAGAGATGCTAGACCCCGTCGCGACTTTTGAGGCTCTGATGCTAATACTAGTGTTTCCGGGCCTGCTGATACCCCTGTTCGACAAGGGGAGGGGGAAGAAGTCTCCAATGATTGGTCCACTGTCGGTTGCGATACTGGCAGTCTCGCTGGCGCTAGCTCTCTACATGGCCGTCCAGCTCTCCCAGCTCCCGGGACCCGTCTACGCCTTTGAGGCCACGGTGCGGTTCGACCCCTACTCTGCATACTTGGGCGCGTTGGTGACGTTCGGCACGCTGCTGGTCGCACTGGCTTCTCTGCCAGAAGTGAGATCTTGGCCGACGGCTCCCAGCTACTTCTCTCTCCTGCTGCTGGCACTAGCTGGCGTCCTAACGATGCTCTACGTGGCAGATTCGGCAGTCCTCCTGTCCGCCTGGACCGTCGTGGCAGTCGCCTCGTACGTCGTGGTAGGGCTCAAGAAGGACGTCAGATCGCTAGAGGGGGCTGCGAAGTACGGGCTCATGGGCGCGACGTCCTCCTCACTCCTAATCTTTGGACTAGCTGTGCTCGTCGGACTCACAGGCTCGAGCGCCCTCCCAATCGAGTTCAGCCTACCTAGAGCGGATGTTGGCCTAATAATGCTGGGAGTCCTCCTGCTGCTGGCAGCCTTCGGCTTCAAGCTCGGCATGTTTCCGTTCCACGGCTGGCTGCCTGATGTCTACGGGGGCGTCCACCCAATACTCGTGTCCTACATTGCCGGTGTAGTCAAGATGGCGGCCATAGCCGGGCTTCTGAGGATGGTCCTGCCTCTCGCACCAGCGGTCGGCCCCAAGTGGCTGCTCACCCTGGGCCTGTTCTCCGTGCTCACCATGACGTTCGGCAACATGGTAGCCTTGGTGCAGAGGAATGTCCAGAGGATGATGGCCTACAGCAGCATAGCGCACGCTGGATACCTGCTGGTGGGCTTCGCCGCGGTCATCGACCCTCTGACTAGGCAGGTGGGTCTTCAGGGAGTCGCGCTCCACCTGACCACATACGTGCTGGCGAAGGTGGGCATATTCGTCGCACTAGCGTACATGATCAGGAAGGGCGTCGGACTGACTCTCTCCGACCTCAGGGGAATGGGCAGGCGGATGCCCGTGCTTGGCATAGCGTTCTCCACGCTCCTGCTTAGCTTGATGGGCATGCCGCCGCTAATAGGCTTCTGGAGCAAGTTCACCTACCTGTTCTACTCGGTCGTCGACACCGCTCCATGGCTCGCCTTGATAGGCGTGCTGAACAGCGGGATCTCCGTGGGCTACTACGCTCAGATCATTAGATACCTGTACTTCGCTGGTGAGGCGCCAGAGGATGCTCCTCGAGAAGACCTGAAGGATCCAGCCCTTTGGGTAGTGACCGTGACAGCGCTGCTGACCTTGATCTTGGGTCTAGGCCTAGCTCAGCCCCTGGCCGAGTTTATCGGCCCCTGACCCCCTCTTTTTAACCCCGGTAAATGCGATCTCCTGCTCGGTTCTCCATAAGGCTCCCTCATGTTGATATGAGGAGGCTACCACACTGCAGGCGGCTTAGACCCTTGTCGAAAGGGCCGCCACCTGCGCCACCGCCGATAGAGAAAATGCCGCTTCTTAGCGATGGACATTGTGGACTCTGAGCACTTGAAGTGGTCGGAGGGGCTAGGAGAAGGTAGCGTGGTCCAGAGAAGTATGCTTCGACCGCTGAGAGGAAGAGAACTACAACATACAAGCTCAGGACTCAAGCGAGTCCTCGGGAGGCGGGCGATAGTAGTGCGATAGAGTGATCTCTCAACGAGCCTGCCGTCGAGACAGGGTTCGATTTAGCCGCTCCCTCGGCTCCGCTCATCGCTCCACACTAGAGTTTTGGCTTGATCTCCTTCAACTTGATCCAGAACTTCCTTGGCTCCACCCACATCTCCGCCTCGTAGCTCACGAGCAGGTCAAGATACTCTATTCTCGCCACCCAGAACTCGGCTTTCAGCACAGGATGTGAGGCAGGCGCGCCGACTGCTGGCGAGTACCTGTACCCCTCAGCCTCGAGCTTTACATTCCCAAGTTTGAACTTCTTCTTGCCGAGCCGCTTTACCTTTCCAGCGGACTTATCCAGCTTCTCTCTTTTCTGGAGTGGCTCAGAGTGTAGTATGTCGTAGTAGGCTACGAAGGGCCCTAAGTAGTTCTCGAGGGCGTACTCAGCCCTGCCAGGTGGAACCTCCTCTCCCTCTACCTCCGCTCTCATCACCGACCCGTCCTGCCTCAGCCAGAACTCTCCAGGCCCCGCATAGCTCGGAAGGAGCTTGACGACTTTGCAAGCTTCCCCCTCTACTTCCTCCTGACCGATCAGCCTAAACCCCCACTCGCCCGACTCGAGACCTTGTCCCATCTCTAGTCTCATGAGGGAAACGACTTCCAGCAACGACACGAGCGCCCTAGAGACCTCACGCATCGAGGATTTCCTTAGGCTCCCCCAGATTAAAGGAGTCGTCGCGAGTTAGCTGGTAAAAAGGATAAATACTACCCCAAAACGATTGAACGGGCTCAACGATGGTCAAGCATACTGTAAAGAAGATAGGCGTGTTGTCCGTTTTTAAGACATTTCTGACCGTTGGACTGATCGTTGGCGCGCTGCTTGGGCCGTTTCTGAGCGTGATGTTCTCCTCATCTCCAGCGGGAGTGCTCGGTTTTGAGGCTCCATCAACTGAACCTCCAACGGGTTTGTTTAGCCCTGCTTCTGGACTGCTGAGCGGAATAATAGGGGGTCTATTCTACGGATTGGCGGTTGCGATCCTCGGGAGCCTAGGGGCCGCCTTATACAACGTGGCTGCAGGCGTCGTTGGGGGCATAGAACTCGAGCTAGAGCAGCCTAGCGAGCGCTAACAGCTCATGAGCCGAGATTCAACCGCTTACCTACTCCGGGAAGTTCAGGGAGTCGGACATCCGTGAGTCGTCGGAGATCCCTCATCGCGAATGCGGCGAAATTATAACAACAACTTCCCGCAAGCCTCTTCTCGCTTGCTACCCTTCAACGCTTTGAGTCGGCGGATGTACGGGGTATACTGGGGAGAGAAGAGCCAGCGAGAGCTAGCCCTAGTACTGCTCTACAGGAGGAGCAGGAGGACAGGATACGACGTACTCCTGGGAGCGCTAAACGAGAGCGAGATCGGAGAACGCGTAGACTTCTACCTAGTCGATGGAGATCGCCTAATAAGGGAGGGAGAGCTAGGAAAACTAGTCTGGCTGGTCAGGAGCCTGTCTGCCAGGTATCGCACGGTTATGCTACTGGCAGGCTTCTTTACCACGGACTTCGTATCTAACTACGAGTTTTACAAGAGGCTGCCTGAGACAAAGAGAGTCGGGGATAACGTCATACTACTGGCGGGCGGACCTCACCCGTCTGGCGACCCCATCGGGACTCTGAGGGTAGGGTTTGACTTCGCCTTCGTGGGCGAGGCCGAGGAGAGCCTGATCCACTTTACCAGGGCGGTCCTCGAAGGAGAGGACTACCTGGAGACCAGGGGAATTTGCTTCATCAGCCGGGAGCGCGATGGAACTCAAGAAGTGGTGTTTACGGGTCGCCCCAGTCCAGCGAGCTTAGACGAGCACCCTCCATTCGCGCCTAAGAAGAGGCTGTTCAACGAGATAGAGATAACACGAGGGTGCCCGTTCGCGTGCGCATTCTGTCAGACCCCCTTCATCTTCGGGGGGAGACCCCGCCACCGCTCGGTGGAGAACATCGTGAAGTGGGCCGAATTCATGGCTAAGTTCGGGAAGAAGGACATCCGCTTCATCACACCCAACGCTCTATCTTATGGAAGCGCGAGCGGAATCTCGCCAAACTACCACGCCGTTCAAGAACTCCTAGACAGGCTGCACAGAGTGGTGAGAGTTGGGTACGGTGGGAGGATATTCTTCGGCAGTTTTCCCAGCGAGGTCAGACCCGAATTCGTTGACGAGGATATGCTGAAATTCGTGAGGGCTTGCGTTAGCAACGATAGGATAGCGGTGGGTGTGCAGTCTGGGAGCGACAGGATTCTCAGCCTCACCAGAAGGAGACACACGGTAGAGGAGGCGATCTCAGCCGTCCGCGCTGTTACAAAGGCTGGCTTCTCGGCTGAAGCCGACTTCATCTTTGGGCTCCCGTTCGAGACGAGGGAGGACTACGAGGAGACGTTGAAGGTAATCGAGAGGCTGGTAGGCATGGGAGCAGTGATACGCGCTCACGTGTTCTTGCCCCTGCCGGGAACCCCGCTCGGCGACCTAGATGCGAGACCCATACCTCTCTACCTCAAGAAGAACATATCCAAGCTCACTGGGGCGGGGAAGCTTCGCGGAGCCTGGAGAAACCAAGAGAAGCTGTCGTTCATGATATCTACCTTCAGGTCAAGGGGGATAATACTCCCTACGAAGCTCAACTACGCACTCCTATCTGAGGGCAGGATGGAGCTAGATTAACTGAATTAAGCAGAAAACCTGCTATCTAGTGGTAACTTTCTGGTTTTTCAACTTCCTCAGGGGGGTAGATAAAATAGATCCACTACGATGGCGCCGAGGTGACGGGGAAGAGGAATTCCTCTTTAAGTCAATCTTTATATATTTCACCTACTACATGCTGCAATCCGGAGTTTCATCTGTCTTTGAGGGGATAAATGAGAAAGAATTTGATGAATCTTGCAGCTTTGATCTCTTTGGTGATTTTAGTAGTAGTCCCCAACGCGGCGTGGGCAGCGCCCGCCCCAGCAGGCGGAGGATGCTGCTGCGTAACGTCAGGCCAGGGCAAGGACCTGAAGTACGTCAGGGCATCCGCGGTTGCGCCGGCCGCCCTTCCCGAGCTGATCGGAACTGTCGCGCGCGACGCTCGTAGTGTGCCCCCCGAGTGGAGAAGACCCCCAGTTTGGCGATCCCGCCCTCGCATGTCTTACTTATATTCACATATATTATGTGAATTCGCGTGCCCAACCTGACCGTGTCCCTGCCGGAGGATCTCAGGAGGCGCATGAGGGCGCATCCCGAGGTAAGGTGGAGCGATGTCGTGAGGCGCGCGATAGAAGAGTATCTTGACCGACTCGAGTTCGTCGAAGAGGAGCCCATGGCCGCCCTGGCTGAGAGGATGAGGGAACTAGAGGGCTACGACCCTGAGACCGACAAGCCTACTGCCAGCGAGCGGGACGTTGCCGACGAGCTGGAGAGGGCGAGGGTGGAGGGGCTTGAAGAACTCGAGCGGTGAACTCTACGACACCTCTGCTCTGATCTCAGCTTGCAAGAGGGGAAGTAAGGGACTGAGGGGGTACACCACAGCACTCAATGTGGTGGAGTACCCGCCGAGCCTAGCGCTAGGGGGCCTTAGAGTCATCTACCCTACTAGGGAGGACTACGAGGTGGCCATCCGGCTGCAAATCAGGCTCAGGAGAATCGGGAGAGCCGTCGGAGCGATCGACCTCTTGGTGGCGAGCGTCGCCGTCAGACGGAACTTGGAGGTGGTCACGAGCGACAGGGACTTCGAGGCCATAGCTGAGGTGGAGCCGAGGCTCAGGCTAAAGCTGATCGAAGGCGAGAGACTCTGAGCTGCTCAGCCGCTTGTGAGGCCCCCTGAGCTTCAGAACACACCTCTCCCTCCAAGATTGGAGGGAGAAGGAAGATAAGCCTACTCTGCCAGCCTCCGCGCCCTTTAACCACTTTGTCAAGAACTAGTCAACTACCCCTGAAGTTGTTACCGGGAACTTCATGCTATACCTAATCCTATAACCAACCTTACGTACCTCTACTACCTGTGTGGCTCAGGAGACTCCCGCCGCCCCCTAAGGGGATAACCGTGGGACCCAAAGGCCGAGAAGGCGCCCCGCTCCACAAGCTCACGACGATCCCAATGCCGTCTCCTCGACGAACCCCTTAGCCGTGGCGATCAGTATCCCCCTCTCCCTGGCTTCCTCTAGCGCAGGCGGCTGGACTACCATGGTGTAGATGACCTTTATCAGCCCCTTTTCTCCCATGCTCGGTCTCACCTTGAGGAGCTTCCTCACCCTCCCGTCGAACTCCCTGACGCGCCTCGCGCTCAGCCTGGTCTTAACCTCTCCTATGACGATGAGTTCCTCAGTCTCCCCGTATATGTCGTACTCCGTTTCGTCGATCCTAAGAGACCTAAGTTCCACTTGAATCCCGCGCCTCTTCAGCAGCCAGGAGACTACCTCTCTCCCCTCCTCCAGCGTCAGGGCGAACCTCTCGAGGGTAGTCTCCACTCGCGTCAGCTTTTCGTCGAGTTGACCGAACTTCTTGTCGTGCTCGGCCAGCCGCTCCTTGATCGCCTTTATCTCGCCGATTATCTCGTTAAACTTCTTGTCGTGCTCAGCCAGCCGCTCCAATACCTCCCTGTAGCCGATGACCCCGGCTACCGCGTGCCTGAACTCCTCGTCGTCGCGCAGTGCCTTGAGGAACCTCTTCTTCTCCTCTAGGGAGAGGGACATCGTTTATAGACCCTCAGAAAGGCAGTATAAAAATCTCTTCTGCAGAAAGCGGCATTCCGCGCCTACCGACGTGGTTTCCACGTGGGCTCCCCGGCAGAGCCCTCGACCTTCAGGCCCGCGGGAGGAGTGGTGAAGCGGGGGCAGGATGGCGGGAGGCGCAGGATAGCCCAGCGCACTTGGTCATATCTCCCAGCCCGAGTTCCTCAAGCTTCCCACGCCTTGGTAATCCCATCTCCGGGCGAGCCTTCTGTATATGCACTAGATGCCTGCGTTAATGCATCGAAATCAAAGGTCCAACCTCAACATACACTCAGCATAGTGTAGAGGCCACTACATCACGAGTAAGATACCTAGCACGGCTAGAAACACCGGGACGGAGTACTTGCGCAGTATTCGAACGCTCACATCGCCTAGCCTAACGGAGATTAGGTTAGCAAGGGAGCCGGTCACCAGCCCAACCCTTCGCGTTCACTCCGAGAGTAGAAGGTTCTTCCAGTTGCTCGTGTGGTTAACGAGCGCTACCGTGGCCAAGGCTATGATACTCTCTACCTCCAACTCGGCCGTCTTACACAGCCCCTATCTCAAGCCTCATTGAGGAGATAAAATCCAGCATCGACACAGGGGCCTTGGAGACCTCGCGCATCACGGAATCCCACGCTCCTCGGGGGTAAAGTCCTCGGTTGGTTGTGGCCGCCACTTTATCTTAGTCCGGAAGAGGCTTGGGAGGGGGGTGCGGCTTGGAGTTCAGGCTGGCCCTCATCGGATTTGGAAACGTTGGGCAGGGGTTGGCCCGCATTCTGAGGGACAAAGGACGGATAATTAGGGAGAGGTACGGGCTGGACTGCAAAATAGTCGCGATATCGGACCCAATCAAGGGTTCAGTTTACGATGAGGGAGGGTTAGATCCAGCCACGCTCCTAGCCTTGGTCGAGAAGGACGGTCACGTCAACAACTATCCTGGCGGGGTGAAAGGCCTAGACAGCCTAGAAACCATCCGGGGGACCGATACAAATGTAGTGGTTGAGGTCACGCCGACCAACGTCGAGACGGGAGAACCTGGTCTCACGCACATTAGGACGGCGTTAGAGGTCGGCAAACACGTAGTTACCTCGAACAAGGGCCCGATAGCCCTAGCCTACCGCGAACTAATGACCTTGGCCGAGGAGAAGGGGGCAATTCTGAGGTTCGAGGGGACGGTGCTCAGCGGAACGCCAGCCATAAGCCTCGCCACGGAGGCTCTGGCAGGCGCCGACGTGCTGGAGGTCAAGGGCATCGTCAACGGCACGACCAACTTCATCTTGACAAAGATGGAGGAGGGCATGAGCTACGAGGATGCGCTTCGTGAGGCCCAGAGGCTTGGATACGCAGAGGCTGATCCCACAGCCGACGTTGAGGGATGGGACGCAGCAGTCAAGCTGGTCATCTTGGCCAATGTGGTCATGGGGGCCGACATTACACTCCGGGATGTGGAGAGAGAGGGAATAACTGGAGTGACGAGGGAGGACGTCGAGGATGCCTTAAGAGACGGTCAGAGGATCAAGCTGATTGCGTCTGCAAGGAGAGAAGGCTCCAGAGTGATAGCGAGGGTTGCGCCAACCAGGGTTCCGCTGACCCACCCGCTGGCCAACGTCATGGGGGCCACGAACGCTCTCACGCTAGTCACGGACCATCTAGGTGAGGTTACAATAGTCGGCCCAGGCGCGGGAAGGGTCGAGACGGGTCAGGCAATCCTGTCTGACCTCTTGGCGATTCACAGGCTCTTGAGGTGAGGCATGTGAGCGGCGGCTACGTTGGAAGGATCTTGGAGGTGAACCTGTCGAGCGAGAGAGTTGAGGTCAGCCCGCTAGACGAGAGACTTGCTAGGATGTTCATAGGGGGGAAGGGGCTGGGCGCAAAGATCTTGTATGATTCATTGAAGCCCGGAGTAGATCCACTGAGTCCTGAGAACCTGCTGATATTTGCCACCGGACCTCTGACCGGGACGGAGGCGCCCACCTCTGGCAGGTTTGCCGTTGTGACAAAGTCTCCACTCACTGGCATCTTCTTAGACAGCCAGGTGGGGGGTCATTTCGGGCCAGAGCTGAAGTTCGCCGGCTACGACGCTCTCGTTATAAAGGGAAAGGCGGATAGCCCAAAGTACCTCCTCATCAGGGACGACGAGGTCGAAATACTGGATGCCGCAGACCTCTGGGGCCTGACCACAGTTCAGACGGTCCAGGCGATAAGGGAGAGGCACGGAGACAGGAGGCTAAGGGTCGCCAGCATAGGCCCTGCCGGAGAGAGGCTTGTCAGGTTCGCCTGCATAGCGATAGATCATCACCTCCAGCCGGAGAGGGGAGGGCAGGCCGGCAGGGGCGGTGCCGGAGCTGTCATGGGCTCCAAGATGCTGAAAGCGATAGCCGTCAGGGGCACGGGCAGGATGGAGTATGCAAAGCCAGAGGAGTTCAGGGAGGCCGTAAAGAGGGCCATGGAGGCGATAAGCTCCAACTCATTCATCCCGATCAGGAGGAGGTACGGTACGCCGCTCTGGGTGGGCCCAATGAACGAGATGGGAATCCTCCCGACGCGTAACTTCCAGCGGTCGACATTCGAGAGGGCCGACGAGATCACCGGGGAGACGATGAGGGAGAGGATCGTTGTCTCAGACAGGGCCTGCTACAACTGCCCGATAGCCTGCGGGAAGTACAGCGAGGTTAGGTCTGGCAAGTACGCGGGCACCGCCGTTGAGGGCCCCGAGTACGAGGTGATAGCGCTCATGGGCTCCGCCTGTGGCGTGGCCCCCATAGAAGCCGTGGCTAGGGCCGCCCAGCTGATCGACGAGCTCGGGCTGGACGGGATCTCAACCGGAAACGTGATCGCGTGGGCCATGGAGTGCTACGAGAGGGGGATCTTCACCGGCGAGGATACCGGCGGGCTAGACCTCAGGTTCGGAAACGCAGACGCCATGATAGAGATGGTCGGGAGGATAGCGTACCGCGAGGGGCTCGGTGATCTCCTAGCAGAGGGGGTCAAGAGGGCCTCGGAGAAGCTTGGGAGGGGCTCGGAGAGGTTCGCGATGCATGTGAAGGGCATGGAGCTGCCTGGATACGAGCCCAGGGGATCCTTCGGAATGGCCTTAGCCTACGCCACGTCGGACAGGGGAGGATGCCACCAGCGCGCCTGGACCGTCAGGGCGGAGATCGAGGGTAGGCTCGGGCCCAGATTCTCGATAGAGGGCAGGGCCAAATTCGTTAAGGAGACGCAGGACGAGAGGGCGGCCTGCTTCTCCCTCGTGCTGTGCGACTTCGCTCCGCTGGAGGTAGGTCACTTCGTGGATATGCTGAACGCGGCCACGGGCTTCGACTTCTCAGAGGAGGAGTACCTGAGGGCTGGCGAGAGGATATGGAACCTGACCAGGATGTTCAATGTGAGGGAGGGTGTGAGCAGGAAGGACGACACGCTGCCTCCCAGGATTATGGAGGAGCCTCTGCCTGACGGCCCAGGCGCCGGAAACGTGATCACGAGAGAAATGCTCGACCGCATGCTGGATGAGTACTATGAACTCAGAGGTTGGGACTCTAACGGCGTGCCAACTTCAGAGAAGCTTAAAGAGCTAGCTCTCTCTGAGTTAATCTCAGATCTACCGGGAGGATGACGTAGGCATCCTAATCTCCATCTCCTAGACCTATGTTTTCTGAGCCAGCCCCACCCTCAGTTTTGAGCTGGGTGGTACGAACGTACCCTTACCTCCATCATGCGCCGGGACTAATCACAATGTGATTCTCCCGAGACCGGCTGCTCAACAGGCGTCACCTATTGCGAGGCGCATCAGGACCCGTTTCGGTCTACTAGTGAAGGGGTCCCTTTCCCTCTGATTAGGCTGGATCTCTCTAAGAGGAGGTGTGGGATCGCTCACTTATCGTAGCTTACATTGCCTTGCATGCTAAGCGCGGCGCGGTCTGGCCCCGGCGCCCTAGTCAGTGCGCCGGGGCCGACAGCAGCTCATGTGGCCCTGATCTCTCGCGCCTTCGCGACGATGATGCACCCAGGGTCTGGCGCCTGCGGGTCTCTCAAATATCCGTAGGCCCTCGCTCTGCACCCGCCGCACACGTACCTGAACGGGCAGGTCCCGCAGGGCTCACTTAGGGAGTCCTTATCCCTGAGCTTCCACAGGAACTCGTCGGTACGCCACCACTCCTCGAAGCGGTCTCCCAACTCGAGCACGTTTGCCAGGGTCTTCGGGAAGAACACGCACGGCCTCACGTCCCCGTTGGGCGAGAGTCCGATGTAGAACCTGCCGGCCCCGCAGCCGCCGATGAAGTCGGCCAGGCTCCTGAGCCTCCCGCCCAGCTCGGCGTCGTAGAAGTGGGTCGGCAGCACCAGCCTGTCCGACTCACCCTCCCTCGCCTCCGCCTGCAGGGACACCCTGGCGAACTGAGGGGCCGTGGTCAGCACCTTCGGGCTCCCTCCCTCCCTCAGCTTCTCCCAGAGCCACCTGAGCAGCTCCTCCCTCTCCTCCGGCGAGAGGTCGAACTGATCAATGAACACGCCCCTGCCCGTGGGCACGAAGTTGTATACCATGAACCACTGGGCGCCGAGTTCCCGCACGAGGTCAACGATTTGAGGGATCTCCCGGTAGTTCAGCTTGGTCGCCGTCGTCGCCACGTTGACGAAGAACCCCCTCTTGACCGCGACCTTTATTCCCCTCACAGCTCTCTCCCAGGCGCCTGGGACCCCTCGGAATCCGTCGTGGGTCTCCGGAGAGGCCCCGTCGAGGCTTATCTGCAGGAACCTTACCCCGGACTCCCAGAGTCTGTCGGCGGTTTGCTCGTCTATGAGCGTGCCGTTCGTAGCCATGGCCACGTAGAACCCGCTCTCGTACGCGTACCTGCTCAGCTCGTATATGTCGGGCCTCACGAGGGGCTCTCCACCGGACCACGCAATCGCCACGACTCCTGCCCTGCGCAGGATGTCGATGACCCTCTTCGCCTCCTGCGTCGTCAGCTCGTCATCCAGGGGCCTGCCCGCGTTGGCGTAGCAGTGCCTACACCTGAGGTTACAGGCGTAGGTCACGTCCCAGACCACTAAGAAGGGGGCTCCGGGCACGAATGGCCTCCGAACGCCGAAAGCCTCTAGCCCCTTGACCACGCTGGCCAGCGCCCTCCTCCAGTGTTCTTCGCCCATCCTGTCCCTCAGCTCGGAAAAGTCGGCCCCGAACGCCTTGGCGCCCATCCTGAGCACGAGCTCGGTCAGCCTCGCGGCCGTCCGGCAGATCACCGGCAACCCCTCTCGGTCTCTGACTCCCGCGATGACCTCTAGGGCCACCTCGAGTCTAGTCTTTCCAGTTCCGGGGCACTCCGTCATCAGCCTCCGGAGCAGCACCCTAGAGACAGGGCTCTCGATGACCTTCTTGAAGGTCCCGACGGATCCGGCCAGGTCACTCAATCCGGTCACCTCCCTCTAGCAGGCGCTCCAACTCTCGGAGCCTCTCCTTCAGGTGATCAGCGGCCGCCTGGATCAGCTCCGACGGGGGAGGCAGGAAGTAGGCATAGGAGAGCCTGCCTTCCCTCTCCACTGGCCGCCGCCTGATCAGCCTCCTGGAGAGGAGGTGGTGAAGCCAGTCGTGCGCGGCCCTTCGAGAGATGCTGAGGGCCCTGGCCACCTCGGATATGGTAAGCTCGCCCTCCCTGGCTAGGAGGTGAAGGATCTCGGCCGCCCTCGGCCTGAGCCCGAGGGTGCGGGCTATTGTGTCAATTGTGTCAATTACTCCTTCCATCGTGTGAAGCTGAGACCTTCATATCATATAAAAGTGCGCCCTTCAGGACATCCAGGCGGCTCGGGGATGCCCCGCTTCTCTCCTGGCCAGCCACCGGCTTCCGAGGGTTACTCTCGTCCCCAGACCTCCTCCAGGTACCTTAGGGGTGCCTTAGCGCCTCTCCTTTTCCTCCAGGCCCTGAAGAGGGCGGCC
>Ga0116200_10000575_pt1 | contig 12420 bp, 9 predicted proteins | sample Mar14436cmmetaG_FD_94478 | JGI IMG/M metagenome (GOLD analysis project Ga0116200, IMG submission 94478) | Marine hydrothermal vent microbial communities from Guaymas Basin, Gulf of California to study Microbial Dark Matter (Phase II) - Marker... ... | reverse complement strand
TTTCTGTGGTTTCAGGCATAGTTGACATCGGTGGTCTCCTGGGTTACATCTTCGAGTCGTGCACCGCCCATCAACAGACCAAGTTCCTCACGGGTGGCCCGATCGGCCGGTAGGATGGCGACGATTTGGCCTTCGTACATAACGGCGATCCGGTCGGACAGGTTCATCACTTCATCCAATTCCGGGGAAACGAGTAGGACAGCACATCCCTCGTCCCGCTTTTGGATGATTCGGCTATGGATGTACTCGATGGACCCCACGTCCAACCCACGGGTCGGTTGAGAAGCAATCAGCAGTTTGATGGGACGCGAGAACTCACGGGCAATGATCACTTTCTGTTGATTTCCGCCGGAGAGATTGGCAACAGGGGTCAGTACACTAGGGGTACGCACGTCGAACATACGTGTACCCCGTTCGGCGGCCTCCAGGATTGCGTCTTCCTGCAGGACTCCAAAGCGGGAAAAGGGTGGCTGCTGATAGGTGTTCAGGATCATATTGTCCGCCACCGGGAAGCTCAGGATCAAGCCGTCTTGCTGCCGGTCCTCCGGTACGTGGGCGACTCCCTGGTCCAGGATGCGGCGGGGAGAAGCGCCGGTCACATCGTGTTCGGAGATGTACACCTGTCCACTCACCGGGGGACGCAACCCGGTCAAGGTCTGGACCAGTTCCGATTGGCCGTTTCCCTGCACCCCGGCGATTCCCAACACCTCCCCGGCGTGGACCTGGAATGAAACATCTCGCACGGCCAGATTGCCTCGGTCGTCCATCACATTCAGGTGTTCGACCTGCAACACCGGGTCGGTGGGGTGAGCCGGCTCCTTTTCGACCTGCAGAATCACCTGCCGACCGACCATCATCGCGGCCAGTTGCTGCTCGGTTGTCTCCGCGGGGGTCGTGCTGCCAACAACGCGCCCATTGCGCAAGACTGTGATCTGGTCAGCGATCTCCATCACCTCCTTCAGCTTGTGAGTGATGAAGATCAGCGACTTGCCCTGATCTACCAGTGAGCGGATCACCTTGAACAACTCCCGGACTTCCTGAGGAGTCAACACGGCCGTCGGCTCGTCCAGGATCAGGATATCCGCCTCTCGATATAGCAGCTTGATGATCTCCACCCGCTGCTGAACGCCCACCGGGAGCGTTTTGACGTATGCGTCGGGGTCTACATTTAAGCCATACTGAGTAGAGAGCTCTCGAACTCGCCGTGCGGCCGTGGCGCGATCCAGGAAAAGGCCATGGTGGATGGATTCCACACCCAGCATTACGTTCTCGGTCACAGTGAGAACCGGCACCAGCATAAAGTGTTGATGTACCATCCCGATTCCCTGGGCGATGGCGTCATTTGGCCCGTGAATTTCTGCCTGCTGTCCCCGGACGATGATCTGACCCTCGTCGGGGGTGTAGAGGCCGTACAGGATGTTCATCAAGGTGGATTTCCCAGCTCCGTTTTCTCCCAACAGGGCATGGATCTGACCTTCTTCCAATATCAAATCTACGTGGTCGTTGGCCAGAACGCCTGGAAATGCCTTTGTAATGCCGCGTAATTCGAGTATAGGGGGCATTGGAGGCTCCTTGGTTTATTAGATGATCCTTTCGCGCACGCGGGCGCTTGCATAGTCCAGCGTGGCGACAACGATGGCGATAGCGATCATTTGTACGCTGGCGTCCCGATATTTCAACAAATTCAAGTTCTGTTGGACCAGGAAACCGATACCACCACCACCGCCGAAACCGATGATCGTGGACATACGCACGTTGATGTCCCAGCGATAGATGGTGAAAGCGATATAGGGCGGGACGATTTGGGGAATCACAGCGTAGACGATGGTCTGAAGGCGATTGGCACCGGTGGCCAAAATTGCCTCGATCGGGCCACTCAAAATGTTTTCCACCTGCTCGGAGTACAGCTTGCCCAGTGCGGCGATTGTATGTAATGCCAGGGCCATCACACCAGCAAATGGCCCGATACCCACCCAGACGGCGAAGGCGACCACCATAATGAGAGGCTCAATGGAACGCAGTGCGTTGAGGATCGTTCGCACGATGGTGTAGATGATTATGCCGGTGGGCACCGGCCGCTCCACATCCACTGTCAGGGCAATGACCAACATCACGCCCCCACACACCAGAGTCGGTATGGTCATAAATCGGGCCGGATTCTGCATCTCATATAGCCAAGCAATACTATAGGTCAGGAGGGCCGCAACCATTGCGCCGGCCAACGTGGCTACGCAGACGCTGAACATGCGGCCGATGATTGGATTGGCCCGCCGCAGGAAGCGCCCCGCCAGTGATGAGGCCAACGAGCTAATGCCCATTAGGCCGACCAGCCCGCCCAGCAAGGGCAAGAAGACAGCAATCAGGTCGGCAATGGTAAAGATGAAATTGCCCAGGAAGCCGAATGGCCCCAATTGCGCTTGTAGCCATGCTCCCCCACGCATACTCAACGCGGCGAGAAGGCTTACTCCTATCGGGAATAACACCCACGCGCCGAGGCCCAGGGCCGTTCGACGCCAGACGGCCCAGCGTCCCTGGTATTCCTGAGTCAGCCATCTAGTTATGACCCACAGCGCTACAGCAACGAAGAGCAGCGTTATAAGGCCTATCACGCTATCGGCGATGAACTTTTCTGCCAGGCCAATGCTCCAATTGAAACTCTTAAGGCCGACCAACCAACCGAGTGGAGCCAGCAATAGCCCGGTCATCACACTGCCAAACGGGCTGACAATGTCGCTCATCAAGTTGCGGGCAGCTAAAAAGCTGATGGGGATCGCCAGGGCGGTGCCGATAGTGGTAGCGATGAGAGCCAGGAAGATAGTTTCGATGATCTTGTCTATCGTATCGTGCAGCGTCTTGCTGGCGTGGGGCAGACCGGAGCGCAGTTTGACTACCGCCCGGATGGTTTGAGGCTGGTCCCCAGGACGGTCATCACGCATATTGACGGTGTAGGTGAATTGTCCATCCGGACCGACTTCGATTGCCTCGTCGGCCAGGCGGAGTTCGACTTCCTCGTGAATGCTGGCCGCATAAGGCACGAAGAAAAGGTAAACCGTTTCGCCGGGTTGGAAATTGTGGCCGGTGACGGTAACTTCGCCCCCCAATTCGACGCAGTTGGGGTCTACCTCGATATAGCGGCCGGTGGTGTCCACCGGGGGGAGCGTGACCGAGGGATCACACGGCATCATGACCGGTGCTTCGATCTTCAGCCGCTCCTCGTCATACTCTAAGAGACGCGGGCGAGCCAACCCTCGGATGATGTTGACCAGTTGGTTTTGACGACGTTCGGTCTTCGGCTCCTCCAAATCCACTTTGGTTACCTGGAACCCATAGGCATACACAACGAGAATGACGACAATAGCAATCAATGTGCCAATGAAACGCCGTGGAGAGGAGGTATTTCGATGGGTTCGAGGGGGTTTCTGATTCGTTTGCTGATTCATTGCGTCACCCTATCCGTTCGGCCTCTTGACCGTAAATCTCCTTGAAACGCTGATCGTCGATTTCGTGGGGCAGACCGTCGAAGACTAACTTGCCTTCATTCAGGGCAATAGCCCGGTCGGCGTACTGCTGCACCAGGTCCAGGAAGTGAAGACTGCAAATCACCATGATGCCATCTTCCTGGTTTAGCCGTTTCAGGATCTTCATGATGCTATGAGCCAGAACTGGGTCCAGGCTGGCGACCGGCTCGTCGGCCAGGATGATTTGGGGGTCTTGCATCAGTGCCCGCGCGATTCCTACTCGCTGTTGTTGCCCTCCGCTCAACTCATCGGCCCGATTGTGGGCTTTATCTGCGATCCCCACTCGTTCCAGGTTACCCATCGCTTTCTGGACGTCCTCTGATGAGAAGTGATTGAAGAGGCTCCAGATCGGGTTGACGTATCCCAACCGGCCCGACAACACGTTGGTAAGCACGCTGGAGCGGGTGACGAGATTGAAGTGTTGGAAGATCATCCCGATCCGGCGGCGGATCAGGCGCAAGTCCTCCTGTGGGGCGGCGGTGATGTCTATGCCGTTCCAAATAACTTGTCCATCTGTGGGTTCAACCAGGCGGTTGATACAGCGCAAGAGGGTGCTTTTGCCGGAGCCACTCAGACCGATCACCGCCAGGAATTGGCCTTCATCGGCAGTAAAACTTACTTTGTCCAGGGCCAGGACTTCGTTGTCGTAGATTTTGGTCAAATTTTTGACTTCCAGCACGGCTCGTTCTCCATATCCATCGTCTGAATATTATTGCAAGGTTGGGCGGGGCGTATGGCCCCACCCAACCCAAGGTTACCAAATCTACACTTCGTTAAGGATTGCGATTTGGTATGTATGGGAGCTAGCCACCGAAAATATCCTCTTCGGTGTAGCCCAGGCCCTCGATCAGCCGACGGATGACGTCGTAGGAAGCGTCGTCAATCGGATCCAGGCCGGTCCAGTTGTAGAACTGATCGGAACAAATGGACTCCAGGCAGGCGTCCGAGGCAGCGAACTCGACCAGCGCGTCAATGATCTCTCCCTTGAGTTCGTCGGGGAAGTCAGGCGAGAAGCTCATTGTGTCGTTGGGTATAGGATCGGTCAGCATCATGATGCGGACCTTCTGGAAAATGTCCGGCGCAGTCTCGATCACCGCGGTGCGGGCATCGAGGACACGCACGTCACCCGCGTAGACCTTTCCCTCTTCGTTCACAGCCACTTCCATGGGGTCGTATGGTTCCGGATCATCGCCTGGTTGCCATCTGGGGTCGGTGAGGGGCGGGCTGAAGTAAGTGGTCGCGAAGTCCACCTCACCGTTGTAGACCGCCAGCGCAGCCTGCGGGTGACCACCAGCCTCGATGATCTCGCCCGGTTCAATGCCAGCCTCTTTGAACATAACCGAGGGGTAAAGATAACCGGAAGTGGATCCCAGATCAGGAATTGCCCATTTCTTACCGGCCAGGTCCTCCAGGGTTTGGTAATCGCTGTCGCGTGGGACAAGGAACTGTGCCCAGTAGACAGACCATCCATAACGGACGGCAGCCGCGCCGACTTCGACGCCGCACTTCTGGTTGGCGATCACGTACCCCAGGGCAGGGATGAAGCCGATGGTGTCATCCGGGGAGGCACACATTGCCTCTACAGTGGCCGCATAGCTGGTGGGTACGCTGACCTCGAACTTGAGGCCGGTCGCCTCTTCCAGTGCCTGGGCCATCACTTCACCACCGGAGACGATGACACCGGCATCCACCGAGGGAACGAACAACACCTTGATTGGATGTTCCTCGGTGCCGATCTCGGCGGTCGGCTCTTCAGCCGGTTCCTCTGCCACACCCCAGCCGGTGCTGATGGTGCCGTCAATGAGGCCTTGCTCGATTTCATCTAGCTCTGCCTTCAGGTCGGCCGGTACATCATCGTCGAATTCGTGGAAGTCGGCGATACCCACACCGCCATTCTCCAGAGTGCCGACGTACACACCACCCTTGAAGGTTCCCTCAACGACCATTTTGATGGCATCCCGCACGGCGACGTCCATATTCTTCAAGACGCTGGTCAGGGTCACGTCGCAGTACTCGGATGCACTCACGCACCAGTCGGTGTCCACGCCGATGAGCATCGTGCCAGGGTTCTCCTGGATGGCGGCCGCCGTGCCCAGTCCCACCGGCCCGGCCACCGGCATGATGATGTCAGCGCCTTCGCCGATCAGGTCTTCGGCGGCCCGTCGGCCATCATCGGTGGACTCGAAGTTCCCCACGTAGAGGTCCATACCCAGCACCTCAACGTCCGTGCCGTGTTGTTCGTTGTAGTACTTCACGCCGTTCTCGAACCCGACCATGAAGATCGTCACCGGCGGAATATCTATGCCGCCAAAGGTACCTACCTTGCCGGTCTTAGTCATCCCAGCAGCCAGATAGCCGGCCAGGAACGCTGCTTGATCGGTGGCAAAGGTCAGGCCCAGGACGTTTGGGATGGGGGGATCGTAGGCATAGTCCACAATGGCGAAGGGCACATCCGGGTTCTGTTGGGCAAAGGTCGCCGTATCCTCTCCAAGCAGGAAGCCGACGGTGACGATCATGTCGTAGTCCTGATCGAGGAATTGGGTGATGTTGACGGCATAGTCGGTCTGTTGCTGAGATTCCAGATAGGCTACCTCCACTCCCAGCTCCTCCTTTGCCATTTCCATGCCTTTCCAGGAAGTGGCATTGAAGGACTTGTCGTCAATGCCCCCCATATCGGTAACCAACCCGATTTTCAGCGGTTCTTCTGGGGGGGTAGTAGGTTCCGCGACTTCTTGTGTTGGCGGAGCTTCCGTTGGTTTTGGTCCGCAGCCCGCCAACAGTGAAAGTATTGCCAGTATGCTCAGACTGGCCAAAAGGTATTTACGCATCGTGTCTCTCCTCCTAAAGAAAATAGTTTGTGAAATTTGGAGTCAATGGAAATTGGTGTTTTAATGACGGTCGGCTATCACCCCCTTTCTTCGGTTGCAAGACGACAACGTGACTGCATCAATGGCTCCCGCCGAGCAACAGCCCGACGGCTGTTGGCCGACCTTTGCGGCTCTACACGGATTCGAGGGGTAGGGACGAGCCTGCCGCAGGATGAGGACACCTGATCCCCGGTAAACTGCCCCGTTTGCCGCAGTTTCTGCGTCGGCCAAGCCTGTATGAACCTGCGGGAGGCTGGCTTACCCCACGATCCACGTTGAACCGGTCTCTGACAGGCCTTCTTCCCTATGGCGTGACCCGAAGATAAACCACGACAGGAAAATAGGCCCAGCGATATCGTTCGTGATGTTTCGTGGGAGATATTATAGTCGAATCAGATATAAAGACAAGGTGACGAAATGCCACATAGCGCACCGGAGAGGAAGCCGCTGCGCTTTATGTCATTGACCAAGTGGGACGGCCAATGGATGAAAATAGGCTAGGTTTGAATCTGCGAAGGTGCAGATGGTGGACGCAAACAAACGCCGATAGCGTATGATCAGGATTTGTAACTGCCCAGCCCTCCCCAGGCAGAGCGTTGAAACATAGGCTTTAGGACGCAGATTAACGCTGATAAACGCTGATTTTTTGATCTTATCTGCGAAAATCTGCGTGAATCAGCGTCCAATTCTGAGTTCGGCGGGGCGGCTGAGTAGTCACCAGGATTTTACCAGGTGATAGATGAGCTGGCGCCCGCTGGCGTCGGTTTGCGTCCTGATCGTCACAGTCGCAAGCTAGCGAGAAGATTTATTGTGCCATCATGTGTTTTTCGATGTACTCTACTGCCTCGCCGACCGTCTTGATCTGTTGGGCTTCTTCGTCCGCGATTGTACCACCGAACTGCTCTTCGAACTCCATAATTAGCTCGACGAGATCCAGCGAATCCGCTTCCAGGTCTTCTCGAAATCTAGCTTCCATTGTTACCTGGTCCGGGCTGACGCCCAGCAGATCAACAATGATTGCCTTCACGCGCTCGAAAGTTTCTGACATTGTATTACCTCCTCGTGTTTGTTTTGTCGTCTGATGAAATGGACACCTGCTTACTACTCAGGTTGCCCGGCGCAGCGATTGAAATTGCCTGCCACGAGCCTACGGCTGACTGTCCGCCTACGCGGACATACCTGTCCGCGCAGGTGGACAGTCGGATGAAGGTCCCCACAGGCGCGGCTTCAACCACCAGTTACCCGAGTGAGTAGTAACGACACCTGTAAGATAAGAGATGAATGTCAAGTGTCAGTTGACAACTATGACTACTACCGGTATGATAGTGCCGGTTGTAGAAACACAGGAATTCAGGTATAGTTACGCCAGTCGGTGTGTATTTGTCGGGCGAGGGAAAATGCAGCATCAACAGCGGAAAGCGGATCATATCCAAATCAATCTGGAAAAAGATGTCAATTCTAAGGGCGTAACGACCGGCTTCGAGCGATATTGCTTTGTGCATTCGGCGCTCCCGGAGTGCGATCTGATGACCATTGATCTCTCCGTCACGTTGCTAGGGAAGCGTTTGCGGGTTCCTTTGTTGATCTCGGCGATGACAGGGGGAACGTCCGAGGCCCACGTGCTTAATGAGCGTTTGGCGGAAGCTGCTCAAGCGACAGGGGTAGGCCTGGGAGTGGGGTCGCAGCGGGCCGCAATCGAAAATCCTGCCTTGGCAAAGACGTATCGCGTGCGCCACCTCGCTCCGGATGTGTTGTTGTTGGCTAATCTGGGGGCGGTCCAGTTAAACTATGGCTATGGTCTGGATGAATGTCGGCGGGCCGTGGAGATGGTAGAGGCAGATGCACTTGTCCTGCACCTCAATCCGCTGCAAGAAGCGCTCCAACCGGAAGGAAATACCCGTTTTGCCGGTCTGTTATCCAAAATTGAAGCGGTGTGCACCAAGCTGGATGTGCCGGTGATCGTCAAAGAAGTGGGATGGGGGATCTCAGAGCGCATAGCGCATCAGTTGGCCAATGTGGGTGTGGCAGCCATTGACGTGGCTGGCGCCGGCGGAAGTTCATGGAGTGAAGTGGAGCGGCATCGGGCGGTCACCGAGGTGCAGCGACGAGTGGCAGCCGCCTTTGCAGGTTGGGGTATCCCTACAGCCGACAGTCTCCGGATGGCCCGTCAGGGCGCACCAGATGTGCCGCTGATCGCCAGCGGCGGCATCCGGGACGGCATTCAGATGGCCAAGGCGTTGGCGTTGGGGGCAACGGCTTGTGGCATCGCCAACCCGTTTCTGTCCGCCGCTCACCAGTCTGTGGAAGCAGTCGTACAGCTCATCACTGTGTTGGCGACCCAGCTCCGTGTGACTATGTTCGTTGTCGGCAAGGCGGATATCCCCGCTCTGCGTACTGCGCCACTGATTCGGGTTGGCGCTTGGTCATAGATACATGGTTCATTGCCGATATATTGATCGGTAACCCTCCCGCAGGTCTGAAAATCACGCCAATTGCACGTGTATAACCCTGCACCGGGATACAAAGTGCCTCAAAACCGCATCCAAACCTGCGGAGTAACTGCTCAGGCTACTTCTTTAGCGATTGAAATCGCCTCTAGAGGGCTGGCAGCCGAGCGTCCACCTGCGCGGACGCGCCTATCCACGCAGGTGGACAGCCAGCTTTAGCTCCTCAGGCACGGTTTCAACCGTCGGCCTGAATAGTAACCCTGCGGAATGGTCAAAATGTCGGGTAGCGGGGACACGTGGTATTGTCGGGTGATTCGATAATTTCTTATAAATTCAGGAGTATACGTATGGACAAGGATGAACTAATTACGGATGTTGCGGAATTGGCCAGTGTGCCATTTTCGCAGCGTGTGTTGTTGCTGCCTCATTGCTTACGTCCCAGTCTGGATTGCCCCGGCAAAATGACCAAAGAAGGATTGGACTGTGGGGATTGTGATCGGGCGGACTGCGCGATCTACCAGCTACGGACGACGGCAATGGAAGCCGGGTATGCCGGTGTGTGTGTCGCCCCTGGAGGGCGGCTGGCGGTCCGCTATCTAGCCGAACATGAACCGGCCGGCGTAGTGGCCGTAGCCTGCGACAAGGAATTGGAGGAAGGGTTAGCCGCAGTTGACCAACGGGAATGGAATGGATCGAAACCGATTGTGGCGGTGATCCCGTTATTGCAAGATGGGTGTGTGGACACGGTGGTAGATGTCCCCCTGGCACGCGAGGTCATCCTGACATCCAATGGTTACTCTCAGAGGGATGAATGATGCCTTTGGCTTTGGATTCATTTTTCGAGCGCTATCTGCCTCCTTTGGAGGATGAGATGCTACAGGTTCTATCGGCTTTCGAAACACTTCCTTTCGGTGGCCTATTGGGGATGTTGCGGTACCACCTCGGTTGGGCCGATGAGCATTTCCGACCGGTGCGTACATCGGCCGGAAAACGGGCCAGACCGGTCCTCTGTCTGCTGGTATGTGAGGCCTGCGGAGGAGATTGGCAAGCGGCATTGCCGGCCGGTGCGGCTGTCGAGATGATCCACAACTTTTCCTTGATTCACGATGACATCGAGGACAACGACCGGACGCGTCGGGGACGGCCTACGGTGTGGACCTTGTGGGGACAACCGCAGGCCATCAATGCTGGCGACACATTATTTGCCCTGGCGTACCTGGCCCTGCTGCGTCTGTCGGAGCACGATGTCTCGCCGGAGTCTGTGGTGGAAGCAACGCAGATCATCGGCCAGACCTGTGTACAACTGACCGGTGGACAATACCTAGATATGGCTTTTGAGACCCGCGCCGAAGTCTCGGTGGAGGAATACCTGGCAATGGTCAAGGGCAAAACGGCGGCCCTGATCGCCTGTGCCAGCGAGCTAGGAGCGTTGGTAGCCGGGGTGTCCCAAGATCAACGAGAGCACTTGCGTGCGTTCGGGCACTATCTGGGCATGACATTTCAGATGACGGATGATATCCTGGGCATTTGGGGGGACCCCGCTTTGACCGGCAAACCGGTGGGTTCGGACATCATTCGCTGTAAGAAGACGCTCCCAATCCTCTATGGCCTGGAGCAAGAGCCAGCCCTGGGCACTTTGTTGGCACAAGGAGAACTTTCCGAACAGGATGTCGAACGGGCCACACAGTTGCTTTTGGAAGCAGGGAGCCGAGAGTACACCGAACGGTTGGCCAGAGAGTATCACGACTGTGCCATTGCCGCTTTGGAAGTTACCGGTCTGGATACACCAACCGCTGATGTGCTTCGGGAATTGGCCCAGGTCTTGCTGGAAAGACAGAAGTAGTCGTTGGGTGTTACCCATCCTCCCACAGGTTAGATTTTCCAACTTGTGGGAGGATAAGGCTATGCAGATACCATTCGCGCCTGATCCATCCGTTTCAATCGCTTCGATGTGTGCGGGCGCTCGTTTGTGGCTTGTCGGTGGCAAGGGGGTGTGTTATAATCACGTCAAGCCCCTGTAGCTCAGCAGGATAGAGCAGGAACCTCCTAAGTTCAAGGTCGCGCGTTCGAATCGCGCCAGGGGCATCGAACAAGATCGCGGTGCAGTTGGCCTTGTTTTGCATCTACTTACGGTTGATCGCTACTGGCGTTTGGTTCCCCCCCCCCGACCAGGCCGGCAGAGTAAAGCTGAATACACTGCCGTTACCCGGTTCGCTTTCCACTTCCACTTTTCGCCCTAGCTTCTCCACGATGCGCCGCACAATGGATAGACCTAAACCATACCCCTGAGCACGTACCTGGGAAAGCCGCTCAAATGGTGTGAAAAGCCGTTCCCGGTCTTCCGGTGAAATGCCCGGCCCATTATCCCGCACCCAAAAACGGATCTCCGTGTCGGACTCCATCGTTGCCCCTAGCACCACATGTGGAGTTTCCCCACCGTACTTGATGGCATTGCTGATATAATTGACCCACACTTCCTCGATCCATGGGCCATACCCCACCGCAACCGGCCATTGGTCTGGCGTTACGATCTGCGCCTGCCGATCCCGGATCAGCTCGACCAGCCGGTCAAGGGCCGCGGAGACAATGCTACTCATATCGAGAGGCTGAATGGTCACCTCCTGCGCTTGGCGTAACCCAGATAGTATCATCAACTCCTCGATGATGTTGTTCATTCGGTGAGCATTGCGGCGGATGATTTGGAAATACTCTTTCAATGCCTCCGGTGGTGTCGTATCCCAAATCTCTTCCAGCACATCTACCCCACTGATGATGGTGGACAACGGCGCTTTCAAATCGTGGGCCACTGTGTGGTCATACGCAGCCAATTCCTCATTGCGAGTTTGTAACTCAGCGATCCGCTGTTCCAATTCCCGGTTCGCCCTCTCCACCTGGCGTTGCAGTCGGCGGATGGTCAGATGGGCTTCGACCCTAGCAATGACCTCTTTGAAATGGAATGGCTTGGTAATGTAATCTACCCCCCCGGCTGCAAACGCATTGATCTTATCGTCCGTGGCCTCGATGGCGCTGATGAAGATGATAGGGATATCCTGGGTTTGCGGGTCAGCTTTCAAATGCCGACAGACTTCGAACCCATTCATTTCCGGCATCATGATGTCGAGCAGAATCAGGTCCGGCACGGCAATCTGAACGGCCTCCAAGGCCTCACGACCATTGGTTACCATTCGGGGGGCATGTCCCCGCTCGGCCAACATGTGGTACAGCAGACGGAGGCTATCCGGCGTGTCGTCTACGATAAGGATGTCTGCCGCTGAGTTTGTGCCTTGAACGTCGCTCTTCATATATTTCTTCTCCTGGAGGACAATAGCGGAAATGACCAATCGGCGCTATTTTATGTCAGATTCGCAGATTTGTCCAATGATTCATTAACGCCGTGACAATGCGGTAATCTGTCAGTTCACTACCCGATATATTGATCGGTAACCCTCTCGTAGATTTGAAATGAGTGCGTTTCATTTCAGTTGGAAAGTGGGCAACCCTCCCGCAGGTTGCCATTTTCGATACCAAAACACTCGGTTTTTGAAGGCAAATCCGCGCATAAATCGCCTTTGAGTTCAACCTGCGGGA
>Ga0116200_10000574_pt1 | contig 12438 bp, 8 predicted proteins | sample Mar14436cmmetaG_FD_94478 | JGI IMG/M metagenome (GOLD analysis project Ga0116200, IMG submission 94478) | Marine hydrothermal vent microbial communities from Guaymas Basin, Gulf of California to study Microbial Dark Matter (Phase II) - Marker... ... | reverse complement strand
CCATCTTTCATTAAACTTTCTAAAATATATTGTATCTAATGGAGGAATAGAATGTAGTTATAGCAATTCAAATTTTTTCATACCATAATAGGGTGTTGGCTTACCTCAAATTAACCCTTGCTTTTTCTTATCTTTAAATTTTTGAATGGATATTGAAAAACATATATTCCTCCTGCTGTCGCAAAATTTCTTACTGGTCTTTTCACCTCTGCAAATAATTTATTTATAACTACTTTCTTTTCCACTTCTTTTCCTTCCTTAACCATTGCTAATCTATGAATGGAATACAAGCCGATTAGAAATGCAAAGAAAAAGAAGAAGTCCCACTGCTGGAAGCTGAGCATAGGAATATCAACGATTCTATTTGGACTGCTATAAACGATTTTCCAATCTAGCTCGCGATTTGCAAAGAAATCAGCTAAGTTTCCTCCTATAATTGGCGCTATTCCAGCTGATATTGAATTTATGATGTTATGCGCTGCCAAATATGATGTTGCTTTGGCTTTGGGGGACAATTTTAAAGCAATATTCCTTGATGCAAGATTAACACCAGCTAAGGAAATACCCATGAGAATGTGGATTATGATGAGCAAAGGAATGCTTAAAATGTGTTTTTCTGGCATGGTTGTAAATGTCCATGCTAATATGCAAATTAGGAAAAGAGGGCTACTAACGCTTAAAACAGATTTATTGCTATAGCTATCTGCAATTTTTCCCCATACCCTCAGGAAAATTAAACTTGTAATTTGGCTTAGGATAACAAGAACTATAACAAATGATAAGCTCAATCCAAGCATTTTGAGCATATATACTGTGAAAAATGGAGAAGCCAAATTTACTGCAAATGCCCATGAACCAGAGAAAGCTAATAGATTTTTGAAATTTTCATCCTTAAATGGCTCTCTTAACAGGCTCTTGAAATCTGTTTTTGTGGAGCACATTTTAGGCTCAGGAATATTTGAAATGAAATACACACCAATCATTCCAGCAATATAGCCAATTAAAAATACAATTGAATAGCTGTATAAGGCAAGCTCTGGCATATTGCTTTTCACATAATCAATGAAAAATCCTGCAGACATGCTTAAGGATATAGCTAAAATCATTGAATAGCTCATTCTCCTTGAAAAGAAATCTCCGAGTTTTTGCTTGGGCAACAAATCATGAAGCCATGAATTCCAGCTACAATTGCTTATTGCAGAGAAAATTGTATGGGATAGTAGAGCAATTATTAGCAGAACCAGGGCTGACTCCTTATTTAGCAACGGAGCCAGTATAACTATAAGCCAGAAACTCCTACTTATAGCTGATGTATAAACACATATTGCCTTCCTAGCTCTAAATTTCTCCACCAAATAAATTGCAGGAATTTGAATTAGCTGAGATAAAGGAGGAATGGCTGCGAGCAATCCAATGATAGTGTTGGAGGCGCCAAGCATTAAAGCAAAGGATACCAAGAAGACGCCACCAGTTAATGTAATCATTGCCTGCGTCGCCAATCCATCCTTTATAATGTTTTTCAATCCTTCTTTAATCTCTTCTTCTGATAGCTTTTCCTTTACTGAAAAATTCATATTAAAATCATCCCTCTCCGTCTATGCATGTTTCCATCTCTTTGAATCCGCAGTATTAGAGGCATATATAAAAACTTTTCCATGCTTTGAAGCCTCTCTGTTTGGCATTCCCTCCTCTCCAGCTATAAATTTTTTCATGCTTTATAACTTTAGCGATTTGGAAAGGTTGATGAAAAAATAAAAAATGAAAGGGAATGTTGTTATGGCTTGTCTTATGAAAGAAATTGTTGTCATTGGCTATTGCACAGAAGAGATACCATAACAATATCTTATTCCATTTATTCAAGATTCTTTCATCATAAAAATTTTAAATGGCTGGCAAAATAATCAACATGAAAAAAATCGCTTTACTCATTTACATAGCTTTGCTTTTAATTTTGCCATATGCACATTCAAGAGAAATTTTTGTTGAAATGGGGCAAAGTATACAGGATGCAATAAATGCCTCTATGTCAGGAGATAAGATTGTAATTTTATCTGGAGTTTATAGAGGATTTAGTGTAGATAAGACACTTTATATTGAAGGAAGAGATGCGATTATCGAAGGAGAAATAAAAATTTTAGTAAATAATGTGTCCGTTGAAAATCTTGTAATAAAAGATGCATTATATGGTATAGAAATAAAATCCAGTGGAAATGCAATAAGGAATTGTTCCATAGTAAATTGTAGTAATGGATTACATATTGAAGGAAATGAAAATGAAATTGTTGGCAACAAAATATTCAAAAATAAATACTATGCAATCTGGGTTGATTATAGTCATAACAACAAAATAATTTCTAATCAAATATACGCAAATGGGCATGGAATGTATGCTCAACATGCTACAAATTGTTACATTGCTCAAAATATTATAGAAAATAATGAAGCATCCGGCATAAGATTACAAACCTGTGCAAATGTTACTGTTAAAAATAATGAAATAAGAAATAATGGGAAAGGAATTTATTTATGCTGCAGAAGCAAGAACAATCTGATTTACCAAAATAATTTTATAGACAATAAATACAATGCATATTGTTCAAATGTAGGTGAAAATAAATGGAGCTATAATGGAAAGGGAAATTATTGGAGTGATTGTTTTGAAAAGATATATGAAATTGGAGAGAAAAATGTTGATGAATGTCCAGCTAAAAAACCATGGAGTATAAATATATGTCAAGAAAACAAAATTTATATAACTTATCCAGTAAATGGAAGTAAAATAAAGGAAAATACAGTAGTAAGAGGTGTTTATGAAGGAAATGAAACAGTAATGTATAAAATTGATAATGGTTCTTGGGAAAAAGCTTACGGAAAATACATATGGGGTTTTTATTTAAACATAAGCAAGCTTAATGAGGGAAAACATACAATTTTTGTTAAGGCGGGCAGTGCAACAGATTCAATAAATATTTATGTTGAAAAAGAGAGAGAAAAGAAAAGCCCAGCTTTTGAATTAATTTTCCTTTTGCTTGCTTTCTTCATTGCTAGGAAGTTCTTCTAAAATGCTTATGTATTTTGCATCTATTTCATCAGCTATATAAACATCTTTCCCAGCTTTTCTTATATCTATACCTTCTTCCATAGCTTTTTTTGCATCTATTTTTAAAATTACTGGGTTCTCTGTTCTTATTTTGCCGGCTTCCATAGCTTTTTCTATACTTCCGCTTAAATGAACCTTATTTCTATCTGTAGGAAGAATGCCCTGTTCCATAATAATCTCAACTTCCTCTTCAGTTACTGGGTAGTAAAGCACATCTACATCAGCTTTTGGCAAATCAGACAAATCAACTTCAATAGTGTGAGCATATGTTGCTCTTATCCTTCCCTGATTTAATTGATATCTTCCTTTTTCGTCTGTTAAAGCCAAAGCAACAATATGGCGCTTCCTCAGCCAATAAAATCTATCTATTTTGCTTCTTATTGCTTCACAAATTTCATCAATGCTTCCCCAGCCATGAGAATCGAGCTTTATGCCAAATTGCTGGGGGAAATGACGAAGTATGCCAATAAGTATGCTACTAAGCTTTTTAACTTCTTTATCGCTCATCAAAAATTTGCCTTCTTTTTTACAAACAGGACAAACCTTTCCTCTATAGTATCCATGTTCTTTGCATTCTGCAAGCATTGATTTTGAATGATAAGCAATATAAAATCATTTCTTCAACTCTCCAATAGTTGTTGTTCTTTCTGCATATGCATTATGTTTATGTATTGATTCAAGACTCTCGCTTTTAGCAATAACAACAGTTTCATCTGGTAAATTTGCATATTTCTCCAGAATTTGTTTTAACATATCTCTTACAACATCCTCAACAAACTTTGGATTTTCATGAGCTTTTTTAACAACTTCCATTTCATCTTTCCTTTTTAAAATTTCAAAAGTTGGACTGCTCATCGCATTTTCAGCTATGCTTATCAAATCATCTGCATCAACACTTCCATCATTTTCAATAATGAGTGTTGCAACATTCCGTTGATTGTGTGTATATTTTTCTCCATATGCTTTCTTAATGTTTTCCATTGCGCATGGGCATGCTGTCATTCCAACAACTTCAACTCCAATAAACTTTCTTACTCTTCCATCTCTCCATTTTATGGCTCTTGCCATTATTTTGTAAGGTTCCATTGTTTTCTTTCCAGCTGGTGTAACTCTTTCCAAAAAATAGTCAGATGTTGCAATAACTTCTGCACAGCTTGCATATTCATGCCTTTGCAATAATTTTTCAGCTATTTTTAGGCAAAGGTCTTCCAAGCTTGGAGAAGGTTGCCTAATAGATTCATCTACAATTTCTTCTATAACTTCTGCATTTCTTGATAAATCGCTTCCTTTTCTACTTGCTGGCAAATCAACAAATAAGTCTAAGCATGGGATGAGATGAACTATTCTACCATTCCTTTTTATTAAAACAGGCTTTTTTATGCCTTTTATACCTACCCTTGTAAGCTTGAATGTTGCATTTGGTTTCCATGATTGCACATCTGGCAAAGCCATGTTTAGCAAAATGGCTTACCTTTAAAACTGTTTTCATGAAAAGCATGAAACATTTAATGAAAAAGAATGTTGCTGTGGCAATTCTTCCATGAATCATAGCCAATAACAACTATTCATTTATTCGACACATTCAAAAAGAAAAAGGCTTTGTTACATTTGTAAGCAGGCTTTATATAACAACAATGCATTTTTTTGTTATGAAATTAATTGCTTTAGCAATCGCTATGTTATTTATTCCTTTTCCTTTAGCTTACAATGAATTTAGCATTGAAAATATGGTTAAAGAAATTAATGACGACTTGCTTTTATATTACTGGCAAGGTGTTATGCAATTTGCTCCCCGCTATACAGGAACAGAAAATTGCTCAAAAGCTGAAGAATGGGCATATAATGAATTTAAAGTCATGGGATTGAATGTAACCTATTTTGAATGGGAAATGGCAGGTTTTAAAGATAAAAATGTTGTAGCTACTTTACCAGGAGATGAATACATAATTATAGTTTGCGCCCACATTGATACAGTTGAAATTGCGCCTGGCGCCATAGATGATGCGTCAGGAGTGGCTGGAGTAATGGCTATGGCAAAGGTATTTAGCAAATATTCTTTTAAGCATACAATAAGATTTGTTTTGTTTAGTGGAGAAGAGGTTGGGACATATGGAAGCTACAATTATGCAAGATATGTTTATGAAAAAGGAGAAAAAATTCTTGCTGTTTTTAATTTAGATATGATTGGATTTGCAGACACAGCTAAAGGAGGAAGATATATCAGATTTTTTACACCTGAAAGAGCCAGCTGGCTGGTAGATTTTTCTATGGAAATAGCTCAAGAATATTATGATTTGTTAGGAATGAATGTTGAAAAAGTGCCAAATTATCCAGGAGCAGACCATCAAGCCTTTATTTATTATGGCTATGATGCTCTATTCATTGCTCAATATGATAGATATTCATATGGACATACAGAAAATGATACTTTGGATAAGGTAAATATTACATATGAAACAAAAGCAACACGTTTCATATCAGCATGCGTTGCAGAGCTTGCAAACAAAGATGTAAAGACGTATGTGCAAATAAAGGAGCCTAAGGAAGGCTACCTTTATATTTTTAATAGGCAAATATTGCCAATCGTTAGTAAAAATTGGTATTCTGGTATGAGAGGATTAACAATTGTAATAGGAAGAGTAAGTGTTGTGGCAGAGGTGGATGGAAATGTTGAAAAAGTTATTTTTGCTGTAGATGACAGAATGTGGAAATGGGATTACAATGAGCCATATGAATGGGAACTAAATGTATTCCTCTTTGGGAAACATTATATAAGGGTGTATGCGTATGGTGATGAAATTGCAAAAGATGAAATGGATATATGGGCAATTGTTCCATATATACCATAAATTATTTATCTGAATTTTTAATAAGGAGGTGTGAAATTGAAAGGTAAAGTATTGATTGTTTTGCTTTTGCTTCTTATGCCTACAGTTATCGCTCAAACAAAGCCAGATATTTATATTACTGATGTTAAAATATATCCAGAGGAGGTTTATGAAGGAGACCAAGTTAGAGTTGAATTTGATGTTGGCAACTATGGAAGCACAGCTGAGAATATCTCAATAGCTTTATTTGTTGATAATAGAACACAAGTAGTAGATGAAATTATTATTGATAAATTAGATTATAATGAAAAGAGAACAGTTAGCCTTTATTGGATAGCAAAAGAAGGAAAACACACACTTTTCCTATTTGCAGATTATGAAGGAAGAATAGATGAGGAAAATGAGGATAATAATTTGGTGAGTGTTGAAATAAATGTGCAAAAACCAATCTATCCTCCCTTCCCTCCTCCAGCGGAAAATGCAAGCTGGTGGGGTGCAGACTGGCATTACAGGGTGCCAGTTACAATTTCAATGATTGGGCAGAGGGAAAATTTCACTTATTCAAATAAGATGGTTTATTGTAATATAAATTTCACAGCTCTTATGGATAAAATTTCTTATGAACAGGCAGGAAGCTTCGCAAAGAGAACATTCAATCCATCTTCAGTTAGAGTAATAGAATATAAATTGCAAGAAAATAAATGGGTTCCAGTAAGAAGCGTTGGTAGGGAAATAATATTTAGTAATGATTATGATGCTATTGAAAATGCAAATGTAACTGTTATATGGGTTATGGAAGATGAAATATCACCTCATGAAAGAAGATACTACTATATTTACTGGGATACTGTTGAAAATGGGTACAAGAGAGGGGAGTTTGCAAAAATATATTCTGGCATTAAAAATGCAGAATTTGAAGATATTCATTCCACACAATGGAAAAATGTTACTGACGGGCCAGTAAAATGGCAACTTGGATATGTTGAAGATCCCGTGGAGCATGACCATTGCTATAAGATTTATGCAAAAGGTTTGTATGGCAAAGGTTATTTATGGGCTCCAAGCTATGTTAAAGTTTTTCAGAATATTAAGGTTCCAGATGATGGAAAAACTTATTACATCTTGCATGCAAAAGTTTTTGTTACTACTGATTTGGAAGGAGCGGAATGGAATATTCTGATAGATGGGCAAAGCGTGTATAGCGGAGTGTCAACAGGAGGATGGATAGAAATAACAAAGAATATAACGTCATATCTTAAAAACAGGAATTATGTAACGATATCTTTCAAAATGGAAGTAACACAGACACTTGTTTCAGCTGAACAGCATGAAATTACAGCTTATATTGATTCATTTTGGATTGAAACCCCAGATATAGCTGTTGATTTATTCAGCAATGAAACTCATGGATGGTGGGGAGTTGTAAAAGGAGTGGAGACAAGCTACATTGCTGGGGTGGAAGGTAAGGATAAAATTGAAAAAATAGAAGTAAATACTGTTGCCTCCCCAAAAGAAGTTATTGCAAAGCTTTATTCTCCTCAGGCAGAAGTAGTTAAATCTTCAATGCCATTTCCAGATCCAAGTTTTGAAAGAGAAGATTATATATATCTTTTCTATTCAGATGAGCTAACTTGTTCTGCTGAATTGCAAAGCGTTGTAAGACATACCGGAGAAAAAGCAGTTGAATTGAGGCTAAGCAACTATGTAGGCAAATGGGAATTTGAAAAGGAGCAAGTTAAAATAAATGATATGGCAGGCTTTAGACAGAACATCACATATGGAATTCCTCTTGCGGAACTTCCTGAGCTTTATTTTTGGTATAATATAGAAAAATATGCAGAAGCAAGCTATCTTAACTTTACTTTATTGACTAAAGGAGTAAAACCAAAGTTCTATACTATTCATCTATCAGATTTGATAAGTGACGGAAAGTGGCATAAATATAGTTTGCCAGCAGATGTTTTGCAGAAATGGAGGATTAGCGGAGGGCAAGCTATAGCTATAGAAATCCGCTTAGTTGCAAATGCTGAGGGAGCTGAAAACATAGTATATATTGATGATTTGGGCTATTCCTTTATGCCAGCAAATGCAACAGATAGAACAAAATGGTATTTGGAAGATTTTTATCAATTTACAAGTGGAAATAACATTGGCAATTGGCGCCTTGATATTATAATGGCAGATGGTTCAGATTATAGAATAGAAAAGAGTTTGATTTTGAAAGTAGATGCTGCGGCGAACCTTGAGGTTTATAATATTAATTCACCATCACAAGTTAAGGAGGGAGATATTGCAAAATTCAAAGTACATATAACAAATCATGGACCAAAGGAAGTAAATGAAACTACACCGATTAATGTTTCATTGATTGTTTATCAAGAAGGTGGGGAAACATTCAAAATGGTAAAATCTGTAGCTGGACTTAAAGTAAATGAAAAGAAGGAAATTGAGTTTGAATGGCAAGCATCGTATGGCTTAGATAATGCTGGTGGTGTGTGGAAGGTGATAGCAAAGGTAAACGAAAAGGGAAGGATACCAGAATGGGAAATGAAGGATAACTGGTATGCAACTACAATAAAAGTTGAGCCGATGCCAGATTTAAAAATAGATATGGAAGATGTTGTTTTTGAACCATCTCATCCATCAGAAAATGAAACAGTAAATATTTCAATAATAGTTCATAATATAGGGTTTGCAAATGCAACAGCAAAAGTCAAAATTTATGAAAAGTTAAAAGATGGTGGAAAATATTTACTCATTACAAATAAAAGTATTCAAATTTTTGTTGAGAGAAAAAGCTGGGAGAAGATAAGCTGGAAATGGAAAGAAAAAGAAGGAATTTACAGCATAAAAGTTGAAGTAAGTTGTGAGGAAGAAAGAAATACAAAGAATAATGTTGTAATAAAGGACATAAGAGTAGGAGGAGGAGATGATTTTACACCCCCAGTAATAGAAGGAATAAGAATTGCGCCAAAAATACAGGCTTTAGGTAAATACATAAACTTTTCAGCTACAATTTATGATGAAAATACAACAATAGATAAGGCAAAAGTTGTTGTGTATAATGATAGCAAGGAAACTGAATATTGTATGACAAGGATAGGAGATACAGATGTTTATTATGTGAATTTAACTTTCAATGAGATAGGATATTACTATTTTGCAATAAGGGCATGGGACACAGCATCTGATGGATGGCAGAATATGGCAGAGAGTGAAAAAATACCATTTAGGATAGTCTATGAAGGAATAGAAACCAACGCTCCTATTATAAAAGCAGTTACTATTGAGCCTCCATCTGCGAGACAGGTATTAAATGGCATAATAAATATTTCTGCTTATATCGATGATGAGAGTGGTATAGCTAAAGCATTGCTTATTGTTGAAAGAAATGGAGAAATAAATGAATATGAAATGAAAAAAGGAGCTAACAACATCTATTATTACTCAAAAGCCTATGATAAGGTGGGAGAATATTCATATTATATAAAGGCTGTGGACGCTTCAGCAAATGCTAACTACAATACTTCACCAACATATACTTTTGAAGTGCCAGAAGACTATGATTTAGATGATATTCCAGATAAAATAGAAATTGAAATAGGCGCAGACCCAACAAATGCAAGCCAAACCATAAATGTAAGTGTGGGAAATCAAATAGGTTATCTTATATGGATAGAAGAAAAGAATAACTACATTTACTGGGATAGAGATGCAAATAAGACAAGAGATGTTATATTAATGGATGTTGATGGAGATGGAAAAATGGAATATCTTTTTGATGTAAATGGAAATGGAAAACCAGATTATTATTATGATGAGCAAGATAAAATAGTTAATCAGTATGAAACAAAAGAGGAAAAGAAACTAGAAACCGTATGGATTCTTCCGCCACTATTACTTTTCATTATTGTATGCGTTGCATTCTTGGTTGTAATTAAAAAGAAATAAGCAATCTTAACTTTGGAATTAAAATTATGGAAAAAATACAAATTAAAACGAAAACTGAAAAAATTGTAGCAACAGCAGATGAAACTTTTTCCAACTTCTCTTTTTTCATTTTTCTACTCAGTTTTTCTAGGATATAGCTTACACCATCTTTAAACAAATATCCTCCATCAAGAGGAATCGCTGGCAAAGCATTGAAAGTGCCTAATGCAAAATTCAGCCAGAAAATCCAGTAAAAAATGTTGTATATCATCCAAAATGATGAAGGAGCGGTGAGAATTTCTGCCAATCCTGATGGTGGAGGGGAATATCCTCTAAAAGGTAAAGCGAGATAGAATAGTATGTTTGTTTTTCTTGGATTATAAATTTTTACAAAATCTTTTGCATATATTGCAACATTTTGTAAGTCAATAACATTTACACCAATGAATCCCTTTCCCTTATACTCCTCTTTTTTGATAAAATCATATTTATCTCCCAAAATTAAAGAGACAGTTGAAAAATTTCCGTTGTAATAAAATGAAATGTTTATTTTCTCTCCAGCATAGGTAGAATTCATTATCTTAAGAAATTCTTTTAAGCTTCCTATTTTAACACTATTGACAGCATATATTATTGATTTCTCTGGCAGAACACCATCTGCAGGCGAATTTTTCTCTACTTTCCATACATATAATCCTTTTACAATACTTATATTCATTTCTTTGCCATTTCTCCATATTGTAGCATTGTATATTTTTCCTGCATCTAGTTTTTCCCATACAGTAAAATTGTCAAATTCAATGCCATTTATTTTGCTGATAACATCCCATTGATTCAGCCCATAAGCATCATATGTAATAACCATTCCATCATATTTTGCATCTATTGAAGGAGCTAAAATAAATGATAAAATAAGTATGCAAACTACTGCAAGAACAATATTTGATGCTGGTCCTGCAGAAAAAATTCTGCTCCTTATTTTTCTTGTTGTCTTTTTAATTTGCTCTTCATCTGGCTCAACAAATGCACCTATTGGAACTATTAAAAATAATAAGCCAAGAGACTTAACCTTTATTTTTCCATATCTTGCAAGTATGCCATGAGAAATTTCATGCACTACAATTGCAATTGCCAGCGCCAAAATTCCATACCCTATAGGAATAACAGGGTTTATTCCTGGAATGCCTAAAATGAGGCGGGGAGAAGGAGCGTTTTGAGGAGGAATTTTAAAGGCTATGATAAGATTCCATATGATTATTGCTGTTGTAAAGAGCATGGCTATAATGCAAATAAAAATGGAGAAATTTCCGTAAAATTTCCATAATTTTTTCTTTGCTACATTATCTATAAACTTTTTTCCTTTTTCTGTTTTCCACATAATGAGAGGGCCAGCTAATTCAAGCCCGTATTTCTCTCCTTTTTTCTTAACCACAAGCAATACAACTGCCCAGATTGCAAAGATTATTGCCAATAATTCTAACATTAACCACCCTCCTTGTAGATGTCTTCGATTATATGGTATAGAACACTGCCTATAAATGCTACTAATATTCCGCCAGCAACCTTTGTTAAAAATGGAAGAGTTAAAACATATTCTGTCAAAATGAAATGGAATGGTTTCTCTCTTATTATTTCAATCAAAATTTTGAGAGATGCAGATAGGATTAATCCGAAAGCAACTAAAGTGAAGGGGAGAATAGTATAGCCCCATAAAACTTTCTTTTCCTTGAAATACGCATCTATAAATCTGCCCAAGGCAATAAGCAATACAGCAAATATGAACCACCATAGGATGTCATTTAAAAACTTAATGACATATTCTGCAGGAGGAAGTTGCTCATCAGAAAGTATCTTGAAAGTTGATACTATCGCAATCAAAACTATAAAGAAAGCAAGAACTGAAGAGAATATTGTCATCTTTCCCATTTTCAATCCTGTAATTAGCTCCCTCCCGATCTTTGACATAATGCCTTCCAAATGCAATACTCTAAGTAGCAAATACAGACCCATAACAAGCAAGATGGCAGCAAAGCCCATTGAAATAGAGCCTAATAAAGCAGATATGCCCCAAATGAGGAGAATAATTGAAATTGGTAGCATAAATTTTCTTTGCAATTTTTCATCATCCATCAACCTTTTTATGAGATAATATGCTCCTTCCAGTGTTTGGCTTTGTTTAACAACAACTCTTTTTATTGCATCTATTTTAATTCTTGATTCGATTATTGGTATTATATACTCATCTTCTGCACCGTCGGTAACCAAAATTACTTTTTCAGGTTTTATTTTTTCTAAAACTTCATCAAGTTGTTTTGCAATGCTTTCGTCAGATACAACACCAACATTTATGTCTCCACATATAGTGGCGATTTCAGCATCCTCAATTTTATCCCTAATTGAAATAGCTGCAAATAAGCAATTTACATCACTATCTTCTGGATCAACCAACGCAAGAGATTGAGCTGCTTTTAAGTTTTCCTCCCTCCCAATAATAGGGGATTTAATACCTGTTTTCCTTCCAAAGTCATTATCTCTATCTATACAGAGAACGAGAGTTTTTCCCATTTTAAATTAAATCTT
>Ga0116200_10000572_pt1 | contig 12454 bp, 12 predicted proteins | sample Mar14436cmmetaG_FD_94478 | JGI IMG/M metagenome (GOLD analysis project Ga0116200, IMG submission 94478) | Marine hydrothermal vent microbial communities from Guaymas Basin, Gulf of California to study Microbial Dark Matter (Phase II) - Marker... ... | reverse complement strand
TAATTATAGATTCAATTTTGGTAGAGCCTATCTTTAGAGTAAATGTGGATGGAGAAAATGTTACAATCCGAAACTTTAAATCTAGAGAGTTCTTCTCAGAGGAGCAAGCCATAGTGTCTTCTTACAACTTTAGATTAAATGTATCTAATTCGAAATTTATTGACGTTATAATTGAAGTAAATGGAAATTCTAGGGTAGTGATAAATAATTCAAATTTATCTGATTTGTATTTGGAGAAAAACTCAGAGGTTATAATCCAAAATTCGATTATGAATGGCTGGGTGGATTTCTTTGAGAATTCAACCTCTGTTATTTTAAATTCTACAATCTACAAAGCTTGGTTAAATGGAAATGCAAATGTTACTTTTAAATCTGCATCTACAATCTCTGATTTGATGATTGGATGTTATAATGTAAATACTAATGCAATATTGCAAGGTTATGTCGGTATAGGAAGAATATCGTACTGGTGGGATGATTCCAAGCTTAACAGATTCTACCCAATAAGAGTTGAAGGTCAAACAGGAATTGGAGCAGGAAATGTTACAGTGAATATAACCTTGGATGGGGAGGTTATAAATTCTGGACAAACAGATGAAAATGGCTGGATAAGCTTGAATATAACATTTAATAGGACTTCTGGTTATGATCCAGGATATAGCTATTATATAAGAGTTGGGAACATAGCGTTGGGACCTATAAATTCATCAACTGATACGAGATATGGCTTACGTGTCGTTGATAATACTCCCCCTGAGATTTTCTATAAGATAAATCCAAAGGTCGTGATAAACGGCAGCAATGTCTCTCTATTTGCGACATCTGTGGATAATGTGAAGGAAGGTGTTGAATGGGCAAACATTACATTCCCAGATAATTCCTCAGTAATAATTTATTTGCCAGCTAACTTTACAGTCAATGAAACTGGAATCTTTAATGTGACTTTCTTTGCAAACGATTCTGCTGGAAATCTTGCTAATCTTAGTGATTATTTCATCTCAGCTTTGCCTTTAATCTTCAATCTTAGTATCAAGAAGGCAGCAAATGAAACATTTTTCTGGAACCTTACTGTGCTTTATGAAGGGAATGTTATACTAACAACTTTAACTAATCAAAGTAACGTATCCCTATTGCTACCAGCTTATATCTTTGACTTGAAATTTTTGGCATTTAACGATTCTTTAACAGTTATGTTTAGAAATATTAATCTTTCAGCCGAGAATAATAGAAGCGTGGGCTTGGATAAACTTCAGCTCTCTGGCTTTTTGGTGACATATGTAATAGACCCTGAATTTAACTATAGCTCTGCTTCTCTAGCTTTAAGCTATAGAGGAACTAACTACAAGAATAAGAACTATCTTGGGCTTTATAAATGCAGCTTATGGAACTTCTCAGCTAGAAGATGCGAAGGTTCTTGGCAAAAGGTTTCAGATGCGGTGAATAACCAAGGCTATGAGAGGTTTTTATTGAATGTTAGCTCATTCAGCGCGTTTGCTATAAAGCAAGAGGCTTATTGTGGTGATGGCTCTTGCAATAATGGTGAAACTTGCAGATCATGTCCTCAGGACTGCGGACCTTGTCCAAGTGGAGGTGGCGGCGGAGGCGGTGGCAAAGGCGGTGGATCTAGAGGGGGTGGCTATGTAGCCCAGCCCTCAGCTAGCTGCTATGATGGAATTCAAAATTGTCATCATGGCTTATGCGAAGAAGGCATAGACTGTGGAGGTCCATGTGAGCCATGTCCCAGCTGCCATGATGGAATCCAGAACCAGGGCGAAACTGGAGTGGATTGTGGAGGTCCATGCCCACCTTGTCCAATAACAACTACAACTACTCTAGTAACAACGACTACCACTACTAGTAGCACAACTAGCAGCACTAGCAGCGTTACAACAACTTTGCCAAAAGAGACTGTAACTTCGACAACGATGCTAGAAAGACGTGAAGAGCTGAGATGGTTTTTGCCATTGATTCTAACATTGATAGCTATGATTATTGTTGTGACTGTGATATTGCTCTTAATAAGAGGAAGAAGCTCTTCAAAAGAAATATCAGATGATCTAAAAAGATTAGAAGAGGAGGTTGAAAAATAAACTTCTTTAGCATGCTAAAAAATGTATTGGAACAAATCTATAGAAACTCTAAGTCAGGATAAACTGATAAAGCTCCAGGAAGAAAGGTTGAGAAAAATTGTGAGATACTGTTATGATAACTGTAGGTTTTATAGAGAAAGGTTTAAAGATGCTGGAATAAAACCAGATGATATAAAGACAATAGATGACCTAACCAAAATTCCATTCACAACAAAACAAGATTTAAGGGATAATTATCCGACTGGTTTGTTTTGCAGACCTCTAGAAGAGATAGTTAGAATTCACGCCTCTTCTGGAACCACAGGAAAACCAACAATTGTTGGTTATACCAAAAACGATATAGAAATGTGGACCGAGGTTATGGCTAGAAGCTTGGTTACAGCCGGGTGTACCAAGAAAGATGTGTTGCATGTGGCTTATGGCTATGGTTTATTCACAGGTGGCTTAGGATTTCATTACGGTGGTGAAAGAGTTGGATGCATGGTTATACCAGCATCCGGTGGTAACACCAAAAGGCAATTAATGTTCATGCGGGATTTGAATTCAACTGTTCTATGTTGCACACCTTCGTATGCTGCATATATAGCTGAAGTTGCAGAAGAGGAAGGAATTTCTCCTGAGAAGGATCTTGGCTTGAGGTTAGGTATTTTTGGAGCCGAACCTTGGAGCGAGAAAATGAGAAAGCGCATCGAATCCCTATTAGATTTAAAAGCTCAAGACATCTATGGACTCTCTGAGATATGTGGTCCAGGAGTTTCAATAGAATGCGAGGAACAATCTGGTTTGCATATATGGGCAGATCATTTTTTAGCTGAGATAATAGATCCAAAAACTGGAGAACAATTAGAAGAAAATAAACATGGCGAACTCGTGATAACGACTTTAACAAAGGAAGGGATTCCATTGCTTAGATATAGAACCCGTGATTTAACTTCTCTAAGTTATGAGGAATGTGCATGTGGAAGAACTCATCCAAGAATGTCAAAAGTAACCGGGAGAACAGATGATATGCTAATCATTCGTGGTGTTAACGTTTTCCCAAGCCAGATAGAGCATATACTAATGAAGTTCCCAGAAATAGGGAATCACTATTTGCTCATCTTGGATAAGAAGGGTCCATTAGATGTTCTTACAGTCGAGGCTGAAGTTACTAGAGAATTTTTAAAAGAGGCTAAAAACATGAAAGAGTTGGAAGAAAAGATTAAAGAGGAAATTAAAGATTATATCGGAATCTCAGTAAATGTTTCTTTGGTAGAACCTGGAAAAATTCCTAGGAGTGAAGGAAAAGCCATTAGGGTAAAGGACCTAAGAAAACGAAGCTGAAATTTGATGAAGAGTGAAAAGACTAAACTTTGATGATGAATATGTGAGATCTATACTAGATGGTGAAAAAGTAACTACAATCAGAAAAGGTGTGAAAGACTATCAAGTTAATGAAATAGTTGAGCTGACCGTGAACCATAAACCATTCGCAAAAGCAAGAATTTTGGATGTTGTAGTAAAGAGAGTAAATGAACTAAGAACGGAAGACGCCATAAAAGATGGTTTCAAGAGTAGAGAGGATTTGCTTCAAACTCTTAAAAAGATTTACGGTAATCTCGAGAATGATGATGTCGTCACTATAATACGCTTCAATATTATCGACAAAAAAATTTAAATTTTTAATTTATAATCGATAAATTTGATATTATATTAGAATGGTCTCTGAATTCGATAGAGCTAGAGTTGTAATGCTTCGTGGCTTGGGGTACTCACAAAAAGAAATATCTGAGAAAACTGGTTTAAGTCAATCAGCCATAAGTTACATTCTCTCAGAAATAAAGAAGAGGGCTCTGGAAGAAGGTGACGAAGCCACTTTTGTTGCGATAATGAGTTCTGGTTATGGTCCTTTGATAGTAAGAGCCATGCAAATGTTATTTAAAGATAAGCTAAGATAAAAAAATATTAAGGGGAAAGTCATAAAGATGCACTTTGGATTTAGAGTTTTTCATCATAGAGTTTGGGAGTTGGAGTTATGCAATAGATATGGGTTGGGTATAGAATATAGAATTGATAACGATTCCGAATTTGAAGAGGGTGGGAAAAATGCTAAACTCCTAGAAAGAATCCTTCTGCCAGTATTTTTTCATTACCCTTCTAAAGGTAACTACATATGGCTTTCTCATTCAGATGAAGAAGCTAGGAAAAAAGCTATAGAAAAATTTAAGAAGTATTTGGATCTGAGTAAACGTATAAAAGCTTGCCTACTAGTGATACATGATGAAACCCCTTTTGGAGGATTAGAGCCTTATCTAAAATCTCTTGAAGAGGTATCTAAGCTATCTAAAAGAAAAAGAATAAAAGTATGTCTGGAAAATACCCATCTCAGCCCGTTTCAAGTTTGCGAGTTAATAGATGATATACCAAATCTATACCTAGCTTTGGATTTGGGGCATGCGAATATTCAAATCGGGAGCAATGGCATATTGGCTTTCTTAGATAAATTTTGGTATAAAGTTGAGCATTTGCATTTGCATGATAACTATGGTGTTCATGATCAGCATCTAATTCCTGGAGATGGTAATCTTGACTATGAAAAAATCTTGAAGAAGCTTAATGATATCAACTTTGATGGATTTGGTATCTTGGAACTAAATTGGGATATACCGCCTGAAGAAGGTATAAAGAGGAGCTTAGCTTTCTTAAAGAGGTATTTAAAATGAACAAAACAGCCTCTATCTTCCTGATTTTGTTGATTTATATCGTGGTTCAGGGAATAGCAATATGGATAAGTAAAGGTGACCCGGTAGTTGTTAAGAAAGGGATAGTGCAAAAAGTAGAGGAAGGTGAAATACCAACACCAATCGAAAATCCAGAAAAGCCAGAAGCTTCTCTAGAGATCTTTGGTATGATACTTTTCATGACTTTAATAATGTTACTGCTCATAAAGATAAACCTAAGATTTCTCATAAAAGCTCTGACCTATTTTGTAATGCTTTTTGGCTTAATGTTTACATTTTGGAACATTCTTGACTTTCTTGGGCTTCTGATATCTTTACTGTTATTCTCTATTTACATGATAAAGAGAAATGCCATAGCTTCAAATTTCATGCTGCTATTTGTTATCCCTGGAATAGGTTCTTGGCTTGGCTCTTCTTTAGCTTTAATTCCAAGCCTTATATTGCTTTTGGGCTTATCAATTTATGATATAATCTCCGTTTTCCTAACGAAACATATGGTAACTTTGGCTGAGGGTGTGAAGAGCTTTACAACCCAGCCCGATACAAAAGGAAGTGAGCATATTGATCTAAGAAAAGTTAGAGTTGAAGTTCCATTAATGTTTTCAATCCCATTTGAAAACAGAGTTCTTGGCTTGGGAACCGGAGATCTAGCTATACCAGTGACGTTTACCATATCTGTATTAAAAGAATTTTCATTACTTGCTGCGGTACTAACAGCAATTGGCGGCATGTTTGGCTTGCTATCTTTGTTGATATACCTAAGCAAAAAGGAAAACGTTGTTTTACCAGCTTTACCTCCAATAGCCTTAGGGCTATTACTTGGGTTTTTCTCCTCATTCATATCTCAAAACCTCTAAGTTGGAGCTTTCCCTCATATAGAGCTTTACCAACAACTGCAGCAAAAGCTCCTAGTTGCTTAATACTTTCTAAATCCTGAATAGAGGAGATTCCACCAGAGATTATAACTGGTAAAGAAGTTGAATCTATAACTTCTTTAATTGGCTTTAATCTTATCCCGGACATTTTTCCTTCAACTTTAATATCTGTAAAGAGAAAGCCCCAAACATATCGCTCAACTTTTTTCATGAATTCTAAGGTTGAAAGTTCACTTTCCTCTTTCCACCCTTTAATAGCGACTTTTCCATCTATCGAATCTATCGCTGCTATGATTCTTTCTTTTCCAACCCTTTCGTTCAGTTTTTTTAGAGTTTTAAAATTCTCGTAATAATCTCTAACAGCTAAGGTCCCTATCACAACTCTAGAACAGCCTAAGGTTACCAATTTTTCTATTCTCTCTATGCTTCGCAATCCACCACCAACCTGAATCTCGCAGCTCGTTGTTTTTAAAATTTTTTCTATAAGCTTTAGATTATCTCCAATTCCAAGAGCGGCATCGAGATCAACGACATGAATTATCTCAGCCCCCAGGCTTTGGAATTTCCTTACCCAAGTTATAGGATCACCATAGGCTTTTTTGCTTTCCAACTTTCCTTGAACCAATTGAACACATTTTCCAGATAAGATATCAATAGCCGGAATTATTTTCATTTTCCTTAGTTACGGGATTTTCAAGAATTCCAAGATTCGAGATTTCTATCCTAACCCAATCTCCTGCTTTCAATACGCCAACACCAGCTGGAGTTCCAGTTGCTATTAAATCACCTTTCTCAAGCTTCATAAAGCTAGAGACAAAACTTACGCACTTCTCGGCTTTGTATATCATCTCAGATGTGTTTGCATCTTGTCTTAGCTCAGAATTAACCCAACACCTTATGCTAAGATTACTTGCATCCAAAGAAGTATCGATCCAGGGTCCTATAGGACAAAAAGTTGGAAAACTCTTGGCTGGAGACCATTGCTTTAGCTCATACTCTAGATCCCTAGCTGTAACATCATTGACAATAGTGTAGCCAAATATATGCTCATTAGCTTTCTCTTGCTTAATCTTGTAGCCCGGTTTTCCTATAATGATACCAAGCTCAGCTTCATGCTCAACTCTAGTTGAGATAGAAGGTAGTACTATCTTTTCTCTATGACCGATTACAGTATTTTGAGATTTTAGAGTAATTGTTGGCTTATTTGTCGAGAGTTTTGAAAGTTCCTCCATGTGCTTCTTGTAATTAAAACCCATACATACAATCTTTCTTGGCTTTAAAGGTGGCAGAAATTCTATGTCATTCAGATGAAATTCGTTTCCTGTTTCCTCTTTCAATTTAAAAATAGATCCTCGAAATTCTATAATTTTCTTACCAGATACCACGCCAACCCTTACTTTATTTCTTTCGTTCTTTAGTCTGAATCTGATTACCTTCATTTTTCATACCTGATTTTTGGTCTCAATTCCCTTCTCGTTTTTCTGAGCATCACGCTGAACAGCTCATCCTGTTCTAAAACTTTAGCTAATTGCTTGGTGCACCATTCCATTTCAAACGCCTCTACTTTTGCATCCAAATGGGCAAGATGCAAACCAATTGGGTAACCATAGCTTCTCGAGCCTAAAGAAAGATTATAAACTAGGCTGGCTATCTCCTCAATATCATAACCAAGATCTGGTACATCTATCCTGAGAGGGTTCGCTAAGGGTGTTGGTTGCAAATAAAATGTTTGAAATTCATAATCTTTTTCAGATCCATCTGCTAGAGGCTTGAATGTAATGCTCTTGCAAATGTTGTCTTTAGCTGTAATCTTTATCAAAGTCGAATCAGTTATAAATCTTGGAATCTTTAGATTATATCTGTTTGTTAGGTAATTAACCAAGACTCTAGATCTGCTATCCTCGGAAACGCCGATTAGCTTAGTTCCATTTTTCTCAGCTTCTTTTAGCAAGGAATTGAACAATGCTCTGTGCTTTATCACGAGTTTTGGTTGAGAATATCTCTTGTTGGCATTAACGTAAAGAGAGCCGTCCATTAACAGGAAATCTGGATTAAATTTCTTTATACAATCTCTTCCAAGTTGAAATTCCATCAAACATCTGAGCAATTCCACTCTTTCCTTATTATTTTCTTCATATTCTAGAACGCCAAAATCCAAATCTCTTAAAAATCTTTCATTGCTTAGCTTATCGGACCTCTTCTCTAAAACCAAAGCCGAGGCTTTTATGAGATAGATGCTCGCTCCAAGAAGTTCTTTTATAGCATCGCCGCCATCGATAAAGCAGATGGTTGCATCAATTTTTCTTTTCTCATCTATTTTCGTGAATAAATTCTTCTCCTTAAGTTGTTCGATCACTCTTTTAAGCTCTAGCCTATAAGTTTGTATTTCTTCTAGGATTAGCTTTTTCTTCTCTTCATATTTCCTAAGCCACAGATCATAGCGACCCATATCTAACTATAATTAGCTTTTTTGTATAGAAATTTTAATTTTAAACATGATGAAAGTTAAATGTATCTCCCATACAATTCAGCCCGAAAAAGTTTGTGCTATCGCAGCCTTAACTTCTACTGGCAAAAAAATAATGGATCTCGAAGAAATAGATCTCGAAAAGGCTAGGAAGCTCATAAGAAAAATCATAGACTATGGGCACTACTCTGTCTTGGAGCATGCGTCATTCACTTTTAAAATAGAGAACATTTCTAGAGTATGTTCGCATCAACTTGTTAGACATAGGCTGGCTTCGTACACGCAACAAAGTCAAAGATATGTAACCTTTTCTGATGAAATTCCAGAAATAGTTATTCCAGAAAGTATCAAGAGAGATAAAGAACTGAAGGAAAAATTCATGAAGTTTGCTGCTAAATCTCACGAACTCTATAAAGCCATGTTGGAGAGAGGTATTAAAGCAGAGGACTCCAGATATGTTCTTTTAAATGCGTTCCCAACAAATATAGTAGTTACGATGAATGCTAGGGAATTATTGCACTTTTTTGAACTAAGGTTATGCGAAAGAGCACAACTGGAAATAAGAATTCTAGCCAAAAAAATGCTTCAAGAAGTTAAGAAAATAGCACCATCTATTTTTGAAAAAGCCGGTCCGAGATGCGTAAGGCTAGGTTATTGTCCAGAAGGCGAATTGGGCTGTGGCAAATACCCGCCAAAGAAGTAAGAATTTCCGGAGTTTTTAAATCTAAAATTCTTAAAATTTTAAAAATTCAAAAAATCTCGAATTTCTAAAAATGTTGGAAGAAGATGTTAAGAGAGAATTCGTAGAAAAATACATAAAATTGTGGAAGAGTTTTGGCTTTAATGAAACCATAGGCAGAATTTATGGTGAACTTTTCTTTGCAGAGAAGCCGCTAACGATGGAAGAAATAGCAAAGAGAACTGGCTATAGTGTCTCAACCGTATGTAACGCCATGAGCATTATAGAGCAATTAATGGATGTGAAAAAATTTAAGAAACCCGGAAGTAAAAGAGTATATTTTCAATGCGAGCATAACTTGTTAATCTCTTTAGACAAAATCGTTAAGAAAGCTTGGAGAAGTGAAGTTAAGTACATGTTGTCTATGCTTAGAGAAGCTGAAGAAAAGTTGAGCAACGAAAAGACGGAGAAAGCAAAAATGTATAAGGAGTACATATCAACAATGAGGAAGGATTACGAAATGATCGATTCTTTTCTAGAGGCGGTAATAAACTTCAGGAAGTATAATATAGAACGTTTGTTTAAAACAGAAGTGAAAAATGACCAAATCAGAAGTCATAAGACTTGAGAACGTTTGGAAAATTTACAAAATGGGGGCTGAAAATATCTACGCTTTGAAAGGAATCTCCTTGAGCATTTCGAAACAAGAATTTGTGGTAATAATGGGTCCATCTGGCTCTGGAAAAAGTACTCTGATGCATATAATTGGCTGCTTAGATGTTCCAACAAAGGGTGAAGTCTTTTTGGATGGTAAAAACATTTCTCAGTTATCTGAGAACGAACTGGCTATGATAAGGGGTAAAAAAATAGGTTTTGTCTTTCAGACTTTCAATTTAATGCCATCTCTCACGGCTTTAGAAAATGTTATGTTGCCAATGATGTTTCAGGATATAGATAAGATAGAAAGAGAGAAAAGAGCTTATAAATTGCTAGAAATGGTTGGTTTGGCAGATAGAGTGCAGCATAAACCATCCCAGCTAAGTGGTGGGCAACAACAAAGGGTAGCAATAGCTAGAGCTTTAGCTAATGATCCAGATATAATATTGGCAGACGAGCCAACAGGTAACTTGGATTCAAAAGCTGGAGAAGAAGTTATGAGCTTGTTATCTAAGCTTAAAGCCAAGGGTAAGACTATAGTTGTTGTAACCCATAATCCAGAACTTTCAGTTTATGCGGATAAGCTCATTCACATTAAAGATGGGAAAATAACGGAGGTGATAGAAAGATGAACCCAAGAAAATTGCTTGTAATGGTTTTGATTTTTGGCTTGGTATTTTGCTTTGGGAAAGCTGCCGAGGCTGAGATAAGATTCGATTCTATTAGTTTTGATCATTATTACATAGAACCAGGAGATGAGGTAGAAATCTATATGAAATTCCATCAACACCCTCTTGATACAGCAAAGTTAGCTATTCTAAACAGGGAAAAAATCGATTCTGAACATGTTCTAGTGGAGGATGTAGAGCAAAGTTATTATATAGTAAAATTGGTGCCAAAAGGTACTCTAGCAAAGAGATACATTCTTATAAAAGAAGCGGAGAAGAACGTTGGCAGACTATTTGCTGGCGAATCTTGGAGTGTAAAATTTGAGATCAAGATAAAGCCAGATGCTCCACCACTTAATTACCCAATGGAGTTTCAAATCTATAAAACAGATTCCCTAAATGTCTCTGAAGCGAAATTGTTAAAGGTTTTCTCATTTGATATTCCGGTAAAAACCGAAGCGAAATTGGTTATGGAGGCGAATGGTAGCTTAGAAATTGGAAAAGTAGGAGAGATAAAATTAAAGCTAAGAAATGAGGGTGGGGAAACAGCGAAGCATTGTTACATTGATTTGAATTTGGAATCTTTGCCCTTAGCAGCTATAGGAACATCATCCAAATACCTTGGTAATATACCACCAAAAGAGGAAATCGAAACGAGTTTTGAATTGTTTACTGATTCTAATGCAGAGATTGGAGTTTATACTTTGCCTTTAGTAGTAACTTGCGAAGATAAAAACGGAAAGAAAAAAATTTTGAGAAAAACCATTGGAATCCAAGTCGATTCTGATGTAAAGATAGGAGTAACTCTAGAAAACCAAGATGACTTAGCAGAAGGTATTGAAGGTAGCGTAGAAATAGAAGTAGCAAATGAAGGTTTTGGAAAAGTAAACTTTTTGAGAGTTATACTGGAGGATAGCCCAGATTATGAGATACTTTCAAGTAATGAGGTTTACGTTGGAAGCTTAGACTCGGATGACACAGAGAGTGTAGAGTTCAAAATCAGAGTGAGAAATGCTTCCAAAGGCTACCTAGACTTAAAAGTTAAAATTCTCTACAAGAAGGAAGGCATCGACATCGAGCAAGAAGAGAATACAAAAATTAGAATTAGAGTTATGTCAAAGGATGAATATTACAGAAAATATCCAAGAACAGATATGGTAACGATGTTGGTTAGCGCGGTTTTTGCTACCGTTGGGATCTTCATAGCGGCTTTAGTTGTGTGGTTCTTATACAAGTTATTCAGCCTCATAACTTCGTTCATAAACAGAAAAATATTTAAGTTAATGTAGCTATGTTTCTAGATTATTTAGAAATAGCGATTAAGGGCATGAAACATAGAAAATTGAGAAGTTATCTGACGATAATTGGGATCTTTATAGGAGTTACCGCCGTAGTTACATTGATCTCTCTTGGTCAGGGATTACAAGTTTTTATAGATGAGCAATTCAAGAAAGTTGGTGGAGACAGAATCCTTGTCTTTCCCGGAGGTAAAGGTGAAGCAATGTCATCAAAATTTTCATTTGCATTAGCTGCATCTAAGCTAACAGATTCGGATTTAAAAGCATTTAGAAGTGTTAGAGGCATAAGTTACGGAACTGGAATTTTAGTATCATTAGCTAGGATAGCTGTGAAAGACAAAACAAAGCCCAGTCTCGTTTTTGGAATCCCGACCGATAAAGAGTCAAGAAACTACTTGAAGGAAGTAGATTGGTTTGCAGTAGAGAAGGGTAGATACCTAAAAGAAGGTGATAGGTTCAAAGCAATCGTAGGCAAAAAAACCAAAGACAAGTTTGGGGAGGAGATAAAAATAGGTGACAAAATCTACATAAATGGTTATTGCTTTGAAGTTGTTGGAATAGGCAAAGAAACTGGTCATCCGATGCATGATAGAAAGGTAACAATTCCTCTAAAAACTGCGAGAGAAATTTTTAAGGAATCTGGTTATTCTTTCTTGGTCGGACGAGTTGAAAAGGGTTTTGAAGTAGATAACGTAGCCAAAAAAGTTGAAGAAAAATTAAGAAGGCGAAGGGGTGTTAAAAAAGGAGAAGAGGATTTCAGAGTCGAAACTTCCCAAAATGTTGTCGAAACTTTTAGAAATGTTTTATTGATGGTGCAGATCGTTTTGGTTGGTATAGCCGCGATTTCTCTTTTTGTTGGAGGTGTGGGAATAATGAATACTATGTATACATCAGTTCTTGAAAGAACTAGGGAGATAGGAGTAATGAAAGCTGTTGGTGCCAAGAACAGGGATGTTTTGATGATATTCTTGATAGAATCCGGGATTCTTGGGCTGATTGG
>Ga0116200_10000571_pt1 | contig 12455 bp, 11 predicted proteins | sample Mar14436cmmetaG_FD_94478 | JGI IMG/M metagenome (GOLD analysis project Ga0116200, IMG submission 94478) | Marine hydrothermal vent microbial communities from Guaymas Basin, Gulf of California to study Microbial Dark Matter (Phase II) - Marker... ... | reverse complement strand
GGTCAAGGTGGGCTGCCTAGCTAGTTATAGCATATTCTTTGGCGTTGGCATGTTTGGCTTCCTAAGGCTACCTGAGCCCTGGGAGCTAAGGATCCTACCTGAGCCACCTGAGTGCGACCTACTAGGGGATTGGAACCCTAGTGGTGATTTCAGGTGGGTTTTAAAGGGGCGTGTAAAGGCCTTCTTGCTAAATGAAGGGCAAAACAGGGCCTACGTCATCCAGGTGGAAACCCGTGATGCTAGGGATGTGGCTAAGGCAGAGGAGCACATAGAGAAGAAGGTAGGCAAGCTGAAGGGGAGTAAGCGCTCCCAGGTGCTAGAGGAAGGCACATTAGAGGTATCTGGGCATAGGGCACGCTATTTAGTGCTAGCCGTGCATAAGAAGAGGCTACTTGGTCGTCCCAAGTTGATCTATAAGTTAGTAATGCCATTCTACTGTGATGAGACGAAGAGGATCTTATGGATTGAGGTGCTTGGTGGCCAGTACCTCCTTGAGGACCTACCTAGCCTAATACCTATTATCTCATCGTTCTCCTGCCATGGGGAGCCTCCTGATGTGCAAGGGCCTTAGCTACCTCATCTATGAGGTTGAACATGGCTTCTAGCTTCCCCTCATCCCTCCTACATATCATCATTATGTGTGGCTCTGCCCTTGAGATTGAAAAACGCTCAAGGCAGTCTCTAAGGGCTATTAAGTGTTCAAAAGCCGTGCCAGATAGCAATTCAGCTGCCTTCTTCGGCCTACTTGATCCTATGCTCATATGCTTTGTTAGTACCCCTAGCTCAACGGGCTTGAGCTTCTCTATCTTTAGCTTTATCTCCCCCTTAAGAGGTGTCTTCTTGCTCAAGATCTCAAGGTAGAAGGTAGGCTTCTTAGCTAGGTTGGCCTTTATTATGACCCTATCCCTCCTCCCCAGGGCATAGGCTACTGGGAGGTAGAGGAGCATTTCCCTAGCTAGTAGTATGAGCGAAACCTCTACCTTCCTAAGGGGGCCTTCCCTTGGCTTAAATCCTACCTTAAAACCTGAGGAGCCAAACCCCTTGAAGCTGACACGCCTTGCGTAGCGCCTTACCTCAGCCCTAAGTGCCTTCCAGAAGGAGCGCTGTATCCGCCTATTTACTATAGCACCAAATGCATAGGAGGCCACTAAGAACACGGTTAAGCCGATGAGCACGGGTAGCTCCCAGCCTGTGTAGTCCAAGGCTAGTTAACGTGCCTTCCCGTAAGTCTTAAATCTTGGCCGAAGGGAAGCCACACGGAGGCTGGGCTTATGGCAGAGTGGTACCCATTATACTTCGTGCTGGCGGGCGTCATAGTATATGGCGCTGCCTACTTCCTGTACGCCAGGTGGTATGATAAGCATGTATGGTCGCCCGACCCCAAGCGTGCGACGCCCGCCCACATGTACATGGACGGCATAGAGTTCTTCCCGACCAGCAAGTACGTGCTGTTCGGCTTCCAGTTCAAGGGCATTGCTGCCCTTGGGCCAATACTAGGGCCCTTCATCGGCCTTAGCTTCGGCTTCATACCCGCCCTAATATGGCTGCTGGTAGGCAACTTCTTCATAGGCTGGATACACGATTACAGCGCCCTCTTCATGTCGGTCCGCAATGAAGGCAGGACCATGGGCCCGCTGACCTACGAGCTCATTAGCCCAAGGGCTAGGACGGCCCTGATAGGCTTCCTGCTATTCTACTTGATACTGATCACAAGCGTCTTCGTGCTGCTATGTGGCCTGTTCTTCTACCTATGGCCTGGCTCGCTAATGGTAGTGATATTCACCATCATATCTGGCCTCATCATGGCCCTACTCATGTACAGGATGAGGGTGCCGATCACCTACAGCACTATAATAGGCATCATAATAATCATCATAGGCATTTACGTAGGTGGCCTAGTCCAGGACCTCTACCCGAACGCCCTTATGGGTCTCGGCAGGAATGGCCTGTACCTAGGCATGCTCATAACCGCCATATTCTGCTTCATAGGCGCCGTAACGCCCATAATCTGGTGGACCCAGCCCATAAACTACGCAGCCTTCTGGCCCTGTTCTGTAGGCGTCATACTGATAATAGTTTCTGCATTCGTATCACCAGCTACTGGCGTGGCCATCCAGCAGCCAGCCTTCACAGGTGATATACCTGGCATCTACAAGACGGGCGTTGGGCCAGTCTGGCCCATCCTAATGGTATCTATTGCTTGTGGTGCTATCTCAGGCTGGCACAGCCTAGTTGGCACGAGCGGTTCAGCTAGGCAGCTGGATGTAGAAACCGATGCCCTGCCCGTTGGTGCTGGTGCCATGCTAATGGAGGGCCTCCTAGCCCTCTCAGCTCTAGCTGCCTACATGGTCCTCACGAGTGAGGAGGTCCTTAAGTACGGGACCAAGTGGGGCTGCTTCGTAGCTGGTGCCTGTAAGCTAGTAGCACCCATGTTTGGCACGACCCCAGATAACATATTCCTCATTGCCTTCTTCGGTGCCTTCCTAGAGCTATATGCCATCACAGTAGAGCAGATGGTCGTTAGGTTCTTCAGGCTAGCTATGGCTGAGGCAACGGCAGCTAGGCCAGCCCTTAGGACGCTAATAGGCAATAAGTACGTGGCCTCCGCCATCTGCCTGGCCGTAGGTGCTGCCTTCGCCATGTCTGGTGCCTGGCTGAACCTATGGCTCCTCTTCGGTGGCTCAAACCAGCTGTTAGCTGGCCTGGCCCTCCTACTGACCAGCATCTACCTGGCTAAGGTGAAGAAGCCGACCATATTCAACCTGGCGCCAGCCATATTCATGATAGTAACCTGTGAGGGCGCCCTGATATGGGAGACGTTCTTCGTCTTCCTCGGCCTGGCCTACCTTGGCCTGCCACCTGAGAAGCAGGTAGGCATAATGTTCGGCAAGCCTCTGGCCAAATCGCCGTTGGCCGACCTAGTGAAGGCCGAGCTAGAGGCTGGTTACAGGGGTGTTTGGTACTACACGGCCATGACGCTGAACGTGATATTCTTCATCTTCGGCATCGTGCTGATAATCCTGGGCTTCATCGTGACCTACGATGGCTTCCGCTCCTACTTCCGCTTCAAGAGGGCTCCACCTGAGGAAGCTGAGGAGAAGGCCGAAGAGTAAGCTGAAGGCCAAAAACCCTTATTTTTATTTTGGCATCTCACCTGACACGAGTGCCTCTGCTACCCTAGCTATCATGTCCACGCCTGCTACCTCTGTCTCGTAGAGCGGTATGTAGGCCCTCACCAGTGGGCCGAGGTCCCTCTCTATGATGGCTAGGTAGCCCTCCTGCTCCCTCAGCTTGTTAAGCATGTACTCCGATTTCTCGCCACGCTCAACCACGCTCTTGGGTATGACGCCGTTCACTATGACGCCACCGATTGGTATGTCAAAGGCCTTCACCATGCGTATGAAGCGCTTCACAACTGAGATAGGCAGGGCTAGTGGGAGCGTAACGAAGAAGAAGGCCGTCCTCTCAGGGTCCGTTAGGAACTGCTTGGCTGCCCTTATGCGCTTATCCATGGCTATTAGGTCGGCCATAAGTGGGTCCTTCTTTATCTCCTCCATGACCTTCTCCTTCCTAAAGGATAGCTTAACCCTAAGCGATAGGGCCTCCTTACGGCTCTCTATCATCCTCTGGAGCCAGAGCGTGTAGATCTTGCTTAGGCCAATTAGCCTTATGGCATTTGCTACAGCAGCGCAATCAAATACTACCTTATCGTAGTTAGGCCCTTGCTCAAGCATTATATCTACCATCTTATCAAACATAGCTGATTCCTCAAAGGCTGGGTTAGTAGTGGCTATATCTATGAAGGGCTCAGGGTTTATTGGTATATCAGCCCACTTGAAGAACTCACGTAGCCTCCTGCCAAGCATCTCCCTGTAGCGTGCTATAACATCGCTTATGTCCACCTCACAGGCCCATAGGTTCTCAACCCCCTCCACGGGCTTTATCTGCCCTCCCCAGAGGTCCTGGCCGAAGACGCTTGATAGGGAGTGAACTGGGTTAAGGGAAACTAGCAGCACCTTCTGCCCCTGGGTAGCGAAGTAGTAGGCCATGCCAGCTGCTGCTACCGTCTTGCCAACGCCTCCCTTGCCACCAGTGAAGAGGAACTTCAGCTCTGGCCGTGAGCGCACGAAGTCCACAAACCTCATCCTCTCACTGCTCACGCCACCACACCTCCCCCTCAGGGCTCCAGCCGAATAGATCCTCTGCTACACGGGCAATCATCTCAAGGCCCTTTGGCTCACGATCATACATGGGCAGCACGGCCCTTATGTAATCGCCGAACTTATCCCATATGATATCCATGTACTTCTGCTGCATTTTTATACGGTTACGGAGGTAGGGGCCTACATCTGGCCTCTTAAGTAGGCTAACTGGGTAGACCATGTTTACTATTATGCCACTTAGCCTCATATCTAGCTTAGCGAACATATCCAGCGCCCTCTCTGTATCCAAGATGGCCATCTTCTCAGGTACTATGACCATGAAGAAGGCAGAGCGCTTCTCATCTGTTAGGACATCCCTGAAGAAGTCTAGCTTCTCCCTTATCTCCATGAGGTCCTTAAGCATCATGTCTTCACGCTCCATCTCAACCGTGCCCCTCAGCAGCTCTATGGCCTCCCTGTACTTCTGGGCCTCCATCCTGGCCTCTGTTATCTTATCAATCCAGGCATCAAGTATGAAGGCCATGCTAACCATACGTATGCCGTGGCCAAAGGGTGGCATATCAAATATGTAGTAGTCGTACTCGCCCTTGGCCAGTAGCTCTGCCATGGCATCGTACGTAGCTGACTCATGCATGGCTGGCTCAGCTGCAGCTGATTTGATGTACTCATCTATCTCCTTCGGTATCTCATCAAGCCCGTACATCTCCTTTATCCTACGCCTTATCTCCTCTTGGTAATCTGCTATACGCTTATCTGCATCTATCTCAAGCACGTATAGGCCTGGGCCGAAGCTCTGGACCCCCTTGCCAAATATATCTCGCTCAAATATATCGCTTAAGCTAGCTTGTGGGTCCGTGCTAAAGCAAAGGCACTTCTTCCCCTTCTTTATGGCTAGCCAGTAGGCAGTAGCTGCACTACACGTGGTCTTGCCAAGGCCACCCTTGCCAGCATATGTGATGACCTTTAGCTCTGGCCTCCTCTCAAAGAACTCCCTCATCGTTTCAGGCAGCTACACCACCTCCTAGGGCATGGGCCACCTAGTAGAGGGCATCCGTGAAGTCCCTCTCCCTGAACAGCCTCCTCTTCCACGTGGCGATGTTCGGGACAGCGTAGGGCAGCAGCCTTAGCGAGTAATATGGCGGTAGGAGCGGTATGCCAAGCATATCGCCGAGCGTTATGAGCATGAACAGGTGCTCAAGGTACATTCGTGTCTTTAGGGCGTAGCGAACCATGTCGTGAACGGCCATACCGTAGATAAGCTCCTTGAGGGCCTTCTTCACGCCACCCTTTCCCTCAGCTTTCGCCTCCTGCTTTGGCCCCTCAGCCATCCGACCACCCCTTAAAGCCACGTGGTTGTGTCTTTAAACCTTTCCCCTTACCTCGCTCGCTCCGTTATATCCCTCTCCTTAAGCATGAACTTCTTCCAGGCGTCTATGCGTGTGAGGACGATGGGGAGGAGCCTAAGCTTGTAGAAGCAGGAAGTTGGGTAGCCTAGCATATCGCCAAGGGCGCACATCATTATGGCATATGTATTGTAAGTTATCATATCCACAAACGTCTTAGCCATCTCGTAAGTAGTAGCACCGAATACGAACTCCCTCAGGGCCTTCTTAAGCTTCCTTAACGTGCTCTTACACCCCTGACAAGTGTAGCTAGGGAAGGATATAATCTTAAGCGATGCCCTAGGAGGCTGGCTCCATGCCTAGCTTAGCCATTAGCCACCTAGCCCTGAACTCGCTTACGGCTGGCCTCCCAAATGGATCCCATAGGTTGAACTCCCTTGAGAGCTCTAGGGCTATGCGCTTAGGATCCATACCACAGGCCTTGCAGAGCTCCCTAAGCTCATCCTCAGCCTTCTTAAGCTCCTCAAGCGTCCTCATAACGGCATCTGGGTTAACGCTTACGTAATCTAGGTAGACGGCTAGGAACTTGAGGAAGCCAGGGAGATCGCTTGGTGCTTGGCCACAGATACCAAGCTCCTTTGCGTAGGCCCCTTCTGGCTTGTTGTGCTCTCTAACTGGCCCTAGGATGCCGTACTTCACGTAGTTCTCGTAGTGGGCTGCATCTGCTACAGTAGCTATGGCCATCCTAACTGCTGGTATGTCCTCGTTAAATGGGAGGAAGGGCGAGTCCCTGTCCGTGCCAGTTATGAGCTGTGTGTAATCGTTCGTGCCGAATGAGTAGCCATCGCAGTATGGGTTGAAGAGGTAGGGCACGAAGCCTATGCTTGGCACCTCAGCCATGAATATCATCTTAGGTGGCTTGAGGCCCTCTGCCAGGAACACCTCCTTAACTAGCTTTGTAACTGCTTCTGCCTCCTCTGGGTGCCTAACAAATGGGAACATGGGCACTAGGTTCGTTAAGCCCTTCTTATGGCACCTTATCATGGCCTCAACTTCCATTAGGAAGGCCTCCTTGAACCTTGGATCTAGGTAGCGTGATACACCACGCCACCCCATCATGGGGTTGGCCTCAACTGGCTCTAGCTCTACCTTCCTGGCCCTAACTGGTGAGCCACATATTGGACACGTGCTGTGCTCCCTTAGAGCAAGCCCCTTCCCGCACTTAGGGCAATCAAGCTCGTAGTGTACAGCGCCTATTAAAGTAGCATACTCATTTGTCTTGAAGTCGGAGAAGCGTAGTATAACTTCCCTTGGGTAGAAGGAAGCAGCTATCAAGCTCATGCCTAATGTAAGCCTGTAGACCCACTCCTCCCTTGGGTCAACGCCAGGTGGGAAGAGCTCCTCTACCTCTGGTGCCCAGAAGCCACCTTCTGATTTAATCTTGCTTGCCTTTATACAGAACACAGGATGGACCTGTATCCAAGCAGCTATGAACTCCTCCCTCGCTAGCCCGACCTTGCTAACGCCTGGGATGAGCGATACGTTCAGGGCCTCCATTGGTGAGCCACAGTTAACGGCTACCCTCGTTTCAGGCCTAGGTATCTCACGTACCTCCCTTACCTCAACCCTGAACTTAAGTGCCCCCCTGTAGACACGGGCCTCGCCCTTGCTGCAATCAAGCGTAACTGGCTCCTTAGCTACTACGGTGAAGAGCCCAGCCCCACAGGCAGGGCATACCTCTGGCATGGGGTCCTTCCCGACCTCGCCAACTGAGCAGAAATCGCACTTCATGCAGGCAGCCCCCCAGTAGCGATCCTCTAGCTCCCCCAAGTGCTCCGAGAGGCCCCTCGTGCCCACGCTGCAGGCAAGCCCTTCCTCACGGCTTATTATAGCTGGGTGGCTCGTCCTATTGCCTAGCTCAGTTATTATGCCAGAGAGCAGGTCCCTCTTCATCACTGGCTCCCAGGGAGGGCTTGTTATGCTGGTGTAGATTATGGGCTTTAACTTGAACTTATCCACGAACTCCTTTAGTATGCGCTTAAGCAGCCTTATCCTAAAGCTGAGCTCCTCGGTTGGTAGGTCGCCAAAGAGCAAGGGCATTAGTGGCCCACTTGCTATCTTAGTCCCCACGTTTAGGCCAGTGCCGATTAGGGCATCTGGTGGTGGCTCTTCCTCAAGGACGTAGTTCTCTATGATAGCTCGGCTCTTGGTAGCATGGACGGTTTCAGGCCTTACCTGGAGCAAGTACAAGCGCCCCTTCTCCCAAGCGAACTCCACATCAACTGGCTTCCCCTTGCCGACCTTCTCCTCAAGGTGCTCAACTGCGAGGGCCACCAACGTGGCTTGTGCATCATTGGCTATCCTTGGGTTAATTGGCTCCTTTACTTCTACTATGACGTTCTTCCCCTTATCTGGATCCCACTTTAGCATCTCCCTCTGGGGCTTGGATGGTGGGTTTATACCAAGGCATACCACCGAGCTTGGAACCCGCTTCCCAAATACCTCTACAGGCCTCTTCTCACCTATCTTAGCAGCGAAGATCTCAGCTGTGGGGACCTTCCCCTGAACGCCAAGCTCACCAAGGCCAAGCCAGGCAGTAGACTTGAATACCTTTGGGTGGCCAGATTCCGTTTCTATGGAGAAGCCAACCCCCGACCACTCTGAATCAACCATCAGCTGTAGGATTATGGAGAAGAGGCCCCTTGAGCATATCTCTACTTCACTTGGTATCTTAAGGCCCCTCTCCCTTAGCTTCTGCCTGTAATCGGTTACCCTATCGCCGTATATGGATGCTAGGCACTTGAGTATGGCCTCCTTGAGCTCCTCCCTATTGCTTAGCCTAACGTTCAGTATGGTTTCATACTGGCCAGCAAAGGAAGCAGTTGGTAGGTCCTCTGCAAGGCCACTTGAGCGGACGGCTACCCTTATTGGCTCCTCCTTGCCAGCCTTCAGCCCCTCCTCCCTTAGGAGCTCTACGGCCTCCTCCAGTGCCTCCTCAAGCTCTGGCGGGAACTTAAGCTTCATTATGAGCTCCCTTATCTCAGCTAGGAGGGGGCCAACCTCCTCGCCCCTGCTTAAGGCTTCCTCTAGCACCCTAACCTTCCTTAGGATCTCAGGGTTTGATGCAAGCAGCCTCCTAACGAAGGGAGGGCCAAGTATAACTGCAAATGGGACATCAACAGGGAGGCCAATGGACCTTAGGTCGGCTATGGCCCTGTATATCTTGGCTAGGCCTGCCCCCTTGCCACCCGTGAACCTAGGATCTACGGCTTCCTCATCCCATATGGTGAGGAAGAGCTTCTCCTGGGCTTGGCTTGCAACCTGCCCCCTCTTCCCCTGAGCGAGAAACATTTGTGGAGGAGTTAAGTAGTAGTAGATCCCTACTCCCATACGCCTCCCCAGGGCTCAGCTACGTGTTTTCACCCGTGAATTTAAGTATTGCGGAGCCCCTCTAGAGGACAAGGGCTAGTATGGCTATGGCTAGCAACGTAACCATGACTAGGAAGATGGCTAGGACGGCAGTCGTTATCCTCTCCCTGAGGCTTAGGTAGTAATTACGCTCTTCTTCTGGTGCCCTCTCAAGCGCCCTAGGCCTAGGTAGCAGTGCCCTACGTGCTGCTATAGCCACTAGGACTAAGATGAGCATGAAGCAAGTTAGGGAGGTAACTAAGCTAATGGAGTGCCTCAAGCTCATGGATCCTATGGCGTACAGGCCATATGAGATCGGGAGGCAGATGGCCATGGATGTGAGCAAGCCGATGCCGTACCACTTCAGCAAGCGCCACAACTCCATTTGCTAGGCCCCTCCCCTGGCCCCAAGTGCTTGACCATGAATATGCCATCCTGGCCTGGGCCATAGTAGTCCCTGAGGATGCCAACCTTGATGTAGCCCATCTTCTCATAGAGCCTTATTGCTGGCTCATTCCCGACCTTCACCTCTAGGTGGAATTCAACTGCCCCCCTTGCCCTCAGCCTCTCCTCAAGCTCCCTCAGGAGGCGCTCACCAATCCCCCTGCGCCTGTACGGAGCTAGGACTTCTATCGTCCATACGTGGCCAACTGCCTTCAGTCCTTCCTCCTCTAGCTCACCTATGGCCATGCCAACCGCAATACCGCCTAGCTCAGCTAGCAGGCAGATGAAGCGCTCATCGTTCATCACGAAGTAGGCCAGCAGGCTCTCTGGGTACCCCTCATCAAAGCAGGAGCGCTCAAGCTCGGCCATGAGCCTTACATCCCTTAGCGTGGCCTTCCTCACCCTCAGCACGGCTAGGCCAGCCCCTCTAGCCATGCCCCTCACCGCACCTAATGACGAGTGGCCTTAGGCCTAGGCCTACATATACCTCCCTCACGCCCTCGGTTGGGTCATCCTGCCCCACGAACAGCAGGTGGGCTGGGCAGCTAGAGCTGCAATCTGAGGAGCCAAAGCCCCTAACTGGGGCCTGGGCCTTGAGCTTAGCCATTAGGGCCTTAACGACCTCGCACTCAAGCCTCCTAGAGCAGCCTGAGGCAACTACCGCCCTTACAGAGGCAGATGGGTGGTTAAGCAAGTAGTCTATGTGCCAGAACTCCTTCTTCCCCTTCCTAAGGTGCCTCCTCAAGCGCCCCCTTAGCCCAAGGGGCCCCCTCCCAAGTGCTGAGCCCGTGTAGAGGTAGAAGCCTGGCTTGAGCACTACGTAGCCAAGGGAGCCCACATGTAGGGCTAGGCCCTCGCTGACGTATATCACGAGCGTGTAGACGCCCCTATCTGGTAGCCCCTCTAGGCTCAAGGCCCAGCCCTCCTGCCACCCGTTGCCCTCGCCGTTAGGCTGTTCTAGGCCCTGATAGCTATAGCTGTCGGTGGCTACCTACTAAGGGCCCCCATAATGAGAACGCTAAAGAGGATGGGCGTTGAGGCACTAATGGTAGTGTGAGCATGGCCCTAGGGGAGCCAATTGAGGGCTTCCTGCTCCAGCTAAGGCAAGGCCATATTTTTGAGGTCAAGGGCCTAATACACCCACCTGGCCATGTAGTGGCCTACCCAAAGTACGTGCTAGATCCATCTGGCGATAGGGAGCGGGGAGGCGTACGCTACAGGAAGCTAGGCAGCCTAAGGGAGAAGGTGGCCTTCATTAAGGAGCACGTGCCCCACTACTTGGTCCACGATCCAGTCCTTGATGAAGTTCTGTGCGAGCCCCCACGCTCAGATGTAGCACGGATCCTAGATCCAGTAGGTGGCCTTGGGGAGCTGAGGAGGTCGGGGCCATCCTCTACGCTAGCCTTAGCCTCCCTTGAGCTCGTGGATGAGGTCTTGGATAGGGCTAACCTACGTTGGTCAGATGTAGGCATATCTGGCTCCATCTTAGCTGGCCTTGAGGGGCCTAGCTCCGATATAGATTTAGTGTTCTACGGCCACGATGCATGCCTAGAGGCCTACGAAGCCCTTAGGTCAATGAGGGAGGAAGGGGCAACCAAGCCCCTTGGCCTAGAGGAGCTTAAGGCCATATTCAGCTCCCGCTCAAGGGATACAAAGCACGACCGAGCTTCCTTCTTCACCAGGGAGAGAAATAAGGTCCTTCAGGGCACCTTCAGGGGCTTCCCCTACTCAATAAGGCTCGTGCCCAGCAGGGGGCCTGAGCCCTACGGGGCCACTAGGTTCAGGAAGCTAGGCGTGGGCGTTATCAAGGCCATCATAGTAGATGCATCAAGGTCCATCTTCACGCCATGTATTTACCGCTTAGGGAATGTCAGGCTGGTAGAGGGGCCTGCTGAACCAAGCTACTTGACCTCCTTCAGGATGAGGTTCTGTGAGCACGCTTGGGAGGGGGAGCTCATCAAGGCCAGGGGGAAGCTAGAGGAGGTGCTGAGGCCCGATGGGGGAGCTGAGGTTAGGCTTCTCGTCGGCAGCCTCCCTGGCGACTACTTCATGCCCTTAGCTACCTAATCACGGGCCTCAGGACCTTTATGACTTGCTCATGGTACCTAGGCCCGTAGGTTACGACCAATTGCTCCCTCTCGCCATGAGGCCCTTCTACGTGCTCAAGCCAGCCTGCAGCTAGGATTTGCTCGCCCTCCCAAGCCTGGAGCCTGAACTCATCTACAAAGCACAGTATGCGCTCAGGCTCACCTGCTCCCTCAGGGGCCTCAAGGAACTCCACATTGTCTATCTCGTAGATAGCTGGTGTAAATGGGGACCACTTAGCACTCACGACATCGGCCTTGAGCACCGACCAGCCTAGCTTGACGATCCTCTCACGTGGGTCATAGGCGTTCTCAACCTCAGGCCACGACCTAACTGGCTCTAGCTCAAATTTAATCCACCTTCCAGCCTTCCTGCTGAGGAAAAAGCCATAAATCAGCTTTCTCTCCTGGTGCCATGCAAACTCAGATGGCGAGATATGCTTCCAAGGCCAATTCTTGCTGCTCGGAGACCAATTAGGCCCAAACTCATTTTTAAATCTATCCCCAGATTTGTAGAGCTCTAGCAGGCCCTCCCTTGCCTCTCTAAGCGCCCTCCTGCCATATATTGTGAAATCTAGATCAGATAGCTTAGGATGGTAAAAGCCATGTAAGAGGGAGCCAAAGACGCCTAATTCACTTAATCTTATGCTGGTTATAGCTAGGAACTCATCTAGGAATTCCCCTAGGGCTAGGATAAGCTCATCACCTCCCTCTGATGCCAGAAGTCTCCTTAAGGCTTCCTCTGGCCTCCTCACGGCCAAGATCTGCTCTTCCCTTACGCCCACTAGCTCAACGCCAAGGGGCTCATGTAGGAGCCTGTACTGTGGGAAGTGCTCCATGATGAACTTCCAGCCTTCATCACCGTAGAACTTGAAGTAAATACCACCATCCCTAGCTAGCCTAGGTGCCCTCCTGTCCCTTGAGCTGAAGATGCTACATGGGGCGTAGAGTGGCTCACAGAACCAGGCCCCAGGTGGGTGGTCGTAGCCTAGCACACGGAATATGAGGCCCTC
>Ga0116200_10000570_pt1 | contig 12455 bp, 10 predicted proteins | sample Mar14436cmmetaG_FD_94478 | JGI IMG/M metagenome (GOLD analysis project Ga0116200, IMG submission 94478) | Marine hydrothermal vent microbial communities from Guaymas Basin, Gulf of California to study Microbial Dark Matter (Phase II) - Marker... ... | reverse complement strand
GCAGTTAGAAACCATTTCGCCTGTCGTTGAGGTCTGCAGAGAGCGGGACCTGCTGCTTCTTGTTCACTCCAACGAACCCGTTGGGCACGTATATCCTGGTAAGGCCAAGGCGGGGCTTAGATTTTATTACGAACTGGCCAAGATATGTAAAGGAATGCCGCTTATTCTGGCTCACTGGGGAGGTGGCCTGTTCTTTTATAATACTTTAAAAAAAGAAGCTCCCGAAGTGCTCAAGGACGTTTATTATGACACTGCCGCATCGCCTTTTCTGTACAAAAACTCCATATACAGCCTTGCAATTCAACTGGCGGGGGCGGACAGAATTCTCTTCGGAAGTGATTTTCCTCTCATTTCTCCTGAACGCTATTTTCGGGAGATAGAAAGTGCCGGAATCGGTAGGGAAAATGTAGAAAAAATAAAAGGTGAAAACGCAAGAAGACTCTTGGGTAATAGTGTGTAGTTGGATACGATGCGTTACAGAAACAACTACACTCCTAAAGTATAAGGTGGGGCAAAACTTTATTTTTGCCCCACCAGAAATTTTCATTTATTCAGGTATTGCGTTTAATTGCACCATCGCATCGTAAATAGGTAGTCTTTGCCCAACGAATCTGCCCACCCAGTTATAATAGATTGCAACTATTTCTCCGGACCGACAAAGTGCTGCGATCGTTCTATCTGCTACGAGGCGAAAATCAGCATCGTTTCTTCTAACTGCAAATGCGAAAGGTTCATACGAGAATACTTGTGAATCGATGGCAAATTTCTCCGGCGTTCCGCTTTTCAGTGCTAGTCCTACCAGCACAACCTGATCCGATGCAAACGCGTCTATTCTTTTATTTAGCAAAGCATCTATGCCATCTTCGGCTTTGTCAAATTGGACAATTTTTGCACCCGCTGCAGATTTCTTGATAGCTTTTTTAAGAGCATCCAGAGTGGTTGTGTCTCTCACTACCCCGATCTTTTTTCCCTTCAGGCTGTTTTCTCCGGTTGGTTTGTTTTCCTGTAATGTCATCAGCGAAGCACCGGTAACAAATGTCAATTGAGTGAAGTCCACAATTTCCATTCTAGAAAGTGTTTTGGTGGTAGCGCCGCACAGTATATCGATCTTGTTATCGGTCAGGGCTTTAAATCTGTTCTCTGAGTTGACGGGAACATAAATGACTTTTATATCTTTCCCGATTTTCTTTTCGACTTCCTTCACTATAAACTTGCTGATATCAATGGAATAACCGGCTGGATTTCCATTCTTGTCCAGGAAGGACATCGGTGGTTCGGAAGAGCGATAACCAATTTTTATTTGACCGGTTTTCTTGATCTGTTTGAGTGTCCCTGTTAGCCCTCCAGCGACTGCAGAGCTTGCGAATAAAACAATTAATAAAATAATAGCTAGCTTTCCACGGTTCATGATTCCTCCTCTTTTTAAAGATTTAACTGTTACGATGGATTTAGTGAATTTCAATCTATAGTAATCTTCTGATAGCGTCAAGAAATAATGAAAAAGTATTGAATGTGGCAGTGAGGCAATCGTCAAGGAGTAAACATATTTCGTTAGCTCTTTTCTTTTAGACCTGCCCCATGTATTATTTTTTCCCGATCTAGCTGTTCCGGATATTTGTGAACTGGCTTAACTGACTGGGAGTGTCATGAAACATTCAGGAAATTACACCAAGAATTCCTGGGGCTTTCATCCTTCTAAATCGAGCAGGGAAAAGCAACTGCCCTCAGTGCTGGTGCTTGGTGCCGGGATTGCGGGAGTCGTGGCTGCCAGAATTCTCCATGATACTGGCTTTGATGTAACGGTTCTTGAAGCGAGGACTCGGCTGGGCGGTCGAATCTGGACGATTGATGATTTCGGAGTGCCTGTGGATATGGGTGCATCGTGGATTCACGGAACAAAGGGAAATCCGCTAACCCGCTGGTGTGAGAGCCTTGGAATTCATCTTAAGCGCTTTCCAGTGAAAATGCCCTATTTTTTCGAACGGGGCCAGGGAATAGGTTTCTTCAGGATTGCAAGAAAAGCTCACAGGGGACTGACAAAATTCATTTTGCAATACTTTAGACTTTTATTAAGGTGCAATAGCCCGACCCGTAGTCTCCGGAACACGGATTACAGCATTTCAGATATTTTTGACCCTCTGATTCATGATCTTTCGCTTCCAGCACTGGATCGGCGCATGATTTTGTGGCTTCGTTCTTTGCAGGAAGCGATTAACGGGGCGCCCGCGAGTAAGGTCGCCATGAGTGAACTGGAAATACCCAATCTCTTTTCGCTCTATACTGTTCCTTTTACTGGTTTTGCGCGCCTGATTGAAGACGCGGTCTCTGGACTCAATGTGATTCTAAACTGCGAGGTGGAAAAGGTTATATGGAAACGGGAAAAAGTTGAAGTTTTAACCAGTAAAGGGAGCTTTAAAGCTGATGCGGTGATAGTAACCTTCCCTGTAGGAGTTTTGAGGAGCAGAAGGCTCATCTTTGAGCCGCCTTTGCCTGAAGAGAAAATCAGGGCCATAGAGTCGATACCATACGGTGATAATGCGGTTCTGGACAAAGTAGCTATCAGGTATGAGTCTCCTTTGTGTCCTGCAAACTGGGAGCAATTCGCAAGATTGCCTGAGCTCAAAAACGACTCCACACTTTTTACTCTGTGGACAAACATGCAATCTCTCACGGGCGTGCCCGTTTATGTGGGGTACTTTGCCGGCACAGACGGTGCTTATATTGATTGTAATTACAGGGAAGTGTCCATTCTGAATGAGGCTATGGAAAAACTGAAAAATATGTTGAATCAAGATTTGCCAGATGTCTTGTCCTGGAAAGTAACCCGGTGGCTTTCTGATCCGTGGACACTTGGTAGCTATTCTTTTGAAAGTACAGAATCAACAGAGCTGGATCGCATAGAACTTTCAAGGCCGGTGGCGAAAAAGCTATATTTTGCTGGCGAAGCGACTCACCCTGAACATTACGGTACTGTTCATGGGGCGTTGCTTTCCGGGCAAGAGGCAGCCGTAGCATTACACAGACACCATTGCTGTGACCATTTTAGCAGTCCCGCTGCACCCTGGATGCGATGAAGACGGCGTTTATTTGACGTTGTGGCAAAATCCGTATATATGTTATTGGCGTTTCTTTGCGGAATCATTCAGATTGGAAGGAGTCACGTGAAACCTGTTGTTACTGTAGGATGGGTACTTTTGTCAGACGTTGTGGATGCACAGCTTCTGCAAAAATAGGAAAGAGCAATTTCTAAGGTACGTTCCATACTTGAAGAAAACTTTTCACAGTTCACCTGGCAGCTCCCTTTTGTCAGACGTTGGAGGTATCCACCTCATGGCGCCCTGGATCCTCTTGAATTACTCGAAGCTGGACTCCAGGAAAAAACTAAAAATGGCTGGGATTATTCTATTGTACTTGTGAGTAACGAACTGCGCCCCCGTTACCGAATATCAACCATTGGGGTTCCGTCTTCGGCACTGGAAGTTGCAGTGCTATCCAGTTCCGAGTTGAACAATGATGGCATAGATGAAAAAATCGCTGCCCTGGCTCTTCATCTTTTGGGACATCTCTGGGGGTTATCCCATTCGGAAGATGGTCCCATGGTGCCTCCGGAAGACTACAAAGCTTTGACCCTTTGCAATTTTACCGACGGACAAAAAGAATTAATTGAACAAAGGCTTGTTGAAGCATCAGACGCCAGGCTTGAAGAGAGACAGGCGAAGTGGGGATATATCTCTTTTTATTGGTCAACTTTCTGGACCGATCCGAAAGGAATCTTAAGAGACGTTCATGATTACTCGCCATGGCGTTTACCTCTTAAAATGGCTAAAATGACGGCCGCTACAGCAGTTTCCATGATTTTTGTCTTGATGGGTTCCGAATCCTGGGAACTTGGAGCACATTTTTCGCCGCTTGTGTTACTAATTGGCACCCTTCTGGCCGTGCTAGGTTCTACATCCTTCATTTTTGCGGGGCAGAATCTTGGACAGATTTCAAGGGAAATAGGGTACAGAGAGCAGCTGGCGCGAACAAAAATTGTGGTATTTACCACTTTGCTATACGGGATGTTTTTCCTCTGGTTGTTGTACATGATTTTTGTAATTGGCATGGGCATTCTTTTTCCGCGAGAGATTCTCGACAACTGGCTTGGAGGCAGGCTGTCTTTCTCGGAACTTTTGCGTTTTGCTTCGTTTGCGGGAATTCTCGGATTGCTGGCTGGAGCTGTTGGTGGAAACCTGGAGGAGGAAGACGAGATTAAGGCTGAACTTTTTTACGACGAAGAGACGTAGAATCATATTTAGAGATGGGAGTTTTTGAAATGAAATATCCGTTTGATTTGAAATCTGCGGAAGAAATATTGGAGAAGAAAAGGAATTTGCTGGGAAGAGGGCTATCATACGCCGAGAAAATACTATTTTTGCACGAAACAGAAGCAACCTTCTCACGAGTCCTCGAACGTGGGAAAGATCCAATTGAGCTTAAACCGGATAGAGTTGCAATGCAGGATGCAACTGCTCAGATGGCCGTACTTCAGTTTATACAGGCAGGTCCGGAACGTACCCGGGTGCCTGCCACGATCCATTGTGATCATTTATTGCGGGCAAGAAAAGGTGCAGAGGAAGATTTGAGAGATGCCCTTGAGAGTAACAAAGACATCTACAATTTCCTGGCTTCGGCCGCAAAGAAATACGGGATGGGATTCTGGGGACCTGGTTCCGGGATAATACACCAGGTAATCTTTGAAAATTATGCCATACCGGGCACCATGATGATAGGAACCGATTCTCACACTCCAAATGCCGGTGGCCTGGGGATGATAGCAATAGGGGTGGGGGGGCTTGATGCTGCGGAAGTAATGGCTGGACTTCCGTGGGAGACCACCAACCCTTATATTGTGGGCGTTCGACTGACCGGGAAATTGAGGGGCTGGGCTTCTGCCAAGGACGTGATTTTGGAGATGTTAAGAATTCTGTCTGTGAAGGGAGGAACCGGTAAAATATTTGAGTATTTCGGAGAAGGGGCTGAGACCTTATCAGCCACTCAAAAGGCCACCATTACGAACATGGGTGCCGAACTGGGAGCTACCACTTCTGTTTTTGTTTACGATGACTCCATGGACAGGTATTTAAGAAACGTTGGCAGAGATGAAGATGCAGACTGGGCCAGGTCAGTTTCGGAGATCCTGAGACAGGATGATATTTGCCACACTGATCCCGGGAAAGTATTCGATCAGGTAATTGAAATAGACCTTTCCAGAATCGAGCCGGCTCATGCCGGTCCGGATACTCCCGATAATGTCATCAAAGTTGCGGATTTCAGGGAAGTAGTAGAAAGAGAAGGCTGGCCTAGAACCGTGTCTGCGGTTCTCCTTGGTTCCTGCACGAATTCTTCGTACTCAGACCTCTGCGCAGCGGCAGACGTCTTGGAACAGGCTCAAAAACATGGTTTGAAAGCTAGAGTACCTTTCTTGCTTTCTCCCGGTTCTAAACAGGTATTTGAAACTATAAAGAGGGATGGCGTGCTAGACAAGATAGTTAAATTTGGTGCGACAATACTGGCAGCGTCCTGTGGCCCCTGCATCGGGCAGTGGGATCGTAAAGATGTAAAAAAGGGAATCCCTAACTGTTTGTTTACCACTTTCAACAGGAATTTCCGTGGCCGAAACGATGCAAATCCCGAAACTAAGGCCTTTTTAACTTCCCCGGCGATGGCAGCGGCACTGGCGGTGTCCGGAGATGTTGGTTTTGATCCATCCAGGGATGTCCTAAAAGGGGAAGACGGGGTGGAATTCAGGTTGAAAGCTCCAGAAGTACCCGATCTGCCTGAGAATGGCATGGTAATTACCAAGGAAGGTTTTATACCTCCGTTGAAGGAAGGAAAAGACGCGGAAGTAATTATCAATCCCGATTCTGATCGAATTGAGCTTCTCAAACCCTTCGAGAAATGGGATGGAAAAGATTTCATAGACCTGCCAGTGCTGGTTAAAACCAAGGGGAAGACTACAACGGATCACATTTCTCCGGGAGGTGACTGGCTGAGGTACAGGGGACACCTGAGCAACATATCAAGAAATTTTCTCCAGGGCGCATTTAATGCTTTCACAGGCGAAGTGGGGCACGGAACGAACATCTACACTGGGGAAAGAGGAGTCACTTTTTATGAATTAGCCCTTGTTTACGAAGAGAAAGCTGGAGGATTTATCATCGTCGGCGATGATAACTATGGTGAGGGTTCAAGTCGTGAACACGCTGCCATGACGCCTAGGTTTCTGGGTGCAAAGGCTGTTATTGCTAAGTCCTTCGCTCGTATACATGAAGTTAATCTGAAAAAGCAGGGGATTCTTCCTTTTACTTTCCAGGATCAAAAGGCCTACGATATGATCGAACAATACGACACTCTGTCCATTGTCGGCCTGAATGAACTAAAGCCGTTTGAACCGGTAACCTGCATCGTTAAGAAAAAAAGTGGTAAAAAGATTGAAATCCTTCTCAGCCATTCCCTTACTGCCAGGCAAATAGAATGGTTTAAAGCTGGATCTGCTTTGAATACTCTCAGGGAAGAAGTTGGTAAAGATTGATTTTCCGGAAAAGTAATTAAAATTCAATCCATTTTTTTAGATCTGGAACGATGTCTCTTTCCCAGGAGATCGATAGCCGGAGAGTCAGGAAGTGATGATAGATAAGGTCAATATACTTAAGGGCTTCTTCTATCAGGTACATTTTCTCGAAAAAACGACCTTCGGGATCATCGTCATCGAGGGACGAATCTATCCTGGGGGTTTTTAGGCTTTTTATTGCCCAGAGCCGGGTATCCAGAATAAAAGAATACCTGTTTTCCCCGATTGTGATTTGGTATTCGGCTTCCTTAATTTGTTTGCCTTCCTTCAAAGCCATTCTGGCTTCTGCCATGTCTGAATCCGGTCCCGAGCAAACAACTCGCTGCTTTTTGCCGTCAACCGTCTGTTCGAGGGTCATCCTGTTGCCAACAAAGAGTTCAAAATGGGTGTCTTTATCGAAGCTTATCTGTCCTTTTTCAATTTCACTATAATACCATAACCAGAGAAGAAACTCGCTTCCCAGGAAAATATCTTCGGTCAGCTCCCTGCTTCTGGAAGCGATAAGCCGTGTCAAAAACTCTTTTTGCTTTTGTTCCAGCTTTTTGTCTTCCAGCGCAGATGTCAGAGCATCTTTAGGCTTTGGATATAGCTTGAAGTATTTTTCAAAATATTCGAGAAACTGGTCAATAATTTTCTCTTGCGTGGAACCGAACAACAAATATCCGGACGAGGGACTCCATATTACCTGAAACGCTTTTGGACTTGGAAGCATCTGGCTCAACAATTTTAGCTCCACACTATCCTTTATATCGTTCCACTCGTTTCTGTGTGGCCGCCTACCTTCGTGTTTTTTTCTGTACTCAGTTTCGGCTTTGTGAAGGAATTGTTTGAATACGGTTGAAGGGATTTTTCGTTCATCTATACGAAAATTGAAAGCGATATATTCGCCCTTTTCGTAGTTGGCGTATGGGAATTCGGTATCGAACATGTTGTCGATGGAAGAAAACCCTGCTGATTGTTTCTGGAGGGGTTCAGGGTCTTTAAAAGCCCCTTGTTTAAAGACGTCGGCCAGATATGAAGCCAGGTCGCTAACCAGGGGCTTTTCTACTGTAAACCTTACAAAAGTTGATGAAGAAGAAAGTATAGGCATTTTGTTATTCTTATTATTCGGTTACTTCGGAACTTTTTTCTTCCGTTAGTTCTGCTGCTTCAGCCTTTGGTTCAGCCTTAGCTTGAGGAGAGTTACCGGATTCTGGTAGCAATCCCCTTGCTCGCAATTTGAGTCGTTTCCTCCTTCTCCTCCTTCTTCTGTCCAGTTCTCTTCTTCTCTCAATTTTTTTGTGTCTTGCCATGTAGCCATTCTCCTTTTGAGCAAAATTTTTATGTTGAGCATCAAAGATTGGGGTTCAAACAAACCAGCATTGCTGGACTCTATGTGGCCAGCAACAACGAACAATGAAAGCTCCTGGCTCAAGATAGGCTTAGCAGAATAGGAGACTTTCATATAAACAGATTGAGCTCCCATTGAATTTTTTCTTAAAGAACAATGCAATTTAACGAAAGAGAGATTTGGAGTCAATGATTATGTTGGTCACATAGGGGAAAACTCTTTACATTTCAACATAAATATTTTGATACCTAGTGAAGAATTTTTGCTGTGTGCCTTTTTTCATATTGTGTTCCAAAAGCGAAAGTATTAAATTGCGGGATTTAAGCAAGTAGTTTGTGTGAGTTGCTAAACCTACCGAGGCACTGCCCAAAGTTTGCGGGAAGGAGAAAAGTATGGCTGTAATTACAATTAGTAAAGAATTTGCCACGGATAGTCAGGAAGTTGCTGCTAAGTTGGCGGCTAAACTCGGGTATGAGTATATTGGTAAGAGATTGGTTTCTGAGATTGCAAAGGAGTTGAGTATCTCGGAGTCAGAAGCAGAAACCTTTCGAAAGACTCACCAGACGCGTATGCTTAGATTTCTGGATCGTTATACCTGTTCGATAGTTCAGAGGGTGGTTGGTCGTGAATACAGCTGCCTGGACGATAAAAAATATTTTGAAGTTACAAAAAAGCTCGTGGAAAACTTATACGATGCCGATAACGTAATTATTCTGGGTTGGGGTGGCCAGTGCATTCTTAGGGGAAAACCTAAAGCTTTCCATGTCCGTCTAATCCGAGATATGGATTCAAAGATAAAAAAAGTAATGGAGCGTTTCAAGGTAGATGAAAAAAAGGCCAGAGATATAATCGACCGTGAAGAAAAAGATTCACGGGAATACATAAAACATTTTTTTAAAGCCAACTGGAATGATCCTGCTCTCTATGACCTGGTTATAGATATGGGGAACATCAGCGTGAATGAAGCCGTTAACCAGATTATCGAGGGAGTAAAGAAAAAGGTTGGAATTTAGACGTCAGTCGTGATCATCAACTTTTATCCTGCTGCTTACACAGGCTCGACACGACCCCGATTTAAGTCGCGCGGCATCGGATAAAGAAAAATACGCCAACAATGTTCTCCGGTGTGCCTCTGTGTACAAAAAGTCTGTGAACCTCGGAGAAGATCATCTTTCTGATGGCTTCTTCTAATAAATCTTCCTCATCGCACGAGCTAAAGCTGACTTTCAAAACTCTGGATAGGAGAATCAAATTTGAGTGGTCTATATTCAGTACCATTAAGCAGAGTTATTATCAATGGTTGGATGCATTAATTGACACCCCAGGGGTGAAATGTTAGTAACTTACTGCTAAAATTAGCGTAAAGAAAAAAGAAAACTGGTTTTAAGATATGGGAACGTGGAAAAGATGGCTCTGGATAATCGCTATTGTTTACTGGCTGATGCCCTTTGACCTCTTTTCCGATTTTCATTTGGGGATAGGCTGGATCGATGATCTGCTAATTGGTGCGGCCTGCTATTATTTATGGCAGTATATAAAGAGCAGAAGTGAATCGTACCAGGAATATGGCGATTATTATTCGTCCTGGACAGGGCATGATTCTTTTAAGGGTAACCAGGACTCAAACGGGCATGGTTACGGGTTCCAGGACACCGGTGATGAAAGAAAAGACCCGTACGAGATATTGGGTGTGAGTCGCAATGCCACTATAAACGAAATTAAAAAGGCATATCATCAAAAGGCGAGCAAGTATCACCCGGACAAGGTTTCACATCTGGGAGAAGAATTTCAAAAACTTGCTGAGGAAAAATTTAAAGAAATAAATTGGGCCTTTGAAACCTTGAAGGCGGAAAGAGGCTTGTAAAAACTGGTCAGGTTTTAGAATAAACTTCCGGAAAAGGTGATCCAATGAGAATTAAAGACTACAAATTCCAGCTTATCAATATTGAATGTCTCCCAACTTCGGTGCATCTTAATTTGATCATGAACTTTGATGAAGATATAAAAGATATGCTGCCTTACATTGCAGCTCGCCTACCGGGATGTACGTACATTCACGGCACGGACATAATTAATTTCACGGAGAAGTACCACATAGTTGCTATCAAACCCAGAGAAATTACCATCACCAGGGTGAAAGACGAAAAGCAGGCAAGAGAACTCTGTGAATACTGGAAAGACTTTATCAATGAAACAGAAGAGGTGAAGGATTCGATCGAACCTGTGTACGAGAAAAAAGTTGAAATTGGCCCTCTTGATATTTATAGGGCTCTACCTGCAACGAACTGTGGCGAATGCGGGTATCCAACCTGCATGGCGTTTGCGGCCGCAGTGGTTAAGCGAGAGGCAGACATAGAGAATTGTAAACCGTTTTTCACGGATACTGATAGTGGCGTCAGAAGCCTGCTTCTGGATAAACTGCAGAAAGCGGGTCTTATCCAATTAACGCACGATCGGAAAGAAAAGGAGCTAAATGAAGGAGCGAGAATCTGACGAGTTTGTGAGTGTCCACACGCTTGCAAACCAGTTTGAGGCAGATGTATTGAAAAGCGCCCTGGAAGATGAAGACATACCGGTAATAGTAAGATGTTTTCACGATACGGCTTATGATGGCATTTATATCCCGCAAAAAGGCTGGGGGCGTTTGCTGGTTCCTGAAACACATAGAGACAGGGCAAAATCATTAATCGCTGAAATACTGAAAGACATTGAAAAAGGGGGAAGCAGATACGAGAACCCGCAAAACATCGATCCGCTTTACTGGGAAAACCTGTCTGCCATGCCTTCCGCAGAAGTATCGAAGAGGACTGGCGTCGAGTTCGATAACAACACTAAACTCTACAAGATCCCCTTTTTGAATGAAACGATTATCTGTAACCCCGTGGATCGTCTTATTTATCCTCAAAATCCGAAAAGCAAGATTACCAGCAATTTTCAGCTCTATCTTGTAATCTTGACTTATCTCCTGGAAACAAAGGCTATAGAGCTATCTGGAGTGTTTGTAAATGAAAAGGGGATAAGAGGTGGTGAATTCTTTTTTAAAGGGCCTCACAAACTTAAAACTGACGAGCTGGAAAGAAAGTTCAGGAAAGACAAACAGGGTTTTATAGTGTCAGGTAAAAAGCTTGGCGGGGAAGAAATAGATCTGGGAGATGCTGCTTTTAAACTTATGGCCTTACCAAAAATTCCTCTCATTTACATTTTATGGATGGAAGATGAAGAGTTTCCGGCCAGTGTGGTAATAAACTTTGATTCAACAATAGATCAGCATTTGCCTCTTGATGTAATATGGGCACTAATTAACGTGGTTAGCGAGCTGTTGATAAAATGAAATACTTGACTAATTGGCAAATATCTTACCAAAAACGGGTTGTTGACGCTTCCGAAGCGCTCAACGTTTATCTGGCAAACGGAGATCGCATATTCATCGGGACTGGTTGCGGAGAACCCCAGCACCTTTTGAGAGAACTTAGAGCAGTGTTGCCCGAGTACCAGGAACTGGAATTTGTGCAGGGACTTTCTCTGGGATTGAACCCTGTTGCCGAACAGTGTTATGAAAGGCGGTGCAGATTAAGAAGTTTTTTTGTGTCAGGGGAAACCAGGGAAGCCATCCAGGAGGGTAGAGCCGATTATGCTCCGGTTTACCAGTCTAGAATTCCGGATTTATTCAAAAAGGGCTTTGTGCCAATAGATCTGGCCTTAATTCAGGTCAGTCCACCAGATCAACATGGTTTTTGCTCGCTGGGAGTGTCGGTAGATATCGTAAAAGCGGCCATTAAAAGCGCCAGAACTGTTATCGCTCAGGTGAATAGATATATGCCCAGAGTGCTGGGGGATACATTTGTCCACTTCAGTGAAATTGACGTTTTTGTTGAGCAGGATGAGCCCTTGGTGGAAATGATTTTGCCCACCCAAAGCGCGGTGGCAGAAAGAATAGCAGGATATGTCACAAAGCTGATCGAAGACGGGTCAACCATCCAGGTTGGCATGGGTAGACTCTTAAATAGTGTTCTGGTTAATTTGAAAGATAAAAAAGATCTTGGAGTGCATTCAGAGTTTCTGAGCGACGCACACTTGCATCTGGTTAAGGCAGGAGTAATTACAGGCAAGAAGAAGTCTATTCATAAAGGGAAGATGATTGCCAGTTTTTGTATGGGCTCGGAAGAACTTTATAAATTCGTCGAGAATAACCCCACCGTTGAATTTTATCCGACCGAGTACGTAAACGATAGTTCAATTATAGCACAAAATTATAGGATGATAGCATTGAACTCTGCTATTGAGGTTGACCTGACGGGACAGGTTTGTGCTGATTCTCTGGGGCACAAAATTTACAGCGGCATTGGAGGATACGTGGACTTCATGATGGGAGCATCCCGCTCTGAGGGTGGAAGATCCATAGTGGTTCTTCCTTCTACAACGCTGGATGGCAAAAAATCGCGCATTGTGGCACAACTCACCAAGGGAGCCGGAGTGGTCACTCCTCGAAGCAATATCGAATTCGTGGTAACT
>Ga0116200_10000568_pt1 | contig 12471 bp, 12 predicted proteins | sample Mar14436cmmetaG_FD_94478 | JGI IMG/M metagenome (GOLD analysis project Ga0116200, IMG submission 94478) | Marine hydrothermal vent microbial communities from Guaymas Basin, Gulf of California to study Microbial Dark Matter (Phase II) - Marker... ... | reverse complement strand
CGCCGACATGGACGGCTCTGGCGGAGACAACGCTGCCGATATATTCATCGGCAGAATACCCATCAGACAATCCAGCGAGATTTCCGAATACACAGACAAGGCAATCCTCTATGAATCGGGGGAGATCAATGGGCCCTGGAGGAACAGGGCTGTTTTCGTCGCTGATGACGAGTACGCCGGTAATATGGGTTTCGAAGGTTTCTACCACGTCCAGTCCTGCGATGAGATGTACCGCTATTATACTCCACCGTCTATGGAGGTCGACCACCTCTACCTGATAGAAATAACGCCGCTCGAAATGAGAGGAATCGAGGGAAAGGAAAGGCTCATAGGCCTTTTGAACCGGGGAGCAGCAGTTATGACGGGCTTCATGCACGGGAACCCGAGGCAGCTGACCCACGAAGTTATCTTTCTGGCTCCCCTTGATTTCAATAAAGTCGACAACGGCAAAAAAAATCCCTTCATAATGATAGGCTCCTGCAAGGTCGCCTCCTTCGACAGGGTTGAGATAACAAAGTGTATCGCCGAAGATTGGGCCGTCAGGAGCGGCGCGGGAATCGGGGTTCTGGCATCGGCGACTTTGAGCTCGCCCAACCCCAACGAGTACTATTTCAAATCCATCTTTCAGGATTGCATAATGACTCACGAGCTCCATCCCCTCGGGGAGGCGGTGAGGCACGGCAAAAACAACCGTTATTATCTCCTCCTCGGAGACCCGGGCGTCCCCTTCCGGATACCGAAACCCGACATGACGATCTCCTGTGGGGACACCATGCAGACCGCCTCCTCCTTCACCGCCTCGGGATCCGGAGCCCAGGGGAACACGATTGCTATCAGGACCTTCGGCGTCAAAAAGACCGCGACCTATACTTCTCCCCATGGAAGCTCGACAACCTATCTGATGCCCCCCTACCTGCTCTTCAACGGCTCCTCGCGGTCTGAGGGAGGCGATTTCACCTCTACTTTCTTCCTGCCTTCTCTTATCGACACTGGAAACAACGCGACGATCATAGCCTACGATCCCACGGGTTTTCCGGGTCGCACCGGAGCCCGATACGATCTGGTGATCACGAGAAATCCCCATCCCCCTCAGGACACCATGGGACCTCACATAAAGGTCCAGGTGAACGGCATCGAGGTTGAAGCTGAGACCACCGAAGTCACAGGAAGCTTCGAGCTGCGCGGGATCCTGTCCGATCCGCACGGCATAAACCTCACATCCAGCCTGCCCGGAGGAGAAAGCGGGATCAGTTTGATAATAGGCGGTTCTGACATTCGGGACCTGACAAAGTACTTCGAGTATTACACCGGGACTGATACGATCGGCTCCTTTACCTATCCCGTAGAGCTGAGTGGGGGAGGTTACATCCAGATCGACGTGAAAGCTTTCGATAACCTCGGCCGATCTTCAGTTTGGAGTAAAACCTTCCACGTGACGGCCGAGGAAGAGCTCGCGATCCAGGATTTCCTGCCCTATCCAAACCCCCTGAGGGATGAGGGCGGAGTCAGTTTCACCTTTATCATCAACAAGGAAGCCAGGGTTTCCCTGAAAATCTTCACTATAGCCGGCCGGCTTATATGGAAAAGCGGCTCTCTGTGGATGCCCGCCGGCGAAAACAGGATTTACTGGAACGGTCGGGATGGGGACGGCGACCTGCCGTCCAACGGTCTGTATTTCGTCAAGATCCTTGCGAAAGCCGGCAGGGAATCGGATGAAGCCGTTGAAAAATTGTTAATCGCACGATAAGGAGGTCGAACATGCCTAAAAACGAGAGATTGGAGGAAAAAATGGATACAGTGCTCGGGGCTGGCAGCGAAATAGAGGGAACCATTTCAGTCAGGGGTGGAATGAGGATCGATGGAAAGTTCAAGGGCAACCTGAACGTCCAGGGAACTCTCGTTGTCGGAAAAACGGGAAACCTCGACGGAGAAATCCATGCCAAAGAAGCCGTGATAGGGGGAATTCTCAAAGGAACAGTCAGAATCGACGAGAAGATAGAGTTCCAGAGCGGCGCCACTTTCGAGGGGGAACTGGTGTGCAAAGGGCTCATAGTACAGGAAGGCGTCAAATTCGACGGGACGTGCAGCATGTCGAAAAGGGAGGTGATACATCCCGTTCCAGAGAAAAAAGAATGAGGCTCTTCGATTCGCACACACACCTGAACGATCCCGCCTTCCAGGGGGAGATTGAAGAGACCATCAAAAGAGCAAGGGAGGCGGGCGTCGAAAAGATGGTGGTAGTGGGGTACGACGTTCCGTCTTCCAAAATGGCGGTGGAACTGGCGAAGAGGTACAGGGATGTCATCTATGCTTCCGTGGCCCTCCATCCTCATGACTCCGACAAGTTCACCCCAGAGATCTACGATGAGCTGAAAAGGCTGGCAGCTGAACCGGAAGTGGTCGCCATCGGCGAAACGGGTCTCGACTACTACAGGGATTATTCCCCAAGAGAGGACCAGAGAAAGGTCTTCAGGGAGCACCTCAAGCTGGCAAGAGAAACCGACCTCCCCGTGATAATCCACACGAGAAAGGCCTTCCCCGATCTTTTCAGCATTCTCGAGGAAGAGATGCCTCCGAGAAAGGGCGTTTTCCACTGTTTCTCCGGCGGCGAAGAGGAAGCCAGAAAGGCAGTGAGCCTCGGCTTCTACGTGTCCTTTTCGGGAAGCCTGACCTTTTCCAGGAAGCTGCAGCGAGTGGCAACTATACTCCCGGTCGACAGGATTCTGATAGAGACCGACGCCCCATATCTCGCGCCGGTGCCCATGCGGGGCAGGAGGAACGAACCTGCCTTCCTCGTTCACACCGCCAGGTTCCTCGCCGAGCTCCTCAATTGCAATCCCGAGAATATCGGCGAGATAACCTATGCCAATGCAGAGGAGCTGTTCTTGAGGTTTTGAAACTCGAAGTCTACACCATAGGGCATTCCACCCGTTCCCTCGAGGAATTAATTCAAATACTGGCTGAATACGGAGTGGAGGCCGTGGTCGACGTGAGACGTTTCCCCAGATCCAGGAAATATCCGCATTTCAACAGGGAAAACCTTAAAGAGGCACTCGAGAAGAGGGGTATAGACTATTTCTGGCTCGGCGACAGTCTCGGCGGAATGAGAAGGGCGCGTAAATACAAAGGTCAGCCCTGGGGCGGATACAGAGAACACATGGAAACAGAGGAGTTCAAGAAGGGCCTCGAAGAGCTGATCGAAACTGCTCTCAAAAAGAAAACGGCGATATTGTGTGCCGAGAGACTCTACTTCAGGTGTCACAGATTGCTGATATCCGAAAAGCTCGTGGAGATGGGAGCGAAGGTAATCCACATAATCGATCCGGGGAAAACTTACGAGCACAGACTCCGGGAAAAGGGCACTTCGCTCTTTCCTGACCATGAACCTCAAAGTAAGTTGCATGAAGGGGGACCTGAAACCTTATAATAAAGGGAGACTGTCAAAAAATTGGAGAAGATGAATGGTTAGAGGGAAATTGATCAAAATCGAAGAGGGCTCCCTGGAGGCCTTTGCCTCCCAGCTCCTCTCCAGCTTTGTCTCTTCAACTTCACATAGCCTGAATTTCGCATACTTCACCTTCTTCTACCATTCTACCTGGTCATGCCCTCATTCTCTTTCAAACGCTCAAAAGGAAGAATTCTTAGAATCTTTCTTTCACAACTGCGAAGAAATAAAGACATAAAATGCAGGCCAGGAAAGATATGATAAAAAGGTATGCCAAATTTGGAATAGTTGGCCTTTCTGGCCTGCTTGTGAATATCGGCATCGCATACATCCTGAAAAACATTTTTTCTGTCAAATCCCTCATTGCATCATCTCTGGCCATCGAGGTTTCCATCTTGAACAATTTTTTCTGGAATTCCATCTGGACGTGGCGAGACAGAGAACAAGAAGATATCTGGGTTCGCCTTCTTAAATATCATGTTGCAGTGAGCTTAGGAGCAATAATTAACATGGGAGCGGATTTTCTGCTACTTAAATCCACGACCATGCAGTATATACAGGCACATTGTGTCGGGGTTTTCGCAGGTTCAATTTTTAATTTCCTTCTTAATGACAAATGGACTTTCAACAAAAAACTGACTATTCACCGGTGGGATGCCATACTATTTTTGTTTATCGGGTTAATCACATATTTTGAAATTATTCTCGCCAGGAGAGTTGAGCTCTTCTTTGATGAAGCGTACTACTGGGTCTGGGCTCAGCATCTTTCACCGGGATACCTCGATCACCCACCATTTGTGGCCTGGATCATATACATATCTACAAGTATACTGGGTAAAACTGAACTTGGTGTTAGAATCCCCTTCATAGTCTTATCGTCTTTGACTACAATCTTAGTGTATTATCTTGCCTATGAGATACTGCGAAACAAAAAAATGGCTTTCTGGAGTGCTTTCTACGTACGACTCCTACCTCTCTTCAATATTGTGGGCATCCTCGCTATCCCTGATAATCCTCTTTTCTTCTTCTGGACACTTTATGCAATTATTACCTACAGGGCAATAAAATCCGGTGAGAAAAAATTCTGGTATTATGCTGGGGTAGTTTTTGGGTTTTCGCTTTTAACGAAGTATTTTGGTTTCTTCCTTCCCCTTATCACGTTCTTCTTTATTTTTCTCACAAATAGAAAGCTTCTGTTTAAAAAAGAGATTTACTTTTCGCACCTGATCGGATTTCTGATGTTTTTACCGAACATTCTGTGGAATCTTTCACATGGATTTGCATCTTTTAAGTTCCAACTTTCACATGGTTTCATGTCAGGTGGTCACACATTTTATAATCTGCGATTTCTTGCGGAAGCACTCTTAATAACAGTATCACCTCTCGCCCTTTTCGCATCAATATGGGGAATTATTTTGGGCCTTTACAGAGGTTTATTGAGGAAAGAGAGGAGATTCCTCTATATCTCACTCTATTCTTTTATCCCATTTATGACTTTTCTCCTTACCTCTTTGAAGTCAAGGCCAGAAGCACACTGGCCCTTTATAAGCTTTATTTTCACCGGAATACCTGTTGTTTACACAATTTTCTTACACTTAAAGGGCAGATATCTCCGTGTCCTTCAAAAGCCGGGGAGTCATCTAATCCGTGTGGCACTGAGTACATTAATTTTGATCAATTTTCTTCTATTTGCATCGCCCTTGAATGCAAACATCACGAAAGCTATCACCTATTTCTACGATAGAGTATCTGAAAAGAAAACGGGATTTGAAACGGGGTTTAAGCAACTCGCAGAAAAAGTGAAAAAGTACAAAGATTATCCTATACTCACGCCAAATTATCATATTGCTTCTGAGTTGGCTTTTTATATGGATTCATCGAATTGCTGTATATACAGTATCGATTTCAAAACAAGGCCTTCGATGTTCCGTTACTGGATAGATGATTCTAATTTTATGGGACAGGAGGTTATTTTCATTACTTATTCTGGCTACAGCCCTCCTGCGGATATGTTTGAAAATCCTATTAAACTTGAAGAAGTAATTGTAAAACCGGATTTTTCCGAATTTCGAGGATATACAATTTACAAAGCCGTATATACTAAAACGCGAGCAAAACGTCAAAAGGCTGTTAAAAATAAAAGTAAGGAAAATGAATTTTAGTAAAAGAAAGGCGTGTGTTCTCTTCAGCCCGAAACGGGGACAAGAGACCTCTTCTAAATCTCTCTTTGATAGGGGAAACTCGGAAATTTCTCCAGATAGGATTTATAAGAATTCTCTTCAGGCAGGAAAGTTAACGTGGAAATATGAGACCACCGATTCGGAGGTGTTCAACACATTGTGGAGCAAACGACAAACAGCAATGCCTGACAACCTCTAATTTAAATTAAGGGGCAAGGGTCTATTTGGATTTAGAATTATTTAACAGGCTCGGGGTTAAAAGAAAAAGGGGGTATGAAGATGAAGAAATTGCTCGCGGCAGGCATAATGCTGGCCTTTACTTCGTTGAATGCTCAGATGCTGTCCTTCGGCCTCAGGGGAGGGGTACAGCGTATCTCTAATGAGGGAAGTGAAAATTACCCCGCCATAGGGCTTTTCGCAACGGCCAAGCCTCCTCTGATAAATGCGGGCTTTCAGATATCCGCCGATTACTTCGGGAAAAAGAGTGAGATCGCAATTGGTTTTTGCGAAAGGAAAACGAAGATTCTTGCCCTCGATGCCAGCCTGTTTTACAACGTCCACATACCAACTACCCCTCTCACACTTTACTTCGGCATCGGCGGGGGAATTCAATCCTGGACGACGGAGGTGAAAGGATTCGAATGCGGAAACTCGAAGGATACCGACAACCATACCGACGTTCACGCGCTCCTCGGGACGAGGGTGAAACCACCTCTGTCTCCCGTAGGAGCAGTTTTTGAACTCAAGTACAGCAAAGTCTTCCTCGAAGACGATAATCTCAACGATCTCGGCTTTATGGGGGGACTCTATTTCGGGTTCTGAAAGAAAAAACTTAATCTCAGAAAAAAGAGGACATAGAGGCCGAGAAGAAGCAACAGTGTGCTCTTCTCGGATAAAAGGGCCATCTTAAAATCCGGACTCACGTTTTCTGCTGATGAATATCGCCTGAAGACTTTAGGAAGAAAGCGCGGGACGGACGCCCTGTATCTACTGTATTCCTCGCCAAATTTTTGCTCCAGATAAGATTCCTCGGCCCTGACGATAAGGTAATATTCGAGAAAAAAACCGATGAAATAGATGGCCAGCACCTCCCAGCGCAGGACCCCGAGAGCGACGGTGTAACCAAGGCCGATAAGAAAATTACCCAGATAGATGGGATTCCTGACGAAGCTATATGGCCCGGAGGTAACGAGGGTTTTCGCCGTTATCTCTCTCCCTCCCGTAGTAAGGCCTGCATAAGCGACGCTCCATAGCCTCAGGGCTTCGCCTAGGAGGCAGATGAGGAGGCCGACAATAAACAGACGGGAGTCCCATTTTGACAGAAACAGAACCAGAAGGAAATAGGGTATGCCGACATACCCCCTCTTCGAGAAAAGAACTTCCCCTATCCTCACAGCAACTTCGCCCTCTCGAGCCTCTGCTTTATTTTTTCGATGACCTCTTCCGCAAGCCTCTGGGCCAGTATTCCCTCTTCTGCAGACACGGGCGGAGTCCTGTCCTCGAGAACCGACCTAACGAAAGCCCTGAGTTCCAGCTTCAGGGGTTCCAGAGACCTGTCCACTTCGAGCGGGAAGGGCACTATCTCGCCGTTTCTCTTTCTGTAGAGGTCGATGCTCTTATTGAGATAATCGATGGAAATATAAGTGTCCTTCTGGAATAGCCTGATTTTTCTGAGTTTCTCAACCGAGACACGGCTGGCGGTCACGTTCGCTATCTCTCCGCCCTCGAACTCCAGCCTCACGTTGGCTATGTCCACCTTGTCTGTGAGGACGGGAACCCCCACAGCATCTACCTTCACGGGATACTTTCCCATAAAGTGGAGCAGAAGGTCGAGATCGTGTATCATCAGGTCGAGCACGACATCGACATCGGTGCCACGAGGGTTGTAGGGAGCAAGTCGATGGGCTTCTACAAACTTGGGGTCTTTTATGAATTCCTGAGCTCTCAAAACTGCGGGATTAAACCTCTCAATGTGACCAATCTGGAATTTGAGGCCGCCTTTTACAGCAAGGTCCAACAGTTCCTCGGCTTCCTTCACGGTCCTGGCCATGGGTTTTTCAAGGAAGAGGTGTCTGCCCGCCCTCAATACCTCCCTGGCCACCTCGTAATGCGACTCGGTCGGCACAGCACAGCTCACGGCCTCCGTTTCGCCGAGGAGTTCCTCGAGGCTCGAGAAGGCGGCAACGCCGTATCTCTCTCCCACAGCCTTCGCCCTCTCCCGGTCAATATCATAGACTCCCACGAGCTCCGACTCCTCGATCTCCGCCAGCACACGGGCATGCTGGCTCCCGAGGTGTCCGACACCCACTACACCTATTTTGAGCTTAACCGTCATCCTCTCCCTCGCCTGATTTCAGCGTTATGCCCCTCTTTGAAGTTTCTATGAAGCCCAGGAGGTTCTTTAGCTCCTCCGTGATCGGCAGCTCCTCCCTTATCCGATCCAGAGCCTGAGAGAGGTTCAATCCGCTCCTGTATATCAGCTTGTAAGCCTTTCGAAGGGTCATAATGACATCGGAGGGAAATCCCCTTCTCCTGAGACCGACCACATTCACCCCTATAACCCGGAGCGGAATCCCGAGGGCCATGAGGTAAGGAGGGACATCCTGCGTCACCCTGGAAAACCCGCCGATAAAGGCGTGTTCGCCAACTCTAACGTATTGATGGAAAGCCACGAGCCCTGAGATGTAGGCATAATTCATAACCTCGACATAGCCTGCGAGCTGCGCCATGTTAACCAGCACCACATCGGAGCCTATCCTGCAATTGTGCGCGATATGGACGTAGTCCATTATGAAGTTCCTGTCGCCTATCCTCGTCTCCTCACCCTCTCCGGTGGCCCTGTGGATTGTAACGAACTCACGTATCCTGTTATCCTTTCCTATCACGAGCCTGCTTCTCTCGCCTTTGAAGGACAGATCCTGAGGGGGAAGGCCTATGGCCGAACCGTGGCCGATCTTGGTTCCCTCGCCGATCTCGGTGTCGCCCACGATCCTGACGGAGGAGGAGATAACCGCGCCTCTCTTTATTATCACGCCATCTCCGATGTAAGAGTAGGGGCCGACCTCCACTTCGTCCTCGATAACGGCCTTACTGCTGACGTAAGCGGAAGGGTGAATCTTCGTCATTTTCTCTCAACTATGGCTGCCATCATGACCGCAGAGGCAGCTACCTGGCCGTCAACCCGTGCCTCTCCTCTCATTCTGGCCATCCGCCCCTTAAACCTCAGAAGCTCCACTTCGAATATGATCTGATCGCCGGGTCTCACCGGCCTCCTGAACTTGACCTCATCGATCCCGCTGAAGTAAAGAAGCTTGTTTTCGCGATCCTCAACCCTTGATAGAAGCAAAACGCCGCCGACCTGGGCCATCGCCTCCACTATAAGCACCCCCGGCATTATGGGATCGCCCGGGAAGTGCCCCTGGAAAAAGGGCTCGTTTATGGTGACGTTCTTGAGGCCCACAGCTCTGTTTTCCTCCACCTCCAGAATTCGATCAACGAGGAGAAAGGGATATCGATGGGGCATAAAGGAAAGAATATCCATAATGTCGAAAGCAGGAGGAGCAAGGCTCTTCTGAAGTTTTCTGGCGAAGGCGATGTGGTGAGCGTGGCCAGCCCGATCCGCCACAACGTGCCCTTCTACCCTTTTCCCCACAAGGGCCAGGTCTCCGAGGAGGTCGAGGACCTTGTGCCGCACAGGCTCATCGGGAAACCTGAGAGGTCCATTGATGATCTTACCTTCCCTGAAGACTATTGCGTTATCTTCGGTTCCTCCTTTAGCCAGTCCTCTCTCCCTTATTGCCTCCAGGTCATCGTAAAAAACGTAGGTCCTCGCCGGAGCGATTTCCCTGGAGTAAACCTCAGGGGTTATATCGAGACTGATATACTGCGGGGCAAAGCCCTTATCCGGATAGTCAATCCCATAGCTGACCCTGAGCTTACCCTGGAGCGGGAGAAGAGTTATGGTTACGCCTCCTTCCTGGTATAATACCGGTTTTTCCGGGACGAGTATCTCCCTCTCGACATCCTGTTCCACTATGCCGGTTTTCTCTATCTCCTTGACGATCGGCAATGAGCTTCCGTCAAAAGAAGGGGGTTCGGGAGCATTGAGCTCTATGCGGGCGTTGTCGATGCCCATCCCATAGAGGGCTGAGAGAACGTGTTCGACCGTGTACACGGCCACTTCACCTATCTTCAACGACGTGCCCCGCTCCGTCGAAACAACGTTTTCCAGGGAAGCCACGATGCTGGGAGATCCCTCTATATCTCTTCTCACGAATACGAAGCCGGTCCCGGGAGGGGCCGGCGATATCTCCATTTCCACGGGCTCACCGGTGTGCAGCCCTCTGCCCTTAAGACTGATCTTCTCCTTTAGTGTTCTCTGAGCCGGCAAGTTTCTCCTCCAGTTTTTTCAGCCTCTTCCAGATCTCTGGAAGCTTGTAAAAAAGCATCTGTGACTTGAGAAAACTGCCTCTCTCGCGGGCGAAATACCCGGAATATACTTTCCCCGGGGGAATGCTCTGTGTTATCCCGCTTTTTGCCATTATCACCACATTATCTCCTATTACGAGGTGGTCTGCAATGCCGACCTGGCCGCCCATCATCACCCCACTGCCCACCTCCGTGCTCCCTGCGATACCGGTCTGAGCTGCTATCACAGTATCGGATCCGATGGTAACGTTGTGCCCTACCTGGACGAGGTTGTCGATCTTGGTTCCCCTGCCGATTCTCGTCTCCCCGAGAGTAGCCCTGTCTATCGTCGCGTTTGCCCCTATCTCGCAATCGTCCTCTATAACCACCCTTCCGATCTGCGGTATTTTGACGTATTTTCCATCGATCCTGAAAAACCCGAAACCGTCAGCTCCTATTCTGGCTCCCGAATGCACGATCACCCTGTTGCCGACAACACAGTTAGTTCCGATATAGACCCCCGGATAGAGAATGCAATCATCGCCGATCGAAGCCCCATCCCCCACATAGGTAAAAGGATAGATCCTCGTGTTCCTTCCTATGCTCACATTCTTTCCGATACAGGAAAAGGGCATAATGGCGGAGCCATCCCCAACCGACGTGCCCTCCCCTACCCGCGCGAGCTCCGATACTCCCGGAGGGATCTCTTCGGCAGGGGCATATCTCTCGAGGAGGGCGATCATAGCTCTCCTCGGATCGGGCACCAGTATAAGGGCTGAGGCTTCTATCTTGCCGGGCCTCTGGCCCGCTATGAGCACCCCGACCTTTTTGGGATCTATTTTCTTCTCAAAATCCGGAGATAACAATAATGCGGTATCGCCTTCGCCCGCCTGTTCGAGGGGAACGGGCTTCCTAACGGGAGCATCGGGATTTCCCTCGAGGTCGCCTCCGAGAAGTTCAGCAAGCTCACTTGCCTTCAAGCCCCTTTCTCCCTTCCGGTGGAGTTCAGTTCATCGACTATCCTCAAAAGCTCGATGATGTCATCTATATCGTAATCGGCTCCCGAATTCACGGTGCCGAAGGTATCCCCGTAGCGGGCGAAAACGGTTATCATCCCGATTTTGGCGGCGCCTGTGATATCCCTTTCCGCCCAGTCTCCCACCATGATACTCTCGCCGGGCTCGACGCCCAGCCGCTCAAGAGTGATGAGGAAGGGCTTTGGAGAGGGTTTTCTCTCCTTCGAATCATCGTAGGTGACGACAACCTCGAAAAAGTGGTGAAGGCCGAAATGAGCCAACCTCGTCCAGGCCTGCAGCCTGGGGGCATCGGAAACGACAGCAAGCCTCAGTCCTCTCTTCAGAAGCTCCATGAGGGTATACTGGACGTGAGGATAAAGGACAAGGGATGCCTCCTTGGCCCTTCTGTAAGCTACAATTCCAGCCGCCAGGATCCTGTAATCGATATCCCCTACATACTCCGCGAGGAATTTGTCGAAAACCTTCTGGTCCTCAATGCCCTCCCTTTTGTAGACCTCGAATATCTTATCGATGGCTTCCTCTTTGCTCATGGTCAGCCCGGCATCTATCATCGCCTCTACGGCGGAGATGACGGACTGCTCCTTCATGCGCATAAAATCCACAAGGGTATTATCGAGGTCAAAAACTATCGCCTTTATCACCGCCCTTCATTATAGCTTCAGCAAATCGGTATTGTCAACAGGTTCAAAGGGAAAGCCCTCGCATTCTCTTTTTGCCTATTTAAGGCTGGTGTTTATTTCTTTCAGGACGAAATTTCGGGACAAAATTAGAAAGAAAAGTTTTAATAAGGAACCGAAAGGGAGAAATAATAATCTCGATAAAAAATGACAGGGAGGCAAGGCAGATTCGGAGCATTAACTCTGGCACATAAGGCTCGAGATTACAGGACCCGGCTACGAATTATCTCACTGAGATAGGGTAAAATCCAAAACACTTTCTCTTTTCTCCTGAATTCCCAAGTTTCCCTTAAAATAAAAGGTTTTATGCCCTTATCCTCTTCTGTTATTCAGAGTCAGGCTCCCTTCTCTTCTTCTCCTTTTCTGCGCCTCATATAATCCTCTATTGCGGCCTTGATCCCCTGTTCAGCCAGAAGGGAGCAGTGCATCTTCTGAGGCGGGAGTCCACCGAGAGCCTCAGCAACGGCTTTATTCGTTATTTTGAGGGCCTCCTCGATGGTCTTCCCCTTTATCATTTCTGTGGTAACCTATGAGCTGGCGATGGCTGCCGCGCAGCCGAAGGTCTCGAACCTGCAGTCCACTATTTTCCCGTCCTTCACTTTTATGTAGATCCACATCACGTCGCCGCAAACGGGATTGCCCACCTTCCCAACCCCGTCGGCGTCCTCTATCTTCCCCACATTACGGGGATGCATGAAATGCTCGATAACTTTATCGCTGTACAT
>Ga0116200_10000566_pt1 | contig 12475 bp, 15 predicted proteins | sample Mar14436cmmetaG_FD_94478 | JGI IMG/M metagenome (GOLD analysis project Ga0116200, IMG submission 94478) | Marine hydrothermal vent microbial communities from Guaymas Basin, Gulf of California to study Microbial Dark Matter (Phase II) - Marker... ... | reverse complement strand
CTGATTGAAGCGCAGGTCAAATCTTTCATGAAAGTAACATCAGAGAAAATTGCCTCCGGCCTTGGCCATAGCGGCAGAAATACTTAGAGCCTAACAGGGTTTACCCGCCCTAATTCTGAGGGGTTTACTTTTCTTCCTGTTTCCTTTATATAAGACAAAAAAAGAGGAAAGGTCTCTATGAAAAGATTGGCGAGGAAATGTATCGAAAAATTGACCCCTTATCCACCAGGTAAACCAATAGAGGAACTTGAGAGAGAGTTAGGAATAGTCGGCTCTATAAAACTGGCTTCAAATGAGAATCCCCTGGGTCCCTCACCCAAGGCTATCAAGGCTATTAAACAAAACATCAGCAATATCCATCGGTACCCTGATGGCAGTTGCTATTATTTGAGGCGGAAATTGTCAAAGAAGTTTGGATTGCCAATGAACAAAATTATTTTGGGTAATGGATCGAATGAGATAATAAAGCTGGTTGTGCATACCTTTCTTTCACCTGGCGAAGAGGTTATTCTTCCCTTTCCCACCTTTTTGATGTACGAAAAAATCGTTCAGAGTTTTGCGGGAAAAATAGTGACTGTACCGTTGCTAGATTTCTCTATTAATTTATCAGCCATACTTACAGCAGTATCCTCTAAGACCAAAATAATTATTATAAATAACCCGAATAATCCAACAGGAATGGGCCTCAACAAAAAGGATATCTCCCAGTTTTTACATTCCATTCCCTCAGATTTGATAGTTATTTTAGATGAGGCCTATATTGAATTTTCCACAGATCCAGACATTGCAAGTTCGCTAAAATTATTAGAATCATATCCACTGCTTGTAATTCTGCGAACATTTTCAAAGATCTATGGCTTAGCCGGACTCAGGATTGGGTATGGATTTGCCTCTGAGACTATAGTAGATAGCATGAACCTCGTCAGACAGCCATTTAATGTAAATTATTTAGCCCAGGCTGGAGCATTGGCTGCACTTGACGATGATGAATTTGTGGAAAAAACACGTACCCTCACACAGGATGGTCTTTTATTCCTTTATTCCCAATTAGATCGTATAGGTCTTGAATATATCCCTACTCAGACAAACTTTTTCTTGATTAAAACTCCGCTTGGAGCACACGAAACATTCCAGCGTATGCTCAAGGAAGGTGTCATTGTGAGGTCGATGGAAAGTTTTGGACTCAATGACTATATAAGAATAAATGTAGGTTTACCAGAAGAGAATAAACGATTTATAAAAGCTCTGGAGAAGGTTCTCTATACGAAACTGGAAACTGGATAAATAGGGGAGTTTATTTTTGATTGATGATTCTTCCCGATTTTCGCATATCATGCCTAATCAACTTATAACCATAGATGGACCAACAGGGTCTGGAAAGAGCACTGTTAGTCGCCTTCTGGCTCAAAGGCTGCATTATAACTATCTTGATACAGGCGCTATGTATAGGGCTGTTGGGCTTGCTATTCTGAGGGCTGGTGTAAGTTTGCACAATAAAAGGGAGATAACTAGAATATGTAACAACCTTGATATCAAATTTATTCATGATGGCGATGCAACAAAAATTTATCTGGACAATGAGGATGTCACTAAAGCCATTCGGGAGCCCGCTATAGATCTAATAGCATCCGATGTATCGGCGCTTGATAACGTAAGGAAAGTAATGACAATCCTCCAGAGAAAGATTGGCTCTCAAGGCCCATTGGTGGCAGAGGGCAGAGACATGGGAACGGTTGTATTTCCAGAAGCTCAGCACAAATTCTATATTAATGCATCATTAGAGGTAAGAGTGGATCGGAGATTTCAGGAAAGGCAAAAAAGAGGAGAATTGATTTCAAGGGAGAAGGTAAAGAAAGATCTTGTTAAGAGAGATAGTCAGGATATGAATCGGCATCTATCTCCACTAAGACCAGCCAGAGATGCAAAGATAATCGATACTACAAATTTAAGCCCTGATCAAATAGTTGAAAAGATAATTAAAGATATTGTAAGTTAGGTTCAAAGTTCCAGACAACCTGTTACAAGATATGAAGATAAAAAACGAATAAGCAATGCCGTTTATGGAGGGTAAAAATAACAATCAGGTAGACATTTTTGGGAAAAAGGGAAATAAAGACTTGAATTTTAATAAAAATTTCTTTATACTAAAATTTTAATTTTTTAAAAAATCTATTTTAGGGGGTTAAACAGTTAATGAGTGAACAACCAGGCGAAACCGTAGAAGAAAAGAAAGATGGCAGGGAAAAAACAATTGAATTAGAGACAGAAATGTCAACCGAAAAGAGCCTTGCTAATCTTGATAATGACAGTAAGGAAAAAGAAGATTCAGCTGAAATCAATATAGAGGAAATGTATGAACAGAGCCTAATGCAAATTCAGGAAGGAGAGCTGATTACCGGAGAGATTATCAAGATAGATGAGGAGTATGTGTTAGTTGATATTGGTTATAAATCAGAGGGTATAATCCCCATTAGGGAGTTTATGGACACAGACGGAAAAGTAACAGCCAAAGCAGGGGATAAGGTTGATGTTGTATTGGAAAAAAAAGAGAATGATGACGGAGTCGTAACCCTCTCTATGGAAAGGGCAAAAAAAATAAAAGTGTGGGATCAGATCAGAGATATTCAAAACAGCGATGGCACAATTCAGGGAAAAGTAATCCATAGAGTTAAAGGTGGTCTCTCGATAGATGTAGGCCTCCCTGCTTTTTTACCTGGTTCGCAAATTGATCTTCAGCCTATCAGGGACCTTGATTCCTTGGTGGGCAAGGTAATGGAGCTAAAAATTCTGAAGTACAACAAAAGGCGAAACAACATAATTGTTTCCCGAAGAGCCCTTCTTGAGGAGGAGAGACTAAAGCGCAAAGCTGTAACACTTTCTCTCCTAAAGGAGGGATCAGTATTAAAAGGTAAAGTCAAAAATATTACTGACTATGGCCTATTTGTAGATCTTGGTGGCATAGATGGGCTTCTTCACATAACAGACATGTCTTGGGGTAGAGTTGCCCATCCTTCTACAATGTATCAGAGAGGTGATGAAATAACCGTTAAGGTCATTAGTTTTGATAGGGAAAGGGAAAGGGTTTCTCTTGGCATCAAACAACTCAAACCCGATCCCTGGGCCGAAGCGCCTAAGAAATTCGCTGTTGGCGAAAAAGTCACAGGGAGGGTAGTCAACATTACAGATTACGGTGCATTTATAGAGATAGAAGAGGGTGTGGAAGGCTTGATTCATATCTCAGAAATGTCCTGGACAAAAAAAGTAAAACATCCTTCGCAGATAGTAAGCATTGGGGATACGATTGAGGCAGTGGTGCTAAACCTGGATACCGAAAACAAAAGGGTATCATTGGGGATCAAACAAATAAAGCCGAACCCTTGGAATTTAATCGAAGAAAAATATCCAGTAGGTACAATTATTGAGGGCCGAATAAAGAATATTACCGATTTCGGATTATTTATCGGCATAGATGAGGAGATTGATGGACTTGTTCATATCTCTGATATCTCCTGGACAAAAAAGATTAAGCATCCTTCCGAACTGTATAAGAAAGGGGATGAAGTTCAGGCGAAGGTACTATCTATTGATAAAGATAGTGAACGTTTCTCATTAGGAATAAAGCAATTAACAAAAGACCCCTGGGAAGAGATACCTGAAAAATACAAACCCGGAACTAAGGTTACAGGAAAGGTAACTAATATAACCGATTTTGGTATTTTTGTTGAGTTAGAAGAAGGTATAGAGGGTCTGATTCATGCATCGGAGATAAGTAAAGCTAAGGGTAAAACATCTCTTGGAAAATTCCAGATCGATGATGTTATTCAAACCTTAGTAGTTAACGTTTCTCAAGAGGATAAAAAGATTGCCCTCTCCATAAAAAAGCTTCAAGAGAAGGAGTATAAAGAAAGATATAATAATTATAAGGATGGCACGGGAAAAGGCATCACTTCTAATTTCGGGATGCTTATCAAAGATAAGATAGAGGCGAATCCTGACTTAAATTTTCAGAAAGAAGAAGACATTTCAGAGGGCCAGAACACACAGACACCCAATTCGGCTGATACCCAAGGAGAAGAAAAAGCATCTACAGAAGATAATGAACCCACTAAATAATTTGCGCGCGTGTTTATTAGTGGCTCAATAGTTACCAAAATATTAGTAATTATTCAAAATTTTGCCTGTTCTTTAAGCAGATATAAATTTTATGCTTACAAAGAATCGTCCTATCACATTAGTCCTTCTTATTCTGGGAATAGCTATTCTTTTTTTTGGCGCAGTAATGGCTATTGTTCTTTCTTTCTCTCATCTAACACCCACTCTTGGATTTGGAAATAAAATAGCCGTAATCCCTATACAGGGTGTAATAAAAAACTCAGATATAATTACAGAGCAATTGATAAATTTTAGGAATGATAGGCAAATTAAGGCCATAATTCTAAAAATAAATTCGCCTGGTGGCGGAGTAGGTCCGTCGCAAGAGATATATAGCGAAACAATAAGAACGACACACACGAAAAAGGTGATTGCCTACCTCGGATCTGTAGCTGCCTCTGGTGGTTACTATGTTGCATCTGCGGCCGATAAAATAATTGCCAATCCTGGAACCCTTACTGGTAGTATCGGGGTAATTATGGAATTCATAAACGTTGAAGAGCTTCTCAACAAGATCGGCGTTGAAATGCGGGTAATCAAGAGTGGCGAGTTTAAGGATATAGGTTCCCCAAACCGAAAAATGACGGAAAAGGAAAAAGAGATGCTCATGAACCTTATAGTAGATATCCGTAACCAATTTGTAACTGCTGTTTCTAAAGGAAGAAATATGCCCAAGGAAAAGGTTCTTGAAATAGCTGATGGCAGGATCTTTTCAGGCAGGCAGGCAAAAGTATTAGGCCTGGTGGATTCCCTCGGTAATTTCCAGGATGCTGTTAATCTTGCTAAGAAGTTAGCTCATATCAAGGGAGAAATAAAATTGGTCTATCCTGAAAAAAAGAGAAGATCTCTTCTGTGGAATCTAATATTCAAGGATCTCGTTGATGATATAATCAATAGAGTTGATCAGCGTTGCGGAATATTTGAGTACAGGTGGAATGGAGAATTTCGTGTATCCAACTAGATAAAATTAATCTCTCCTTTCCCTTCCCTAATTACCGCCGGATTATCGTCTATTAAGGAGACCACAGTGGAAGGTTCATGTGAGATAACTCCCCCGTCAATGACTATTTCAACTAAAGAAGAATATGTATCATGAATTACTGAGGGTTCATCAAGGTTTACACTCGTGCTAATAATGGGACGGCCTAAACTTCTTACGATAGCTAAACAGATTTTGTTGTCTGGCACCCTTATGCCTACAGTTCTTCTTTTTGTAAGCATTAGCTTGGGTACCAGTCTTGTTCCCTCTAATATAAAGGTATAAGGTCCGGGGAGCGACCTTTTCATAATTCTGTAGGCATTACTTGAAACCTGTGCATAAAGGCTTATATCCTTTAAATTAGCACAAACAAATGAAAATGGTTTTGTCAGAGGCCTTCTTTTAAGCTGGTATATTTGTTTGATAGATTTTTTATTAAAAAGATCACACCCAATACCGTAAAAGGTGTCTGTTGGATAGACTATAAGGCCTCCTTGATCCAAAACTTGAACAACCTTGCTTATAAGCCTTTTTTGAGGATTATCCGGATTAAGAGATAGCAGCATAGTGTTACTCCATAATAGATAAATTTTTGTAGTATTATATCAAATTTTTGTCTTATATAGAAGTATTAACTATTAATAAAGCATGATTCTAATATTTTTTTTTATTCTTGGCGCCATAATAGGTAGCTTTTTAAATGTTTGTATCTATAGATTACCAAAAAGAGAATCACTTTTATTTCCTTCTTCTCATTGTACCCACTGCAATGAGCCCATAAAATTCTATGATAATATCCCTATTGTAAGTTATATCATTCTGGGAGGGAAATGTAGGCGCTGCAAAAAGCATATCTCTGTTCGCTATCCAGTAGTTGAGGGATTATCTGGTTTACTCTGCATAGCGCTCTTCATAAAATATGGGCTGACAATACAGTCTTTACTTTATTTTTTATTTGCTGCTTCTTTACTTATCATAACATTTATTGATATCGATTACCAATTTATCCCGGATATTATATCTATTCCGGGGATATTCATTGGGATAGGGGCTTCCTTTTTCATCCCACTGATTTCGTTGTTTGAGTCTCTTTTTGGCATTTTGATTGGAGGTGGTTTTTTATTCATAGTGGCTATAGGATATAAATGGTTGACCGGCCGGGATGGCATGGGGGGTGGTGATATTAAACTCCTCGCAATGGCAGGCGCATGGCTCGGATGGAAGGCGATCCCTTTTATACTCCTTTCAAGTAGTTTGATTGGCGCCCTGATTGGTGGTGGCAGTTTGTTAATAAACAAGAAAGGGCTGAGATATAAGATACCCTTCGGACCATTCTTGTCTCTTGCCTCTATTATCTATATCTTTTTTGGCCCGGAATTAATAAACTGGTATATGACATGGGGTTAGTGCCTAAAGTGAGCTAAAGTGAGCTAAAATGCCTAAAATTAAAAAATGCCTAAAATTAAATCATAGCCTGTAAAAATCGCATAACTTTAGGCACTTTAGGCACTTTAAACTTTTAACTTTTGTCATGAAACTATCCGCATATAGTTTAAAAACCGGAATCTTTGTAATCCTGGTGATCATCCTTTTTTTAGCAATGATATTAGTTGATATTGTTGTAACCTCCCTCTACAATATTCCTTTCAGTCATCCTTATCAAAAAATTGTTTTTTTCTATATCCTATTGAATACCCTATTTCTGGCATTATTAAGCTTTTATTTTATTTACAGGAGTATAATAAGACCGATCAACCGCCTTGTTAAAAAGGCCGAAGAATTTAAAGAGGGGGACACGTTTTTCCTTACCTCTGGTGCAGAACAAAATGAATTCGGGAAGCTATCAAGTTCTCTTAATGCAATGCTGAGACGTCTTGAAGACAATAAGGCAGAGTTAAAGACAGGCATACGTTCTCTGGAAAAAGCAAATCTTGAGTTACAACAAGCCCAGGAAGAGATAATAAGATCCGAGAAATTGGCCTCGGTTGGGAAATTAGCCTCAGGTGTCGCTCATGAAATTGGAAATCCGATAGGGATCGTTCTTGGCTATTTAGGTCTTCTTAAAGGAAGCGACCTAAACAACGAAGAAAGGCAGGACTTTATTAATCGCATCGAGAAAGAGATAGGCAGGGTAAATAGGACTATTAGAAATCTTCTTGACTTTTCCAGGCCATCAAAGGGAGAGATGAAAGTAGTATCTGTTCATAAAATTATTGGCGACATGGTAGATATACTCAAACCCCAGCCGATGGTGTCCGACAGTGAAATTTTTTTAGATAAAGGGGCAAAAAAGGATAACGTTCTTGCTGATCCAGACAAACTAAAGCAGGTGTTTTTAAATCTGTCAATGAATGCAATAGATGCTATGGGGGCAAATCAAACAAAGAACGAATCACAAAAAAATACGTTATCAATAAGAACCAGTCTTTCATCAGAGACTAAACCAAATAAAAAGGTAAGTGGCAGCAGAATATACATAGAGTTTGTTGATAATGGACCAGGAATTCCCGCCGAAGACCTTACCAGGATCTTTGATCCATTTTATACTACAAAAGAACCGGGAAAGGGCACAGGGTTGGGGCTTTCGGTCAGTTTGAGAATTATTGAAGATATAGGTGGAGATATAAAGGTAAAAAGTGAACCGGGACAGGGGACAAAAATTATTGTTATCCTTCCACTTTACTCTGCCACTAAGTCACCAAGACCCAAACAATTGAAAATGGACAATTGAAAATTGAACCCGGTGACTTCGTGTCCCTGGCCCAGTACTGGCTTGCAATGCTTAGGCTATGTTGCTTAAACCTGAGAAATATTACAGAGATTGTAATATAAGCAAGGATGTCGCGCCAGGGCAGGCTTTGTGGTGAAAAAGCAACTAAGAGAATTGTCATGACAAAAAAAAGAATCCTCATTATCGAAGATGAAGCCAATATGAGGCATATGCTTGAGGCGCTCTTAGGGAAATCTGGCTATGAAGTAAAAACAGCAGCAGATGGCAAGGAAGGTAGGGATGCGATAGAAAGAGAGCAATTTCATTTTATCCTATGCGATATAAAGATGCCCAGAATGGATGGTATGACCTTTCTAAAATCGGCAAAGGAAAAGCTCATTGATACAACTGTTATCATGATGTCTGCCTATGGAACAGTAGATACAGCGATTGAGGCTATGAAATTGGGAGCATATGACTATATTAGCAAACCGTTCAAAACAGATGAGGTCCTTTTAACATTGAAAAAGGCAGAGGAGAGAGAGGGATTAAAAAGAGAGAATGTGAAATTAAAGGATCAGATTCAAAGAATCGAAAAAAGTTACAATTTCAACAACATAATAGCAAAAAGCAAGGCAATGCAGTCAGTTTTTGATTTGATACAAAAGGTAGCAGATTACAAGACCACTGTTCTCATCACTGGTGAGAGCGGCACTGGAAAGGAGTTGATTGCAAGGGCGATACACTTTAATGGATCAAGACATAACAACGCCCTTGTATCAATCAACTGTGGTGGAATCCCGGAAACTTTGCTTGAAAGTGAACTATTTGGCTACAAAAAAGGCGCTTTTACCGATGCGAGGCAGGATAAAATAGGCCGTTTTGAAGAGGCGCATAATGGGACGATATTCTTAGATGAGATTGGTGAGCTTCCACTCTCCCTGCAGATTAAACTCCTGAGAGCGCTGCAGGAAGAAGAAATTACCCCTCTGGGCTCCACCGGGATTAAGAAGATAGATGTCAGGGTTATCGCAGCCACAGCCAAAGATTTGGGCGAGGAAATAAAAAAAGGGAACTTCAGGGAGGATCTTTACTATAGAATAAACGTTGTCAATATATACCTGCCACCCTTAAGAGAAAGGGTAGAGGATATACCACTGCTCACAGAACATTTTATCGGCATCTATAACAAGAAGCTAAAAAAGACTATTACAGGGATTTCTTCCGAGGTAATGGAACAGTTTATGACATATCCATGGCCAGGCAATGTACGTGAGTTAGAAAATGTCATAGAAAGGGCTATTCTACTTGCCTCAAATAACACCTTAGAAATATCTGATCTTCCTTCAACGCTTACAACTAAAGCCAATTCATCCTCTTATCTTGCAACAGAAGGTGTCTCATCTATCAAGGAGGCTTCCCGGGTTTTAGAAAAAAGGCTCATTGAGCAGGCATTAGAGAAAACCGATGGAAACAGGACAAAGGCTGCCAAAATACTTGAGATCAGCCGCCCTATACTCATATCTAAGATTAGGGACTATGGATTAGATTGAAACCCAGCTTGTGTTCTCTATGAAAAGAGGCTAAAATAAAATTAAAAAAGGCATTTATATGCTCGACAAAGATCAAACAGCTAAAATAGTCAACTTTGCCAAGGCATATCCTGAAATTTCTGCTGTTTATCTTTTTGGCTCCCATGCGTTAGGTCATCCAAGATCAAAAAGTGATATTGATTTGGGGATATTATTTCATAAGGATATGGATGCATTTACGAGGATAAATATGGAGACTGAAATATCAAATCTCCTAAAAAAAGACGTCGATCTTGTTGATATGAGAAAAAGTAGCCCATTTTTGTGTCACCAAATCTATAAATATGGAAAGTTCATTTATCATGACGGGAGTAATTTCCCATTCCAATTTAGAGCCAGTTCCATCAGGGAGTATTTAGATACCAACTATCTAAGAACGAAAAGGAGGGCTAACCGTTATGGTTAATAAAGATAATGTAGTCGGGATTTTCAAGGGTAAATTCGCCTGTTTGTCTGATCAATCCCGGTATATCGGGATCAGGCAAAATTGCCTTATATGTAAATGTTAGGCAATGAGGATAAGATAAATTTCTGATGGATTTTGAAATTATTGGAAGTATCAGAAACGCTGAATCCATCGCGGTGGGCCGTGGGATTCGCGATTTACCACGATTCCGGAAACAATATGGCCAAGGGCACTGGAAAAAGTTTAAAGGATTTGGGACGGTATGCTTAAAAGATGGCACGGTTCATACCGCAGAAATCCATTGGTATGAGGCACACGGTATCGGCAAGAAAGAAATCAAATTGAAATTTCCTTTGATTGACTAACTATGAAGAGAAAGGAAAAACCAGAAATGCAATTTGCAGTTTGTATTAACAATGAAGGTTACCCATCATCGCTGGAGGTGGGAAAACTGTATCGAATCCTGCCCGATGATGAGGCGACCTCTCATGGCTACATTCGCGTCATAGACGAGAGTGGTGAAGATTACGGTTATTCTAATGATCGGTTTTTCCAAATCGAACTGCCAGAGGCGTTGGAGAAAACTTTATTGGTAGCCTTTAAAGAAGATAGAAATAGCGCCTAATCGGGTAGCCGGGGTTTTTCTCCCCCAGCTCCCATACCACCCCCCCCTAATAAGTTGGGATTTTCGACATGCCGGGCGTACATAAGGCCCTGCACCTGACCACTATTCCGCTGGCGATCCTGTTCATAGTGTTTGGGCTTTCAACAATGAAAATAAATGGGCAGTTCTTATAAAGGCTTATCGACCAGATCCAAATCGCTGGATTGATTTCCGTAACAGGAGGGAGTAACCATGAAACCTTTTGAAAAATGTCCAGTTTGCAGTGGCGAACTGAAACAAAAAGAAGTCGAAAAATTGCTTCGTGGCGGAAAAAATACTGCAGTACTTCGAGTAAATGCTGAAGTCTGTTTGCACTGTGGAGAACGCTTGTATGCCGAAGAGACGGTAAGGTTTTTTGAGAAAGCAAGAAATAAATTGAAATACCAAGAGTTATCAGGATTTCAGCCACTCGGGCAATCATTTAAGGTTGAAGATGGTTGGCCTAACAAACAAAGCTTGGAGGCAGGCGCCTAAAGCCTTGGCGATTCTGCATTTCTTTTTTTTGTTTGATATCTTTTTTTTGTAAAAAAAGTTTATAATTGTAACATTATTTTACAGCTTGGCTTCAGCCTTACACATCTGTCTTGTTCTGATACAAAAGGCTATTTTCTTAATAATAACAAATAGATAAATCTCCCCTCCCTTGATAAATAAGCAATTAAAATATTTGGCATCAGTTTTGCTTTATATAAAAATAACCAAACATAAAGGTTTACATTATGAGAAAAAATGGTTTTACCCTTATTGAACTCCTGGTTACTTTCGTAATCTTAGGAATCGTAACAGCCATTGCTATCCCCGGATTTGCGAGATGGCTGCCAAATTACAGACTTAAAAGTGCAGCCAGGGATGTATACTCAAATATGCAGTTGGCCAGAATGGGAGCCATAAAAGCTAATGCGGATTGGGCGATTGTTTTTGATGCTGGCTCAAACACCTACAGAGTTTGTTCGGACGATGGGGGGGATGGCGACTGGAAGGATGGAGACGAAGTTGAGGAAAAAATTGTCAACCTTACCAATTATGAAAGTGGTGTTGGATATGGTCATGGAAATGCAGCCAATAGTATCCCTGGTGGTGCTTTTCCAGGGGATGATATAAGTTATAATCCTCCAGCTAACGTTGTGGTATTTAATCCAAGAGGCACCTGCAATGCAGGTTATGTCTATCTTCACAATAATAACAACACTACCACCTATGGGGTAGGCACACAAAGCAGTGGTGTTATTCGATTACTAAAGTGGAATAGCTCTGCTGCCAGTTGGGAATAACAGGGATAAGACTATGTACGGAAAAATTCAAAAAAAGCAAAATGAAAATGGATTTACACTTGTAGAACTTCTGGTCGCCATGGCAATATCAGTTATTGTCATGGCCTCTATTGGGTATGTATATTACACTCAGCAAAAATCATACGTTGCTCAAGAACAAATATCAGCCATGCAGCAGAATCTCAGGGCAGCAATGTATTACATGGAAAGAGAGATCAGAATGGCAGGGTTTGATCCAACTGAAGATGCAGGGGCAGGGATTAATATAGCAAATAATGCGGAACTTGAATTTACTGTTGATTACAATGGAAATGGGACTTGCACAGCAGGTGAAACTAATGAGCAGATCCGCTATCATTTGACAAATGATGCAGATAACGATGGGATTGCAGATGGCAGCCCCTGTAATTTAGGGAGAGAGACCTGGGGTGGTGGTCTGCAGACAGTAGCAGAAAACATAGATGCCCTTGATTTTGTATATCTTGATGCAGACGGTAATATTACTGGCACTATTGCTGATATAAGATCAGTACAGGTAACGATTGTGGCCAGGGTGGGCAAGCCAGATCCGGGATATACTAATACTAATGCATACTTCAATCAGCGGGATGCGGTTAATCCAATTCTACCAGCCCAAAATGATAGCTTTCGTCGCAGACGTTTAACCACCACGATAAAATGCCGAAACCTCTAAAAGATAG
>Ga0116200_10000564_pt1 | contig 12490 bp, 11 predicted proteins | sample Mar14436cmmetaG_FD_94478 | JGI IMG/M metagenome (GOLD analysis project Ga0116200, IMG submission 94478) | Marine hydrothermal vent microbial communities from Guaymas Basin, Gulf of California to study Microbial Dark Matter (Phase II) - Marker... ... | reverse complement strand
CTCTGCCTCATCCCGGCTCATTCCGTGAAGATCCAGATAGTCCTGATATGGGATCTGACCGCTTCGGAATTTCTTAATCAGAGAAGGACGAAGCCCTTTAAGTTTCCCTTCAATATATTCATCTGTCATGGTGAAATCTATCCCCAGCCTTCCAGATAGGAGTTCAGAGAGAGTCCTTATTGCCTCTTTGTCTTTATTAGGGGGGGGATAGGGGGTCTTGAGATGCTTTTTATATAGAGGCAATATCCTGTTTTCCTTATCCTGAAGAGGGGTTACATCTGCCATCTCTTCAAGGAATAAGGGGTCATAACCATTATGAAAACCGTCTAAGGCCATGATTCAAAGAGAAATGAATTGATAAATCTCCTTTTATTAAATATACATAAAAAAGAGAGGAGGTCAAATGGCAAGAATTGACGACTATAGGATGGCACTCAGGCTGGGCAAGGAGAAACTTAAGGATAGAAATCCTCACCTCATATGCAGATATGCAGGGATGGATATAGAAGAGAGTGAGTCCAATATTATATTTAAGATCAGATGGCTAAATCGGGATGTAGAGATACAATGGCCTGAATTCCATATGGAATATGTAGAGGGGGGAAGGGAACTTCCCATACAGGAAAGCATATTGATACTACACTACATAATTGGATGTATGGAAGCAAGGCAAAGAGAGCTTACTAATAATTGGATCTCCTTTAAAGATATACCAGATGGAAGATTCTATTTAGATGCATTTAATAAAAGGGCAAAAGATCCATTAGTGGATGCATTTGGGAAAGATCCAGATCTTCTTATCCCTGTTATTAGCTCCCTTTACGCTGGCAAGCCTTCAGATTACGGAGATGTAAGTATCAAGCTCTCTCCTCTTCCCCTTATAAGGGTCCTTTTGGTGATGTGGAAGGGGGATGAGGAATTTCCACCTGAGGGAAATATCCTATTTGATGAAAATATCTCTCAAATTCTCTCTGCAGAGGATATCGCATGGCTTTCACAGATGATAGTCTTTCCTGCAATAGGTGAGTTGAGGAGATATTTAGAGGGGAAGGAGGTCAGATGAGTATGGATGACATCAAGGTCGCTGTTATAATGGGAAGCAAATCGGATCTTGTTATCATGAATGAATGTATGAAGGTGTTAGATGAACTTAAGATCCCATATGAGACAAAGATCCTCTCCGCACATAGGAGTCCTGATGAGACCATGGAATATGCAAGGAGTGCCTCAGAGAAGGGCATAGAGGTTATAATTGCAGGTGCAGGCTGGGCAGCACATCTGAGCGGTTTTATTGCATCCCAGACCCTTCTTCCCGTTATAGGGGTTCCCATTGATTCCTCTCCCTTAAGTGGAGTGGATGCCCTCCTTTCAACCTTACAGATGCCTCCACCTGTTCCAGTTGCAGCAGTTGCAATCGGGAAAGGGGGGGCAAAAAATGCCGCTATTCTTGCAGCCCGAATCCTTTCCCTAAAGTATCCAGAGATAGTTTCCAGACTCAAAGACTATATGGAAAGGTATAAGGGTAGATCCACCCAGAGTAATTAATGAAAGGGCCTCTTATCATAGAGATTGAAAAAGGGGAAATATCAGAGGACAAACTCTTAGCCGCAAAGGAGGCGATCCTTTCAGGTAAAGTAATTGCATATCCTACAGAGACATTCTATGCACTTGGGGTAAATGCATTGGATGGGTCGGCAATTGAAAGACTCTATTGGATAAAAGAGAGGCCAAAGGATCGGCCCATTCCTGTAATAATTGATTCGCTATCTTCTTTAAATAGATATGTAAGGGAAATCCCTAAGGAAGGTGAGATATTAATAGAGAGATTCTGGCCAGGACCTCTTACAATCATATTTTATGCATCATACCTTATTCCGTCCATACTTGTCTCTAACACTCAAAAGATCGGAATCAGGATATCATCAAATCCCATATGTAAGAGGCTTGCCGAGCTTTGTAAAGTGCCTATCACTGCAACCAGTGCCAATATAAGCGGAGAGAGGGAATGTAGAGATGCAAGGGATGTGTTGGAAGTATTCGGAGATAGGGTTGATCTAATAATTAGAGGTGAAAGAGCTACTGCCTTAAGGCCTTCAACGATTGTAGATATTACGGTATCTCCTCCAAAGATACTCAGGGAAGGAATGATAGAAAGATATAGGATACAAGATGCAATTGGGATAGAAGATCCTTCAAAATAGAAGTATTAATAATAAAATTACAGGCTACAGATACCGCATCTGGTACACCTTTTAGAAGGTAAACAGGGTGGGCTTTCCTTTGCCACTTTATAGAGTCTGAATTCCTCTATTAAAAAACCCTTTTTAATTCCATGATCTAAAAAATCCCAAGGTAAGATCTCTTCCAGATTCCTTTCTCTATACACAAAAAAATCGGGATTTATGGGGCTTCCCCTTAGGGCATCTTTCCAGCTTAGGGAATCTTCAATAACTCTGAGTAATATATCGGCTACCCTTCTATCTCCAAGGGAAAGAAGCGCCTGAATATATGCCCATTTGGGGACATCAAATGTCACTCTTACACCTCCAATCTTTGATAAGGCCCTTTTAAGCCATCTCTGCTTCTGCTTTAAGATTTCCACATCTTCAAGGGGGGTCCATTGAAGTGGTGTAAATGGTTTTGGGATGAAGCAGTTTATGCTGCATTTGATCGTTCCTATTGTGCCCCTCTTTTTGGATCTCTTAATCATATGGTGGCGTATCTTTTTTATCAAGGTGACGATGGATTCCAGATCCTCCCAGGTCTCTTCTGGAAGTCCTATCATAAAATAGAGTTTTATTGATATATTTCCAATTGTTGCTATCCTTTCAATACCTTCAAATATCTGACTGTCCTTTAGATGTTTATTTATTGCGGTTCTGAGTCTCTCTGAGCCTGTTTCAGGTGCAACTGTTATTGTCCTCTGCCCCGCATTTAAGATATCTTCTAAGAGCTCAGGAGTAAGGGAATCAATTCTTATAGATGATATGGAAAATCTGCCCTTTTGCCTTAATATCTCATGGGTAATAAGGGATAGGTTTTCAATTTCAGAAAGGGATGCACCAAGTAGCGCTACCTCCCTTCTCTTTTTTAAGGTCTCTCTTATATACTCTAAGAGCTTGTCTTCAGGATGTCTCCTTGGAGGTCTATATATATAACCTGCTACACAGAATCTACATCCCCATCCACAGCCCCTTACCATCTCCACAATTGTCCTGTTTGAAAATTCCGTATTAGGTGTGCATATGGTAGAAGTGGTAATTTTGAAGTCTTCAGCAGCTGTCTTTGCTACTTCAACCCTATTGGAGAGGTGCAGCTCAATAGGTTCCATACCTTTTATACAACCATCCTTTCCATAATAGACATTATAAAGAGACGGGATATAGACACACCTTAATTCCCTTGAAATATCTTTTAGAAGCTCCTTTTTATCAATCCTCTTTTTGGTTAAATTATAGATGAGTATGTCTAAGAGCTTATTCAGTCTGGATTCTGCCTCTCCCATATAGAAGAGATCTATAAATGGGGCAATGGGCTCGGGATTGATAAAGACGGCCACTCCACCAGCCATTATAAGGGGATAGGGTGATCCCCTTTCAGATGAAAGAAGAGGAATATGAGAGATCTTCAGTATCTTTAAGAGATTGGGATAGTCATTTTCATAGGAGATGGAAAAGGCTATCAGGTGAAATCTTTTTAGAGGACTCTGAGATTCCATTGTTAAGACAGTCCCAATATCTAATAGGCCTGGGTCGGGCAGAAATGCCCTCTCTGCAACAATCTCATCTCTGCTATTTAGGATCTGGTAAAGGATCTGAAAGCCTAAGTTTGACATCCCAATCCAATAGGTATTGGGATATACAAGGGCAACTCTGAGTCTGTCCTTCCACTTTTTTCTTATAAAGCCCTTCTCTACCCTTAGACGATCCTTTATGCTCTTTTTTAGATCAGACACTCAATTTGTCCGCCTTTCTAAGTCTTATATAGGTAGGGACATCCAGGTCTTCTCCGCTTCCCCTCTTAAAGACCCTTTTTAAAAAGTTTGTCTTTGGCTTTTCATCTTTATGGGCGATCTGTCCACCTTCCATATCATCTCTATCTAAGCTATTAAAGAGGGCAGCATCTAAGGCCTTTCCATTCAATTTAACCGTCCAGGGTTCATCTGCCTCTTCAGAGGTTACATCTCTAAGACGGACAATCTTTGAGGCGGTATCGGAATTAATACCTGTTGCAATCACTGTAACCTGAACCTCATCTCTCATATTTTCATCTATCACTACTCCATAGTGGATCTCTGCCTCGGGGTGTACCTGATCTCTAATAAAGGCAGCGGCTTCATGAAATTCCTTCATATTTATATCTGAAGGCCCTCTGAAGTTTATTAAGGCCCCCCTTGCACCCTTTATGGATATTCCTTCTAAGAGAGGATTTTCAATCGCCTTCATAGCCGCTTCTCTACAGCGATTTTCACCTTTTGCCCTTTCACAGCCTATTACTGTATTCCCCTTCTGTTCCATTATCTTTCTTACATCTGCAAAGTCTAAGTTTATAAATCCGTTATGGGTGATGAGATCGGATATTCCCCTTATAGCATTTACCAGGATATTATCAGCTGCCTTCATTGCCTCTGTAAGAGATAGCCTTCCATCTGATAAGGTCAGGAGTCTTTCATTGGGAATAACAATAAGGGTATCTACCTCTTTTTTAAGCTCGTTTATACCTTCATCTGCCCTTTTCATCTTGGTGGGACCCTCAAATTCAAAGGGCTTTATAACCACTGCCACAGTCAATGCCCCCTCTTCTTTGCATATCCTTGCAATTACAGGGCTTGCGCCTGTTCCTGTTCCCTTACCCATTCCTGCGGCAAGAAATACCATGTCAAATCCACTTAGGGCATCTCTTATATCGGAGGCGCTTTCCTCTGCGGCCTTTCTTCCCTTTTCTGGATCGGCTCCTGTTCCCATGCCCCTTGTAATATTTGGTCCCAATTGGATCTTAAAAGGGCAGAGGCATGCCTCAAGTGCCTGATTATCAGTATTTGCAGAAACAAGCGTAACATCAGGGATCTGGCTATTTATCAAATTGTTTATCGCATTTCCACCTGCCCCCCCTATTCCAATAACTCCTATCCTTGCCTTATAGGTATTCCTTTCTTGAACTAATTCAAATTTCATAATACTCCCTCCTATTTAAATTTTTATATAATTTCCTGAAACCATCTCTTCATCCTATCCATTACCTTAAAAAATATGTTTTTCTCCTTTTTCCCAAATCTCTTTCTCTCATCTTTTGCCTTTTTTGCACCATATAATACCAGCCCTACAGCAGTGGAATACATGGGCTTATTTATAAAGTCTGTATCTCCGGATAGACCCTTTGGATAGCCCACTCTTATAGGTTTTCCAAATACCTTTTCAGCAAGCTCGGATACTCCGCTTAACTCCGCTGATCCTCCGGTAATAACTATGCCTGCATTTATGTGCTCATTTGCTTGGTTTTTTAAGAGATCCTGATATATAAGTGTGAATATCTCTTCCACTCTGGGCTCAATTATCTCACCTAAGACAGATCTGGGAATGGACCTGTAGTTCTTTCCACCTATATCTGGGACCTGAATTCGGTCTTCCTTTCCTATCATGCTTTCCATGGCACAGCCATATCTTATCTTTATACGCTCTGCTGCACTTATGGGTGTTCTGAGTCCAATGGAAAGATCATAGGTGACATTATTCCCTCCCAAGGAGAGGACAGAGCTATATTTAATGGTTGAACCCGAAAATACGGCTGTATCAGTGGTTCCACCACCAAAATCAATTAGAGCCACTCCTATCTTCTTCTCTTCCTCTGTAAGCACCGCCTCACTGGATGCCAGTGTCTCAAGCACGATATCATAGATATCTAAGCCGGCCCTATTTACGCATTTTACAATGTTTTGAGCAGAGGATACCGCACCTGTTACGATATGAACCTTCACCTCCAATCTGACTCCAGACATACCAAGAGGATCTAAGATACCGTCCTGACCATCCACAATAAACTCCTGAGTAAGGATGTGGATCACTTCCCTATCTGTGGGTATGGCAACCGCACTTGCCGCCTCAATCACCCTTTCAATATCCTTCCTGGTTACCTCTCTGTTTTTTAAAGGTATAACCCCTTCGCTGTTAAAACTGTGTATATGTCCCCCCGCAATTCCGGTATAGACTGAATTTATCTCACACCCACTCATATACTCTGCCTCTTCCACCGCTCTCTTTATGGACTCCACTGTCTTTTCTATATTTATTACAACCCCTTTTCTCAGCCCCTCTGAGGGGTGTGTTCCCACACCTATTATCTCTATTTCATCATCCTTCACCTCACCTACCATGGCACATATCTTTGTGGTTCCTATATCAAGCCCTGCAATTATCCTCTCCGGCATATACCCCCCTTCTTTCAGAATATCCTATCCTTAAATGCAACCACTGCCTTATCTCCATAGTCCATTCTTATAGACCGAACTGCCTCTAAGGTGCCATTTTCCTTTAGATAAGTTATGAGAGTTACAAGGTCTCTTATATCCTTTTGAATCTCATCTATATCCAGCACAATAGGGAAAGGAATATTGATGGGATATAGTATGGCAGTTTCATTATCTTCCATATGGATTTCGGAGATTTCCCTATCTTCCATTGGTTCATATGATCCATTTAATGCCCTAAGTAATATTAAAACTCGCTTTATCTTTTCTCTTAAATCGCGGTCTTCAAGAGATATTCCGCTTATAATAGGGTAGTCTCTACCTTTTGAAAAAGAGATGTCCCTTATAAGACGGCCCATATCAGTAAGATAATATGGCTCTTTTAAAAAGAGTATTCCCACTGGTTTCATCCTCTTTGCCTGAATAATTAATGTCTGAGGAAATTGCCTCTTTATATGGATATCGTATATCCAGGGATCTTCTAATAAGAGCTTCTTTAGCCCCTCTATATCAATGGATATAAGGGATCTATTAGATGGTGTATCTAAGAAGCCATTTAATCTCTTTTGATCTTTCTTATTAAGACCCTCTAAGATGATCTCTTTGATCTTAAAGAGGTCTGATACCACAAGGTATTCGTAAATGGTGAGTGCCAAAAGAGAGGCCATGATGACTAAGACCATCAGTGTTATGCTCTTGACTATTGCATTATAAAAAAACCTTACTCCCTTAAATATACCTCTCTTTAATATATATCCCCTTTTTTTGCCTTTTTTTACCACTTAGCCCTCTGATCCAATATCTCTATTTCAAGATTAAGCTGAATATTAAATCTCTTTTTAACCTCGGCTCTACATAGATCTATCAGATATAGAATGTCAGATGAGCTGGCATTTCCAAGGTTAAGAATAAAATTTCCATGTAGTGTGCTTATCATTGCATCTCCTCTTCTCATGCCTTTAAGGCCTGCCTGCTCAATTAGTCTTCCTGCTGAATATCCCACTGGATTTTTAAAGATGCATCCAGAGGAAGGCAGATTTAGCGGTTGAGTCACCTTCTTTTTTATATATACATCCCTTATCTTCCTCTTTATAGAATCCGATGGACTATTTTCCACAAGGAGTTCTGCCTCAAGAAAGATATAGCCCTTTGGTATTCCTATATTCCTATATTCATATCTGATCTCCTGCCTTTGAAGCTCAATAATTCGATCTTCATGCAGAGAAAACATGGTCAATCTGTTAATTCTTTCACATATCTCTCCGCTTTTACCCCCAGCATTCATCCTGATTGCACCTCCAACTGATCCAGGAATGCCAGAGAGGAATTCAAGTCCACCTCTACCTGATCTTATACATTCCCTTAAAAGGGCATTTAATTTTAAGGCAGAGCCTACACGTATTGTATTCCTTCTAAAATCTAATCTTAAAAACTCGCCCCTTAATTTTAAAATTGCACCCTTGAATCCTGTATCCACAGGTAGAATATTACTTCCATTTCCTATCACAAAGTATGGAACTTCGTTTTCTTTTAAAAATCTTGTCACCCTTTTAAGACCATTTAGATCATCTATCCATACAAGGGCATCGGCCTTACCACCCACCTTGATGGTGCAGAGCCTTTTAAGCGGAAATTCTCTAATTACATTCTCTTTCCCAACTATCTCCGCTACTTCTGTATGCCAGCTCATATCTCCTCAGATAGTCTCCTTCCCAATTTATAGATATCTCCAGCTCCCAAAGTAATAAGTATATCTCCTCTATTTAGGGCCTTTTTTAAGAAATTTAATGCCTCTTCCATATCAGAGCTAAGATAGACCTCTCTGTGTCCATGTTCCCTTATGCCTTGATACAGCCACTGGGAGTCCACCCCATCTATGGGCCTCTCTCCAGCAGAATAAAGGGGGGTCAGGATCAATATATCTGCATTATTGAAACTGATCACAAATCTTTCATATAGATCTTTTAGTCTGGTAAATCTATGGGGCTGAAAACAGGCAATTATCCTTCTATGTGGCCAACATTCCTTTACGGTCCTAAGTGTTGCTTGAATCTCTGTGGGATGATGTGCATAATCGTCAATAACTGTTATCCCCTTCTTTTCTGTGACTATCTGAAACCGCCTCATCAGACCTCCCAGATCCTTAAGCCCATCTCTTATATGATCAAAAGGAATCTGGAGTTCCAGAGCTACACATATCGTGGCTAATGCGTTTAAGACATTATGTCTTCCAGGCATTCCAACTGAAATATCTTTCCAGCTTATGTCCATATATTGACAGTCAAAGATAACCCTTAGACCATCTGTTCTTATATTTACGGCTTTGACCTCTGCCTGCCCTGAAGTTCCATATGTGATATATCTCTTTTTTATAGATGGAATAATATGTTGAACTTCTGGATCATCAAAACAGAGCACATTTAGACCATAGAAAGGTGTCTTATTTGCAAAGTCAACAAACGCACCTCTTAACCTATCCATATGACCATAGTGATCCAAATGTTCCCTGTCTATATTTGTTATTATGGAGATGGCAGGGGTAAGAAGCATAAAAGAGCCATCACTTTCATCTGCCTCTGCTACCATAATATCTCCCTTTCCAAGCCTTGCGTTTCCTCCACCCCAAAGCCTTAGCCTCCCCCCTACAACCACTGTAGGATCAAGTCCTGCCTTTGTAAGCACAAACCCTATCATACACGTGGTAGTCGTCTTTCCATGAGCACCTGCAACTGCTATTCCAAATTTTAATCTCATAAGTTCTGCAAGCATCTCAGCCCTTGGAATTATGGGTATAAAGAGCTCTTTTGCGGCTAAAAGCTCAGGATTATCTTCTCTTATAGCAGATGAAAAAACTACCACATCAGCTCCCTCTATATTTTCCCTTTTATGTTCATAAAAGATAATTCCACCAAGTGCACTGAGCCTCTCAGTAATGGATGATCGTTTTATGTCAGATCCACTTACCTTGAATCCCAGGTTTAAAAGTAGCTCAGCTATTCCGCTCATTCCTATTCCACCGATCCCCACAAGGTGTATATGTCTTGTCCTACCTAATCTATTAAATAGGGTATTAGTCATCTAAGAACTCCTTTTGATAATTCGTGATATGGTATCAGAGATCATGCCCGCAATCTCATCAGATGCATAGACATTGTAAAGCCCCTTAGCACATTCTGCCATCTGCTCCCTTATTTTACTATGAAGTAAGAGTCGTTTTATATGAGATGAAAGAATTTCAGGATCCAACTTGTCTTCTTCTATGACAATTGAGGCACCTGCTGATCTTAAGATCTCTGCATTATATCTCTGATGATTATCGGCTGCATAGGGATAGGGAATAAGAATTGATGCCCTACCTACAGCGCATATCTCAGATACGCTGATAGCACCAGCCCTGCTAATTATAAGGTCTGATCTTTGATATGCCTCTGCTATATCATCAATAAAGGCAAAGACTTCTGCTCTAATTCCCATCATCTCATATTCCCTCTTTACAAGATGATAATCCCTCAATCCTGTCTGATGAATTATATTAAAGATATATGATTGCCTCTTTAATATCTTAACTGCTTCAAGAAATACCCTATTTATGGTAATAGAGCCCTGACTCCCTCCAAATACAAGCACGGTAAAGTCACGCCCCTCTTTTTTTATTGAACGTAGCTTTAATATCTCCTCTCTTACCGGATTTCCTGTAAAATAGACCTTGTCTTTCGGGAAAAATCTCTTTGCCTCTTCAAATCCACAAAATACCATATCCGATATATGGCTTAGATATCTATTTGTTACACCTGCAATTGTGTTTTGCTCTTGTAATGCCACCACCTTTTTTAACATCTTAGCTGATATACATATGGGAGCAGATAGATAGCCACCCATGCCAAGCACAAGGTGAGGTGAGAATCCTCTTACAATGGATAGTGCCTTTAATATGGAAGAGATAAATTTTAGAAGTGTATAAGGAAGATACATCATATTCCTTCCTTTTAGGCCCTTTAGATCAAGCACTTCAAAGGGAAAGCCATATCTTAGAAGTATCTTTCTTTCTATATCCTTTTTGCCTATCACAAATAGGATCTCAGAATTTTCCATCCTCTCTTTTATCTTCTGCGCTACTGCTATTGCAGGGAATATGTGCCCCCCTGTTCCACCTCCTGCAATCAATATTCTTGGGAATACCTCCCTTTTCATCTCTTTAACCTCTTTCGCTCAGACGATATATTAAGCAAAAGCCCTATTGTAATAAGGGTCTTAAACAGGGATGAACCTCCATAGCTTATAAGAGGCAGGGTAAGACCCTTTGGAGGAAGCATCCCCATAACCACTCCCAGATTGGTTATAACCTCCAATGCCAAAAATAGCACAAGACCTAAGGCAAGATAGCTTCTAAATAGATCTCTGGCATTCAGTGAGACCACTATTCCTTCATAGATAAGTATGGAAAAGAGAAAGATAACTGAAAAGCAGCCTATAAAACCCACCTCTTCTGCAATAATTGACATGATAAAGTCGGTATGAGGGGTGGGAAGATAGAACATCTTCTGTATACTGTTTCCAAGTCCTACTCCAGTAAGCCCTCCTGATCCAAAGGCAATCAGAGAGTGTATAATCTGATATCCATATCCGTATGGGTCTTCCCAGGGATTTAGCATCGCCTTCCATCGCATCAATCGGTATCCCTCTTTCAATATGAGAAATATCAGGGCAGGAAGTGATACCAAGATTAGCATAATGATATGTATTATTCTTGCCCCCCCTATAAATAGCATGATGATAGTCCACGCAGAAATTATTATACATGTGCCCATATCGGGCTGTTCATGAATAAGGATAAGAAAGATGGATATCACTACTATGTGAGGGAGAAAGCCTTTTGAAAATGACTTCATCATATCTATCTTTTTTGACATGGAATATGCCACATAGAAACTCAATGTGAGTTTTAAAAACTCAGAGGGTTGAAATGAAAATCCTCCCAGATGGATCCATCGCTTTGCCCCCCCTGCTGCCCTTTCAAAACCAGGGATAAGGAGAAAGACAAGAGGTATTAGGCTAAATACGAGAAGAAGGTATATGATCCATGAGTATCTATTAAATAGATCAATAGGGAAATTTTTGGCACCTATCATAAGCAAGATCCCAGTAAGAGAAAATATCATCTGCCTTTTAAAGTAAAAGGTGCTCATCCCTGCCTCTCTTTGTGCCAAAAAGGAGCTGGCACTATATATGGCAACAAGGCCGATTAAAAGAAGAATTAGGGTGGGAAGCAGTATGAACGGGTTGTAACCCGATCTCTTTATTCTGACCTCTTTTCCCATAGCTCCTCTACCGCCTTTATAAAGCTATTTCCTCTGTCCCTGTAGTCTTCAAACATATCAAAACTGGAACATGCAGGGGAAAGGAGCACCACATCACCAGGCTGGGAGACTGAATATGCCTTAGATACAGCATCTCTCATATCATCTGCCACAATAAAAGGGATCTTCCCTTTAAGGGCCTCAATAAAGAGTTCCTTTGAACTTCCTATCAATATTGCAGCACGTATCCTGTCTCTCACTTCTTCTACCAAGCTATCTAAATCTCCCCCTTTAAATATTCCACCCATAATCACAATTAGCTTTTCATTAAAACTCCTTACTGCAGAGAGAAAAGAGTCCAAATTGGTGGCCTTAGAATCATTATAGAAGGCTATGCCATTTAGGGTCTTTACATACTGAAGCCTGTGTGGAAGCCCTGAAAATTGGGAAATAACCTTCTCAATAACATTCCTTTTTACTCCTACATAGGCCACACACAATACCGCTGCCATCAGATTTGATAGATTATGCTTTCCCCTAAGTCTAAAGTCCTCAAAGGAAAGCTCCATTCTGTATCTCTGATCTATAAAGACCCTTAATATATTATCTTCTGTATAACAATTAAGCCCATCTCTTTGCTCTATCCCATATCGCAGTATCTGAGTATTTATGGATGGCATATGGCCTTTAATATTTTTATCATCGCTATTTATTATCGCTGCTCCGTCCT
>Ga0116200_10000563_pt1 | contig 12490 bp, 13 predicted proteins | sample Mar14436cmmetaG_FD_94478 | JGI IMG/M metagenome (GOLD analysis project Ga0116200, IMG submission 94478) | Marine hydrothermal vent microbial communities from Guaymas Basin, Gulf of California to study Microbial Dark Matter (Phase II) - Marker... ... | reverse complement strand
TTCTTATATAAAATTTTATATTTAAAAATAAACTATTTCAAAATATTTAAAAGCATGTTTTAGTATACTTTTTATGAGAAAATGGCGAAAAGAAAGAGAATATATAATCCGGTCACGAAGAAATATTACGCGGTTAGGCAGAGGACGACTAAAAATGGTAGGAGAGGGCAGATTAAAGGTTTATGGACTTATAAAAAGAAGAGGAAGTCGTCAATATGGTCTATACTCTAGGATATGATTTTTAGAGTATTTTTAGACTCGAATATAATTGCTGATTGGATTCTTTTGGAGAAAAAGGAGAAAAAGTTAACTGATGAATTGTTGAAAAAGCATTATCATAGTATGGGCTATTCCTACATTTTATTGAATGAGTTTTTGAGTAGGAATATGAAAACCTATATAACCCCGTTGTCTTTAGCAGAAACTATATCTGTTATTTATAATGAAGCGATGAATAGGAAGTTATTCTTGAAAGGTGTGCCTTTTTCGGCGTGGACGTGGATTTCTCTTCGGGAAAAATTTAGGTTGTCTGAGGACGAGGCGAATGATCTTTATATTGGTATACTTGAGACTTTTGATAAGCTTATTGAAATGGGTCTTCAAATAGTTGATGATAGGTTAGATTTGGAGATTTACTCTTTTCTAGTGTTAAAAGTGGGAATGAACTGTCATGATGCTATAATAGTGAATACAGCTATATGGTGGGATGCAGATTATTTTATTACGAGGGATCAATATTGAACCAACTAGTCCCAATTTCTTACTTTAAATAAGGTCTTAAACAATATGCTAGTGTCTAAGGATACACTCGTACATTTTGAGAATGTAGTGGTCTGAGAGGCTAGGGCCTAGAGAAGGACTAGGCTCAGGAGTGTCTATTTTAGAGTGTACCATAGACATGTTATTTTAGTTTATTTTTAGTGTATACAAAATAATATATACTATTTTTTGTATACGTTAGTTGGGTGTGTAGGATGTCTACTGTGGTGTTGTCGGTTAGGATTAAGAAGGAGTTGAAAAGGGAGGCTGAGGAGTTAGGTATTGATATTCGTAGTGTGGTTGAGAGGGCTCTTAGAGAAGAGATTCTTAGGGTTAAGCAGAGATACTTTGAGGAGCTTTTGGATAGGGCTTTAAAGGATATGGATGTGAGTGTTGAGGAGTGGGTTAGAGATGTAAGGGAATCTAGGGGGGAGAGATAGATATGGAGTACCTTGTAGATACTTCGGCGTTATATCCTCTGATTTTAAATCTGCGCGAAAAATTTTTGTTGTATGCTGATAGGATGGCGGTGCTTGACTTAACATTATATGAGGTTGGTAATGTGTTGTGGAAGGAGTATATAAGGGGGAAGATAAAAAACTTGGAGAGCATAGCTACTTTATTCCAAGAGACGTTAGCTCCCCTCCGCAAGTTAACGGTTAATGATTTAGGAGAAGTTCTAAGGATGGCAGTCGAAAAAAACTTAACATTTTATGATGCAGCATATGTATATACTGCTGAGAAACTAAATATTAGGCTGGTTACTGAAGACGCAAAGATATTGGAGAAGAGTGAGAATGCGATTAATGTAGAGGAGTTTCTGAAAGATACAGGATAACTTGAATACGGAAAACATAGAAGAGAAGAAGAATATGTTAGAAAATATTGTTTTTAAAAAATAGTGTGTATTAAAATAGTGATATTTTTGAAATCGAGGTTATGTAGACTTAGTGGCCGAATATATATTTTGAAGGCTAGTTTTGTAATTGGTGTTTTTATGGTTTTTGCTTTGAGGAAAATTGATATTTCGGAGTTTCGGGGTATTAGGAAGCTTTCAAAGCCTATTGAGTTAGGGTCATTTAATGTGCTAGTCGGGAGAAATAATGTCGGTAAGTCAGCGATCTTGGAGGCCGTCTTCCTTCTATCTATGCCGTTTAGAGGCGAGACATTATCTCTATACTCAAAAAACGTTTATGATTACCTATCTGGCTTGCATGGTGGTGGGAAGAGTTTAGTATATGGACATTCTGGAAAGGCTGTTATTAACTATGAATTTACGGAGGGTGTTAAAACGTCCTTTAAAAGAGTAAAGCATGACAGTGAGATTATTTCGGGTGTTGACGTTTTGGTGAAAAATATCGAGATAGAGATGGATACTGTATCATTTTCTAAAGTCGTAATAAATAGGAAATATGTTATGGAAGATTCCTTAGATTATAAAAATTTTTAAAGTCGGTAGGCGTAGCTCGTGGGAGTAATATTTTATGCCTATTTGTTCCTAATAATTCAAATAGTTACGAACGTATAGCGTCCTTTGTCTTGGACGATAAGGTTTTTCATGGATTGAGAAGCATGGTTTTCATAGGAGAGTTATTAGGAATATTTTGGCTCCAGCCATATATGATAGATTTACAGAGGTTACCATTAGGAAAGATAGGCTTTGTGTCAGGAAGGAGGTTAGTGAGGAGATAGGACCTCTATATATAGATGTTGATTCTCTTGGCGAAGGCGTTAAAAGAGTATTGCTCACGTATCTTGTGGTTGAGTATTTAAATCCTAGAATTGTCCTTTGGGATGATATCGAGGTCGCCGCACATCCCAGTTTACTGGAGACGTTGTTGAAATGGTTGGTCATTTCGGGGAGGCAGGTGATTATATCGACACATAGTATAGATGTGTTGTACGTTTTAACTCAGATTCAGCCTAAGAATGCTAGGATACTTATCCTTAGCAAGGATCAGGAAGATATTGTTAAATATAAAAGTATGGGTATTGAGGAGCTTGAGGACTGCATTGGGAGTGGTATCGATGTAAGGAAAATTATTGAGGGCTTCAAACTATGAGGGTTGTTGAGGCTGTTTTAGAGCCTAGCGTACATGTGTACCTGTTAACTGGTAATGGTTCGAGAGATTTAAGGATAATAAAAGAGTTAACGGAGAAATTTTCAAAGAAATATAATCATGGTAAAGTAATAAGGGTTCCCAGTACGCCTCTAAAAAGGACTATAGGATTAGAGCCGTTATAAAAGGTATAGCTTATTTATCTGTTGAAACAAAGGTCAGAAACTACATTGTTGTAATTGACAGTGAGCATGTTAGAAATTTAGAGGATTGCAGAAGAAAGCTTGGCGAGTATGGTTTTAGTGTACTACAACAGGAGACCATTGAGGAGTATGTATGGTATTTTAAGGCTAAAAAGGGTTTAGAAGAGATAAATATCTATATTGTTATATCTGGATGCGAAAGAGGTAAAAGTATTGAATGTAATATTGCGAAACTTATTGAACTATGCTTTAAGGATAATGTGAAGCCTGACAAAAAAGAGTTACAGAGATGGTTTAAGAATAAGAAGATAAATGATAGAGATTTAATACAAGATTGTTTAGAAGAATATGTAGAAAAAGCTTTCTCAGGATACATAAGGGTAATGGAGATATTATCAAAACAGTAGAAGTTATATTAATCGAATATTTATTGGAATAAATTTCTTCTCGTATTCTTAACTGCCAATAGTATTATTACTAGCAAAAATATCGCATTAACCATTATAGTTTCTTGCTTTTCTAGTTTGTTCGTTTCTCTCCATTCTTTTCATGATAGTGTCAGCTTTATCAACACTTAATGTTACTGTTTGGTTAATGATTTCCTGTCTGACACTAATCGCTATGTAGGGCTTTAGCCCGACATGATTGCGAGCATTGCTATGCATGAATAGAACCTTAGTATATTGTTGAAATTAAATTAGAATTAATACAAAAGAATGATACCATAACATCTTGCCTATATTCTAAAATACTAATAGCTCAACTAGCTCTGTATATATATTTTAAGTATAAAAAGAGTTAAACACATCTATGTGTTTGTGTTTTTGTCTTTTTTCGTCAATTCCTCGAAGCTTTTTAGGCCTAGTATGCCTATTGATGGTCCTACTTCGGGAATGTTTGATGGTACGAAGATTAACGTGTTTGTTCCGGGTTGCTGCCCGATCTCATATATCATGTTCATCCATCTTAGAAGCAGAGCAGTTTTATCCTTTTCATAGAGTTGAGCAGCCTTAACCATGAGCTCGGCCGCCTGCCACTCGGCTTTGGCTAATGTTATTCTTGCCTGTCTCTCCCTTTCAGCTTGGGCCTGCCTTGACATAGCATCCTGTAGGATTTGCGGGATGATCACATCCTTGATTTCGACGGAAATGACTTTTATCCCCCATTCTTCAGTCTTCTCATCTATGATCTTTCTTAGCTCTTGGCCTACCATTTCTCTGTGAGATAGAAGTTCCTGTAATTCTATTCTTCCTATAACTTCTCTTAAGGTTGTCTGAGCTGCCCATAGTGATGCTTGGTAGTAGTTTTCAATGTTTAAGATTGCTTTTTCTGGGTCGATGACCTTGACATACATTACCGCGTCTACATTAACTGGTACATTGTCCTTGGTTAAAGTCTGTTCGGAAGAGAAGGGGATTGTCTGTATACGTAGAGATATCTTGCAGGGTATACGGTCTATTAGTGGGATAATGTAGATTATACCTGGTCCCTTGAGACCGACGTACCTACCAAGACGGAGAATGGGGGCACGTTCCCATTCCTTTATAACCCTGATACCACTAAGTATGAAGAGGAGGAGAAATAACCCTAGAAAAGACCAAAACATATATGATATTAACTCTAACTCTTCCATTTTTTCACCGATATTGTTAGGGTCAATCATCTATTTATACTTCTTTGACTTTCTGAACAATCAACGTTAAGCCTTCTCTTGATATCACTCTTATTTTTTCTCCTTTTTTTATATTTTCGTCTTTCGCTCTTGCTCTCCAGTATTCGCCGAGCACTCTGACTTCCCCTATAGGGTCTATATCCGTTACAGCTATTCCTTCAGCTCCTATAAGCTTTTCCGGGCCGGTAACAGGTTTTCTCAGCTGTGTTCTTGCTACTTTATAAACAATAATGGAGAATAAGCTAGCGATAAAAACTCCTGAGAGGAGTATATAGAGTCTCATAATCTCTAATTTTTTGGGAGAGACTAGAAAGCTACTTGAGGGTATGAGCATTAGGGAACCGGGTATTATCAGGACGGCGCCAGCTAGAACAAGGAGACCTATATGCGTTTTCAGCTCAAGCAAAGTCAATATGAAACCTGCCAGGATAAGGATCACACCTATCCATTCTACGCCTATTAATCCTAGACCGGCTAGAGACACCAGTATCATAACTACTCCTGCTATCTCTGCTCCAAATCCCGGTGTTTTTAATCCTATCAAGAAAGTGTACAGACCGAATATCAGCATGAGAATAGCTATCAGTGGATTCGTGATTATCTTCAGTATGATTATTTGAGGCCCCTCTCTATACTCTATAAGCTCTGCATCATGGATACCTGTAAAGACTATTTCCTCCTCACAACTTGTTAGTGTTTCGTTTTTATCTATAAGCTTCCAAACTCTTTCACCGCCTACACTATATGATATGAGCTTCTTATTTTCTAATCTTTGGAGGAGTGAAGGGATGTCGTCAGCGATGAAATCGATAACATGGTACTTTTTAGCTTCGACCGCGCCAATATTTAGATTTTCTCGTACAAATCTTTCCGCGATGGTCTCATTCCTTCCATGCAGTCTAGTATTATGACGGAGAAAAGCTATAACAGCATTCACTATTTTCGTCTGGTTTACAAAGCTTATACCAGCAGGAGTGATCTCTACCGGCTGTACAGATCCAATAGTAGTTCCACCAGCCATAACGGCAATATGAGATGATAAGAGCAAGAATACTCCTCCACTCCAAGCTACTGCCCCTCTAGGATAAACAAAGCCACAGATCGGAATTTTAGATGATTCAAACAGTGTCACTATTTTCTTAATTGATTCAAGATTTCCGCCAGGGGTGTTAATTTTAATTATTATTAGCCTAATCCCCCGTTTTTCTCCATAAGAAATTAGATTCTCAATGTATTTTACTGTTGCTAAATTTATTTCTGAATCGACACATCCCACCAAGACTACATTTTCTGGATTTTCATACATAGATAAAATATTTCTACTGTAAAGAACCATAAACAATAAGAATACCACTATTATTCTTCTCATACGTTTATCTATATCTCTCGACACTACTATTAATCTTTGCATAGTATGAATACGGCTTAGTAACCGGGATAAAAGACGAAAATTTATTCTATTTTTTGTAGAATGATATAATGTAAAAATTACTTTAAAATAATTTTCATTGTATAGGCTATATGTGAAGTATTGGGCTTTGGTGCTAGGGTGCCTTGTTTTCTTAACTTTTCTTTCTAGCGGATATGGGGTTTCTATTTCTTTTGCCGCTGGGAGTGTTTTTGTTCGTGGGACGGTTTATGATGCTGATACTGGCGAGCCGATAGAGGGGGTTCTCGTAGAATATTATATGGTTCGTTGGGATGAGTCTGAGCATTGGGGTTACCCTATTGATTCCGCCGTAACGGATAGCAACGGTAATTTTGAGATCAGGTTGGATCAGGTTGAGCAGCAAATTGGTAGCAGCGCTACTTATTCGTTAGACTATATTTTGTCTTGGGGATTCATGCTTATAGCGTATAAGGAGGGGTATATTAGAGGTTATTCTGCCGTTAATCTTTCTAAACCAGAATATTATTCTTGGAGTTCTTCCGAGAAGGGGAGAGGAGAGAAGATTATTAACATATACATGTATAAATATCTTCCTTTAAAGGAGATTAAGAGAGGATCGATTACAGCACAGTATTACTTTGAATATCAAAGGAAGGCAGCGTTAAAGCTTATGCATTTTACCAGCTATTATGTCGGAGTATTAAAGAACAAGCTGGGTGTAAGTCTTGAGAATAAAGATATCATCGTAGACTTTAACATGGGGATAAAAACGCCTGGGGTCGGTTTTGCTCATGCAAGCGTTAAAGAGCCAAATAGAGTTACTGTTAACTGGTATCCGTGGATAACAGACCCCTTAAACGAGGACTATTTTCTCCTGCTTGTTCATGAGCTAGTCCATCTTTTTCAGGATAGGGCTAACTCGAAAGATATCTTGATTCCTCCCGCGAGTCCATGGTTTACTGAAGGCCAAGCTGTCGCAGTTTCAAAAGCAGTATTATATGAGGAGGGAAAGGGTGGAGCATCTTTTGAACAGCAGGCTAATGATGAATCGGTGGGTTTACCTGAAGGCTACGAAGACTTTATTGATTCTAAGAGCGGGATTAACTATGCTAAATGGGGTAGAATGTTCTCGTTGATAGTATTAGAAGCTAAGGAAGATACTGAAAGTGAATGGGACTTTATAGCACGATTTATGAAGATCTTAGATGAATTTGTAGAGAATGATGCTGTTGGATATGTGTATGGTGGAGACCGTCTCTATACTCTTTCTGATTATGAGACAATACTAGTCTTGTCTCTAGCAACCTGCAAGAACTTAACGGATATGTTCGTGCAAACATTTAATTTTCCTGCAGATGTTCTTTCGAATCAAAGATTAGCGTACTTAAAATTCCTCAAAGTGAGAGAATATTTTAATAAGATGCCGTATTCTTGGGAGGGTCAAGGAGCTTTCATGGAACACTTTAGGAAGGGTATACTTGATTTTCTCGATCGAAAATATGAAGACGCTATAAGCGAGTTTGATATATGTCTTAAGTTAGTAAACTGGAGTGGCCAGCTACCAGATCCATTACTCGCTAAGTGTTTTACTGTTAAGATACCGATAACTATAGTTCTGAACATAAAGTATACTCAAAATGCACCAAAATATCTCGTTTTCATAGATGATGAGAAAGCATATCCTGATAAAAGGACTATTCAATTGACTAGAGGGCGTCACTTAATCGAAGTATACTTTGGCAAGGCAAAAATATTTGAAAAATACATAGACATAACAGAACCTCATCAGAAAATTGAGATTACGATTAGAGAATATCTTCTCGTACTCGAGCTACCTGATAAAAACTTACCTAAGAAGATATCGATAATCCGATCTAGCGAAATAGTAGATTCTTACTCTACTATTCAAGAGCGTTTAAAGATCCCCCTACCCGAAGGTAAGTATACAATCGTAGTCGAGTCCTCGGATAAGGAATGGCGGAAATCTATCAACTTAAACAAGGATATTGTTGAGAGAGCCAGAAACTGGCCAGGATATCTAACACTCGATGCTAAAGACGAACATGGTCATTTCATAAATATAGTAATGATAATCGGCGGCAAAAAGATTTATATAAATGGGAGCAAAGGGATAGAAATCCCCTATGGTGTCTACAGGGCCGAAGCGTACTGGAACAGAATCTCTGTATGGAAAGGCGCAATAAATTTCAAACACAAGAACCAGCATGAAGAGATAATAGTAGAGTTTAGTAACTTAAGTATTAAAATAGTTAAGAACGGAAAACCGTTACCAGGATCAACCATCGAAGTATATAAGAATGATATTCTTATAGCTAAGAAGTATACTGGAAGCTCTGGAACAGCATTTTTTAGACTACCTAAGGGGGATTATAGAATTAGGATAAGTTATGGAGATGACATAAAAGAATATAAAGTGTACCTAACTAATGATAAAAACTTAGAGTATTCATTCGACAAAGGATTTTTACCATCTACTATGTACCTGTTAGTAGCCATTATAATTGTGGTAGTTGTATACCTTGTAGTTAGGATAAAAGGGAAAATTGGAGGGAAATAGTTTATTACTTACTGTATCCAATCTTGGATTATTTTCTCTCATAAACAAATGAAATAGTAAAATCGTCCTCTGTAAAAAACTGCTTTTATCATCTATTTCTACGCTTAGACTAATTATTCTAGCTGTAGTATCGGCTACTTCACTTATACCTGCTCGTCTATCAAGGTGAGCTTAAACTCCACAGATTTCATATGCAAAATACAAGCTCGAGGCTAAATACGTGCAGCTTAGAGCCAAGAGCGAAAATAATATTTTATACTTATCGAATCACTAGTCTAAATCATCTAATCTTAACCTTCAAGAGTTCTTTACGGTTTTCTACAACTTTTTTAAAAGCTTCAATTATCTGATCTATTAATTTGGGATCTGGATCAATATATGGACGTAGGATAAACACCCTTTTGGCTAAGTCCTCTGTAATAGGATAATCTCCCAATTTATATGGTTTAAAGGGTGGCAAGCCCATGAAACCGTGAATTGGGTCAAGCGGGCCTCTGCCATGCCCCCATAAATCAAATCCACGGGTAAAAATGTTTCTTAAATGCTCTCCTAGGTGGCCTGAAGCCCATCCGTGACCTTTAATTGGGACCCCTTCAGCTCTTAATGCTTTTTGAAAGACGACTGGAGATATGCCATCAAGTTCATTTGGATGAATAATAATAGGCCATCCTCTATAAAGTCCATGCCATCTAGCTTTGGGATAACTTTTAACGGGCTCGATACCTTCAATCTTTCTCAAACCATTAAATAATTTTTCTCGGTTTTCTATAGCCCTCTCCATCCTATAAGGTAGGGTTCTCAGTGATACAAGGGCTACAGCCAATGCCAATGGATGAGCTCTAAATTTTAGTCCGAGGACTTCTGCGTCAAGTCCCCTATATTCGGGCAATGTTAGCTCATTAACAATATTTTTTCTGTGTAGATGACAGTATATAAGAGCTCTCTCATAAAGCCTCCTATCATTTGTACATACAACTCCGCCTTCACCGCCAGCCACTGGTTTACCTCCAGGATTAACACCCTGCAGACTAAAAGCGGCTATATCGCCCACATTACCTATCTTTTTACCGCCCCATTCACACCCAGCGGCATGGGCAGCATCTTCAACAATAGGTATACCATGCCTCCTACCCATATCTATAAAAGAATCCATGTCACATACATTTCCATTCATGTGTACTGGATTAATTGCCCTTGTCCTATATGTTATCCTCTTTTCCACATCTTCTGGGTCCATCAGCAAGGTGTGAGGATCAATTTCTGAGAACACTGGTCTTGCGCCCATATGAAGAGCTCCTGCATAGCTACCTATATACCCTGCCGACGGTGTAATTATCTCATCACCGGGGCCAACACCGGCAGCATAGTATGCGCTTGCAAGCGCCAAGTGCCCATGGCTGACAACAAGGCAATAGTCACAACCTATATATTCCTTAAATTCGTCTTCGAAAATTTTAGATATACCAGCCCCTTCACCAGTAATCTCTCCTTTCTCTAGAAGCTCATAAATCAACTCCTTTTCCTTTTCAATAGGCCTCTTCCATCTTTCACTTACACTAACTGTTACAGTTTTTTGACCACCTAGAATAGCTAGGTCTGATGCCATGTTTATTATATATCATAATAAAGATATTTAAGGATTTCAGTTAGAGAATTAAGAAAGTTAATTGATTTTATGTTGTCTTAACATATATGTTTTGCTTGAAATAATGGAAGCAAGATACTCATTGATAGAATGGATATCACAACATGCTGAGAGAAATGGATTCTACCTAAACCCTTGCTGGAAAATACTTGATCCACTTCTTGACAAGCTTATCGAAAACATTTTAAATTACGGATACCCTTACCGTTCCTATGGGAAGAGATCAGGAAATCTCGAAGAAGATAGATTATATATCTCCCTGCCTATGATACAAGGATGAAATCAAAGAAAGCGGTAGATATAGGTGCAACCTCTTCCTAAACTATGAGAAGTATAAGAATATGGAAAATAGTGTAAGGAATATGATCTATATAGCTTAAGTTTTTTAACCATTTCATGAAGGTAATAAGTTGATAAAAATGTTTAAAGGTGTATGGTCTTATCCAGCATATGATTTTGTAGGAGGCCCTGAGAAAGTTGAGGAAATGGTTAATAGGCTAGCATCCTATGGCTTTAATCTTATAATACCTGCTGTAAAGGATGAAAGAGGATTATTTGTCTTCAAGACCAGTAGGGGTAAAAGATATCCTATGGTTGATGAATGGGATCCTCTTAGAAAGCTTGTAGAGACTGCTCATAATTATGGTCTGGAAGTACATCCATGGCTATGTGTCTTCCATGAGGGTGAAGAATCCATTTTTCTCGAAGAACATCCCGAGTACAGGGCTCTAGACATTAAAGGTAATCCCATTAAGGGAAACTGGGCGTGTCCAGGCGAACTCGAGGTACAGATGCATGAATTAGAGCTCTATAAGGAAGTAATGGAAAACTATGATGTAGACGGCGTACATTTAGACTATATAAGGTATGCAAACATAGACATGTGCTGCTGTGAAAAATGTAAAGACATCGATAAAAAACTGGGTATTAGACTAAATGAGCTAAACAGAAGGCATCCAAAATGGCCTGAATGGGTTGAATTGAGAATTAAAAACATTACAACCTTTGTAAAGAGACTCAGAGAAGAAAGCAAGAAATATGGACTAGATGTATCTGCGGCAGTATTTTCGGATTATCCCCGATGCATGGTGAACAATGGTCAGGACTGGGTAAGCTGGGCGGAGATGAAACTTGTAGACCATCTTTTCCCTATGACCTATACACAGATCGTTAAAGAAGTTAAAGCCGCGACAAAGAACCATGTTGCACAGCTAAAAGATACAGATATCCTTTTAGCCGAAGGACTCGCACCTTGGATACCTCTAAAAACAAGTATTCTCATAGAGGAAGTAAAGATTGCATACCTTACAGGCGCAGATGGAGTAATATTCTATCACTATGGTTCACTAACAGATGAAGCATTAGAGTCTATAAAGGAGTTTGAAGAACAAATATAGTTTTATTTTCTTTAAAATATCCTTAAAGAATCTAGGATGTTGTTAACTTAAGCTTTTATTAGTGGGGACTGCTCTCTAAGTATATGCTATGAGGCAGAAAGCTTTTATGCTTAGAGAGCTAATACGATTGAAATAGTGTTTTATGCAATATATCTCTTTCTCTTAGGCTTGAGCCTATAGCAGACTCCTAGGGCTTTAGGCGTTGCTAGAAGCCGTAAAGCAGTCAGACGATGAGTGCATAGGCTTGCCAGCAGGGCGGAGAAACTTGTGCTGAGTGAGCGGCAGAGGCCGCGATAGTAGATGAAACAGCTGTGAACGTTGCTGGCAGACAGGCATGGCTCTGGCCTGCCATAAAGCCTGAGCACAGGACTGTTCTGGCATCGTCGCCGAGGAGTAAGGCATATAATAATTGACAGTGCGTCATGACATAGGCTTGCAGCTGAGTAGGCTATACTTAGGCACAGCGCCGTGCATAGCTTGCATAGCTATGTTGAGCGCTTCACCGAGACAATAAAGGATTATGCATAGGCGACTATTTCCCATCACCTAAAAAAGCTACTTTCCTTTGCCTTACAACTCATATATGCCTGGGCTGGCTTCTACAACTATGCTAGGGTCCCTCTAAGCTTTGGAAAGCCTCCAAAACTACTACAAGATGTTAACGAGCTTGATAGGCTTAAAGCAATAGCAATAGAGAGTGATTAAGTTGACGGTACCCCTTTAAACAATAGAGACTGTCCGGTTAGTGTCTGTTTCTTTTATGGATTTTGTGTTGTTTTTGGTTTT
>Ga0116200_10000562_pt1 | contig 12491 bp, 4 predicted proteins | sample Mar14436cmmetaG_FD_94478 | JGI IMG/M metagenome (GOLD analysis project Ga0116200, IMG submission 94478) | Marine hydrothermal vent microbial communities from Guaymas Basin, Gulf of California to study Microbial Dark Matter (Phase II) - Marker... ... | reverse complement strand
CCGGTCTATATGCTCCCAGATTGGCCACAGTACCATAATGTCGGCACCTACATCTTTGTATATCTGAAGGTTGCTGGTGATCGTGCTCCACTTAACAGCGGGACCATGATATTCACCAGTAACGATATTGACCCAGGGAACCGATACTATCACCGTGACATTACCCTTGGGCTTCAAATCTATCTCCTTCGGCAACGGAGCTGGCAAAACTGTACTCTTCTCCTTCTCTAGAAATATTCCTAATACGGATAATCCGATTAGAAAGATTATTATCATCATCAAAAACTTATTCATCGTCAAGATTTTTGTGGGTCTATACGGTATTTAATCTTGATGGTATTTGGTCTTAAGCGGAGTTATGTTCTTTGCTTGGGTTCATCTTGGATTGTTGAAATAATAAACGTGCACTTCCTAGCGTCTTGTAGTACCAAAGTACCTACCTCTTAAGTATTTGATTGCTGACCAGTTTATGCAAGATTTTCTACGTGAAGATATTAAGCGGCCGATATACTCTCGCTTCATCCTTCCATATCCGAACTCCCATTTCCTGCCGATTTTCCCAATGCGAGGACACGTCTGAGCCAATCATATCCCCCCTTTTAGATGGTTACATTCTCCTTGACCATCTCCTCCATACACGATGATGGAGTTTCCTGTCTCTTCTGTGAAGGCAGATTATACGCTTAAACTCTGAGATCGCGCAGAACTTCAGGACGGTTATTGCGGTCATGGCAGATAATATTATTATGGTTTCAATGGCGACTGGAAAGGATTAGAATGCGCAGTCTCATAGAACCACAGCAGGTCTAGGTTCAGCGGCGCCGCTGGAAAGGTCAGACTTCTGGTGCGGAGAAGACGAAAGTATTCGTCCTTGCATGTATGTTCTCACAGTATATTTGGCGCGGAAAGCCGAACTACACATGCGCTTATGAACATTTATGGCTCAGCTACGCCGCCGGAAATGTGAAGTTCTCATACTGTCGATGGAGAGGATGTCTGAGAGAGAAAGAATAGTATGATCTTATCGATTCTTATCCTCACTTCTATTTTGAGCGAGCTCTTTAATTGTATCATAAGTTTTAAATTCTGGAGCTAATGAGTCGTAAAAACGAAAGCCCCAGTGGCTTTCTTCGGTCAAAGTTACCCAGTACTTATTCTCCCAGGAAAGTGTTTTCCTTTCTCCTTTCTCCCATGGACCCATATATAAGCCGAAAACTGGATATGAAAATAAAACATCGTTCTTCAGAAGAAAATCGTCAAGATATCTCAAAAACTCTCTTTGTTCCTCTGGAGATAGTTTTTGAGAGAAGACGTGAAGAGGAGAATTTGGGAATCCTACATCCAGACGCATTAAAATTACGATGTCTTCGCCCATATATTCCCTGATCATTGAGAAAGTCTTTTCCCATCTCGTCTCGTGTAATTTCTTAGATAAAACTTCCTCTGAACTTGGAGAAACAACAATATAATCATAATCTGGAGGGGTATAGGGAGGGATGAGAACATCATCCCCATCCTTGATTAACGGCGGCCAAGTACCCACATAAACATGTTTTCCCTTTGAAAGCCCATATTCATGGATTTTATCGACAAGCTCCGATATCGACTCAAAAGTTTGCTTAACAGCTGGATGATTTATATCTCGGCTCATTCTATAAAAAAGAACAGTCTGCCTATGGAGCATATCGATCCATATGACATTCACCCCGCAATCTATAAGCTTCATTGCTTTATGCAAGTAAAGCTTCCTTACCTCCTCTTTATTTAAGTCAGGAAAATAGATTCTTACTTTCCTGTAATCGTATTGGGAGCAAGCAAAATTGGGAGGAAGCGATGATGTTCTCTTTGCCCACCAGCATTGAAATTCCTCTTTTGAAATAGAGAATCCGTACTCTTGAGGATCTAAAGCCATCTCCCAAGCCTTATCAGCATCAATTATCTCTCCAGTTATTGGATCCCTATCCTTCGAGTAGAAGAATTCTATCCCCAATCCACCTGTGAAGAGTATATTTGGCATCTCTTGACGAAGTTTTTCTATTGCTTCCTTCAATTGTGAGAAGGTATAACCTTGCCTCTCTGCCTCTCTAATCTCCACTTCGTCAAAGAAACCGGGTTCTTCAGAAGGTGAGTAAGGAATAGGGAATCTATACCTAAAGCCAAGATACACCCAATCTGTCTTTAAATCCCTAAGTATTTCTACATCGTCTTCTACGCTTCTATTCAAATAGAATTGCCCCCTCCCCAACCATGTATATTCCACTACCACCTTTACATCCTTCAACCGAATCATCGAACCTCCTGCTTTACTTTGAGCAAGATCTCTTATTATATTATATGTCTGAAATTCAGGAGCTAAAGAATCATAAACTCTCGACTTACCAAAAGATAGGATTTGAGCGTCAATGCCCATCCAGCCTCCATGAACGGGATATACGAATATTACATCTCTTTGAGAGAAAAATTCATCAGCAATCTTCAGAAACTCTCTTTGCTGTTTCTTAGTTAAAATCTGACTGAATTGCCCTAGAGGAGTTTGTATAGTCCCAGCCCAATCTATAAAGGCAAAAATAGGAATATTTCCGAATTTCTTTCTGATTAATTTTAATCTCTCATTCCATTTCTCTTCATCAAGTTTCATTTCCCTTACCTCTATCGATGAAGGGGATATAGTGACAAAATCGAGTTTTGGTGGAGGATATGGGGAGAAAGCCGCAGTTGCCCAGCTTCCTACGAGGATATATTTTCCTTTTCTTTCTCCATACTCGTGGATTTCATCCACAATTCTGCATGTCGCCTCATAACTTTCCCTTACAGCCGGATGATTGAAATCTTTAGTCTGCATGTAAAGTATGGCCGCCTGAATAAATAACATGTCTATCCATATCGCATCTACCCCCGCATCTATCTGCCTTTCAGCCCAGCTTAGAAGCAATTCCTGAAATTTTGGATGAGTTATGTCTGGGAAATAAGCCGAAGCAATCTCCGGGACATAATTTTTGCAATCAAGATCCCTTGGAATCCAAAAATGGGTTTTTCCAAACCTACATTGAAATTCTTCCTTTGAAATATTTATTCCCCATTTTGAAGGGTCTAAAGCAAGATCCCAAGTTTCAGGATACATTATAATTTCTCTGGTTTTAGGGTTCCAGACCGAATTTCTCTGAATTATTTGAGCTGGGATTGCTCCACAAATGATTATATCTGGGATCTCATTCTTTATCTTTGAAATTGATTCTTCTAGGTGAGAGTAGCTATATCCATGAAGCTCATATACCCCTCTTTTTTCAGCTGGGAGATCTTCGTATTTTTCTGGGCATGGAGACCATCGCCAGAAAGCCCTGAAGATGAAATCAGCTTTTGTCTCCTTGAAGATCTTAATTTCATCTTCAATGCTTCTTCCCATCCACTTCCCATCTCCTATCCTTTCATACAGGATAGCAACTTTTATTTGATCGAGATTCTTTTTGCGCTCTATTTGCTTGATCTCCAAAATTTCAATCGGTTTTCCCCACCCATAGGCTGTAACGATACCTTCTCTAATTCTCGCTTTAAACCAAACTTTTAGGCCATCTTCTTTGAATTCCTCCGGCAAATTTAAAGGAAGATAATTTCCCCTTTCCGTTATTATTCCAAAAAAGCCTCCTTCGAAGGAAAAGAACTTTATTGTGCCAATTCCAGAAATTTCACTCTCCTTAGATCTCCAAACTGCTAGGAAAACGGAGAAAAGAAGTATCGCCAAAATTCCGATTACAATCGGTATCTTATTCATCTCGTCTCTGATTTCTGTTCATTATCTTAACCTTAGAATAAAATACCTTAATAGGGTTTTTGATGGATTACACGGCTCATGCCTTCCTTTAGCTATGGGGCTTATATTATCCTTGTACGTTCCACTGTGGACTTGCCACAGTATCCTGAGCGGTGAGGCTCTATCCGAAGCTATTTAATTTTGCCTCACTCTTCACTCGCCAGTCGAGTTTTTGACGCTTCATGCTTGCATTTCATCTCCACTGAGCCAAATTAAACCTTGAAGGAGACAGTTTATATGGATGAGCCTCTCGAGCCGTGTCTCCTATGATCTCAGGCTTGTTCAGCCTTAAAATCGCTGGGTCACACATAATCTCCTGAATAATCCCTGCGGCAAGGATGAGGATGGACGGCTTGTCTAGGCTTCACGCTTTATGTCCATACATTTTTAGGCTCTATAACTAAGCTTTTGCCTATCCCCTTAATGCGTCCGCCCTAATTTGTCGTGTTCATAAATCCTATAAATGGCTACGCCCACCTGAGCTTATGCATAAGCCCTCTTAAGCTTTAAATATGGGCGTTTAGATGTAGCTTAGAAGTTAGCTAAGGCTCAGACCATTCTGAAACCTTGAACAAGTCCTTCCTACTTGAGAAAAGAACTAGAAAACCCTTGAAGAAACATGAGAAAACAGCCATAAATTCTTCTTTAAAGGCGTATCTAGTATGGCCTAACCCATGTTGACTTCACTATTGTTGCGATCGCGGCTCCTAAAACCGCTGCGACTCCCTCCCCTGATATTAATCCAGCGGCTATTGAAAGATTGCTTTGCCTATACCATTCTTCACCTTTAATCTTCGTTAGAATAAACCTCATGATTAGACCTATTATTATTGTGACGGCTACTGGGATCGCTGTACCTGCGCCCACGGCCACGCTAATCATAGGTAAGGGTATATGGGCGAAGTGGAATATCACACAAAGCAGGCCTGTAATTATCGCCGAGTATAAGATCCAGTCTGGATGGAAGAAGCCTGGCGGTCTGCTAACCCATAGGGCTTGATAAGTCGCCGATACCGGCCATGTTATTTCTACGCCGGGATACACTGAGGATGGTATTGGCGCCACGCTCCAGAAGGACGAAACGAATATGAAGCTTAGTAGCATCGCGATTATCCATGTGATGAGCCAAGCTTTAAGGTAGCTTCCTATGGTAGTTCCAGAGAGCTGGCAGACCTTGAATTGCGTAACCCATCCTGTACCCTCGGTAAGCGGGAAGGGGGCGAACCAGATGTCGTATCCGGTATAGCCGCTAGAATATATGAGTATCTCCTTTAAGTATGGAGCTTCAAAGCCCATTCCGGTCATTCCGATCATCATTGTTGAGACTATTGTGTCGAAGAATGACCAGAGGAAGAAGAATGGTATGAGTATATGCATTGGAGCCTGCGGAACAAGATACCAGACTAAGAGAAGCGCCCCCGCAGATGAGAGGATGAATCCCGTGAGGACAAGCTTGCTCGGTGCAGGCGGCCCGCTTATTCTCTCTTTAACCTCAATTGTTGATGGACTTGTAATTCTCTTAAAGAGCCTTGCTAGTAGCCTCGGCCTAAGGAACAGCGGGACCAGACCGGCGGCTATGCCCATTCCGATGATGGGGCATGCCCAAACAGTTAGTGTGGATTCCCTCCAGATCCTTGCGATATTCATTCCGGGAGTGTAGCGGGAGGCCCACATGGTTAGTCCTAGATGCACGAGAAGCCAGTTCGCAATGAAGTATAGAGAGAATGATCCTATAAATATGCCCAAGCAGATGTTGGGTGATAGGACGAGACCCATGGCTAACGGCATTAAGTCAGTTGCTATGCCAAATGAGGCTCCTGGAAAGAACATTTGAACATAATGCCAGAAGTCAATCCAGGGTATGGGTATGAATGTAAGCGGATAGCCAGCAGCCTTACTTATGAATGGTATTGCATAAATTATCAGTCCGTAAATGAATCCTCCAATGGCAGATGTTGCGAAGATATCTAGGCTTCTTCTTTCCCTCTCGCAGACATTTAATATCGTCTGAACGACTACCTGCTGAATTGGGAATGGAAGCCTCCATTCCTCAATGAACATTTCTCTAGCGATAAAGCCGAGAGATAAGCCCATTATCAAGCCTAGGATCGTGGCGGCTAGGCGAATTCCAATAGGAGCTGCCCAGTCTGGATGAAGAAAAGTTCTAAGCCTCCAGACCGGAGAGGATATCGGAGGGGCGTACCAAGCTGGTATCTTATCTGTAATGTTGAATTGCGCCGCTGATGGGCTATGAACAAAATATTCGGCGTATATTAAATTTATAAACATCGGCGTAGCGCTTGCCATTGAGGCTACAAGATATATTATTGTTGCCTCCTGCCTGCTCAGTTTACCTCCAGTCAGCCTCACGATCTCCGCCAAGAATATGATCGTACAGAATGGGACGGCCGCACCGATCCGCACGCCTACAGTTACGAGTGATAAGTAGATTAGCGCGGGGGAGAAGATCAAAAGCGCATATAAACTGCCTAAAAGAGATCTCCAAGTGAATCCGGACCTCAGCCTTAAAGCCGCATCCCTTTTACGGTTAGATATCATTAATCACCTCGAGTCTTTTCTTTTCGCATGTAAGATTCCCTTTCACTTGGGCTTAGAGATCTCCATATTAGCATTTGTCTTCTCAGATGAGTTAGGAATGGCCTATTCAACCTTATCCACGTCTCTCTCATTCCGGCAATTCTTCTTATATGAATTCTCATAGTCCATCTCTTCTCATCCCGCCTTCTACTCATAATCAACTGCACAGCCTGTATCACCCCACGCTCATAGGGGGCAAGTCGCGTCTCAAGTTCAAGTTTCTTCATCCGTGTATCGCCCTAGTCTCCTCACTCATTTTCATTTTAGTCGTCCAAAAAACTTCTGCCCCTTCCCCATGTCCCTCAGCGAACTCAGCAAGGAATCTTAGAACTCCATCTGCTTCCTCATCTGTGGAGACCGTGAAGGGAAGAGGTATATCCCATTCCATCTCACCAGGCTTCGTTGGGATCTTCCAAACTCTTTCAAGTGACGGCGTCGCCGTTCTGGACGCTAGATACGTCGGATAGATTGCCGATAAAACAGTTATAGCCATGGCTACGCCTAGAGCCGTCATAACCCAGCTTGAAGCGTAGTTCACTGTAAACCCTACCGGAGAGAATGCGAGGATGAACTTACACACGATCATCGCCGTTACATATCCCATAAAGCCGCCTACCAAGGCGTAGATGAGCGACTCTGAGAAGAACATGAAGGCGATGTGGAGGGGTGAGAGTCCCACGCAACTGTAAATCGAGATCTCCCTCTTCCTCCCGTACACCTCACCTAGCATGAGATTGAAGAGAATAAGGATGGCGATCCCAAGAGGAATCGCTTGCATCTCTAATCCATGGATGGATATCCGGCGCATCTTGGTATTTAGGTATATAAAGTCGCCTACACCACTGTAGATTGCGAGGCCCGAGAAAGCCCCTGAGAAAACTTTAACAGCTTCTGAGATGAGGCTTGAGTTGCTGATCCTCGCTGAGACGCTGACGATCCTGCCGCCCAGAAGGAGAGCGTCGCGATACCCAATTATGAGATTGTCTTCACTCGGGAAGTGTATACTCCAGATGCGTTCTTGAGTTGCATCCAGAGGAGTGATGGCTTCACCGTCCATCTCCCTTATATCATCGAAGATATTGCCATCCACGATACCCGTAACAATGAATTTTCTGCCGAGGAGTGTTACCTCAGCTGGCAGTTCTGTAATACCAAGTCTTTCCGCCTGCTTTTCAGTTAATATACAGGTCCATCTGTCCGTTGGAAGAAACCATCTGCCAGCAATGACTGCCGACTGGATAATGGCATTATTAATCTCCTCAGGAGTCATTCCAATCATGGCATGAAACGTGATATTATTGTTCTTATAGGATAGTGTGAATCTGAGGGATGGATCCGCAGGATTTATTGGGTGAACCCATATTCTTGGAGTTACAATGGCGTCTTCTCCGCAGATGATCCGGAGCTGTCTAACGGCATTCTCACCAACTTGATGTTGCAGTTTTCCCCAATCGAGCCGTTTCACGTATATGCCTTGATATGGAGGATGCTCTCCGGCAGGTAATGGTTGAACCAACGTGATTGTGGATGTTGAGGTGAACATGACCAACGCCATAACAACGATTATGATCGAGAATAGTGTTAGGAGGAGCTTGCTTTTTCTCTTCCGGAGGTTCTCGACGCCAACAGAGAACGACATGACCGCCGCATCACCCTTGCTTATCTCAGCAAAATGCATCCCCCTCATTCTAATGGCAAGCCTCTTTACTGCGGAGGAGAAGATCGAGAAGAAGACCGCGATCACCATCAGCACTAAGATGACTACTATAAAACTCACAATTACCATCATAATGTTTGAGGCAACAATGAAACCTGGATGCAAGAAAGAAAGGAGAGAAATGAAGAATAGGGAGACTCCAATGAGAGAGAGGATCCTCTTCAATCCCTCAGCGTGGAAAACAAGTCTCTCAAAGAGGAAGATAAACGGAAGCATCATCGCAATTACATAGACGATGGCGTTGACAGAATCCTCAATTAGCCCCCTCAAACCCAAGTACACATCACGGCCGAAAGCCCAAGCCATTATAGAGTAATGATACGCCATATCATAGCGGCGGCTCTTCAGCATATCCTTTGCCTGCTCAATAAATCCGCGGATACTATCGTGCTTCTTAGCGAAACCCCCACCCAGCTGGTATCGTTCAGCAGTCTGAAGATAACCATTGTTGACCCAGTAAAGATCCTCCGCAAGCCTCAGCGCGGTATATGTAAAGATATACTGCTCTCCTTCCCTAAGCCTGTACCCGGCCCCTTCAGAGCTCTCCCCAGAAGCATTTATCAAGAAGGCTAAAGGCATCTTCAATGCGTAACCAGTCTTCAATAGAATCTCAATCGGAACATCTGGCGGCAGGTATACCGTAGCGACTGCATAGCCTTCCCGCATCAAAAACTGAACTGAGCTCCCGAAAGATGTCGGCGCCGAATGCGTATCGTGCTCATAGATTGATAGTAGAACTTGACCACCATCCATTGGAGGGATCTGTAAAAACGAGGGATCCATAAGATCGAAGAGAACAGCAGTGCCGCACTTAAAAACCGTGTAAAAGCCAATGTCAACCTCCGGTCCCCATTTAGTAAGTACAAGCGACGGGTACTTATACACGCCGAAGTCAGGGGCGTATATCAAGTTTCCTGTTGACTCGTTTAATTTGAACGCGGACCATGTTCCACCCTGTACGTGTGATATGCTGAAGAAGCCGCTTTCATCCGTCATCTCTACAAAGACTCTGCCGCCCTTAGATATGAATGCCAACAAAGCGTTTGGCACTCCAGTGTACCATCCGACAGTTGCGTTGTAAATGGCTACTCGCCCTCTAATTGTAGAAGTGTATGGTAATTCTCTTCGGTTAACAGTCTGTTCATAGCTGAAGGATGAGAGATATTCTTTGTATAGGTTTGGTGTTAATGCGATTCTGTAAAGGCAGAGGAAAATAATCTCAACCTGCGTTCTAAGGTTATCCAGATTCAATCTGTCATATACATCCAGCGGGGTGTTAATGTGGCATCGCATATCGTATACTGTCATGAGGGAAAAGCTCGGAGCGTTATTTCCCGTGAAAGGTTCAATGTCAGAGATAGGAACTCCCATGGGTAGGTACCATCCAAGAGGTCCGGCTCCGCCTCCCGTGCTTGAGATGTCAAGTCCATTCAATACCACATAATTCTTCCCCAACTCAGCATTTATCTCTCCCACCATCTTCTCAAAATAATCGCCTAACTCCTTGTACGCGGACCCTTTTGGGTAAAAAATGCCGTGCTCGAACCCTCCCCAATTTGTTAGAGCGAGAATTTTGGAGCCTGTAGACAAGTCAAGGTTCACATGCAGGATAATCCTCTTACCTATATCTTTACGTTCTCCGAAGAAGTATTTCTCCAGAAATGATCTCGAGCCTTTTAGTCCCTGATAGTGTCCTGAAAATGCTACGAAGAGAATTGTGTATTTTGGCGGGTGATTGCTGAAGAAGCGGGCAAGCTCTAAGAGAACTGATATGCCTGTTGCATCTTCTGCTCCTGGAGCGAGGGATGGAACGACCGAAGACGAGTCATAATAAGCGCTTAGCATAATGATCCGATTTGGATTTTCCGTGCCTATTATATAGCCTAACACGTTTCTACCAGTCTTCACCCTCCAGCACATTCTAGAAGATAATCTTCCGGAAATGTTCCCCTTCCGGGTCATTTGAAGAAGGATCTCAGCATCCTTACGCTTTATATAAAACCTGGGAAAGTTGAAAGGAACCCTTAGTGTCTTTCTACCCGCCTCTGCACTTATCGTATCCTCAGGAGCAATGAATATCACAGCCTTCGCTCCGAGCTTAGCGGCGTTTAACCAGTTCCATCCGGAGTTAAAGTTCATTAAGACAATACTTCCATTCACGTTCTTTCCATTAAAGTCGGATAGGCGTCCATCCCCTACATATATAATCCGACCAGTTATGCCCCCCGGCGGCGTCGTGACGGGAACTACGAGGTTTGGAGCCATCGGATAAATCTTGAACTGTCTCATAGGGGAACTCGTTGTGAGGCTCGCCCCGAAATCTACGGGCACCGTGACATTAAATTCGTCAAAGCTGACATTTATGAGATACTTCAAAAATTTCTGATAGATGTACTCTGAAGCCAGATCGCAACCATAGTAACCTGTCACCCTTGACCCGAGGGATGACAAGTATTGAAGATGACTCTTCACTGCGGCGAAGTCTATCTCATCCAAGACCTCCCTGTAAAGGATAGATGACGAGCTGTGAATGTCTAAGTTAGGTGAGGCGGCCGAATGCATAGAAGTAGCCGTCAACAACGCGAATACAACAACTACTAAGACCTTTTTTAGCAGTAACATCACCATTTATAAAACTTAAAGTATAGGCTTTTTATAATTTTTTGGTTTTAGTGCAAAAAACTTTTAAGTGGTGACATTAAAAATTAAAAATTGTCTAGTTGAATTAAGTATTTTAGTGGTGAAAATAAATGGGGGAGAAAGAAGTTTTCGAGAGAGGTTTAACGGCTAGAGCCTTCGTTTTCGGCATTATTCTCACCATCCTCTGTGCAGTCCTAGGAACCGCAACATCATTCAATGGCGAATATCAATACGTCGGCTTTGCTACTCGGTTCGTCTACTATCAACTAGAATTCCTTTTCATACGTATCGCGTATGTTGCCCTTCTCCCCATTGTGGTGACGGCTCTTCTGCCTAAGAGGCTTCGGTTCAGTAAGGCGGAGCTGGCCGTAATCTACTCAATGATAGCTATAGTGGTTCCCATGTATTCTTTCGGCTTGATGACAACGGCAATGTTTATACCCGGAACGATGACTGTAGGTAATCCAGTACTCGGATGGGTTTTGAAACATGCTTCTCCCCTCCTTGCTCCATTAGATCCAGCGATATGGAAAGGTATGCATAAAGGAGGAGTCGCCGTCCCCTGGGGGGCTTGGACAACACCAATAATCTACTGGAGCTTCTTCTACATCTCATTCTTCATGCTATGCTTATTCGTAGCCACCCTACTTAGGAGGCAGTATGTCGAGGTTGAGGCGCTCCCATTCCCTCTAGCATCGGCGGTCGATCAAGTGAACACCCTGAGCACGACAGGTGAAAGAGCACAACTATTCACAGCGAAAGCAATTCCATTCTGGATCGGTTTTATCATAAGCTTCGTAATCGGCATGTGTAAGAAAGCAGGAGGTCTTGGCGGCGTCCTGCCAATGCTAGGATGGCATCTTGATAGCCTTTGGGTGGATCTCACGCCACTAGCACTGATGAGCGGTCCACTACTACTAAGCTTTGAACCTTGGCTAATCGGGCTTGGATACCTCAACTCCTTTGACATCCTTATAACACTTATAGTCTCAACGGTGATCTTGTTCTGGATAGTCCCCAATCTTTTGGTGGCAGCTGGTTTAACAGTTGCCTTGGCACCTGGCCGAGGTTGTGGTCATACATATGAAATGCTGGTGTTTTCTCTGAACACATCAGGATCCTGGGGTCCCACGCCGTTCCCGTGGGGATACGCTGGTCTCTTCATAGGTTTAACTATTGGTGTCGTTTTTTACCCAATGATCATCCATAGGAAGATTCTTCTTCGGTCAATCAGGGGCATATTCAGTAAAGCGGAGAGTGAGAATGGGGATGTGAGCTATAGGCTTCAGTGGATCGGAACGATAATCTTCGGCATACTCTGGCTGTTCTCCCTAATGCTAATCAACATACCTATCCACTACGCTATCCTCGGGGCGCTCATTGTCATAATAATCTTCATTGGCTGGTCAAGGATTAGAGCAATGTCAGGAGGTCTTCTAGGCGGATATGGCAGACCTTTAGGTCACTATATGCAGTTCCCCGCTTGGATTCCAGTCGGCACAGGACTGAGTAAAGCGGATCCCTCAGCATCTCTCTCCTTCATGTCAATATTCGGTGGTCATTTACTCGCCGGAGGACTTGTGGGAACTCAACTGGCAAACCCAATGCCAAATGCCCTTGAGAGCTATAGAGTGGGATTCTTGGCAAAGGCTAGAAGCAGAGACCTATTCATCGCTCAAACCATCGCATTAGTTGTCAGCATACCCATAATAATCACAATAACAATAT
>Ga0116200_10000561_pt1 | contig 12494 bp, 9 predicted proteins | sample Mar14436cmmetaG_FD_94478 | JGI IMG/M metagenome (GOLD analysis project Ga0116200, IMG submission 94478) | Marine hydrothermal vent microbial communities from Guaymas Basin, Gulf of California to study Microbial Dark Matter (Phase II) - Marker... ... | reverse complement strand
GAATACCACATCCCCCTTGACCGCCCACTCCTCTTCTCGTGGGGACGGGCCGTGGAATACAAGCGCTTTGACATCGTCCTTCAGGCTGCTGCCCGGCTGAAGGGACAGATTCACCCTGTTGTTATGGTCATCCCCCGCTACGAAAGGCTGATCAAACTGCGGGAAGAGCTGGGCATAGAAGCCAGCCTGGTTTTCGCCTTTGACCCCGAACTGGTGGCTTGCCTCCTTCAATGGGAGAATACCGTCGTCGCCGCCAGCCTGGCCTTCAATGAACCTTTCGGCCTTACCCCGGCGGAAACCCGTGTTCACGCCCGCAAGCAGGGGGCCTTAATGGTTGTCTCCAATACCGGAGGATTGGTGGAGCAGGTTGAGGACGGGGTAGATGGCTTTGTCACCCGGCAGGATGACCCCGATGATGTAGCCCGCACGATAGCTCATATACTGGAGATGAGTGAGGAAGAGAAGCAGCGCATCCGCCAAGCCGGATTGAAGCGAGTGCTGCGGGAATACACCTGGTCGAGCCAGATATTGCGCACCTTAGCGGCAGTGGTGCCGGAGATAGCCGCCGTCGCCGAGGAAGTGAGAGAAGCCATAATGTCCGAAGAATGGGAAACCCTATGGGACGCAAGCTGACCCGGAGAAGGGCAAACGAATATAGAGGCGACAGGATGGCGGGACTGCATCCCTCCACCCCTCGCCACTCACCTCTCGCCTATTATCATTGCTTTATGGGTAACGGGATAGATGCCGTCCTCATAGGCCCTACGGGTTCAATGGTGGCTGATAAGGCCCACGGGCTGGAGCGCTGCTATTGGTACAAATCCGACCGTTATTACCCGGAAGCAAAGTTGGTTAACGTCGTTCCCAACCGCCGTCCTCCGGAAAAACCGCTGCCCCGCTTGCCGGGCTACCCCTGGTGTGAGCTGGCGCCCTTGGGTCACACCTGGTACGAAATTCACCTCGATGGACGCAGGCTGGAATTGCGTTCATCTTCCCAACGCTTCGTCCCCGAGGAAGGCATCCTCTATACCGAAGCCGATTACGGTTCAGTAAAGGCCCGTATCATCACTTTCCTCCACGCCCAGGAGCCCCTCCTGGTGGAGCATTATGAGTTCAACCAGGAGGTGGAATTCAAGGCTTTCTTTGCCCCTGGCGTGTGGTGGGAGGAAGACTACGAAACTGAGCCTTTCACCGCTTTGGTTTTCTCCGAGGGGCCTGAATGCCTCTGCCGATTGGGAGCTATCCGGGTTTACCAAGCCCTCGCCCTGGACTCCACACCCGATGCTCAAGGGCGGGATGGCAAAACCATCTGGCTGGCTAAACGCTGCCGTTCGGTGACCAAGTACTACACCGTTGTGGATGACAAATACGAACCCCTCAACACAGAACTTATCACCAAGGCACGGGAACAGGGGTATGATGAATTACGGCGAAGACACATAACCTTCTGGAGTGGTTACTTCTCCGATTTCAATGTCCGCATCCCCGACCCCGACTTCGACCGCTTTTACAAGTTCAGTTACTACCTCTTCAAAGCTGCTCAAAACCCCGTATCCGGCGGGTTGCCGGTGAACAACCTGCGTCTGACGTGGTCATCGCACGTGTTCTGGGATTCCTTCTTCATCCATCGGGCGCTCCTCGAAGCTGGCCGCACCGCCGAAGCCCTAGAAGCCTGCCGATTTCTCCAGAGGACGGTTCCGGCTGCCAGGAAGCATGCTCAGGAGGACTTCGGCTCCGCAGGGCTTAAGTGGGATTGGGAGCTAACCCATAGAGGCCAGCGGGCTTATGGGACGTATGTGCACCTTAAGGAGCAGGTACACAATAACGCTGCTTATTCCAATCAAATCTGGCAATATTACCGTTTCACGGGCGATGCCGCCTTTCTGGAGGAATTCTTCCCCATCCTGGAGGGCATAGCCCGCTTCTTCCTGGAATGGGTGGTGGAAGAGGGCGAGCAGGGTTGCGGGATACGCCCGTTGATAGGGGTGGATGAGCACCCTCTACGCAGGCGCAACGAAGGGATGACTTTAGCCGGAGTTATCAGAGCCTTCAAGAACCTGGTTGCTGCCGCCAGGGTGCTGGGGAAGGATTCAACCTTCCTGCACCATTGTGAGGCGATGATCGCCAGGTTAATGAGAGTCCTGGATGGGCTATATGGCCCTGGTACAGCAGCCTCACGCCCCTATTTCTGGGCTGCCAAAGATTACGACCACCTGAATATGAGCTCTCTGGCTCCCATCTACCCGATGGAACTGTACCCTTACGATGACGCACGTGCCATCTCCACGGCAAAAGCCTATCTGGAACGCTACGAAGGCCGTATGATAGGCCACGGCGAGAGCGAGGATGGATTCCCCTGGTCAGCAGGGGTGCTTGCCACCATCTTAGCCCATCAAGGTGAAGCCGACATCGCTTGGCAAATCATCAGCCGTACCCGTCCCGCTCTCTGTCAATATGGAGGCGTGGCAGAGACGGTTTACGAAAATGGCGGCTGGAATATGCAGTATTTCGGCACTGCTCACGGGGCACTTTGCACGGCCATCAATTCTCTGCTCGTGCAAGAGCGAGGGGAGGAAATCCGCCTCTTCCCGGCCATTCCCTCATCGTGGGATGGAGCTTCCTTCAAAGGACTCCTCTGCAATGGATTGCTCATCTCAGCGGATTCCGACGACTCGAGGGTTTGTGTGCGGAACATCACCCCAATCCGTAGGAGGAAGCTCATCCGGATAGGGCGCAAAATCTTAGAAGCCGATTTGAAACCCGCAGAAGAGAGCATATGGAAGCTATGAGGGCAAAAAACAAATTGAGGAGGAGAGGCGATGAGTGAGAGGAAATTCCTTACCCTAGTGACCCTGTTGATCCTGGCATCGCTGCTGGCCACTGCCTGTGCCACCCCTACACCTCAGGTGGTTAAGGAGACGGTGGTGGTCACCAAGGAGGTGCCCGTGGAGGTGACCAAAATGGTCACCAAGGTAGTTACCAAGGAAGTAGAGAAAGTGGTCACCAAAGAGGTTGAGAAGCCTCGGATAGAGGTCAGGCTCTCCGGCTGGACGGCCAGCCCCGAAGAGGAGAACCTCCTGCGGGCATCCTTATATGAGTTCTCCCTCCAGAACCCCGACATCATCGTGAAGTACGAGCCCATCACCGCCGATTACTGGCCCAAGATAAAGACGATGGTGGCCTCGGGCACCGAGCCTGACATCTATTATATGGACATCTTCCAGTTCCCCTTCTTCGCTCAGCAAGAGGTGCTCCTGCCGCTGGATGACTTTATGTCCAAGTCGGGGGTTAAGAAGGAGGACTTCATAGAGAGCCTCATCAACGCTTTCACCTACAATGGCAAGGTCTATGGCATCCCCAAGGACTTCAACACCCTGGCCCTGTTCTACAACAAGAAGATGTTCGATGAGGCTGGCCTCGATTACCCCACCGACGACTGGACCTGGGATGACCTGAAGGCAGCGGCCAAGGCCCTCTCCAAGCCCGAGGAGAACATCTACGGCTTCGGCGTGCCGCCCGATGCGGGTCGTTTCCCCATCTTCGTCTTCCAGAATGGTGGCCGCATTATGACCGAGGACTTCTCCGACACCATGCTGGACTCGCCCGAAGCCATCGAAGCTGCCGAGTTCTACACCAGCTTCCGCAAGGAAGGCATCGGTGCCATCCCATCAGATGTGGGCGTTGACTGGCAGGGCACGGGCTTCGGCCAGGGCAGCCTGGCTATGGTGCTTGAGGGCGGTTGGCTTGTCCCCTACCTCAAGAACCAGTTCCCCGATGTGGAATTCGATGCCGTAACCCCTCCCGCCGGCCCTAAGGGCGAAGGCAACCTGGTCTTCACCGTCGCCTACGTCATCTCCAAGAACTGCAAGAACCCGGAGGCCGCCTGGAAGGTCATCGAGTACCTGACCGGGCTGGAGAACCAGACCAAGGTGCTGCACTCCGGTTTCGCCCTGCCCACCCGCAAAGCCCTGCTGGATGACCCCTACCTCAAGGAGAACACGGTGGCGGCGGCCATCTTCCGGGGTGCCGAGTTCGCCACGCCCTTTATGTGGGGCCTCTACGGGAGCGATGTTAACGAGGAAATGCGCAAGGCCCTGGAGCGCATCTACCTGGAGGATGTGAGCCCCGAAGAGGCTATGAAGGACGCCGCCAAGAAGCTGCGTGAAATCTTCAAAGGCGGGTAGGGCTTGAGAACCTCCCGCAGGCTCAGAGCCTGCGGGAGGTTTCCCCTTCTATGGAGGTGATGTTATGTCACCTAGATTGCGCAGGAAGCTGGGGGAATGGCTCACAGCTTACGTCTTCCTCTCGCCTTATCTCTTCGTCTTTGGCACCTTCACGGTTTTCGCCGTGGGCTTCGCCTTCTACCTCTCTTTCACCAAATATAACCTCTTCAGCCCCCCTAAGTGGATAGGCTTTGCCAACTACACCCGGCTCCTACAGGATGAAGACTTCATCAAGCATGCCCTCCCCAATACCCTTAAATACGTGGCCGTGGTGGTGCCGGTGCAGACAGTCATCAGCCTCATCGTGGCCTTCGCCTTGGACCAGGAGATAAAATTCCGCCGCCTTTTCAGAACCCTGTTTTACGTGCCTTCGGTGACTTCCTCGGTGGTAATTTCCCTCATCTTTATGTGGATGTTCAACAAAGTGGGGGCGGTGAATTCTCTCCTGAAGATGCTGGGGCTTCCATCCCACATAGATTGGCTCAACAATATCCACACGGCCCTGCCGACCATTATGGCCGTGAATATCTGGTCCACCATTGGGACAATGATGATTATCTTCCTGGCCGCCTTGCAGGACATCCCCGTGACTTATTACGAAGCGGCGATGATTGACGGGGCCAACCGCTTCCAGATTTTCCGCTACATCACCGTCCCTCTGCTCCGCCCGGTCATCTTCTTCGTGGTCACGATGGGGCTCATCGGTTGTTTCCAGGTGTTCGACCAGATATATGTGATGACCGCTGGCGGCCCGCTGGGGTCAACCCTCACCATCGCTTACCTCATCTACAAAAACGCCTTCCAGAGCACCACGCCCCGGATGGGTTATGCTTCGGCTATGGCCTTCGTCCTGGCGGTAATGATTTTCGTCGCCACGATGCTCCAACGCCGCATCATTGAGACGGAGCCATACGAGTGAGCGAGTATGCGGGTATGCGAGTGGGCGAGAGGCGCAAACCCGCAAACCCGCAAATCCTAATTCGGAGGGGAAAATGGCGGTTGCTGCACGGAGGTTACCTCGTTATCGAGAGGAAGTGATATGGTGGGATAGAATCAAAATCCCCCTCTTCTACGCCGTGCTCATCGGTTGGACGATTGTGTGCATCACGCCTTTCTGGCTCTCCCTGGTCTACTCCCTGATGCCCAAGGAGCATGTCTTCGATATGCCACCCAAGCTCTGGCCGCATCCCTTTAGCTTAGATAACTACCGGGTTGTGGTGACCACGTTTGAACTCTTCCCCCGCTGGCTCCTCAACAGCACCCTCATCGCCGTAGTGGTGACCATAGTACGCACCATCTTCTGTGCGATGGGTGGCTATGCCTTCGCCAGGCTCAGGTTTCCAGGCCGGAACTTGCTTTTCATCCTTATGCTGGCTTCGATGATGATCCCACCCCAGGTTACCCTTGTGCCCAATTACCTCATCATCGCCAAGGTGTTCCACCTGCTGGATAACCTGTTAGCCGTAATCCTGCCCGGTATCACCACCGCCTTTGGCGTGTTTATGATGACGCAGTTCTATAAGAGCATCCCCGTCGAATTGGAGGAGGCAGCCCTTATAGACGGGGCCAACCGCTTTCAGATTTTCTTCCGCATTATCCTGCCCATAAGCCGGGCGGCCCTTATCACCCTGGCCCTCTTCACCTTCCAAGGGAGCTGGAACGAATTTATGTGGCCCTTGATTGTGCTCCAGACGCCCGAAAACTTCACCCTGCCTCTGGGCCTCAAGTGGTTTCAGAGCGAATACTATACCCTGTATTCCATCGTGCTAGCCGGCTCCCTCTTCAACAGCTTGCCCATCATCATCATCTTCTTCGTGTTCCAGCGCTATTTCATCAGGAGCATAGCGGTCACGGGGCTGAAAGGGGTGTAAAGCGGGGCGTTAAATCAATCCCTTCTGGCTTAGAAGCTCAAGGTACAAGTCTTCCACATCCTGCAACAGCCTCTGAGTAGTGTAACGTTCTAAAACACGGGCCTGCGCCAGGCGCCCTATCTGCTCGGCCATCCTGGGGTTACGGAGGAGCTCCACCAAAGCCTGGGCCATTGCCTCTGCACTCCCGGGCTCAACCAGAATCCCGGTTTTGCCATCCTCGATGAGATCGGGCAATCCTCCGACTTTGGTAGCCACCACCGGGAGACCCGAGGCCATAGCCTCAATAGCCGAGACAGGTGTACCCTCATTCTTGGAAGAGACCACCAGGGCGTCCAGGTCAGCGTAAATGTGGGGCAAATCCCTGCGCCAACCGAGGAAGAAAAGCCGTCCATTGAGCCCTAACTGAGCGGCATACCGTTCCAATTCGGGCCTCAAGAGCCCATCCCCCACGACGATAAAGCGGGCCTGGGGTATTTCCGCCGAAACTAAGGCTGCCGTTTCGAGGAAGAGGCGATGATTCTTGATGGGGGCCAGACGCCCCACGATGCCTATCAGGGGGGCTTTCTCACCTATGCCCAATTCCTCACGCAGCTTTCCCCTGTAACCCTCAAGCTCCCTGAATTGCTCCAGCTCCAATCCAAGGGGTATCACCACAATCTTACCCCTGGGAGCCACCCCGTAGTTCACCAAATCCTGGCGTATCCGTTCGCTAACAGCTACCAACCGGTCTGTAAAGAGGGCCAAGGCTTGCTCCATCCGACGAAGCAGCCAGGTCTTAAGGGGGCTGTAATAACCCTGTAACACGTGCCCGTGATAAGTGTGAACTACAAGGGGTACTCCCGCCAATCTGGCTGCTATCCGGCCTACGAAACCTGCTTTAGCCGTATGGGTGTGAACGATGAGGGGCCTTTCCTTGCGGATCAGGTGGTAAGCCTTGAGGATAGCTTTCACGTCTCGAAACCTGAAGCTAGCTTCCCCTACAATCTCAGGGATGACAATGGGTTCCACCCCCCTCGTTCTGGCCCAATCCTTTAAGGAGCCTTCCCCAGGGTTCTCAACCCCCGAAACCAAAACGGTCTTGAAGCCCTTCGGCTCCAGCCCCGCCGTCAAAAATGTGACGTGGAGAGCTGGTCCTCCTATATTCATCCGGGCGATGATGCGGACAACCTTTATCGGGTGCTGCTTCACTTTTAAAGCTCCAAATGATGGTAAGCAGGTCCTCAATCGGACACTATTTTATCACAATTGGCCTGTTAAGCAAATCCGCCTGATACGAGGGCGATGAAAAACTCCGAGGTTGGAAACCACACCGCAGGCTAGGTTAGGATAATTCCTGCCGGGAAATTATGCCCGCCCACAGGCTGCTATTATTTCCTCCTCCACGGAGCTTTTATGCTCCTGCCCCAATCCTTGATGGTATAGAAGGGCAGCATCAGATAACTTGCGACATCAGCCGCTGCTTCCTTGGCCTTGCGTACAAGGGAGAAAGCCTTCGCTGGCTCTACCACGAAGAAAGGTATAGCCTCGGGTACACCCCACCTTACCAGGGTAGCCCCCCACGTCAGGCCAGCACCAAACCCTACCAGCACTATGTTATCCCCATCTTTAATAAGCCCCCTTTCCAGGGCCTCACACAAGGCTATGGGAACCGAGGCCGCCGATGTGTTTCCATATCGCTCAAGATTTATGTAAAACTTCTCCATCGGAATCCCCAGTTCCTTGGCCGCCACTTGGATTATACGCACATTGGCCTGGTGGGGGATGATGAGGTCTATCTCGTCCAGAAGCAGGCCGCTGGAAGCCACCACTTCCCTTATGGCTTGGGCCATAGCCCTGGTGGCAAACTTGAACACCTGCCTCCCGTTCATCCTAAGGTAATGCAACTTCTTGTCCAGAACTTCCTGGGAGAACGGATATTTGCTGCCCCCTCCATAGACGATGAGGGCCTCAGCCTGAGAGCCATCGGAACCTAGGACGAAAGACATAGGCCCTGTGGGGAAATCGCTTGCCTGCAATACTACAGCCCCGGCCCCATCGCCGAATAGCACGCAGGTGCTCCGGTCTTCCCAATCAATGAACTTGGTTATTATCTCCGCACCCACAACTAAGGCATTGCGATAAGTCCCTGCAACGATAAATTGGGAGGCTACCGCCAGGGCATAGATAAACCCCGTGCAGCCAGCCCGCAGGTCAAAAGCTGCCGCATAGGGGGCTCCCAACATATCTTGGACCAAATTGGCGGCAGCAGGAAGGTGATAATCGGGGGAGGAGGTAGCGATTATAATGAGCTCCAGCTCCTGAGGCGAAAGCCCTGCCCTCTCCAGAGCTTCCTTCGAGGCTTCCACCGACATTGTGGAAACCGTCTCCTCAGGAGATGCTATGTGGCGCTCTTTAATGCCAGTTCGCTCCAGTATCCATTCATTGGAGGTATCCACCATCTTCTCCAAATCAAAGTTGGTCAGCACTCTCTTAGGAGCATACATACCCCATCCGGTAATCCGTGCATATTTGAAATTCCCCATCATCTCATCACCCCCTTAAAAAGTTTCGCAAGGCGCTTCTTATGCGATAACTTCGCCGCTTTACGGAGGAAAAAGTGTTTTCTCGGCGGGAGCTTCACCCCTGCCGGAAACACTTCAAATTTCCTTCAGCTTCCATCCTGAGGGCAAAGCCGCCGTAGCTATGATTAGCTTGATCAAATCACCAGGGATGAAAGGGTAAAAACCTAATGCGAGGACCTTCCCCAGCCCCACATAATGGGCCAGCCAGGACAAACCGAAGAGGTAAATGAGGAGATTGCCGATGAGCATTGCCACGAAATTGCTCCAAAACCTCCGGTCCCACTGATGCTCAGCAAGCCATCCGGTAACGAAGGCCGCAGCCACGAAGCCTATTAAGTATCCGCCCGTTGGCCCCAAAAGCCGCACAAGCCCCCCTGTCCCTCCAGCGAAAACCGGCAGGCCTAGAGCCCCTTCCAGAAGATAGAGGAGCAGGCTCAAAGCCCCCCGCTTGCTGCCCAGCAATGCTCCCACCAGGAGCACTGCCAGCGTCTGCCCCGTAATTGGCACGGGGCTGAAGGGAAGGGGGATGGCAATCCGGGCAGCGAGGGCTACGAAAATGCTGCCTCCTGTCACGAGGGCAACATCATAAAGCAGAGCCATACGCTTCCGGGCTATTGATGGCCGCAAAGCCTCAGCCATAGTCATCTGAGCACCTCCCTCAGGGAAAGTGTTGAAAAAGTGTGTCCTCATTTTGCTTGGTGAACGTCCTTCGCTCAAGGCAAGCTAAAAAGGATTTTTGAGGGTATTTTCCCCAGCTTCCGGGGCAGGTTTAACCCCGGCGTTCTTCAATAGCTTCCCCTCAAGGGGTATTTCCCTGAAGTTCCTCTCCTCAGGTTTCGGGAAAAGAAAGAGGAACGGGGAAAATTGGAGCGCCCTTGCCCCGTTCCTCCTATCATTACTTAACACCTTTGAAGCGTAAGGGATGCAGGAATGAAGGAGGTTTGCTCCTCATCAATGGCGCAGGCTCAGGAGGATGGAGACAAGAAGCCAGAAGCCCAGGATGGCGGAAAGCACGAAAGCCGCAACCAAGAGCCAGATGCCCCAGTTAAACTGCCCGATGGAAGGCCAAGCAGCTATGAGCAGGGCCGAAGCGATGATGAAAGCAGCCAGGAGCACGCTTAAAGCCAAACGATTAGTCCCAAATTGGAAGCTTCGGACCAGCTCCCCCATCTCCTTCAGGCTGATGTTAAACCCTAATTGCCCTCTCTCCACCTGTTCGACCAACGTGGGAAGGTGCCGGGGGAGCAGGGTCAATAAATCGCCAAACTCCAGAAGACCCTTCAAAGCCCGGTCTCCCCAGGTTCTGGGGGAAACCATCTGCCACATAAAGCGGCGCACATAGGGAGCGCTGACGGCAAAGATGTCGAAATCCGGGTCCAATTTAAGCCCTATTCCTTCCATCATAGCCAAGGTCTTACCCAGGAGCCAATACTGAGATGGGAGGCGCAGCTTATGGCGGAACACCACAGGCGTAATCTCTTCCATAACCTCCCTGGCCCGGATGTACTTGAGGGGCACGTTATAGTACTTACTTAAAAGCCTGCTTATGTCCCTCGCCAGAGCCTTCCGGTCAATCCCGTACCTTGCTGCCCCTATCGTGAGAAGCTGGTCCACAATGCCTTCTGCATCCATCCGCACGGAGAAAATGTAAAGGCGGATCAGGTTCTCCCTATCCTGCCTGGTCAAGTGCCCCACCATGCCAAAGTCCATCGCCCCGATGGCACCTTCATCCATCACGAAGAAATTGCCAGGGTGCGGGTCGGCGTGGAAGAAACCATCCTCCAGCACCTCTTTTATGATGATGCGGGCTGCATTCAGAGCTATGAGATGGCGGTCCAACCCGGCAGCATCTATGGCCTCTATGTCATCAATTTTGATGCCCGAGATGCGTTCCAACACCAACACCCGTGGGGTGGTGTAATCCCAATAAATGCGGGGTATGTAAAGGAACTTCTCACCAGCGAAGTTCTCCCGAAACCTATCGGCGTTACGCCCTTCCCGGATGTAATTGAGCTCATTGCGGAGGGTAAAGGCGAACTCATCCACGATTTCTTCCAAATCGTAGATTTCACCCAGGGAGGTGCGGCTCGCAAGCTGCGCCAGCTCAGCCAAGATGTCCAGGTCTTCTTCGATGATTTTCTCTATGTTCGGGCGCTGGATTTTGACCACCACCTCGTCGCCGGAGTAAAGGGTGGCTTCGTGCACCTGAGCCAGCGATGCAGCAGCAATGGGTTCCGGGTTGAACTTGGCAAAGATTTTCTCCAGAGATGCCCCTAATTCCCCTTCCACCACCTCTTGGATTGCCTCCCAGGGGGAAGGAGGCACAGTGTCCTGAAGCTTGGCCAATTCCCTTATATATGCGGGAGGGATTAGGTCAGGCCGGGTGCTCATTATCTGCCCCAGTTTTATAAAAGTAGGCCCCAGTTCCTCCAATGCCATTCGCACCCTCTCAGGGGCGCTCAAGCGGAGCTCAGGGGCCTTGACCCGCCTGAACCTGGGGAAGGAGAAGACATCCCGCAGCCCCAATTGTTCCATCAGGTTATCAATGCCGTATTTGAGCAGTATCCCGATGATCTCCCGGTATCGGCCCAGATGCCTATAGGTCCTCACCCAAGGGATCATGGTCACCGTTCCCTCCTCAGGGAGAAGCGGGGGCGGGTGAGGGTTTTAATGCGGGGCAAAGCTTCCTCGGCGGCCTCTTCGCCTTTCTTGATGATTTCAGCGGCTCTGTTGAAGCCGGTGAGCACCGTTATGTCCTTATCCAACTGGGGCCTTATCACCACTTCGGGGTGAGCTTCGAGGAACTTGCGTTCTCGGATTTCCTTCTCCATCACCTCCACCGTGCGCCAGAGGACATCGAACACCCCGGGCATCTGGAAGAAGGGAAAGCGACGCTCTTCCCAGTCCACATCCTCCAAGTTAGCTGACACATCAACGGCAATGACCACCTCGGCTCCCATACGGCGCACCACATCAGCCGGAAGGTTGTTGAGAATCCCTCCATCCACCAGGACCTTGTCATCGCTGATGAGGGGAGCGAAGATGCCGGGTATAGAGATGGTTGCCCTTACGGCATCCACCACCCTGCCTTCCTGGATTACCACTTCTTCCCCTTTCTTTAAGTCCACGGCTACTAAAGCCAGAGGGATATGGGCATCCTCAAAGGTTGCATCGCCTATGTGGCTGTGGAAATACTCCTGCACCTTTTTCCCCTCAAAGAGGCCCTTCCAAGGTAAAGAAGGGTCCACAAGGCCGACGAGGGATGTGATGTTGCTTAACCTGAGGGCTTCTTGCTCCATATAGGCAGGGTCTAAGCCAAGGGCATAGGCAGCCGCAATAACCCCACCCATACTGGTCCCAGCAAGGTAATCAACCTTTATGCCTTCCCGTTCCAGCACTTTCAGGACCCCTATGTGAGCCAACCCTCTAGCCCCACCCCCACTCAGAGCAAGTCCTACCTTTGGCCTGCGTCTCAAGCTCATACTCCTCCTCACCAAATTGTTTCGCTAAGGAAAGCGTTTTTCCGGGCTAAATTTCCCTAACGTGCTATAGGGGCATTGGCTGGGTGGCGAATTCCACCCCCAGCACCCCCGGGATTTCCTTGACCACCTGGAGCACAGCTTCTCTCGCTTCTTCGGGCACATCACCGAATAGCAAGGCTTTGCCTCTTATCACCCTCACCCTTAAAGAAGTGCACCAAGGCCGGGTCCTCTCATCGGCTGCGAGCCTTTGGGCAACGGCCTTTTCTATCTCTACATCCACCAGGAGGTTGTTAACCACCTCCTTCACACCAGGGACGCTCCAAGCGAGCACTTCAGCCATATCCCTCATAATAGAAG
>Ga0116200_10000559_pt1 | contig 12502 bp, 12 predicted proteins | sample Mar14436cmmetaG_FD_94478 | JGI IMG/M metagenome (GOLD analysis project Ga0116200, IMG submission 94478) | Marine hydrothermal vent microbial communities from Guaymas Basin, Gulf of California to study Microbial Dark Matter (Phase II) - Marker... ... | reverse complement strand
GGATTAAGTGATAAGTATTTTGCAACACTTATTGTGAATGTCAAAAAGGAAAAAGCTACATTTGTTTTAGAGAAAAAGGGAAGTGTCGTGATAGGTGAACTCATAATGCCTCCTGTGGAAATTAATCCAAGCGAAAGTGCTGAGTTTTCTTTCCTTCTTTATTTTGGTCCTAAAGAGCTAAAAAGGCTGAAAGAATTGGGTTTTCATCTGGATAAGGCAGTTCAGTTTGGCTTTTTTGAATTATTAGCCAAGATATTGCTTTATGTACTTAACTGGTTTTATAAGTTCACTCACAATTACGGTATAGCTATTATTTTACTTACAATTGTAATCAAAATACTCTTTTGGCCTCTTACGCATACAAGTTATAAATCAATGCGGGATATGCAAAAGTTGCAGCCTCATATTGCAAGAATCAGAAAGCAATATAAGGATGATAAAGAAGCTCTGAATAGGGAGCTAATGAACCTATACCGCACTTACAAAGTAAATCCATTCGGAGGATGTTTACCCATTTTATTACAAATTCCTGTGTTTATCGCATTATACAAGGTGCTTTTGTATGCAATTGAATTAAGACATGCTCCTTTTATTACTTATTTTCCTTTTACTAAAAGGATTTGGTTAGCAGATCTCTCAGCCAAAGACCCTTATTATATTACACCCATTTTGATGGGTATTTCTATGGTAGTGCAACAGAAAATGACACCTAGTAGCCTTGATCCGAGACAGTCTAAATTTATGATACTTATGCCCATTTTTTTCACTTTTCTTTTCTTAAAATTTCCTTCAGGACTAGTGATTTATTGGTTAGTAAACAATGTACTTTCCATCATTCAACAAGCTTACATTAACCGCAAGATTAAATAAGGAGGCGAACATGGAAACCTATGAATTTGAAGGTAAAACCATAGAAGAAGCCATTGCTAAGGCATGTGAGACATTAAATGTAAAAAAAGAAGATTTAGAAATAGAAATTATATCTGAAGGAAAAAGCGGTCTTTTAGGCCTTGTTGGTTTTAAAAAGGCCAAAATTAAAGTAAGTTTAAAAAGAACATCAGAAGATGCTATAAAATTGGCTCAAGAAATGTTAAAAAAACTGCTTTCTTATTTCCCTATACCAACCAAAATTGAGGTACAAAAAACTGCAAAGGAGGTAAGATTCAACATCATTGGCGATGGTTCAGGCATATTAATTGGAAAACAGGGACAAACATTGGCCGAACTTGAACACCTCTTTTATAAAATGGTTCAAAAACAATGGAAAGGGATGCTACCTGTAAAGATTGTGCTAGATGCAGAAGGGTATCGCCAAAGACGTGCAAATAGTCTTGTAGAACTGGCAAAAAAGCTAGCAGCACGAGTTAAAAAAACAGGAAAGGTATTTTCTACTTCTCCATTACCTGCTTCAGAGAGAAAGATTATCCATCTTGCGTTACAAAAAGATAAACAAGTCAGAACCGAAAGTGTAGGAGAAGGGGAATTAAAAAGGGTAAATATCATTCCTTTACAGCGGAAATCAAGCAGGTGGCAACCACAAGAGACAAATAAGAGTAGTTAAATTTTTTCCAAAATAGATTTTACCTTTTCCTCCATTGTTGTGGTTTTATCACGCCTATCGTCTATTTTTATAAGTGTTACAACACGTTTTACTTTGTTATTAAAAGAAGCTTCATGCATTTTTCGCAAGATATGAAAAATTTCATTTAAATCACCTTCAATTACAGTGCTCATAGGGGTCAATTCGTATTTCAATCCACTTTCCTTTAAAACCTTCAAGCTCCTAGCTACATAATCACCCACACTAGGATGAGCTGTACCAAGAGGTATGATACTAATTTCTACTATAGCCATTTTCTTCTCCTTTATTCAAATCCTTTTAAAGGACATTTTTCACACTTTGGTTTGGGACGACAATAATTTTTACCAACGGTTACAAAAAGAGCATGATATTCATTAAAGAGCTTTTCATCTTGTGGTAGATGTTCCAAAAAAAGTTTTCTTATTTCTTCATAATCTGACTCTTCTGAAACAAGATTATGGCGAAATAATACTCTTTTTGTATATGCATCTACAACAAAGGTAGGCTTTTGACCAGCATACAATAAAATACTATCTGCGGTTTCAGGACCAATCCCAGGTATTTTAAGAAGTTTTTCTCTTAAGAGCTCTGTATCTTCCTCAAACATCTTTTTTAGGTTTCCTCCATATTCTTCAAAAAGGAACTTTAGAAAATTTTTTAATCGTTTAGCTTTAATATTAAAAAATCCTGCTGGTCGGATAAGTTCTAATAAATAAGAATATGGCAATGAAAAAATAGCTTGTGGAGTTAACACATTTGCTCTTTTTAAATTATCAATGGCTTTTTCCACATTCTTCCAAGCCGTATTTTGAGTGAGAATAGCTCCAACTATAATCTCAAATGGTGTCTCTCCAGGCCACCAGTATTGTGGACCAAAGGTATTGTAGAGAATATAAAAAATTTCTATAAGCTTTTTACCAATAAAATTAGATGAAGAAATATCGTATTGAACTTTCATTTTTGTATTTTTATCATATTTTGCAAAAAATGTTTATAATTTATTTATAAGTTTTGGTCTTCTGTGATTGCATTATAGTAGATTGTATGATATATTTCATCAGGGTTCGTGAGAACCCTTTTTTTATTAAAAAGGAGGTTTTAAAATTGGCATTACCAGCAAAAGAAAGATATACAATTACAAAAGTATTTGAGAATATTGGTACAATGCGCAATCTTTGTGGGGAGAGGAACTTTAATCTTCAGATAATTGAAAAAAACTTAGGCATAAAACTTAACTTAAGAGGAAATCGTTTGTTAATTGAAGGTGAGCGCCTAGATGTAGAATTGGCTGATAATCTTTTAGGACAACTTTATGAATTAGTACAAAGAGGCTACCCTGTCTATCCTAGTGATATTGAATATGCAATTAGACTATTGCAAAGTGATGCTCATGCACAGTTAAAAGATATATTTTTAGATACAGTATATATTGTATCCCGTCGTAGGGTAATTACTCCAAAAACAAAAGCACAGAAAGAATATATAGATGCTATTAGACGGTATGATATTGTTTTTGGTATCGGTCCAGCAGGTACAGGTAAAACTTATCTTGCTATGGCAATGGCTATATCTGCTTTGATGCGGGGAGAGGTCACTCGCATTATTCTTACCCGACCAGCCGTTGAAGCTGGTGAAAAATTGGGGTTTCTTCCTGGTGACCTTTATGAAAAGGTTAACCCTTACCTACGCCCTCTTTATGATGCATTACATGATATGCTTGATTTTGATCGTACTACAAAACTTTTACAAAAAGGTGTTATAGAAATAGCTCCTCTTGCCTTTATGCGTGGACGTACTCTAAATGATGCATTTGTAATTTTAGATGAAGCTCAAAATACTACATCTGAACAAATGAAGATGTTTCTTACTCGTCTTGGATACAATGCTAGGGCCGTGGTTACAGGTGACATTACACAAATAGACCTTCCTCAAGGTGTGGCCTCAGGACTTATTGAAGCAAAGGAAATACTTGAAGGAATAGAAGGAATAAAATTTATCTATTTTGATAAAACTGACGTTATCAGACATCGTCTAGTAAGGGAAATCATTCGGGCGTATGAGGAACTAGAGGAAGAAAAGACAAAAAGACATGCCAGAGCCAGAAGAGATTATAAAAAAGAGTAAGTGGCGAATATATTTTGAATCTTTATTCAGACGCTCTGACGTTCTTCGCACCATTTCGCTTTTTTTAACAAGTTTAGTTATAAGTTTTGTTCTTTTTCCTCATCTCTTATTGCCTCCTAAACGTTATCAATTAGGAGACATTGCTCAAAGTGATATCAAAGCCAAACGTGACTTTTTGGTAGAAGATGTAGCAACAACTCAAAGATATCGTCAAAAGGCTATGGAAGAAGTTCCTTTAGTCTACTCATTTGATGAAAAAATTTGGCAAATATTAAAAGACAATATCAAAAACGCATTTGAACAAACACGAAAATTATTAGAAGAAAACAGACTGAGACATCTTGCCCAAAGTGCGGTAAAAACAATAAAAAAAGAAGCTATTCCTCCACCTATGATCCCTGAAAAAAGTATTAAGGAAACCTTTGAAAAATTAATAGGGGTAAAATTAAAAAAAAGAGAATTTGTTATATTGAAAGAAAATGGCTTTTCTACACAGCTTGAAGATATACTTTGTGAATTGTTAGAGCCTGTATTTAAAAGAGGCATTATTAATAACAAAATTGCACTACAAGCATTTCCACATGGGGTGCTTTTAGTATTTAGCGAAACAAAGAAAGAACAAAGAGTTTATAGTCCACAACGTTTCCTTAACTTAGAAGAGGCAAAACAAGAAGTTACCGCCATGAAATATAATTTTTATGGAAAAATAGATAGAAAAGTAATAAATACCCTTGTTAAAATTGCCCTTTCGCTTATTCGTCCTAATGTTCATTATGACCCTCTTAAAACACAAATGCGTAAGGAAAAGGCAGCAGAAGCTGTAAAACCTGTCTTTTACCAAGTAAAAAGAGGGGAAATGATTGTAAGAGAAGGAGAAAAAATTGATCAGCTAACTCTTTTAAAACTTAAAGCACAAGAAAAACAAGTTTCTTTAAAACGTTCCTTATTTTTATTCATTTGCATGACAACATTGGTATTTCTTTTTCTATGGACAACAAAGGGCGTACTACAACGTTTACAAAAGAATTTTTTAAGTTCAAATCAAGGCTTTTTCTTTTGGCTTAGTAATATCACCTTCTTTTTTCTTATATGCCGTGCGGGTTGGGAAATAAACAACCTTTTCGCTGAACATTTTTCTTTTCATGGATTAGACTATGCACTCCCTGCAGCAGGAGCTACTATGCTAGCTGTACTTTTTGTCCCTTCCCAAGCAGGTATGGTAATTGGGGGAATTATGGCTGCCTTAATGGGTTTTATGTTAAAAAAACCACTTTTTTTCTGGTATTTTTTGGCTGGGAGTTGGTGGGTGGCTTTTAAACTCAAAGATTGTCGCCACCGCATGAAACTGATAAAAACTGGCCTTCAACTGGGAATACTCCAGATGGCCATGGCTATAACTATCTCAGCTGTAGAGAGAGAAATAGGGATATTTCCTTATTTTATCAATGCATGTTTTGCTGGTCTAGGCGGTATAATGGTAGGTATGATTGTACTTGGTTTGACTCCGTTGGTTGAAATCATATTTGGTTATACAAGTGACATTCGTTTATTAGAACTCGCAAGTCTTGACCAACCACTTTTAAAGGAACTTATGGTAAAAGCACCTGGTACTTATCTCCACAGTATCATTACAAGTCAAATGGCAGAGGCAGCTGCTGAAGAAATCGGAGCTAACCCTTTGCTTGCAAAAGTAGCATCTTATTATCATGACATTGGTAAACTAAATAAGCCACTTTATTTTATTGAAAACCAAATTGGTGTCAGTAATAGACATGAACGCTTGAGTCCTTTAAAAAGTGCCTTAATAATCATGTCACATGTCAAAGAGGGAGTACAATTGGCAAAACAATATCATTTAGGTAATGAAATTATTGACATTATCAAGCAACATCATGGCACGAGTCTTGTCACTTATTTTTACCATAAAGCAAAGGAACAAAATTTGGGAATAAAGGAAGAGGACTTTCGTTATCCAGGTCCAAAACCTCAAACAAAGGAAGCGGGTCTAGTAATGTTAGCAGACGCAGTAGAAGCCGCATGCCGCTCTCTAAATGAACCTACACCATCAAAGATTGAACAAACAATCCAAAAAATTATATCAAACATATTTTTAGATGGACAATTAGACGAATGTGAGCTTACATTAAAAGAAATGCATAAAATTGCTGAAAGATTTAGCAAAGTGCTTATTGGTATATCACATCCACGTATAGAATACCCAGAAATTCAAAAAGAGGAAACAGATGAAAATTTGGATAAGTTTACCAAAGGAAGCCCCCAAGGATTTGAAAAGAATCAGATCAAAAGCAAAGATATTACTCGCCGCTTTGGGCTTATCAAAAAGTGAATTAAGCCTTGTTTTTGTTGACGATAAAAAAATAAAAGAGCTAAATCGCAAGTATCGACAGATAGATAAATCTACAAACGTTCTTTCTTTCCCTATAGGAGAAAATAACATTTTAGGAGACATTGTAATCTCATGGGAAACAGCTCAGAGAGAAGCTCAAGAAACAGGATTTAGTTTAGAAGAAATAATTGATTTTTATCTTATACATGGCCTCTTACATCTAATAGGTTATCACCATGATCATCCTGATCGGGAAAAAATAACACAAAGATTATGGAAAATATTGGGCCACTTACCATATTGGTAAAAACTCTTATTTTTTAGTAAACTTAAATTGCATGTCTTTACAAATAGACACCTTATCTGATAACCTAGTAGTATGCAATTGGATATAAATGTGGCAAGACGTATCATTGAAACTGTAGGTGCTTATGGTACCCCTCCAGAATATGGTTTTCAGTTCTTTACAGCAGGGCTTGATGATTATCTACGTATTATTCACGAGGAATATTTAAAAACATATATTAAGGAAGGAGGATCAGTTGTAAAGATTGTTATCGGAGCTTATGGAGGTGGTAAAACACATTTTCTTTACAACATCAGAGAATTAGCCTGGCAAGAAAATTTTGCTGTAAGTTATGTAGCATTAAGCCCAGAACAAAGCCCTTTTCACCGTCTTGAGGCAGTATACCGTGCTATTGTAAATAACTTGACTTATCCACTTTCTCCAGAAGATTTGTTAAAAGGAGTAGAAAAAGGAATTGAGCCATTTATTATTGCCTGGTATGAAAAACAGATAAATGCCTTTTATGAAGCAGGTCTTGAAGGAGACATTTTGGAAACACAGATAGATGAGTATCTTTCTTCTATAAAACGTGCAATTGAAAACATAAATTTTGCTAATGCAGTAACGCAAGCCTTTCTCTCTTTGCATCATGAGGATGAGAAGACATTCAGACAAATTCTTCAATGGCTTAAAGCAGAAGGATTTGAAAGAGATTGGCATCGCAAGTCCGGTATCCTTGCACCTATAGACCGAAGTAATGCATTTTCCATGCTTAGGTCTCTTACTCATTGGGTACGTCATATTGGTTATAGTGGCCTTGTTATCCTTTTTGATGAGGCAGAACAAATTCCTAGCCTTAGTACACGACAAAGAGAACTTACACTTTCCAATCTAAGGGAACTTATTGATGCATGTGTAGATACAGCCTTTAGCCATGTTATGATCTTTTATGCATTGCCAGACGAACGTTTTTTTGAAGGTCCTTCTCATATTTACGAGGCGCTGAAGCAACGTATCTCTTCAGTATTTGATTTTTTTAATCCTTCTGGGGTAAAAATTAAATTAGATAAAGCAAAGGAAGACCCAATTGCTCTTCTTGAAGAAATTGGTTATAAGCTAAAGCGTATTTATGAAGTGGCTTATAGTGTAAGATTCCCCTCTCGCATTGAAGATATAATCAAAGTAGTAGCCCAAGAAGCTTATGAACGCCGTTTTGGAGATATTGGTTATGTCCGTCTTTTTGTACAGGGAATAATAAAGGCATTCCATCTTTTACGTCATAATCCGCAATTGGTAGACAAAGCAGAAGAAGTTTATCACATGCTTGAAGAAAGCGGAGGATGAGGGGCTTGAGGGTAAAACACCCGATACTTGGAGAGGGTAAGGTAGTAGACACAAGGCATCAAGGATATGAATGCCTAGTGCGTTTTGTAGGAGGGCTTACTATCTGGGTGAAACGTCGTCAACTAGTATTTTTAGATACTCCTAAAACTAATATTTGCAGAGAGACAAAACCTGTTTTTTCCTTGCCTTCTTTAAAAAATCTCTCTAAGGGGGGAAGAGAAGTAATTGAAGCCTTTAGGGCAGGCGTTGTGCCAGCGAACTGGATCAAAAGCTGGACAGTAGGTAGGGCAAGAGAACTTGCAGAAATAAAATCCTGGCTTTATGACCAAACATCAGGCACAATTATTATCAAAGGTGAATACGGAGCAGGGAAAACACACCTTCTTGAATACCTTTACTTTCAGGCAAAGGAATTAAACTATGCTGTTGCTAGAGTAAGTGTTGATCCTTTTAGTCATCAACTTGCTTTCCCCAAACGGATTTATCGTGAATTACTTAAAAGTTTAAGAGTACCTTATAAAAATAAAACATTTGATTTTAGAGAAACATTAGTAATTTTAGCAAAAAAAGATGCTCTTTTTGACCACAAAATCTTTGGCCCATTTTTAAAATATTTAAAAGAAAACCGTGTAACATTATCAATGTGGCATTGGATAGAAGGTTTTGATACTTCATTTAGGAATTTTGGTGTACTTTATGACCATACCACAGCATCAAATATTTATTGTTATATCCTTTCTGGCTTAAGTCGTGCTTTAGCAGAATATTTTGAACTTAAGGGACTTGTGCTCCTTTTTGATGAAACGGAAGTAAGCCGTATTTATCGTTATAGTTATGAATGGTATCGGGGTATAAATTTTATAAAAGGATTGATACTTGTAGCCAATGATGAACCAGATTTGATAGAAGAGAGAGTTGTTAAAGGAGAAGAACACTACAAAGGAGAACAAACTGGTCTTGTTTATTCTGGGCATCGCAGGTTGCCATACATATATCAACTTCCAACCTATTTAAAAGTAGCCTTTGCCGTCACTCCTGATTTTTTATTAGAGAAAATGTTCACAGAATACAACATATACACAATAGAATTAGAACCACTTGAACCTCACTATCTTGAACATTTTTTCTATCGCTTTGTTGAACTCTATCATCAGGTATATGGATTGAGACTTACTACCAAAGAAAAAAGAGAAATTTTCTCTTTTATTAAAGATTATGCCTATATTACCACCCGTATGTTTATAAAAGCCATGGTAGAGTGCCTTGATTTCAAAAGATTTTACCCAGGTGTAAATTTAAACTATTTAGCTGAAAAAATGGGATAACTGGCAACCGCCAGTAATCAAACCCCTCAGGTTCCTCCTTTAAAACCAATATTTACATTATTATCTTCCACAATAACAGGAACACGTCTTTCTCCTTTAGAGTATACTAGCATTTCATCAAGTTTTTTTGAATCTTTTAGCACATCTAAAAAAACAACTTCATAGCCTTTTTTGGCGTAGGCCTCACGAGCCGCCCTTGTATAGGGTCAAATTTCTTTCCCATAAATAAAAACTCTTTTTGCCACTTTGGACCTCCAAAAATTTTTGTCAATTTTATCCCATTTTTAAATTAGTAGCAATTTATTTGTTAATTTTATTTAATTGAATTGATTTTTCAAATCAAAAATATAATAATTTTAAACGTGCGCTTTGATAGATTTGAAGTTTTAACCTTTGATTGTTATGGTACTTTAATAGACTGGGAAAAAGGCATTCTGAGCGTTCTAAAACCCATCTTTTCAAAACATGCAGTAAATGTAAGTGACGAGGAAGTGCTTAAAACCTATGCGGAGATTGAAGCCAAAATAGAAAAAGGCCCATTTATTAAATATAAAAAGGTTTTACAAAAGGTAATGCAAGAATTTTGCAATAGATATAACCTCAATGCAGAATTAGATTGTCTTGTTAACTCTTTAAAAGACTGGCCTCCTTTTCCAGATACAGTTCCTACCTTAAAGGCTTTTAAAAAAAGATACAAACTCGCCATCATTTCTAATATAGATAAAGAACTTTTTTCTTTCACTCAAAAAAGACTTTTGATAAAGTTTGATTGGATTATCCTTTCTGAAGAAATAAAGGCATATAAACCATCGTTAATAAACTTTGAATATGCTTTGAAAAAAATAAATATTCCCAAAGAAAGGATATTGCATATTGCTCAAAGCCTTTATCACGATATAAATCCTGCTAAAAAACTTGGGTTGAATACAGTTTTAGTAAAAAGAAGAGGATTTGGTGCTACGTTACCTGTTTTGGGTCATGCAGATATAGAAGTACCAGATTTAAAGACACTACTTTCTATTATGAAAGTTTAAAGAATCATCCAAGGTCTTGGCAAGAAAAGATGTTTATAAAGATTTAAGGCATATCTATCAGTCATGCCAGCAATAAAATCACAAATGACACGCTCTTTTTCCTTTAAAGGATAATCAACCTTTGCTATTTCAATAAATAGTTTTTCGTCTTCTAAAAATTTAAAATAGAGGTCCTTTATGATACGCTTTGCTTTTTTAAAATCCCTCCGGACCTGAGGATTGAAATAAACCCTTTCAAATAAAAATTCTCTCAAACTAAACATAGCCTCTAATATTTCTTCAGAGATGGCAATTTTATTTTGCTTTAATGACTCAGTAACAAGACTTAAAACCATGGTATTTATTCTTTTTGCATGCGTTTTACCTAGTACCCTTTGGCAAAATAAAGGGATATCATTTTCCTTGATGATACTTGCCCTAATAGCATCTTCTATATCATGACTGATATAAGCAATAATATCTGCTACTCTTACTATCTGTCCTTCAAGGGTAATGGCTTTATTCTCTCCAGATGTAGGAATAATTTCACCACGACCCTTTGAATGCTTCAATATTCCGTCTCTCACTTCATAAGTAAGATTCAATCCTTTACCATTATATTCTAATATATCTACAATACGTAGGCTCTGTTCATTATGAGCAAAACCACCAGGCACAATTTCATTCAACACTTCTTCACCTGCATGGCCAAAGGGAGTGTGTCCCAAGTCATGGCCTAAGGCAATGGCTTCTGTTAGGTCTTCATTCAAACCTAAACAGCGAGCAATAGTACGAGCAATTTGAGCCACTTCTAAGGTATGAGTAAGACGAGTGCGATAATGATCACCTGTAGGAGAAAGAAAAACTTGAGTTTTGTGCTTTAGCCTTCGGAATGCCTTACAGTGGATAATCCTATCCCTGTCCCTTTGAAATGCTGTCCTCAACGGACATTCAGGTTCTGGCCGTAGTCTTCCTTTGCTATTTGCACTAATAGTGGCATAAGGAGAAAGAATCCTCTTTTCCTTTTCTTCCCAGATTTCTCTTAAACACTGCATTTATTCGCTAATAGTTTTGGCCTCAAGACATTGTTTTATCTTTCTTTTAAGCTCAGTTAAATCAAAAGACTTAACCACATAGGCATCTGCTGCCATAGACTTTATATCGCTTTTGTAAGTTTCATATGCTGTAGAAAGGATTACAGGAAGATCAGGATATTTATTGCGGATACGCTGTAATACATCAAGTCCATCACAATCAGCCATCTTAATATCTAGGAGGATTAAGTTAGGTTTTTCTCTTTCAATTAGATCCTCTATGTTGCGTCCTGTAGCCGCTGTAGCCACTTCATATCCTTCTTCTTTCAACTCTTCCTCATAAAGCATGCGGATGTGCTCTTCATCATCCACTACCAAAATCTTTGCCATCATAACCTCCTTTTTTTAAAACATTTTATATAGAATTTAGTTATTATTCAATGATTTTCCACATACCAATCTATCTGATGACAGATTCCCCTTATTACCTTTACATCATTTTCTGTCAAAGGAATTTTGTTAAAAAGGCGTTTTAATACTCTATAGGTATGTCCCATTTCTCCTCCTAAAACAAAGCCTATTTTGGAAAGAGAAGTCATTAAATGAGCATACATGGCTTCAATTTGTTTAGAGGTTGCCAAACGTGATAGCTTATAAGAAACACTGCCTTTTTGAGCATAACCGAAGAGCTCATAAAGCACGATTCCTACTGCCATCGCAAGATTAAGAGAAGAATATTTGGAAGTAGGAATAGTCATAATGGCTTGACAAAGCTCTAAATCCATATTCCTAAGACCTGTCCTTTCTGGACCAAAAACAATAGCAATCTCATTTTCTTGCGAAATAGCTGTTAAAAACGGAGCAATCTCCCTTGGAGACAAAGATATTTTTTTATAACGTTTTCTGGCCGTAGTACCTACTACATAAGAAAACGGTGCTATAGCTTCTTTTAAAGATGAATAAATATAGGCTTTATAAAGGACATCCTTTGCCCTTGTAGCACGATTTAAAGCCTCGCGACATAGATAAGAAGTAGGGTTTACGAGAATAAGTGAATTTACATCAAAATTTTTTAAAACTCTTGCAATAGCTCCAATATTCCCTGCGATGGCTGGATGAACTAAAACTACATGAAGATGAGAAAGACAAAAAGAATACATTAATCGCTTTTTGCGGAAGTCTCTTTTTTCTCTAAAACTTCTCTGATGGCTTTAAAGACCTGTTTAAAATATTGAGGAAACGCTGTAGGTGTAAGCATTCCCACTTCTATGAATTTTATTACAATCTCCTTTGCTACTTTTAGAATCTTTTCTTCATCTTGTGTCATTATCTTGCCCTTCTGGCCTCTGCTGAAAGAGCGGAAGAAGGCCGTTCCAAATCCAGCAGAGGCCATGGAGAGATACTTCTTTAAAGCACCCCTCCTCAAAGGAATATTATATGTCAAAAT
>Ga0116200_10000558_pt1 | contig 12504 bp, 10 predicted proteins | sample Mar14436cmmetaG_FD_94478 | JGI IMG/M metagenome (GOLD analysis project Ga0116200, IMG submission 94478) | Marine hydrothermal vent microbial communities from Guaymas Basin, Gulf of California to study Microbial Dark Matter (Phase II) - Marker... ... | reverse complement strand
GAGGATGGATACCCTCGCCCTTTCAAATTTTTCATGATCCCTCTTAGTTTTCAAAAGTTCAACCGCAGGTTTCAGCCTTTCATCGTTTTCCAGAATCACCCTTTTCTTCACAACGATCGGGAGTTTCAGTTCGAATTCTCGAAATTTCATGGTCGTTGGTTCCATCTCCTTCTCCCTTTTCCAATCGAGTTTTTCCACGAAGATTTCAGATAGTCTCTCAACTTCTCTGAAACTTCGTTCTGTCCTCGTTCTGTTGGTGCTTATGTTTCCACAGCATGAATTCAAATATACCACGGAACCACCCATTTTTTCCTCGAATTTTCTTCTAATGCCACCCGCAAGATCCGACGAATACAGGAGGTTTTCAGGACCGAGAACTGTGGGATGACATCGAAAGATGAGAAGGAAAAAGGATTCATCCGTTGTTTTGAATTCCATCAAAACGACGGGTAATTTCGTCGATTCGGCTCTGTCCCTGTAATCGCAGATTCCGTCCACCATCGTTCCCCTGATCACCATTTTTTCGAGATTTTTGCTCTTTTTTTTGGCTCTCTTGACCAATTCGCGCGAATACTCCACGATTTTTTCAAAGACCATCGAAGGCTTTGGCCCAGAATGAGTATGTGTGGCGACCGGGATCAGTGGAACACCATTCAAAGATTGAGGAAATTTCTCCGGTATTCCCAGAAGATCGTAAACGAGTATCGCTACCTCCGATGATCCATCACTCAGATATACGCAGAACGCTTCCAGCGGATCGTGTGTTCCTAAGGATGGATCCTGTCTGAAAACGTATCCAGCCATTTCGATACCTGCGGGAAATTCCATGATCAGTCTTGAGAATCCCGCTACCATTCCATCTTCCTCCCATAGGTGTACCATCTCTCATCCGCCCTGACTGTGAAAACGTAAACACACTCTCCTTCCCTCGGTGGATTTTCCATTGGTAGAAGATCCTTCGTGCCCAGAAGAACCAGCAAATCCGGAAATTCGTATCTCCTTCCTCCACATTCAAAGACCATGTTCTCATTCTTGAAATACATCACATCACCATCTATCCAGACCCTACCTTCCGTAAAACCTTCAGACTGGATTCCCTCAACCTTCTCTATCTTCCCTTCCTTCAAAATCTTCCCATTCGTCAAACTGAGGATGGAATCCAGATCACCCCTTCTCAGAAATTCTCCAACCTTCAAAGAGGTGGTCAAACTTTCCCTGACGAGTGATCTTTTCGCATCCTTCACCTTCATGGGATGATCGCATACACCGACATTTCCAAATTTTGAGACCAAATGTCTCACGATCTTTTCGAATTTTTCATCGCTCTCCACGTCCTTGAAGATCAGTGTATCTCCATTTGAAAGAACCACACTGGCGGGAATTGCTCTGTATCCTAAGAACGAGGGGATGGAATGTTGGATCTCTGGAACTGCCCTTCCCGCACCGTCTCCATCGATGACGGGTATTCCCAATTCTTTCGAAATCCTGAAAATCACCGCGGTGTTGTATGCACCAAGTTCGGTTGCGAACAATCCTGCGAATTCAACCTTCAGGAAATTCTGCAGTTCGAGAACTGCCTTCAATTCTTTGAACACTCCTTCTTCATTCGGAAGATCCGATTCCAACGAACCGCAAGCATAGGGTGATGCGATCATCATCTCGTCATCGAGTTCATCGAGATCGACGAGATCGATCCTCCCGATCCCTCTTATCATTTCCAAACCTTCTTTTCTCGATCCTCCTCCACCGCATCCGAAAAAGCTGAGTCCAATCACCATGTTGATTAGATCTTCCTCATCGAGGAACATACTTTCCCTCCTTGGAAAATTATCGCGTTGAATAGAAGTTTCTGCGCTTGCTCTTCGGACAATTCCGGATGCGGACTGAACAGAACAACATCTCCGAATCCATACTTTGCGGTTATGATCGCCGGACTTTTTCTCATCGATATCGACGATCCACATTCGTTCACATCATCCAAGAATTCACCTATCACATCGTATTTCCCTTTCGAAAAGATGGGACCGTTCTCATACCACATCCTCACCTCTCTCATTCCTGAAGCGATGGGATGATCATGCAATCTGATTCTCACAAATCCTTTTCCCCGTTTCCAATTCCAAATATCAGGGTGATTCGTTTCAACGAGGTCGATCTCCCCCGTCAGCGTTGTATCCTCCCAATAACCACCGATCGCCAAATACGCACCTGCACATATTCCAATGTATCTTGCCCCATCCTTCACGAGGCTTTTCAACATTTGAAGATTTCCCTTTCCAAGCGAGTTTGAGATTTCCGACGCTCTCCCGCCGGGTATTATCAAGACATCGGTCTCGGGAATCTCATCTTTGAAATCCACCACGTGGTCGAAGTTTTCCTTGAGAAGATCCATGATCTTTTTCAAACTCTCGTTGGCTGTTCCATTCCCAGAATACACACCGATTTTCATCCCTTCAACGCCCCCGCAGTCAATCCCCTTATGAACCATTTCTGCAGGGTGAGGAAGAGAATTATTATTGGGAGAGTTGCTATGATCATTCCAGCGGTCAAAAGACCCCATTTAGTTACATACTGGCCTCGGAATATGGTCAAACCGAGATTTATCGGCATTTTGGAGTAATCCTGTATTATCAAAAGGGGCCAGAAGAACATGTTCCATGACCACAGAACCTTGAATATAGCCATGGTTGCAATCGTCGGTTTCACGAGGGGTAGCATTATCTTCCAATATATGAAGAGATCTCCAGCACCGTCTATCCTCGCAGCTTCCTCCAACTCCAGTGGAATGGACAGAAAGGTCTGTCTGAACAAGAAGACACCGAATCCGCTGGAGATGAATGGAATTATCAATCCGGTCAGGGTGTTTATCAACCCGAGTTTCATGGTTATCAGATACATCGGTATCACGACCACGTAAAATGGTATCATCAGGGTTGAAAGTGCCAACCAAAAAAGGAAATTCCTCCCGGGAAATCTTTTCCTCGCCAAGGAATATCCCGCCATCGAGTCGAAGAGCAGACTCAACACCGTTATGATGGATGATACGATGATACTGTTCAAAAACATCGTTCCGAGTGTTACATTTGGATCGTAAAGTTTCGGATAATTCCAAGCTTCGACGTAATTTCTGAACGTCACCTCCTTGGGTATGAGAGAGTAAGATTCCAAACCTTTATCTGGCTCCAGAGAAGTTGATATCATCCATATCAACGGTAAAAGGGTGAAGAAGGAAACGAATGACAGCAGAAGATATTTGAACAACAACAGAATTGGTTTCTTACGTTTTCTCATCATTTTTCCTCCCTCAGAAAATCTCCTCCGAACCGAATCCTTTCTTCTGAATGAAGGTCAGTATTATCAGCATGAGAAAGAGCACATAACTTATCGCGGATGCGTATCCCATTTCAAACTCCTTGAAACCTTTCTCGTAGAGATAGTTGACGAGCGTGGTGGTTGCGTATCCGGGTCCTCCACCGGTCATTATGTATATAGGTGTGAATATCTGAAAAGAATCTATAACTGATGTGACTACCAGAAAGAATGTCGTCGGTTTCAACAGGGGAATAGTTATGTAGATGGTTTTCTTCCAACCGGTTGCACCATCGAGTTCCGCAGATTCGTAAAGTTCATACGGGATACTCTGCATTGCTGCAAGATACAGGAGCATCTTGTATCCAAAGGTTTTCCAAACCATGACCATCGCGACCGAGAGCATGGCAAGTTTTGGATCAGTCAACCATCCCTTCGGAGGAATACCGAAAAGCCCGAGCAATCTGTTGGCAAGACTCGTCGGATGGGCGGATAATATCAGCATCCACACTATGCTGGCAACGACCATAGGTACGACCACCGGTATGAACATTGAGAGTCTGAAGAAATTTCTCCCGGGAAAATCGTCGTTCAGCATCAATGCGAAGATGAATCCTATCACGAGGGTCGTTGGAACATACAATATGGAGTAATAGATCGTGTTCAAAACCGCCCTCAGAAAAACTGGATCCTTGAAAAGCTCGATGTAATTTGCCAATCCAACGAATTCGGGTTTCCCAAAGGTCAATAAACTGTAATCGGTAAAACTGAGTATGAATGACCAGATTATTGGCACGAAGATGAAGATGGTGAATATCAAATAAGCCGGTGCGCAGAAGAGATAGGATACGATCGTATCTTTCAGTGATCTGCTCTTCATGAAACCCCCTCCTGAAGGAGGAGGGGGAAGAGAATCCCCCTCACTTGATGTAGCCCTTCTTTCTCAGATACTTTTCTATCTCCTTTTGAGCCTGTTCGAAGGCATCCTTTATACTCTTCTTCCCGGTGAGTGCATCCTGCATCGCCACTCCCAAGGTTCTGGATATGAAGCTGGCTTCTGGGTGCTTTATCCAACCCCTCGAATCTTCGAGTTGTTTCAAATACATGGCTTTTATTGGATCTTCCTTGAAGAATGGATCCTGAGCCGCGTCAACTCTCGCCGGTAGGAATCCGGACACTTTGCAGTATTCGAGCATTCTGTCTTTTTCGATCAACCAGAGGAGAAGTTTCGCAGCTTCTTCCTTGTATCTTGACTGCCTCGGTATGACGAAAGCATCCGCACCGGAGAAAGCGGTTCTCTTACCTGTCACCGGATGTTTGGGAAGTAGACCTACACCGAGTTTTTCGCCGAGCTCTTCCTTCAGAACTTTGGCGCTGTCCCCACAGTCGACATACATCGCGACCTTACCTTCCGCAAGCAGTTTTCTCACATCCCACAGATGGACGTTTATGGCGCCTGGTTGGACAACTCTGTACTCGTTGAAAAGCTTCCAGAAGAATTCTGCGCCTTCCAAGAATTCCTTGGAGTTGACGACCGGTCTGTCGTTCTCATCGAGTATCCTTCCACCAGCCTGCCATGAGAACACGATCCACTGCGATCTGTATCTTGCGGACGTTCCAAAACCGTAAACATCTATCTTTCCATCCCCATCTCTATCGAAGGTGAGTTTCTTGGCATATTTCACGAAATCATCCCAAGTCCAGTCTATCGGATCTGGAACGCCCCTTTCTTGGAATATATCCTTTCTGTAGAGGATCGTTCTGACATCGGTGAAGTATGGTATCGAGATGAGCTTACCCTTGAGATATCTTGGGGAGTTGGCGTGGTATCTTGATTCCTCGAGAACCGATGGAATGAACTTTTTTAGCACATCCTCTGGAATGTATTTATCGAGAGGTTCCAAAACCCCGAATTTTGCCAGGACATGCTCGAATGGGGATCCAAGCTTTATCAGATCCGGTGCCTTTCCGGACGCAATCGCCACCTGTATCTTCGTGTGAGGATCCTCCGCCCACGGTATGACGACGAATTTTACCTTTATCCCTGTCGCTTTTTCGAATTCCTCGATGTATTTTTTGACGAGTGGAAGATCCGTCTTCGGATCTCCACCGGCGAACCAGAAGGTTATCTGTTTCGCCTGAAGTGCGGTTATAGCCAAAAGGAAGATGACAAACACCAAGATTATTCTTCTCATGAATCACACCCCCTTCATCATTTGATAGCTTCGAGGATGGCTTTTTTCAACTCATCGTTCAAAGAACCGTATCTGAAGACGACGAATCCATCCGCACCAGCCTGTCTCGATGCGTATATAGCCTTTTGAAGCTCGATCGGTGATATATCGTATCCCTGAACACCCATGAGTATCTTCACCTCGGGTGGCACCACTTCTTTCGTTCCCTTGTAAACGTCTATTATCCACTGTGCTTTCTTTCCGAACTCCAGATGGTATGTCATCGGGATGAGGAACTGGCAGAATTCTCCAAAATCGGAGTATCTCTGACCGTAATGAACCATCGCGAAGGCGTTGGCATTCGGATCGGTGTCTCCACCCTCTGGCATGAGAGCGGCGCTGAGTATCACATCCGGTTTCACGGATTTGACCGCATCGTGGATTTCCTTCACGAAGTTTCTGACGTCATCCATCCTCATCTGAACCCAAGCGTTTATGTCGTAATACCTGAATTCCTTGTACATCTCTATGAATTTCTTTCCATCTCCTTTGTTTCCCCACGTTTCTATCGCTGTCTTGAGTAGAAAGTCGAGATCCAATCCTTCCATCCATGCTCTTCCTATCTGGTATGGTCCCCATCCCCAAGCTCCCGTTGGATACCTTATGTAATCGAGATGTATTCCATCCACATCGTATCTCAGGAGGACCTGTTTCATGAGATCCTCGACATATCTTCTGTACGCAGAATCAACCGCAAAGTCAATTGTGCTCTTGGCTCTTCTGAAATCCATACCTTCCTCGAGTGGTATTCCATACATACCGGATTCCGGATACAACGCCAAATAAGTTTTGTCCTTTGAAACGACGAACCACGCGTGAAGCTTCATGCCGTATTCATGGGCGGATTTTACCGCTCTTCTGAGTATGGAAGTGTCCTCCCAGAACCCCAAAGCACTTGGTGACTCCCAACACACCTTTCCCGAAATTCCCTTCACGAGCAGGAAGACATCGGTGAATCCAAGATCGTGTATCTCCTTCATTGCCTTTTCCACGCCGACCTTTCCGAGTGTGTCGTACCAAACCCATATACCTCTTATTTCCCCCGGTTTGGCTGGAACCTTTTCAATTTTGACTTCAGGTTTTTCCACAGGTGGCCAACTTGGAGGAGGAACGACGGGTCTTATGGAAGCGTAATTTGGCATACGTTTGTTGTTGTCCACCCATCTGATCGTTCTCGCGAGGAGGTAGATCAAGACGTCTGCAGTTATCACATCTTCTTTTCTGTCGTTCAGAATCTTTATCTGAGGTGGTATCCCCGGATTTTTCTCGAACTCCTCAACCAATTCCTTGGTGAGTTTGTATATGTCGTCCCACCAGATCTTCCCACCTTGAGCTCCCATGATCATCTTCTCTGGTTTTTTCAACTCCACAAGTTGAACTTCCTTCGGGATTACTCCAACCTTTTTGCCATTTTCACCATACAGTGCGAGCCATTTCGTCATGAGATACAGGGCTTCTTCCATCGACACTTTCTCCTTCGTTCCAGGCACGGTTATCTCATCCGGGAGCTTTTTTCCCAATTCTTCTATGGTGTTCGCAAGGACCGTTCCGAGTTTGAGTATCTGTTCACCGGTGAAAACCTTTGAAACTGAGAAACTGATCGACACGATCATGAGAAGAATCAGGTTGAACACCAAGAACCTCCGCATACGAAGACACCTCCCTTGAATTATTCATAACGATGGGATGAGCTTGGAATACTTTTCGATGAACTTTTTGTTCATCTTGTCCCCACCTTCAACGTTCGAGCTCACGAAAACGGGCGGAGTTTCACCTGATTTTGCAAACAGATCCGCTATCTCCGAAACCAAACAGTTCAGAATGAATATCCCCGAGATGCTGGATAGTGGTGCGACTTTCATCCCGTTGATCTCCAAAACCGCATCACCGTATGGGACGTGGTTGTCGATGGCGAGATCCACGATTTCGTGGAGTTTCTTTCCAAACCTGTTCCTCGCTCCGACCATGTTTGCATGATCGAATGATGTTATCGCAGTAACGTGTGTGCCCATGCGTTTCGCAACCATCGCAAATTCCACTGGAACGGAGTTGACACCTGAATTTGAAAATATCATGACCACATCGTTCGGTTTCAAATCCAACGACTCCGCTATTATCTCTCCGTATCCATCGAGTTTCTCCAACCTCGAACTTCTGACTGCCCCTTCGTGAAGCATGAGAGAACTCACAAGAACGGGATAAACGGGAACGAGTCCACCAGCTCTGTAGAACAGCTCCTCCACGAGCATGTGGGAATGTCCCGTTCCAAAGGCGTAAATCAACCCATCGGATTTGAAGGAATGATAGATCCTATTCGCAAGGTTTTTGATTTTTTCCCCTTCCTGTGTCATGATTTCCTTCAGGATACGATCAACCGCTTCATGGTATTTCTCCATCACATCGATCACCTCGCACGCCCCATCTCAAAGGAAGAACGGAGTTGGGATACCTCCCATCCAGGAGAGCCTTAGCGACTGCCTCAAGTTGATGTTCCTCCGAACCGAACGATGCGATACTCACCGTGGTGAAGTCGAGCAAGATCATGTCGTATGGGTTGAAGAGGGAGATGTGAATCGATTCTTTCCCGATCGATTTCAAAATATTTTTCATGCGAAGAATTTCGATCGAGGATTTGGATTTTGAACGGGTCAGTAAGATGATCGTGTCGAAATTCGAGCAGGTTTCCAAAATCTTCGTGTCGTCTTCATCCACATCCATCCTTTCAATTCTGACAACCTTGGTCTTCAGTCTCTCGACGAAAAATTCGGCTTTCTCTTCATCGGATTTCGAATACAGGATGATCACGGATCTATCCGGTTTCAACGGAAGGACCCTTTTCCTCTCGAGAACGAATACGGATTTTGAAGAGGCTAAGTTCTCGAAATCCTTATCCTTCGAAAAATCCAGTATCTTTTCAACATCCTCCGGGAATTCGGGAAGATCGTTCAGAAATCTCTCCAACCTCTCGAGACTTTTCTCGATCTTCCACTTCGGTATGAAACCAGATTCCATCGCATCTTTGAGGGCAGACATGCTCTTCCTCTGATCATCCGGGGAATGGCTTATGAGTATCAGATCCACTCCAGCGTTGAATGCTTCGACTGTCGCTTTTTCAATTCCGTAATGTTCTTTCATTGCCCTCATCTCGAGACAATCGCTTATGACCAAACCGTCGAACCCAATCTCCTCCCTCAGGATCGTGGTTATGAACCTCTTCGAGATGGTACCTGGTTTGTCATCAACGCTGGGATAGAGAACGTGCGCCGTCATGACCATGTCCACCAGATCGTTCTTGATGATCTGGTTGAATGGTTTCAAATGTATCGCACGGTATTCTTCCTCCAAGAGCCTCACGATGGGTAGATCTTCATGGCTGTCCTCACTGGTTGGACCATGACCGGGAAAATGCTTCACGCACACTTTCAAATTGTGCTTTTTCAATCCTTCCATGAATTTCTCCGCGTAGAGGATAACATCATCGGGATCATCCGAGAAGGACCGAATACCTATTATGGGATTTTCGATCGATGTGTTCACGTCAAGAACGGGTGCAAAGATGGTGTTTACACCGACGGTTGAAAGTTCCTTAGAGAATATTTCTCCCTGCCTTCTCGCAAGTTCGGGATCATTTCCAGCCCTGAGAGCCATTGGAGGAACACCAACTGTGAATCCATACTTGAGGGAGGAGAATCCACCTCCCTCCTGATCCGTCGCGATTATCAGTTTTCTTCCAGCGAAATTCACCAGATGATTCAGTTCCACCCACAACTGCACGGGATCGGATAGGTTCCTCGGAAAAAGATCTACCCCAGAGATACCGTATCTTATGAATTCATGTATCTCTTTTCCCAACGCCCCGTTGGGTTGGTTCCATCCAAAACCGAAGACGAAGAATCTTGGTGCGACTTCATCGATCCAACCCACCCATCGGAACCTCCTGAAAATTTTTGATAATATTATATGATATTTATCAGATATTATCAATACCATTCTAAAAAAATCGATGATTAGTAGCAATCTGTATTAGTATTTTAGCATACTTCCGCCAATTGATAAATAATGAAAATATGTGAAAAGATCACATGAAGAAGTGTTAAAACTCAGCGGTGGGACAATATGATCCTAACTTTTTGAGGAATCTTCTTAAGGAAGGTTTCACTCACACCATCGTCGGTTATCAGAATGTCGATATCGGTGATATCGACGGATAGATACTGAGCGGATCTTCTGAATTTTGAGCTGTCCACGACTCCGATTATCTTTGAACTGTTTCTCGCGAGTTGTCTCACGACTTCCGCTCCTTCGAGATCCGAGGTGAAGAATCCCCTTTCGGGTATCACGGCGCTTGCACCTATGAAACATAGATCGAATCGGAACATGTTCAAAGCCCTGTTCGTCACCGGACCGACGAATGACAGATTCTTCACATCGTACTTTCCCCCTATGAGTATGACATCAGATCTTTCCGAGCGGGACATGAGCTGAAGTATGGGTAAACATGGAGTGACAACGGTGACGCTGATCTTCCTCTCCACGATCTGTCTCGCTATTTGAAGGGTGGTCGTCCCAGCATCCAGACCTATCAGCATTCCATCCTTTATGAAATTCATCGCTTCCCTCGCTATGCTCACCTTCAGCTTGACGTTTTCTTTTTCCCTCTCCATGAAGGAGAGTTCATATTCGGAGAGATCCGGGAGGAACACGATACCCCTACTGCGTATGACTTTGCCCTCATGTTCCAAAACCTTTATATCCCTTCTGACGGTTATCTCGGATGTTCCCAAAATTTTCGACAGTTCACCTATGCTCATCTTCTTCTTGGCTTTCAGAATCTCAAGGATCCTTCTCCTTCTCTCAACTACCGTCATCTCGAGCCTCCCACCGATATCCACCTTGTCGACCTTATGATACCATGATGAGATTCATAGAAGGTCCAGATACAATTTTTCCCATCTTTTCAACGTTTCCTCGGGTGAATAAATTCTCGCAAGTTTTCTCGACCTTTTCACCCATTCATCGTATTCCCGTGGATTCGATCTAAGAGTTTCTATTCTCTTCACGAACTCATTTGTATCGTTTCCAGAGAGATAGTTATCGAAGTATATCTCCTCGTATATATCGAGTTCTCTGAGAAGTATCGGCAAACCGCAATTTACAGCCTCCAAAACTGCCATGGGAAACAGCTCATGAAAGGATGGAAGGAAGAAAAGATCGGATGCTTTCAGATATCGTGCAACTTCCTCGCGAGAAACTATGCCCGTGAAGAGGAGGTTATTCGGTGGATTTTCAACTATCTTTTTGTATCTTTCGTATCCGTCCATTAGCCTTCCAAAGGAGAAACCGCCGAGCCATACGAAGAAGACATCCTTCAACCTTTCGGCGGTCTCGACGAAATCATCTATTCCCTTCCTTCTCTGTATCTGTCCCGATCCAACGACGATGAATCCATTGAGTGGTAAGTTGAGTTCCTTTCTCAGTTTTAACTTCTCCTCGTGGGTTACAGGGCTGAACTTCTCTGATGCAACTACATTAGGAATGAAGACAATCTTTTCCTCATCCAATCCGAGATTCACCAACTCTTCCTTGAAATACGGATTGACAACCACGCACCTGTCAGCTCTTTTGTAGAAATTCAGCATGTAGGAGTAGAATATTTTTTTCGCCAATTTTGGTAGTTTCAAGCTCCCTTCGATCGATTCAGGAACGACGTGAACTGAAACGACGACCTTTTTGTCATGCTTTCTATACTTTCTCATGAATCTCGATGATTCCAAATCCAACGTATGAACGTGAAGAATGTCATGGATTTTCTTTGAATTCACGAAAACCCGTATCTTATCCGATGAACTCAGTATCTTCACATGTTCTTTGAAAGCCGAATCAACACCTTGTCCCTTGACCTTTTCGGATATTGATCTAACATTAACTTCAATCATTCCATCACTTCCCAACCTCTATCTTGACTTTCCCCAGTATGTATTCCCCCCAGAAGTTCTTGACCATTATCATGGTGGGAACGGCGATCAGAACGCCTATGAATCCATATAACTCTCCGAACCCTATTATAGTCACGAGTATCAAGAACCAGTTCAAATTCAACCTGTTGCTGAGAATCTTTGGAACGAGAAACCAGCTCTCTATTTGATTGGCAACTGTTAGAACGATAACAACCTTTATGATACCTATCATACCCTGCTGGGATATACCTATCATCAAGGCGGGGATGGCGCTCAGGATGACACCGAGGAAAGGTATGAAATCCGTTATTCCCGCTAAGAAACCCAGAAACAATGGATGTTTTATTCCCGAAAGTGACATCCCGAACCAGACCATTATTCCGACGAAGAGTGCGACGGTTATCTGACCGGATACGAAGAGTCTCAGATCCCTATAGACCCTCTTCAAAAAGGATTTGGTCCTTTCCAATTCATCGCCGGGAAAGACCAGAGGGATAAACCTTGGAAGTTTTGGTAAAACGAAGGTTATGTATGATGATGCCAGAACGAGAAGTATGGTCGAAGTTATCAGATTCGGGAGGATCGAAACGAGATGGGACAATATGTTCTCCGAGAATTTACCGAACCATATACCGATGTTGTCGAAAAGATTCTCCAGAAATTCCAAATTCTTCTCTGAAATACCAGGAAAATGTTCTGAAAGCGGTTTCTCGGAGAATTTTATGACGAAATCGAAAACGCTTTTTCCCTCATTCAGAACGACCGGAATGATGTTGTAAATCGAAAGAGCCATGAAACCAAGGAAGAAAATGCTCGCCAGAAGTTTGGAAAGAACAGGGAGTTTGATGATCTTCTGGATGATCTTAGCCAGTGCGTCTATTATGAGAACGAAGAAGAAACCGATGGTCAATGAACCAACGGTAACGGGTAAAATTTTGAGAAGCACGAGGTATGAGAAAAAGTAAATAGGAAGAAAATAGTGTGATTTCCATCTCATCAACCAT